>Ga0302319_10017847_pt1 | contig 12974 bp, 10 predicted proteins | sample Bog_T0_2_FD_203319 | JGI IMG/M metagenome (GOLD analysis project Ga0302319, IMG submission 203319) | Peat permafrost microbial communities from Stordalen Mire near Abisko, Sweden - Bog_T0_2 | ecosystem: Environmental > Terrestrial > Soil > Wetlands > Peat | place: Sweden: Abisko, Stordalen Mire...
GGCGACAAGAATTGCCAGTGCTACAACGATGAATGCTCCCAACCGCGCCACTCTTGACATGATGCCCTCCTACGCGTGACTCAGAAATTCCCGAACGAACTCGATGTTGCTTTCTTGAAGGTCTTCAAACGTGCCCTCGATCACCACATTGCCCTTATCCAGAATGGCCAGGCGGTTGGCAATTGTCTTGGCGCTGTGCAGGTCGTGAGTTACCACGATGGATGCCATGTGATGTTCCCGCTGGAGTTTGAGAACCAGATCGTCAATTTCCCCTGAACTGATCGGATCGAGACCGGCCGTGGGTTCGTCCAGAAGCAGAATCGCCGGCTCCAACGCGAGCGCGCGCGCCAGTCCCGCACGCTTCTGCATTCCACCTGAGATATCGGAAGGCATTTTGTCGGTATCGCGTTGCAGGCCTACCTCGGCCAGCAACTGTCGCACCCGTTCCGCCTTTTCCGACCGCGCCATGCTTCTTCGATGATGATCGAGCGGGAATGCCACGTTTTCTCCAACAGTAAGCGAATCGTAGAGCGCCGCGTGCTGAAACAGGAAGCCCATCTTCTTTCTGAACTCGCCGAGTTGATCCATCGACAGGCTGGCAATGTCCTGGCCGTGAATGCACACCTCGCCCGAGTCAGGCTTTTCGAGGCCGATGATGATCCTCAACAGAACGCTCTTGCCCGTTCCGCTGCGCCCCAGCACAGCCAACGTCTCTCCGCGTTTCACACTCAAGGTGACTCCATTCAGAACCTTGCGGCCTCCGAACGACTTGCACAGGTTGGAAACGGACAGGACGGGCACACTGCCGTCCAACTCGAGTTGATCTTGTTTCATCGAAATGTCAGACGCTGTGGCCATATTTGTCTCGCGAACAATTGCATTGAAGATCACGGGAAAAAGACAAGGATGAATTTCACCAGGACAACATCGGCGAGGATCACAAACAGAGAAGACAGAACCACTGAATTTGTTGCCGCGCGGCCAACGCCCTCTGCGCCGCCCCGCGTGCGCATTCCCTGAAAGCACGCAATGAGTCCGACAATCAGCCCGAATACAGCAGTCTTGAATGTAGGCGGCACGAAACTGTTGAAGGTGGCGCCTGCAAAGCCGGTGTTGATGAACTGTCGCAGCGAGACTGGTTCAACAATTGTTTGCGTAAGCCAACCGGCGAAGACTCCGGTTGCATCCGCGACCAGGGTAAGCAAAGGCAGCATCAGGATGCAGGCCAGAATGCGAGTGGCCGCCAGAAGTCTGTAAGGATTGATCGCGGACGCTTCAATTGCGTCGATCTGTTCGGTAACTTTCATGGATGCAAGTTCCGCTCCAATGCCGGCTCCCACTCGTCCGCTCACCACAAGACCTGTGATGATCGGCCCCATTTCCAGAACAACGGAATACACAATCGCCGAAGGCAGCATCGCCTTCGCCCCAAACCGACTTAAGCTCGATCGGGCTTCCATGGAGAGAACGGCGCCGATCGCGGCGCCAGCCATAGCAACCAGCGGCAGAGACTTCGATCCCACCTCATCGAGCTGCCGAATCAATTCGCGCCATTCGTACGGAGGCGTGACGGCCGCCTTCAGGACGTGCCAGAAGAAGAGCCCCAGGCTTCCGAACCATTCGAAGAAATCGCTCACCAATCCCATGGCAGAGTCCGCAATCGACGAAGTAGGCACGTGCCGCTGCCCTGTTATGGCAGGTGTTACGCCCGAAGCGGCCGTGGATCCGAGGTCGTTCAATGATTTGGACCAGGGCCCGGCGCGCCGTGTGTATTGTTTAGATGCATACGCGAAAGCAAAGAGTGGGGCCCGCTATAGAAAAATTCGAGGGAAACGTTCTCGCCCAAATACGACAGCAGTCCGTAGTTTCCAATTCGAAATCCATCGATGGCGCTGAATCGACCGGGGTACCAGCCATAGATTGCGGCCATTGAGCCCGCATAGGGCGCGACAAGCGCCGGAAAAGAAAAGACGCGGTGGCCATCATCGCCACGGCGCGCGGTCAGGGTGGAGAGCACGGCGTGGCGCAGTCGGGGAAATACGCCACGGCATTCGCAGCGGTAGTACAGCGTGTCTTCCCTGAAGGCTTCTGCCAATCCGTAACGCGTCGTGGTTCCCACACCTACAATCCCAAGGTCAGATCCAAATCGTTTGAAATAGCCCTCAGCCCCCTGATGCCACTCCGGAGGTGCATTACTCAACTGGTTCAAGCCGGCCGCAAACGCCGAACCCGCGATGGGATAGGGACCGAACGCATCGAAGACGAAATTGCTGGCCTTTGTTCTCTGCGTTGGCCGCTCATACACCAAACCTGATGTCGCTAGCGTTGTACTGCCCGCACCGGCGGAGGAATCGTCGGATGGGACAATGGACTGAGCCCTCACCCTGTCCGGAAGAGTTGCCAGGGTTGTCACAACGAAAATCAAAAGCAATGTCTTGCGCAGTTCTTTATCGAAGCGTTCCTTGATCGGCAGGGAATCCTGTCTGCCCAAAAGATCTCCGCGGCAAGTGATCAACGGCTTCGGATTCCATGTCAGTATCGATGTCGTCAAGGTTCTCCCCCGATTGAGATTTCCGCCCGCGAATGCAATTGGCGGCCCCAAAAGTAAAAGCGTGCGGGATCGTCACTGCTATAGAAATACTGTCAGGAATGGAAGTCAAAGAATGGTCATATTTGCTCGACATTTCAATTCACGATCTTGTGCGGCGGCTGCGGCGGGGGCAGAGACGGAATCGGACCGGGTCTGCGGATTCCTTTATGCGAGCACGAGCCAATCGCCTGCAACCTGCTCACCTTCGGTCTCCTGCAGCGCCCGTCGGAACGAATGTTGCAATTCGGCTCATTGTTGTCTCAGTGCTCTCTGGGGGTTGAGTTCTTTCCCATTCTGAGCAAAGCGGCTCAGACGGCAGGCGCAGTAAGTGCAACACTTAAACGAGATTCCGGTGAAGTGCGGGTTTGAGACTCGCGTCGGCAGACTCATACGGATCTGGCACAATATGATCGCGAAGGAAAGCAAACAAATCCGGTGTTACTGTTTTATGGCTTAGGTTCTCAACTCGGCTGCTCTGCTGAGCTCATGAGCAGAGCAGGCCGGGCGATTCGACACGCTCATTCGGCGATTTCGCTTCCAACGTTCACTTGGCGGTAATTGCGCTGGCCGTGTACCGGCTACCGTCGTAAATTGCGGTCACCATGACATGATCTCCCGAATGAAGATTCTGGCTTGCCGGGAGATGAGAGGAATCGAAAGAGACTTGGTAGCTTTTTTCGTCCTGTGGATCAACCAGAACCAATAATCCGGAGTGCAGGTCAAGTGCGGTGATTTCCCCAACGAACTCAAATGACGCTCCAGGTCTGGCCAGGACCGCAATCTGACTGGCAACGCCACGGCCTTTCTTGTCCATTTCAAATTTCACGGAGATAAGTGCGCCGCTGACAAGGTCTGACGATTCATGTACGGCGGAGGAGAATGCCGGCTGTCCGACGCGTGCGATAGGTGTATTCATCGGAACGAGCAGTTTTATGGGTTCATGAAACAGGACGGAACCAACCGTCAACATATGTGTATTCGGGTTGTAGTTCAGCACCCGGCCCTGATATTCGCCTTCGGGCGATTGAGACAATATGTGGACGCTGAGAGCATACACACTTGTTCTGTCCAGCACCGTCTGCACTGAGGCATGGTCAGCCGCACCTAAATCGTGGAGAGAGACCGGCTTTCCATCCCGATAGACTTGAGTGCGCTCGTCAAAGAGTATTTTCGTTGGTCGCTGACCGTAGATCTTCAGCGTGAGCTGATCGCGCACAGGATCAACACTCTTAATTGCGCCGCCCAGTATGGTGCTCTTTCCCTGAGGCGCGGGCGGCAAGGAAGGGAAATCGGAGGGCGCACTGTCAGACTTCAGTTCGGCCTGCGGGCCTGCAACCTGTCCTGACTTTGCATGTGCGACCGGTACTTGGACAACTGCCATAGCGCAAAGCATCATTCCCGCGACAATACGTTCCATTCAGCACATCCTTTATTGATTCCAGATGCTATTCGTTAAGCATGTAGTTTGATGTCATCCGGTGAGTATGGGTGGCCCGAGCACGTTTTCAAAGAACGAATAACTGAGGCGCATGCGGGTGAGCTGGGCGGGTGTTGCATCCAAAGTGGCATCGCGACCGGTCTGATCATCGGTCAACCGCACAGAGAGGTTATCAGGGATCATGTCGAGGACGCCACTACGATTCATTGCAGCCGTTACTTTTGTAGCGGCTTTGGGTGCCCAACATGTCTGGGCGAGAGATACCCTGACAATCACGATCCCGAGGCATAGCGAGTTAACGCCCGTTCAGCGCCTTAATCGTGAAGGCGTTGACGCCGTAAAGAGCCGGCAATTCGAAAAGGCCGCAAAGCTCTTTTACAGGGCATACCTCTATGATCCGGCCGATCCTTTCACGCTGAACAACCTGGGCTACATCTCGGAGTTGCAAGGAAACCTGGAAAGCGCGCACAAATTCTATTTGCTGGCATCGGAGCAAGAATGCAACGCAAACATCGACCGAAGCAATGCAAAGCAGTTGCAAGGGAAGCCTATGCAGTACGCCTTCGAGAGCCTTCAAGACGTTCCCATGCGCGTGAACCGCATGAATGTGGACGCGATGGATCTTCTGTCGGAAGATCGAGGCCCCGAGGCAGTTGCTCTTCTGCGGGAGGCGCTGAGGCTGAATTCGCAGAGCCCCTTCACGCTGAACAATCTAGGGGTAGCCGACGAGACAATCGGAGACTACGATGACGCGTTGAAATCGTACACCGCGGCTGCTCAATCGCACTCCAGGGAGCCCGTGGTCGTCACCCTGGATCGCTCATGGAGAGGAAAGCCCGTCAGCGAAATGGCTGCGGCGAGCGCCAGGCGATTAAAAGAGCGAATAGAGAAGATGGATACTGCCGAGGTGAACGCGGACCTGCTTACCGTGCACGGGGTCTCTGCGATCAACGAAAACGATTGGCCAGCGGCAAGACAAGACTTTCTCCACGCTTATTCGCTTAATCCAGCCAGTGCATTCTCGCTGAACAACCGCGGATATGTTGCGGAAATGGATGGCGACATCGAGACGGCGCAGTTTTTCTATGACAAAGCCAGAAAGTCCGGCGACTCGAACGCCCGCGTTGGGCTGGCGAGCCTGCGCACAGCTGAGGGAAAGAGACTATCGACAGTCGCCACAGACAGCGGCCACCAGGTCACCGACGAACTTGACAAGTACAGTCAGGAGCGTCACCGGGAGTCAGGTTCAATTGAACTGACATCTCGCAATAATGCGCCTGCAAAAGAATCCAGTGTGCCGGCGGAAAAACCATCATCCTCAGATATGCAACCTGTGGCACTGCCCTCCGTGCCGCAGCCTTAAGACGCTGAACAAGGACCATACGAACATGACCAAGCCCGTGGCAACTTTTCCGACGCATCAATCGATGAGACTGCTTTCTCGCCTGCTGCTGACGCCGCACAATGGCATCGGCTCATCCCATCCGATGCTGGAAGATCTGAATTCGGAGATGCGAAACATAACGCGGGAGGGATTTGCCAATCTACTGACATTGGGTAACTCGAACCATGTAGTTGTGCGTGGTCTGGAAGTCTTCCTCGACATAATGCGCGAGGCAAAGGATGACACTCGTGCCGAATGGGCGCAGGATGGTCTTGCGTCAGAACGGACGCGAATCACCACGGCTCTCATGCACCTTCATTACATTTGCACTGCGTTCGAAGATGAGAAATATGACGTGGTGGTGATCAAGTCTCTTGATCATTGGCCCGATCTTGGCAGTGATTTGGATCTCTATACGAATGCCAACTCGGAAGACATAAGCGCACTTATGAAGAAGCGCTTCAGCGCTCAAATTGCTCCACGCAGCTGGGGAGACCGACTGGCGGGAAAACGGAACTTTCTTATACCAGGGTTGGCTGAGGCGGTCGAGATTCACATCGGCCGGCTGGGACAAACTGGAGAACAGGTTGCGATTGCCTCGCGCCTGGTGGAGCGCTCCCGCCGCGTCGTGGTGGGCGATCACATTTTTCGAGTTCCATCTGCATCGGACCGGTTGATGATTTCTACTCTGCAGCGAATGTACCGCCATTTCTACTTTCGGTTGTGCGACATCGTCGATACTGCCGCACTGTTGAAGACGGGGGACATCGACTATGGAGAACTGCGCTCTTCCGCCACCGATGCAGGCATTTGGGAAGGGGTTGCGACTTATCTTGTGATTGTGTCGGACTATGTAAGAAAATTCGCCGGTTCAGGTCTCAATTTGCCGGATTTCGTAATCGCTGAAGCGCGCTTCGGAGGCAATGAAATCTTCTACGCCAAAGAGTTTCTGCGTGTTCCAATCATGCCGCAATCTGCCAGTCTCTACGGATCGCAACTCGCAGGCTTTCTGCGAAGGCGGGAATTGCAGAGCAGCGCTCGGCTCTGTCTACTACCTTGGCTCGCCACAGCTGCTCTGGTTGGGCAAACAATGACTGGGAGCGATAAGGGCATTTGGTAAGGCAGAACATTCATCTTGGGCAATCTTAAGTTGAAAGCGGGAAGCCGATCGCTTTCGTTGTTCGTTAACCAGTAATCAACCAAGAGAGGAGATGCCGGGATTGTTGCCTCCGGCAAAATACTATGGGCGAGCTGGTAACGACGACTCCCGAACTGATCTTAGACGGTACTCCATCTGCAAAGACTTCCGTCCGCATGATGCAGGATGCGGGTGTTTCTGCATGGCCCTCCATGGGGTTACGCCTGGCTGACGGATACTCTTCGAGTGATCTGGCTCCGGCGCAGTTTGCGGCGCGGCCTATGTTCGCAGCCGGGCAGTTTGAATTCAAGGGCGACCCAAAGTCGCGTGCAATTTCATTTGGTGTGCATGCTATCGCTATCACGCTGGTTCTTTCACTGGCGATAAAAGCTCGTTCGGTCGTCATGATGCAACCAACAAGTGTTACACCGGTGGATTTCAAGCTCTCCACTCCACCCCCTCCCTTGACCTTGCAAGTTGCGAAGTCGATGGGCGGAGGAGGTGGCGGCGGCGCGCACGCGGTGGTCGAGGTTGTCAGGGGACACTTGCCCACGATGGTGGCGATTCAGCTCGCCCCTCCACAACTGCTTAAGTTCGATCACCCAAAGCTTGCAGTCGAGCCGTCAGAGCAAATGAAGATACCGGACAACAATAGTCTTCCCACTCTCGGCGTGTCTCAGTCGCCGCAGATTGTGTTGGCCTCGCAAGGAAGAGGCAGCGGTTCGGGATTCGGCCAGGGCCTCGGTGGCGGCATTGGCGCGGGACGCGGCACGGGTGCTGGTCCGGGGAGCGGTGGTGGCTACGGCGGAGGCCTGATGAGCGTTGGCGATGGCGTTAGCGCGCCACAGGTAATTCACTCTGTTGAACCGGAGTTCACCGATGATGCTCGGCGAGCGAATTATCAGGGCAACGTTTCCATCAAGCTCATTGTCGATTCGCAAGGGAACCCCCAAGACGTCCGCTTGGCTAGTCATCTCGGCATGGGGTTGGAAGAGAAGGCCATCGAAGCAGTGAAGCAGTACAGATTCAGACCGGCCGTTTACCAGGGACATGCTGTAGCGGTGCAGATCGTTATCGACGTGGACTTCCACCTGCATTGATCCACATGACGGACTCAAACGACCAGCAGAGCAATGGGCCCAAGAGCGAATACTTACCATGAGCGCATTAGGATTACTATCAGTTCCGGAAGCTATGGCACTTGCGGTGTCCCTATGTCTTTACGCCTATAACCTGGCCACGAACAAGAGGTCGTTCCAGCCCAGCCAACTGACAGGGACGATGTCCGCTGAGGCGAAGAATACAGCAAGGCGGCTCGCTTCGTGGTGTGAGTGTCATCGGTCAATTCCGAACGATTGGGAGGGAGGGGTTCAAAGGGTGGGAATCTATCGGGCCCATTGGCCTGGCGCCGAACCTGTGATCCATTCCGGCCATGCCCTTCGACGCAGAACAACACGATGGCACAATGGTAGGACTATGATTGGCTAGCGCATCACCGCTTGACGTCTTGCGCGGTCTGCGTGTGTTGCGGTGCTTGCTTCTTGGCATAGTAGCCCTTGCGCGTCCTCACGATCAGCTTGCCATGCTTTGACGCACTTGCCTCGACGCTCACAGCCCGGTAGCCCCCCAGGCTGGCACTCTTGCTGGAGCGATAACCAATGGTGTATTGGTCCCGGATCTCGTGAGCGACCTCTGCTGCGATGCTATCCACGTCCTGCAAGGAATGCGGGAAGTAAGCAATTCCGCCCGTTTCCTGCGACAGTCTCTCCAAGGCGATTCGCGCTCGACCCGCTTCTTCCTTGTCCGCGCCGAAGAGCAGTCCTATGGTGTAGACCACCGGTCCGCCCAGGTTTTGCACACGGCGGATAGCCTGCTCCAAGTCGAGGCGTGAAGCATTGTCCGCTCCATCGGTAATGACCAGCAGCACTTGCTTTGGGAACTTTCCATGATTGGCTAATTCGTCTGCCGAAGCTGCAACCGCGTCGTAAATGGCCGTGGCACCTTTGGAATCGAAATGCGAGAGTCCCCGATTCAGCTCCTCGATGTTCGAGGTAAAGCCCTGATCGAGATAAGCCCGATCGGAAAAATTCACGATAAACGTCGCATCCTGCCGATTTGACGCCTTCAACAGGTTCAAAGCGGCCGCATTAACCGCCTCACGCTTATCGAGCATTGATCCCGAGTTATCGATGAGAATGCCCAGCGAAACAGGTTGGTCCTGGTGCAGAAAGGAGGTGGTGGTCTGCGGAAGTCCGTCTTCCCGGACGTGAAAGTCGCCGCGGCTCAAATCCATAACGGGCCGTCCCTTTTCATCTACTACCGCGCAACTCAACAGAACCTCATCCACATCCTGATGCATGGTGTAGACGCCGTCCTGACGTTTCCGAATTTCACCGGGCAGGACTGGAGCGAGAGGCGAAGCAGAAATTACGGGCGCTCTTTCTTCAGCGTCCGGGGAGGGAATCGGATCGTGATCGAAATCCAAGCGCGGCTGAACCTCAGCTTGAGTGGGATCGTGAACGGTGGCGGGCATTGTGGTTTGCGCCTGCGCAGGCGATGCGGGTTGGACTTGGCAGAGTAACGACGATCCACTCCACCCGAGCAGGATCATCGCCACAATAGAACGGGACCGGAGATTGAACGATATCGAGAAGACCTTTGAGACCGCAAGAAAGTGGCCTAATGCCGGCAATTGAATTCTCCTCTGTTGAATTGGATGCGGATGCCAACCAAAGAGAGGGATGCGCGTGGCCCGTGAAGCGAGAGTTTCACGCTGATCCTTTTCCGCATCCCTGATCAAGCTGCAGTCGCGATGCAACCTGGTATGTTTCACTACGGATGGCCAATGCATCTCCATCACGCAATCTTCGCGTCCTTCCTCTATTGGGTAACCGAATTCGGGCTTGCGACCGGCGACTGTGTCCCCTGAACAACCTGGTTCATTGGCAATTCCAACGAAAACAATGATGCAGAGCCAGAGCCTTGATCCGCCTGCACCCAGAACCCATGAAAGGCGTCATTCAGTTCAGGGTGCATCGCGAGCAATGCGGTCATCAGCTCAGTCACCTGCTTCCGCGCAGTTGGCGGATTGTGCAACTCGGTCGCCTGAGTAGTGTCAGGAGTGTAGTGGACCTCAAGGTCCAGCGCGCCCAAAGCTGTTGTGGTGTCGATCGATGTTACTCGAAAAACAGAACCACGCGCATCGATCAGCAACGGCTCCGCGTCCGGCAATCCGACAGGGTGTACACGGTCTTCTTCATGCTTGAGCTTCTCAAGATTGGGGCTGGACAAGAACTCCACTGGATTCAGGATATCTGCGGCCATTCGGTAATAGAACCATGCATCCCAGTTCATATTCCTTTGTGCGTAGTTGCGCGCCGACACCCAATACCATAAGCCATCGTGACTTGCCTCCATCATCGGCTTGCTGAAGAAGCCGCCAAGCATCCAGCGATGCCCAGCCGTCTCAGACAGAATCAGCGCAATCTCCTGCGGCTGTGGTACGCCGGTGGCGTGAAGGATGACCAGTGCATACATCCCCGGCGGCAGATCCGTAAAGTTCAGCACCACGACCGGCGATCCACAATAGAAATCGGTTCGAGCGGTGCCCACGGACTCGGCGGTAGAATCCAACGCAAAAAGGCTATCGACTGTAATGGCCGCTTGCTGCACAAGAGGTTTCAAAGTGTCTGCCGAACCTGCAATCCCGCTGAAATCTGCCGCAACTGCGGGAATCGTGTTTGCCCGAAGAGCCTGTGTGTCCCCACTTTGCACTTCGGCAACCATGGTGCGGGCGGCACTCGACAGCGCGTCGCGCTCCGCAGCCGTCAATTGCGATTGCGTCTTGCAGGGAGCGGCCAGCGCGGTTTCGGGCACCATTGCGCCCGCGCAGATAAGAAGAAACAGTGGCGCGCACGGCACATTAGGAAGTCTTAGTCGCATGGCTCCAACCTTCCGTGAAGATGGTATGGCCGACGAGTCATAGTGTCCTGCCAGCCAGCATATATAGGATGCAAGTTAGCTGCCTGATGTAGCAACACCCAGGAGGAACTCACACGATGCTCCGCAATGGTTTCTGACATTGCATCGGTCACCTCATTGTTATTGTTCTTCATGTTCTGGACTGGTCTTTTCTGCTCAACTTTTATGTCCAAGGTGCGGCGCTGACTCTGGTTCCTGGAGCGTGGAGCGTGCCCGGTTTGCTAAATATCGTATTACTATCCAGGAAATAGTCTGTTTTGGTATCCGATTGACCATTCTTCCAAGCGGCCGGCGATATAGGTTAGTAGGAACACTGTGTACAGTTAGTTGCATAAGTTAGCACCATCATGAATCTCTTTAACGCGCTTCCGCGTCACCCGCGCTTCGGCTGGGCATTGTGAGCAAGTACGCCCTTTGAAATCGCCGAATCCAAAACAGGTGACGCGAACGCTTTGTTTTCATCGAACGCATTGCCTTGTGTAGGGCCCTGAATGGCGCGTGTTGAGAAGATGGCTGACTCGGCCGTTCTTTCGACATCGCTGAGCAGATGAAGTGTTGCGGAAGCTTCAACACCAATGGGATCAAATCTCCTGCCGAGGCAGATTCTTGAAACTCGCTCCGATCGTTATATTCCTCCTGGGCTTCACCGCGCCCGCGTTCGCAACTGTCCTCGTCAGCAGTCCGACCAACGGCGAGACAGTAGGCTCAACCGTCATATTCACTGCAACGGCGACCGCGAGCACCTGTTCAAAGGGCGTAGCGTCGATGGGCGTCTATCTGGACGAACAGTTACTCTACGTGGTTGATGGAAAGACCTTGGACACCAATCTTTCCGTCAGCCCCGGTGCGCACAATACCGTTGTTGAAGAATGGGACTATTGCGGCGGTGCCACATTTGTCTCGATTGAATTTACAGCCACCAGTCATCCCGGAGTCTACGTGATGTCGCCGGCGAACGGCGCCACCGTAAGTTCTCCTGCCAATTACGTTGCCACTGCCACGAGCAGTTGTTCCAAAGGCATCGCATCGATGGGAATCTACGCAAACAATCAGCTCGTGTATGTCGAAGTCGGAGCAAAGCTGAACACCCAGGTGAATCTCGGATCGGGAGTCCAGCATACCATTGTAGAAGAGTGGGATAAGTGCGGGGGTGCGTCCTTCACACCAATCAATGTCACAGTTCAAGGCAGCGACAAAGTGCTCTCCAACCTGCAGGCGAGTGGTGGATGGAACGAATGGGGTGAGCTGGCTCCGGCTTATGACGTCTGCTCAGCCCCATGTTCAGGAGTTACCTGGTCGCTGATGCAGCATGTCAGTTCACCGTCGTTGAGCGGGAATGCGACACAGTTCAATATCGGTGGGACCAAACCATACTCCGATGTCCTGTGGACGCTTCCGGTCCTTGGCCAGAACTCAACACAAGATATTCCGGACACGGGCCACACGCTCCTTCCCACCCTGCACAACTTCACGTATGACGCCTACTTCTATGCAACCGACGTTCCGGTTACGCAGGTTCTTGAGTTCGACATCAATATGTATATGGATGGTGTTGGAATGATTTGGGGCAACCAGTGCAATCATCTGGGCGGAGGAGTGTGGGACATCTGGGACAATGCAAATGCAAAATGGGTATCAACCGGTGTTGCCTGTAATCTCATCAACAACGCCTGGAATCACGTCACCGTCAAAGGACAGCGGGAATCGAATAACGCGGTTCAGTATCAGTCGATAACGCTCAACGGTATCACGGCCAACATAAACAAGACCTATCCGCCGTTCTCCGTTCCGGGCGAATGGTGGGGCGTCACTATCAATTACCAGATGGACGGAAACTTCAAGCAGGCGTCGAACACAACATACCTGGATAACTTCAGCCTCACCTATTGGTAGCGCGTCTGCGGACATCCCGTGTCCACGCCAGACCCGGAGTCGGAGTTCTGGATAGGGTTTGGGGGCGGGTCTGCGCGCTCATCTACGAAGATATCTTGGAAGAGAGCAGCAGACGAAGTGATGTCCTTTCCGAACCTGACAATCCTGTTCCTTCGCAAAGGCCGCTCCAGCTTCAATCAGCGGCAATTCTTCTGTCCTGTGCAGAATTGACCAGCTTTCTGCGCTCATAGGTATTTAGACTTTCGCATTCAGCCGGTTGAACGGACATCCTCGCTGCTTGTCACCGTGGCTGCGAGATGCAGCGGTGCGGATGAGGATAACTTCGGACGAGGGAAGCAGAGGCCACCCTCATTGAGGTGAAATGAGTTCCCACAAAAGGCGCGATTTCTTGAAGTTGTGCATTGCTTCTATCCCGGCTTTGGCCTTTGCGAATGGCGTGGATGCTGCTGATTCAACGGACCGTTTGGTTGCTCAACCGCTTTATCGAAAGCCTGGTCTGCTGGACCGATATATAGATCCACTGCCCCTTCCGAAACGGTTGATGCCGCAA
>Ga0302319_10017853_pt1 | contig 12973 bp, 6 predicted proteins | sample Bog_T0_2_FD_203319 | JGI IMG/M metagenome (GOLD analysis project Ga0302319, IMG submission 203319) | Peat permafrost microbial communities from Stordalen Mire near Abisko, Sweden - Bog_T0_2 | ecosystem: Environmental > Terrestrial > Soil > Wetlands > Peat | place: Sweden: Abisko, Stordalen Mire...
CGTCTGTGGTGGCCGGCACAGATGGGTAAGCCGAACCTTTACGCGTTGAGTATGCACGTTGACATCGATGGCAGGTCCAGTGAGCGTTCCGTGACCGAATTCGGCATTCGCCAGGTCACTTCGGAAATAAATTCAAGCGGCGGACGCGCGTTCCAGATCAACGGCAAGAACATCCTGATCCGCGGCGGCGGCTGGACTCCGGACATGATGCTGCGCGAAAACTCCGAGCGCCTGCACGATGAATTCCGCTACGTCCGCGACATGGGCTTGAATACCGTCCGCCTGGAAGGCAAACTCGAAACTCAGGAGTTCTTCGACATCGCCGACCACGAAGGAATCCTGGTGATGGCCGGCTGGTGTTGCTGCGACTTCTGGGAGCGCTGGACGCGGTGGAAGCCGCAGGATTTCGAGATCGCGCAGCAATCCCTGCGCGATCAGATCTACCGTCTGCGCAGCCATCCCAGCATGGTCATGTGGCTGAACGGCAGCGACAACCCGCCACCGCCGGATGTGGAACAGATGTATCTCGAAATCGAAAAGCAGCTTCTATGGCCGAATCCGGTAGTTTCGTCGGCCACGGGCAAGGCCACCACGGTCACCGGAGACAGCGGCGTGAAAATGACCGGGCCATACGAATACGTAGCTCCCAGCTATTGGGAGCTGGACACGCAGCCAGGCCAGCCCAAGCGGAAATCGTGCAACCCGGGCGGCTGCGGCGGCGCTTACGGCTTCAACACCGAAACCAGCATGGGCCCGGCCGTGCCGCCGATCGAGAGCATTCGCGCCATGGTCGGCAACGACCACCTGTGGCCCATCGACGAAGTTTGGAACTACCACGCAGGTGGGGGAGAATTTAAAACCATAAAGGTCTTCCGCGACGCGCTGGCCAAGCGCTATGGCCAATCGACCAGCGTGGAAGATTTCGCCGCCAAATCGCAACTGCAAACCTACGAAGGCGTACGGGCGATGTATGAGGCTTACAGCCGCAACAAATATGAATCGACGGGCGTGATCCAATGGATGCTCAACAACGCCTGGCCTTCGACGATCTGGCATCTCTACGACTACTACTTGCGGCCTGCCGGCGGCTACTTCGGAGCCAAGCGCGCACTGGAAGCTCTGCACCCCGTCTACGGCTATGACGATCATTCCATCTGGGTGGTCAGCAGCCAGTATGAAGACGCGAAGGGCCTGAAACTCGCGACAAAAATTTACGACCTCGACATGACTGAGAAGTTCTCACACGAAGATTCTCTCGACGCCTCCGCCGACAGCACCGCAAAGGTATTCACGCTGCCCGAAGTCGATGGCCTGAGCCCAGTTTATTTCGTCGCATTGCGCCTAACAGACTCGACGGGCAAACTGGTGGGCTCGAATTTTTACTGGCTCTCGACTAAGCCCGAAACTCTGGACTGGGCTAAATCCAACTGGTGGATGACGCCAACGGATTCCTACGCTGACTATACCGATCTTGCCCAACTGCCCAAGGTAAAGCTTAAAGTTACCAGCCGTACCGAACGCAAGGGCGAAGAGTCGGTCACGCATGTGACGCTGGAAAATCCCGGCAAGAGTCTTGCTTTCTTCGTACGGCTGAAAGTAAACAAAGGCGTCAAGGGCGACGAAATTCTGCCGGTGATCTGGGAAGACAATTACATTTCCCTTCTGCCAGGCGAGAAGCGGGAAGTGACCGCGACGTATCGCGCCAGCGAATTGGGAACGGCCGACGCGGCAGTAGAAGTGACCGGTTGGAATGTGGAGTAGCGTCAGGCGATCTCGTCACACATGCTGTGAAACTGACAAGATATTCCCGTCGGGATCCTTGAACCACGCTACTTTGTCTCCGGTCGGCGCGGTCCAGATTCCAAGCGCGTCCTGCTCGAAAAATCCGAAGCGCTCGAACTGCACGCCTTTCGCCTGCAAGGCCGCCGCGATCTTCTCGATATCGGAGACCTGCCATCCCAGAATTGTAAAAGGCGCGGGGGTAAACTGCGCTTTCGCCACCCGCACCATGATTCCGTTTGCTTCGAGAACGAGTGCAAAGCCATCGTCCTTAACGAACCGCAAACCCAGCACGCCCTCGTAAAAAGCTCTAGCCTTCTCCGCATCTTTAGTAGGAACGAAAGCCACAATGTCGATCGAACCCAGCATCCGGCCCTCCCTAATCCTTCCTTCTTCCAGCGGTAGACTGCCTGTCTAAGCAACAGCGATACGTCAAGACTGCCGCCCGTCGGCATCACGGAGTGAGTTCGAACACCTTGCCCCAAACCCCAGAATTTGTGGTGCCGTAAAGGTTGCCAGCAGGATCCTGCACCAGAGGCGAATAGGGATTACCTCCATCCTCGCCACCGGTGAAGCTATGCAGCACCGCAAGATTTCCCGCTGGGTCCAATCGAAACACGGTTCCATAATAGTGCGATGCGCCAGCTGCGGAGGTCGTACCGTAAAGGTTACCCGCCTTGTCGCGCGCCACCCCTCCAAAGGGAAAGGCTCCGTCCCGCTCACCGCGAAAACTGTAAAGCACAATCTCGTCGCCCGTGGGAGTCAGCCTGAATACGGTTCCATATCCAAATGCGCCCCCATCTTCGGTGGTCCCATACAGGTCTCCTGAACCATCGAGAACCAGCGTCTCACCACGAGGGAAGTTGCCATCCGGCATCGGACCAAAACTGTAGAGCACGGTCTCCTGGCCGACTGCGTCCAACTTGAACACGGTCCCATATCCATACAGCCCCCCCAGTTCGGTTGTACCGTAGAAGTCGCCCGATGAACTCCTAAGCAGCGCCGATTCGGGATGTGCGCCATCGGGCGAAGAACCAAAACTATACAAAACCGTCTCCGTACCGCTTGCATCCAGTTCGAAGACTGTTCCGAGGTTGGAAGGTCCGCCGGAAAAGGTCGTCCCGTAGAGGTTGCCCGCCTCGTCCCGGGTGAGCATACCCTCAGGGTTCGCCCCGTCACCTGGTTGTCCTTCGAAGCTGTGGAGCACAGTTTCCATGCCTACCGGGTCGAGCTTGAAAACAACGCCGCAACCTGACGGAGAACTGCAATTGGTGTCGCCGCCGGTTAGCGCCGTGCCATACAGGTTGCCCGAGTCGTCCTGAACCACTCCACCCTGAGGATACCCTCCGTCCGCCTCCCCGCTAAAGTTGTACAGCACGGTTTCCAACCCAGATTGTGTCAGCTTGAAGACCGTCCCACAGCCAAAGTAACCGGGGCAGGGCGCAACGCCACCAGAGCCAGTTGTGCCGTAGAGATTGCCCATGGGATCCAGCATCACGCCGGTCGGGCGCTCCCCGTCTGCTGCGGCGGCGAAGGTGTAAAGAACCTTAAAGCTCGTCTGGTTCGGCGGCGTCTTGGGCGCAGCCTCTTCGATCACCTGCGACGTGCTCGCGCCCACCAATGTGAGGAACAACGAAAGCAATGCCATCAAGAAAAACCTTGGAATCCGCATGGAAATTGTCTCCTGGGTTTGCTGGCTCCTTGGGGGGTGAGTCGTCGAGTGCCAGCTCGTCAACGGATTATACGCCGGATATCAGAGTGGTTCAATGTGCAGGAACCTACAACATCGCCGAACCAAGGGCGTCAAATTGCGAAATCACCCGATTGCCAAATTACCCAATGCCCTTCCTACTCGTCCGGCGGCACATCAAAGTTCACCAGGTCGCTCTGGAACCCTCTGGTCTTCCAAGCTCCATAAGCGATGCCCACCACCATCCAGATCGCTCCAAATATTTTTGCCTTGGGACTCAAGCTGATCCAAAGCAGAAAGCAGATGATGAAACCCAAAACCGGCGGAATCAACTGCCCCAAAGTACGATCGTTGCCCCGAATGTAATAGTGCGTGAGCGCCGCCAGATTCACGCCCATGAAGGCGATCAACGCTCCAAAGTTGAGCAGGTTGGCGCCGTCGTCATAGCTGATGAGAAAGGCACCCACCAGGGCAATCACGCCGACGAAGAGCACATTGTTCGCGGGAATGCGCGTGCGGGCATGGATGGCGCCGAAGAATTTCTTGGGGATCGCGCCGCTGCGTCCCATGCCATAAAGCAGGCGCGCGGCGCCCAGTTGCGACCCCATTCCGGAGCCCACCGTCGCGATCAGGAGCGTCAAACTTATGACCTTGGTCATGAGAACTCCGCCCGCGATACCAGCGACGTGGCTGAAGACGTTCTCATCGCCGAATTGCGAGAAGATATTAAAGTCCCGACCGAAATGCTGCAGGCTCAGCAATTGCGCGCCGTAAACCTCGGCGGCTGCGAGAAATCCTGTGATCACGCAGACCAGCACGGTCGCCAGAAAAATATTACGCTTGGGATTTTCCACCTCCTCCGAGAGCGTGGAAATTCCATCGAACCCGATGTAGGTGAGCACCGCGACCGATGTGCCGTGAAAGACGCGGCTGAGGGTGAAAGTCTGCGGATTATAGAAAGGCCGCAAAAAGTACACCTCGGGAAATTGCGGCACATGAAAGATGTAGCGGATGGTGTACCAGAAAAACGCCAGGATGACCGCGCCCATGATCGCACACAGAGTTTTGTTGATGCGGGCCGAAGTCTGCACCCCGCGCAGGTTCAGCGCCGTGAACAGGGCGGCAAAAATGAGCGGCCACAGCAGGCTCGGATAAGGAACCTGATAGCGCGTCCCGCTCAGCAGATCGGCCATGGCCTTAGCGCACCAGATGGTGCAGATCAATGGATTGAGAATGTAATCCATGGTCATGCTCCAGCCGGTCACATAGCCGAGCGAGGGATGCAACTCGCGCCCCACGTAGGTGTAAGCCGAGCCCGCGCTGGGATACACTCGCGCCATGCGCCCGTAACTCATGGCAGTGAAAACCATCGCGACCATCGCAATCAGGATCGAGGTAACCACATGCCCTTGCCCGGCGTTGCTGAAAACTCCGTAAGCCGGCATGGGAGCCGTGGGCTGGATCACGATGATGCCGTAAAGAATCAGGTCCCACAGCGTGAGTGTACGACGCAAGCGCGGGGCGAATGACGAGGCGGATTCTACGGAGGCCGTTTCCATGAGTCCGGCTATTGGATTACGCGGAGGGCAAAAATGTCAATATTAAAACGTTTCCATAAGGCACACTTGTGACGCGCGCTGCCATCCGCAGGGAGCGTTTGCCCGAAAGGCTAGGAGCTTGAGGGGCCCGGGCTCATGCGCGAGAAGGCATCGTGGAGGCGCCCCGTAGCGGGCTCGTGAGTGCCTGCCTGCGCCAAGCCAAAGCGCGGCATATTGGCGTAGATGCACTCATATTGGCCGCTGGCGACCTGATAGGTTTCGTGCCAGATGCCGACACTTCCGTCTGAGCCTACGCTTTGGTTGAAGGCCTTCCACGCGGGGAGGTGCTTAGCGTCACGGGACTGGGCGTAGGCGACGAGATGGTCGAAGCTGCGCCAGTATTGCGTGAGCATGGCTCCGCGCCAGTAAACCGAAGTGTAGCCGGCGAGCAGCCCGAGAGACGGGTTGGCGTAGAGCTCGCTTAGCATCGGACCCATGGCTTTGGCGACAGGGAGCCACTTGCTGATGGCGAGCAGGCGGTTGATGCGAAAGCCGATCAGAAAAACCACGAATGGGCCCTCGATCGAAGTGGTGTAGCGGCCGGGGTACAGGTTGGGCATATCCGAAACTATATCGCTTGTTCCCAACGGTTTGTTTCCATATCTTGGCTTGAACCTTTGAAGAGTGTTGGGCGAGTGAAGCGGCTGCGCTGGGTCTGGAGCCAGGCGGAGAAATATCCGGCAAAATCCCGACTACTTTGGCGACGCATAGTCGAACCGATACCCGCGCTGCTCGTTCCCTGACATGTGCCTCGTGTTGTATTCGAGAAGATAGTTCAGGTGCGCATCGTCGAGCGGGAACGACTTGCCGGGCGCGTAAGGATATTTGCCCATCCTGAGAAACGGCAGCGGCGCGACGAAGTTGCCTTCCGCGGCGTAGAAATCCATGTCTTTCTCGTATCCGTAGGCGGCAAAGAAGTAATCGCGCGTCCAGCCTTGCGGCAACGCCGGCAACGTCGATGGATCGAAATCGAGGCGCACTTCATCTCCCGAGCCGAAAACGACCGACTCGTCGTCGAGCGCCGTCAGCAGCGGCAGAACATCGCCGTAGCGCGTGTAACTGCCCGCTGGGCGCGTGTAAGGTCCGGTCGCGCTCACTTTTTCGTAGACGTAATCCACGTTGCCCGGCGGCGCGCCTTCAATCTTCAGCGGGAATCCGTGGAAGACCAGATCGGCGCGGACCAACGGAACTGGCGTCAGACGCGGACTTTGGGACTTATCTCTAAATTCCTGCGGCGTCCGATCGATCAGAATGCTGTCCCAATAAATCTGCAAATTAGTCGTGATGCGAATCTTCTGCGTCCCCGGTGGCGCCTTACCCGTGAGATCGGCGGTCACGGTGCGTGGGCCGCCGGCGGGGAATCCCATGTCGTCGACCACACGCACCCATTTTCCATGCACAAGTGCATCGACGTACGGAGAAATTGCCTGCACGCCAGACTGCGACGCGGCATACATGCTGTTCGCGGAAAAGTATTCGACCTCACCATGCAGCAGCAGCCACAACGGCCCGCCCCGGTAGGCTTCGCCCAGATCGAGCGTCAAGCTGTGAGGCTGGGCGAAGCCCTGAAACTGCGTCACCGCAAAATCGCCGAAGTAATGGTGCGCCATAAGATCGGGCAACACGTTGTGGCCGTGTTCATCCCACAAGCCCGCGGGCGGGTGCGCATCGTTGCTCTTGCTCACCACCACCTTGAACTCAGGATACGGCGGGTTCGATGCGAAATACTCATTCGGATAAACATCCAGATCGGCCGGGTGATCGACCGCCAGCAAGCGTACCTTATCGAGGTAGACGGATTCCTCCAGCGGCTCCATAAAGCGGAAGCTGAGCTTCCCGTCTCGTTCGCGAATCGAGTTGCCATCGACCTTCACGTACTCGACCGGACGTGGAACGTCGCGCTGGCCCGGCCCAACCCAGTGTCCGACCACGCCGGCGCCCAGCATGTCGGCGACAAGTTCATAGCGCTCGCCATTCCACACAAACAACGTGGGGCACGAACTGCCGCGGCGATCGATCTCGGTAATGTTCTGCTGCTGGTCGCCGGCAACGTTAATCTCATCCTGCAGCACGCCTGTAGGCCAAAGCAGGCGCACGATGTCGGCCTCTTTCGCATCGCCGAGGCCGACTACGATGTCAGTCGAGTTCTGGCCCAGGTATCCGTTCGAACCATAGATCTCAAATTTCTGGCGGTTGCCGCCCGCGAACACTTCAACTTTCGTGCCGATAGCGCTCTTGTTGTCGGCCAGTCCTTGAAGCGAAAGCCGGAGCCAGTGGTTCTGATTGCCACCGTCTCTTTCGTTGCGCAGCAGCACAGCGGGACCGTGATTCTGCGTGATCAGCAGATCGGTGGCGCCGTCGCCATCGTAGTCGCCGGTGATGATGGAGCGCGGCTCTTTGAGTTGAATCTCGTCGAGACCAACGTCGGCGGTAACGTCTTTGAAGCCATCGGCGCCAAGATTGCGGAAGAGCTTGATTTCGCCCTTGCCATCTTTGGTTTCACCAACGGCAACCAGGTCGACCCAGCCGTCGTTGTCGTAGTCGATGGCGGCTACACCCCAAGCGTGCACCCAGTTCGTCGCCGGTAGAGAAACTGTTTCGAACTTTCCACGATGGTTGCGCCAGAGTGTCAGGGCGGGGGTAGCGGAGTGAGTAAACGCGAGATCCATCCAGCCGTCGTGATCAAAGTCGAGAACCGCAACGCCGAAGGCCATGAATGGGACCGCCTGGGGCCATGGACGTCGAACAACGAATTTTCCTTCCCGCGGATTTTCGAGGACGGTTGGTGTGTTCGCACCGGCAATAACTATGTCAACTGCGCGGTCGTTATTGTAGTCGGTACCTACTACTCCAATGGCGGACCCAGGCGCGGCCAGGCCGGTTGCCTCTGTCACGTCAGTGAATGCTCCGTTTCCGTCGTTCCGCCACATGACATGATCCCCGCTATTCTCTCCGTTGAAGTTCATGTTTTCAACGGAAAGTCGATGGTTCCAGTTGAAGCGAGTGACGTACAGGTCCAGATCGCCGTCGTGATCGTAGTCAATAAATGTCAGCCCTAGAATGAGACCATCCGCGCGAAGGCCTGACTTCTCGGTTAGATCTTTGAATGTGCCGTTTTTTTCGTTGTGTTCCAGCAAGACACGTCCGTCCAGCCCTATGGCAAGGTCGGTGAATCCATCGTTGTCGTAATCGCCCACGGCGCAGCTGATGGCGTGAAGCGCGGGATCGAGTCCAGCCTTTCGTGTAACATCCTCAAACTTACCGTTGCCCAGGTTGTGGTAGAGGGTAATTCCGCCCTCTCTACCGCGATCTGCGACAAAGACGTCTGGGCGGCCGTCCCCATCGTAGTCGAGGAAGCACGCGCCAGCTCCAACTAAGTTGGGAATTGTTCCTGCCATCTCCAACGTGGAACCAGACGGGGTCGTCGCGGTGGTTAGCCCCGCCTCCGCCGTCACATCTACGAACTGCACTTTAATCTGCGCCGGCGCTTTCAATATTGCCGAGGGCGACTCGACTGCGCGCGAATACTGGCCCTGCTCGCCATAGGCCAGGCTAATCGGAGCGCCGAGTTTGTTTTGCGTGATGTACTGGAATTTCTTGAGATGCTCGCGGGCGTAGTCGATGTCGGTCGATTGCTGGTAGGCGCGCGACAATCCAAACTCGGCGGAGGCGTGCAGCGGGTTGAGTTGCAGCGCGTGCTGGAAGGCGTCGATGGCCTGCGGGAATTGTTTCGACTGCACGTAGGCCGAGCCCAGGAAATACCAGGTGTCGGCGTCGTTGGGGTCGATCTCGATTACGTGATGAAAGGCGTCGATCGCGGCGGGAGCGTCGCCGGTATTCTTCGCCAGCAAGCCGAGGTTGTACCAGGCATTGGGATTCTTCGGATCCTGCTGGAGCGCGGCCTTGAGCGCAACCCTGGCTTCGTCGATCTTCTGCAGGTTCAACCACGCGATGCCTTCGTTCAATCGCGCGATCGTAAGTTTCGGATCGAGTTCCGCTGCTTGCTGAAAAGATTTCAGCGCCTTCTCGAAGAGCTGCTGGTTCATGTAGGCGGCGCCGAGATTGTTGAGGCGCGCGGCTTCGGCGGGATTCGATTTCGTGGCCTGCGGGGTCATGGCGAGGCCAAATGCGGCCAGGAATATGCCAGCCAGGGCTGCTGAGATTCGGGGAGTCATTCGACTAAGATTTAACCACAGAGCGCATGGGGAACACAGGGTAAAACGAGAGGATGTCACGGCCGCGACAACCGATTCCTCGTCGCATTCGCTTCTCGGGATGACAAGGTTTATTTTGCTGGACCGGCCAGCGGCTCGCCGTAAGGCCGGTTCGCAATCACGCCCTTTCCTTCTGCGATGGTTACGGTATGCCCCGCGTTTACGGTTGAGAGTTTATCCACCTGCCCGCTGGGCCATTGAATCTCAACTGTGTCGGCTTTCGTTTGGGCGCCAAGGCCAAAAGTGAGTACGAGTTCGCTTTGCGAAAGATAGCTCGACCCGGAGCGCAGCATCTTTGTCTGTTGCACCTGATGGTTTTCCGAGTCCACACGCACCACCGAGCCGATGCCGTCGCGATTCGATTTCGTCCCGACCAGTTTCAGGCGGAGGCTGTGGTTGGTTCCGCCTTCGTTGTGAAACAAGAAAGCCGGACCCGCATTGGTGGTTTCAAGAATATCCAGAAAGCCGTCGTTGTCGATGTCGCCATAAGCCGCGCCCCGCGCCACTCTGGGCGCGGCGAAGGCCGGCCCCATCTGAGTGGTCACTTCTGTGAACTTGCCTCCGCCAAGGTTATGGAAAAGATGCGAGGGCTCGGCGTAGTGCACGCGCTTCTGCACGCGCTCGATCGCATCCTCGATATGACCGTCGGCAACGAAAATATCGGGCCAGCCGTCGTTGTCATAATCGAAGAAGAAACAGCCGAAGCCGAGCGTGACCAGCGAAGCCCGTCCCACTTCGGACTGCGGCGCTTCATCCACGAACAGACCGTTGCCTTCGTTGTGATAGAGCGACACCATCTGATTGGCGAAATTTGTGATGATCACACTGGAATGACCGCTGCGATCGTAGTCGGCGGCATCGACGCCCATGCCGGCGCGCGCCACGCCATCTTCGCTGAAACCAATTCCAGCGGGCACGCCGCGCTCTTCGAAGGTCCCATCTTTCTTGTTCAGGTAGAGTTTGTTGGGCTGAGTGTCGTTGGCCACGAGAATGTCCGGCCAGCCATCGGCGTTGTAATCGAGAATGGCGATGCCGAGGCTTTTCGATGTCGGATCGCCGAGGCCAGCTTTTTGCGTGGCATCTTCAAATTTGCCGCCGCCGAGGTTATGCCACAGGCGAAGCGAGGTCCCTTTGTACGACTCCGGGGTGCAATATGATTTGTGCGCGCCGTCGAGCGTGCAGTAAAGGTCGCCCTGCTCGCTCCACTGCACGTAGTTGGCGACGACCAGATCAAGTTTGCCATCACGGTCGTAATCCACCCACGCCGCGCTGGTGGAAAACTCACTGGGCCCAAGCAAGCCGGCGGACTTGGTTACGTCAGTGAAAGTGCCGTTGCCGTTGTTGTGGAAGAGATGGCTCTGGCCCAATGCCGTAATGAAGATGTCGTCGAAGCCGTCATTGTCGTAATCGCCGACAGCGGCCCCAAGGCCGAACAAGGGAACGTCCAATCCAGCTTTGTGCGTCACATCGGTGAAGGTTCCGTCGTGGTTGTTGTGGTATAGCTTAGGGGTGGTCGGTCCGGCATGGGCATGGCCGGGCCAGTCCGTGCCATTCACCAGGAGAATGTCGGGATAGCCATCGTTATCGTAGTCGATGAAGGCGCAGCCGGGACCCATGGTTTCCGGCAACCATTTTTTGCCGAACGCCCCGTTGTTATGCGTGAAGTGGATGCCGGCTCGCGAAGTGATGTCGCGGAATTGGATTTGCTGCGCATGAGCGGAAAGCGCGAGCGAGAGAAGAATCCACCACGGAGACACAGAGAAAGGGAGGAAGGCCGAGAAAGACCGGGTCATTTTGAGCCTCCAGCGACTGCGGCGATTGACGCGGGCGCGCCCTTGCCCGTCCGGATGCGGGACTCGCCCGTACGAACACGGTTTGTGGCGAGCCCCGGCAGCGGCACGGAGACATGCTCGTGAATCGTCTGCCGCTCATTGTTGTCTTCGGGATGCGACTGACGATAGGGTCCGGTGATGGCCTGGGACGATTCGTCCGCCTTGAAGCGCAGGTAACGCGCCTGATGCTGCTTGGCGAGCTTCTCGTTGCCCAGCCCGTTGTAGCATAGCATTAAGTTATAGTGCGCCTGCAAGTCTTCGGGATCAATGCTGAACACGGATTCCAAAACCTTCACCGCCTCGGCATATTTACGCTGCAGGAACAGAACGCGTCCCAGGTCGTTAAGCGCGACACGATCGCGGGGATACTGGGCCAGAACAATGTGTAAACGAGAAGCGGCACCGTCGTAGTTTCCGTCTGCACGCAGCACGCGAGCGTAAAAGAAGTTGGCCCGCGCTAGATTTGGAGACAGAGCGAGAGCTTTTTCGAGCACGGTGCGGGCGCGCTCCATGTCGCCTTCCTGCACGGCGGCGCGGCCAATGTTCACCCAGCCATCGGGATTGCTCGGATCCGCCTCGGTCACCTTCTGGAACGCCACGGCCGCGGCTTTGAGATCTCCCTGCAAGAACAGGCCGATGCCGTAATCGTTCCAGCGCTGCCATTCTTCCTTTTTTACGATGGTCTTCGATTCGGCAGCGGGCGCGTTGTGCGCAATTACCGGCAGCGTCACTTCGTTCTCCGCCACGGTAACAATAGGCAGGTCGGGAATTTTTTTCTGCTTCGCCGAGACCCCGCTCAGCGATGCCGTGAACACCGTCGGGCGGTCGTCGTAGTCGGGGGTAACCGAGTTTGGCGATGCCGGGTCGGGTTGCCCGGCGAAAGCTTCATGCGTGCCATACCACGAAAACTTTCTGTAGCACAGGCGCGCATGCAGCGTGATTTTGTTGCCGGCATTTTCAGGAATCGACATGCGGTAATGCACCGTATCGGCCGCGCCTGGCGGGATCAGCCGAACGTACACGACTGCCCGCGTGGCCCACGCATTACGTTTGTTGATGGGATTGCCGTGAGCGTCGATCTGCAACGAGCGGTAAAAATGGGCCCCTTTTTCCACCGGACCTTTGCCGTCGTCCTCCACCATGCCACTCCAGAAAATAGTCTGGCCTTTGTCGTCTGTGCCTTTCAATTCGAGCCAGGTGTCATAGGCATCGACCGTGCCGCCGGGAAAAAAGTGGCCGACTTTCTTGGTGCGCACCACTACATCCACGCGCACGGTATCGCCGCGCCGCAGCGCAGGATGCACCAGATTCAACGGCGCACTCAGCGGCGTAACTTCCCCGCCCATGCTGGTTTCGCCGGCGGGTGTAATTTTATTTTCCGCTTCTTCGCCGACCGCGAAAGTCGTGGCCAGTTCCGTTTGGCTCGCAGCGCCCGTCTTTAGTGGCGCCTGCGCGGGCGAAACGGCAAAAATATCCACCGTGAGCGCGCCGCTCTTCAGAAACCCTTCGTTCAGCTTGAGTTGAGCGGCATCTTCATTCGCGATTGGAACCGCGGTGTTCGCGCCGGGAAAGCGATGCGAGTGCACTAGCCCATTGACATTGCCGGCATCACTGGATTTTTCCATCGGCATGTGACAATCGGCGCACTGCTGTGGCTTGGGCGGATAGTAGAACGAGCGCGCGCCCTGCCCGGAAACTCCGCTGGCCTGCCAATTGTCATACTCGTTGAAGCCGCGGAACCAGCGATAGTGGTTCACCGGCACATCGAGGTGTACCTTGTGGCAGGTGGAGCAGAACTCGGCCGTTTGCGTTTTCATGAACGGCTTAAGAAAGACGCGGCGGTGCGGCTCCGGATTTAGC
>Ga0302319_10017856_pt1 | contig 12971 bp, 11 predicted proteins | sample Bog_T0_2_FD_203319 | JGI IMG/M metagenome (GOLD analysis project Ga0302319, IMG submission 203319) | Peat permafrost microbial communities from Stordalen Mire near Abisko, Sweden - Bog_T0_2 | ecosystem: Environmental > Terrestrial > Soil > Wetlands > Peat | place: Sweden: Abisko, Stordalen Mire...
CGCCGCGAGTTGATCGAGGAGCAGCGCACCTCGAAGCGCCGGGCGCTTCTCGATTCCATCCAGCCGGGGCAGGTGCGCCGCGGCGTGGTCAAGAACATCACCGATTTCGGCGCCTTCATCGACCTGGACGGCATGGACGGACTCCTGCACATCACCGACATGAGCTGGGGCCGCATTTCGCACCCCTCGGACATGCTCAAGCAGGGCGAGGAGGTCCAGGTGATGGTCATCGAGGTCAACCGCGAGAAGGAGAGGGTCTCCCTCGGCCTCAAGCAGACGACCCGCAACCCCTGGGACGAGATCGAGCGAAAGTTCCCGGTCGGGGCCAAGATTCACGGAAAGGTGGTCAATCTGGTGCCGTACGGCGCCTTCATCGAGCTCGAGCCGGGCGTCGAGGGACTCGTCCACATCACCGAGATGTCCTGGTCCAAGCGGATCACCAAGCCCTCCGAGATGCTCAAGGTCAGCCAGGAGGTCGATGCAGTCGTCCTCGGCATCCAGAAGGAGGAGCAGAAGATCTCCCTCGGCCTGCGCCAGCTGGAGCCCAACCCCTGGGACATGGTCCGGCACAATTACCCGATCGGGGCCCGTGTACGCGGCAAGGTCCGCAACATGACCACCTACGGGGCGTTCATCGAGCTCGAGGAGGGCATCGACGGCATGGTCCACGTCTCCGACATGAGCTGGACCCGCAAGGTCAACCACCCCGCTGAGGTCCTGGAAAAGGGCGCCGAGGTCGATGCAATCGTCCTCGACATCGATCCGCAGCAGCAGCGCATCAGCCTCGGCATGAAACAGCTCGCGATCGACCCATGGTCGGACATCAACAGCTTCTTCAAGATCGGGGACGTCGTGCAGGGCAAGGTGACGAAGGTCACCTCGTTCGGCGCCTTCGTCGAGCTGAAGGACGGCATCGACGGGCTCGTGCACATTTCACAGATCAGCGAGGACCGCATCGACAAGGTGAAGGACCACCTCAAGCCGGACCAGCAGGTCACCGCCCGCGTCATCAAGATCGACCCGGAGGAGCGCCGCCTGGGCCTTTCCATCAAGGCCGCGAACTACAGCAACGAGCAGCTGGCGGCCGAGACGGCGACGTACGAGGCCATCAAGCGCACGGCAGGCGACATGATGAACCTGGGCGACATCCTGGACGAAGCGTCCAAGAAGGAAGAGGAAGAGAACGCCTGACGGCGCCCGGAAGGCCCGGCCGCCGGTCAGCGGCCGGCCTTCTGGCGCTTGGTCTCGATGAATTCGCGGATGACCGCCATGCGGCTGCGCATGCGTTCATCCTCCTCCACCTCGTCGGCGGTGCGGACTTCCTCGTTCCGCGCCATGGCCCTGCGCATTTTGTTCAGGGCAAGGTACTCCAGCTGGCGGATCCGCTCGCGGGTAACCTTGAACCGCTTGCCGACCTCCTCCAGGGTCAACTCCTCGCGGCCATTGAGGCCGAAGCGCAGGCGGAGGATCTCCGCCTCCCGCTTGTCCAGGGAATCGACCATGGATCCAAGGTCTGAAAAGAGGTTCTTGCCGAGGAGCCGGTCGTAGGGACTCAGCGCGTTCTCGTCGCCAACGATTTCCCCGAACGTCGTCGAGTCCCCGTCCTCGCCGATGGGGGCGTCGAGCGATGCGGGACGGACGCTCACGGAGCGCAGGTGCGCGACCTTGGACGTCGGGATCTGGAGCTCCGCCGCCAGCTCCTCGTCCGTGGGCTCGCGCCCGAACTTCTCGGAGAGCTGCATGGCCGTCTTGCGCATGCGCGAGATCTTGTCCACAAGGTGAACCGGCAGGCGGATCGTCTTGGACTGGTTCGCCAGCGCGCGCTTGATGGATTGCTTGATCCACCACGCCGCGTAGGTCGAGAGCTTGCCGCCCTTGCGCGGGTCAAAACGCTCGACGGCCTTGATGAGGCCGATGTTTCCCTCGCTGATCAGGTCGAGAAGGGGAAGGCCGAAATCCTTGTAATCCATCGCGATCTTCACGACGAGGCGGAGGTTCGCCTTGATCATGTGATCGCGCGCCGCCCGGTCGCCCCGATGGATCCTCTTGGCGAGGACGACCTCATCCTCCACGGTCAGGAGGGGGGTCTTCGCGATTTCCTGCAGGTAGAGCTGAAGATTGCTGCGCTCCAGCGGCGCTGGCTCGCTCGGGGCGCGGTCGGGCTTCTCCAGGAAGGAAGGTGGCGCGTCGAGGGCCGCGGTCGGGGCCAGCCTGTCATTTTTCGTCATCATGGTGCTCCTCTTTTGAACGGTGGATTCCTGCTTTGTTCCTGCATGGACAGGCCAAGCGGGGAACATGCCTCCCCCAAGGACCCCTCCGAGCCAAGTATACGCATGACTGAAGCCAATAGTTTCGGCCTTTCGAACCCCTTCGGCAACCATTAAGGATTGTAATGGGCGCGGTTAGCGGTGCGAATCCTCCCCGTGGCAGATAGTGGAACCAGTTCTGCTAGAATCCGTTGGCCATGTCAGCGGCCTTGAAAAGGGCCGAGGCTTTATTGATCGTCTCCTGGTATTCGGCGGCCGGGTCGGAATCGGCAACGACCCCGCCTCCCGCCTGGATGTAAAGCTGTCCGTCCTTCAGGAGGGCGGTGCGCAGCGTGATGCAGGAGTCGAGGTTGCCGTCGTAGCTGAAATAGCCCAGCGCTCCGGCATAAAAGCCGCGCTGGACGGCCTCCAGCCCGGCGATGATCTGCATCGCGCGGACCTTGGGGGCGCCGCTCACGGTGCCCGCCGGGAATGTGGCCCGCATCAGGTCGAACGCGTCGCATTCGGGCCGGATGCGGCCCTCGACCTGGGAAACGATGTGCATCACGTGGGAGTACCGCTCCACGACCATGAGCTCGGGGGCGTGCACCGTCCCGAAGGAACAGACCCTTCCGATGTCGTTCCGGGCGAGATCGACCAGCATGAGGTGCTCCGCGCGCTCCTTCTCGTCGGCGAGGAGCTCCTTTTCCAGCTGGAGATCCTCGGCGACGGTGGCCCCCCTGGGGCGGGTCCCCGCGATCGGCCGGATCTCCACCAGCCCGTCCGTCAGCCGCACATGGACCTCGGGGGATGCCCCCACGAGCGCAAAGTCGCCCGCGTCGAGGATGAACATGTACGGGGATGGGTTCACCGAGCGCAGGGCCCGGTAGAGGTTGAGCGGGCCGCGCTCGAACGGGCAGGTGAAGCGCTGCGAGGGCACGACCTGGATGATGTCGCCGGCGCGAATGTACTCCTTCACGCTGGCGACCATGTCCTCGTACCCCTGCCTGGTGAAGTTCCCGGGCGGCACCCGCAGGAGGGGCGACGGGGCGAGCGGCGCGGGTGCGAGCTCGCGCGGCTGGCACAGGACGGCGTACAGGCTCTCGATCTCGGCGACCGCGGCATCGTACGCCCCCTCCGCGTCCGCGGGATCCGCGACATGGGCGTTCACGCACAGGCGCAGGGTCTGCTTCACCCGGTCGAAGATGAGCAGCGTGTCCGAGAGCATGAAGTAGGCGACGGGGATGCCGAGCTCGTCCACCGGCGAGGCCGGGACCGTCCGCTCGATCCGAGTGACGTATTCGTAGCCAAGATACCCCACCGCGCCCCCCGTGAAGCGCGGCATGCCCGGAAGCTTCACCGGGCGGTGTCCCGCGAGCTCCGCCTTGACCAGGGTCATGGGGTCCTGCGGGGTCGGTACCGTCTCCGGGGCGCATCCCGGGCGCCGGATCTCCGTCGTCTTCGGGCCGCAGGCGAAGACCTTTCGCGGGCGGCAGCCGATAAAGCTGTAGCGGTAGAGGTTCTCGCCGCCCTCGACCGACTCCAGGAGGTAGGCCGGGCCGTCCTGCTTGAGCTTGGCATAGGCGGAGACCGGCGTCTCGAAGTCCGCCATGAGGTCGGCGTACACCGGGATGACGTTTCCCTGCCTTGCGAGTTCCAGGAAGCTCTCCTTGCCCGGTTGGGTGTTCATGGTCGGAGGGTCGCTTATGTTCGCCGTCGGGCCGTTCGGCAAGCCTGCCGGAGGGATCTCAATTGGAAAAAAACGGGTTGTGCGCCTTCTCCTGGGCCAGGGTGGTCAGGGGACCATGCCCGCAGGCGAGGACCGTGTCCCTGGGAAGCGAGAAGATCTTCTCCAGGTTGTTGCGGTACTGGTCGGCGAAGTGGGCCCGGCTTCCGCCCATCGAGCACGCAAAGAGCGAGTCCCCGACCACGGCGAGCGGCCAGTCAAGGCCGGTGACAAAATAGGTGGTCTGCCCGGGCGAATGCCCGGGGGTGAAGAGGGTCTTGATCGCGATCTCCCCCAGGTGAAAGTGCGCGTTTTCCCTGAAGGTCCTGGCACCCGGCAGGTCGGACGGCTCGTTCTCGCAGGCCCAGACCTCGGCGCCGGTCTCCCGGGCCAGCGCCGCCAGGTCCGCCACGTGGTCCTCGTGCGTATGGGTGAGGAACGCGTACCGGACGCGGAGCCCCTCGGCCCGGGCGAGGTCGATGAGCCCCGTTGCGCTGGAGCCCGTGTCGAACGAGGCGGCGTCCCGGGTCCTCCGGTCCCAGACCAGGTAGCTGTTCACCGTCATGTCCTCATAGGCCGTGTTGAACATCGCAAAGCCCCGGTGGAAAAGCGGCTGTTCGGGATACCATCTCTTGTGCGCGAGGGACTCGAGGGCGTTCGGGCTCAGCCTCAGGTGGCGGGCGATCCGGCGCAGGACGGCGTCCAGCGGGTGTCCGGACTTCACCGAGGCGAGGTCGGACCGGCTCACATCCGCCCGGGAGGCCAGCTCGGCGTCGCTCATGCCGAGGCCCGCCTGGGCCTTTGCAATCACGTCGGTGAAATTGTCCTCGAGGGGGATGCGCGGCATATAGTGAACGAGGATCGCCGGGAACTGCGGGTTTTCCAACCAATATATAACTGCGGTTTGCAACGGTACAACGGTCGCATTATCCTTGCTATAGTCAGAGTCGAAACGAAGAATAACCCTCCCATTATGTTCATCGATAAAATCAAGAAACTGGAGGCGACCAAGGCACGATTGGCCGCGCTCGAGAAATCCGTCGCCGCCGAGCTCACCCACGAGCTTGCCGCCCTGCACCGGAAGTACGGATTCGACAGCCTGGCATCCTTCTTCAAGGCCGTCCGCGCCGCAGCGTCGGGCCGCGGGAAGACGGCGAAGCGGGCGCCGGCCAAGGCGGCCCGGAAAGCGGGCGGGCGCAAGCGCCGCCGCCGCGCCGTCATCACGGACGCGACCCGCGCCGAGGTGAAGAAACTCTCCGAGGCGGGAAGGACCGGCGCCGAGATTGCCAGGACCGTGGGGATTTCCCTCCCCAGCGTCCAGAACGTGAAGAAGGCGCTTGGCCTCGTGAAGAGCCGCAAGTAAGCCCCCCCGCCGGGGGCGGTCGCCACCGTGCAGAAGCAGTTTGTACAGGCCAACACCCAGGGCAGGCTGCACGACGCGCGCGAGCCGTCGGTTTCCCCCCTGAACCGCGGGTTTCTCTACGGGGACGCGATCTATGAGGTTTGGCGGACCTACCGGGGGGTCCTGTTCGCCTGGGAGGAGCACTGGGAACGGCTGCTCCGCTCCGCGGACGCCCTCCACATCTCCCTGCCGTTGGGGCCCGACGGGGCGCTCGGGGAACTCCGGCGCACCGCAGAGGCCTACCGAAAGGCGTCCGGGGATGCAGGAGAGCTCTATCTCCGCCTCCAGGTGACCCGTGGCGGGGGCTCGATCGGCCTCGACACGGGCCTGGCCGACGAGCCGGGATATGTCGTCCTGGTCCAGCCATGCCCGCAAACGGACCCGGCGAAGGCCCGTTCCGGCCTGCACCTTTCGCTCGCGGCCGACCTGCGGCGCAACCCCGCGGCGTCCCTCAATCCCGCATGGAAGACGGGCAACTACCTAAATAACATCCTGTGCCTGCGCGAGGCGCGCGGCCGCGGTGCGGATGAGGTCGTGATCCTGAACCTGGAGGGGGAGGTGACCGAGGCCGCCGTGTCGAACATTGCCTTTGTGCGTTCCGGGATCCTGGTGACCCCGCCCCTGGCGGCCGGAATCCTCGGAGGCATCACGCGGGGCCTTGTGATTTCAACCATTGCGGCCGCCGCCGGCGTTGCCGTCCGCGAGGAGCCCGTGAGGCCTGCGGACTTTGCCTCCATGGAGGAGTGCATGCTGCTCTCGACCACAAAGGACATCACGCCGGTCGCGTCGATCGACGACGCGCTCTTCGAAGTGGGCCCCGCCACGGTCGCGGCCAGGATCAAGGCCGCGTTTGGTGCGTACGCGGATGCCCGGGCCGGACGGAGTCCCGGTTTGGGGATGTAGCAGGGTCAGTATCTCCTCATCGAGGCATCGAGGCGCCGGGCCCACGCCTCGATTCCCCCCTCCACGCTGCTCACAGCCCCGAGGCCCTGGGCGCGCAGGAACTGGGTGGCCGCCATGCTGCGCTGGCCGTGATGGCAGAGGACGAGCCAATGCTTGTCCGTCGCCAGGGCGGGGAACCGCTGCGGGAGGTTGCCGAGCGAAAGCAGCTCGGCCCCGGGGATGCCGCAAATTGCCCATTCGAAAGGCTCCCGGACGTCGAGGATCCGCGCGCCGCCCGGATTTTTCCGGAGCAGGTCCCTGGCCTCCTCCACGGTGACTTCCAACGGAAGACCTCCGGGCTGCGGGTCCGGGTTCCGGCACTCCTCCTGGAGGGGATCCGAAACCGGCGACCGAATGGACGGGTTTTCCCCGCAGACAGGGCAGCCCGGGTCGCGGGCCAGCGAAAAGGAATGGAATCGGGAGGAAAGGCCGTCCAGAACGAGCACCCGGCCGCGCAAGACCTCGCCCACACCGACGATCCACTTGATGGCCTCGAGCGCCTGGAGGCTGCCGACCACGCCGCAGAGGGCGCCGATCACGCCGGCCTCGCCGCAGGCCGGGACAGCGCCCGGGGGAGGGGGCTTCGGGTGGAGGCAGCGATAACATGGACCGCCCCCCGCCGGGTCAAAGAAGGTCACCTGCCCCTCGAACTTGAGCACGCTCCCGTGCACCAGGGGCTTGCCGGACAGCGCAGCCGCATCGCCGTTCAGATACCGGGACCGGAAGGTGTCGGTGCCGTCCACAATCACGTCGTAGGAAGAGAAGAGCGAGAGGGCGTTGTCCGGGGTGACTCCCTCCGGGTGCTCGACAACCCGGATGAACGGATTCTTCGCGCGGAGGCGCGCTGCGGCCGCGGCCACCTTGGGGCGCCCCACGGCGTCCGTATCGTAGAGGACCTGGCGCTGCAGGTTGTGGGTCTCGACGAGGTCGAAATCGGCGATCCCCAGGGTTCCCACCCCGGCCGCGGCAAGGTAGAGCGCGGCGGGATTCCCCAGCCCGCCCAAGCCGACCACCAGCACGTGCGAGGCCGCCAGCTTCTGCTGTCCTTCGGGTCCGAACCCTTCCAAGGGAAGATGGCGGCTGTACCTTGTGAGTTCGTCCGGGGAAAGCATCGTGAGAGAAAGGTATTTGCGGATTTTCCAAAATTGGCAAACTCGTCCCCGTGCGCTGCCTCGGCATCGATTATGGCACCAGACGCGTGGGTGTCGCCTACGGCGACGACCTGGGGGTTGCCACGCCCCTTCCCGCGCTTGTTTCGGCCGATCCGGAGAGGCGCTGGAGCGCCCTTGGGGAGCTTGTCCGGGGGCGGCGGATCACAGATCTGGTTGTCGGCTATCCGTTCAACATGGACGGCACCGCCGGACCGAAGGCCCGCGAGGTCGATGGCTTTGCGGCCCGCCTCAGGGCGGAGTACAGGCTCCCGGTTCACCTGGTGGACGAACGGCTTACAAGTTACGAAGCCGAGTCCACAATTGAGAGGAAAGACCGCCGCGGCGTGCGGGCGAGCGGCATCATCGATTCGAGGGCGGCCACGCTCATCCTCCAGGACTTCCTGGACCAGGGCTCGTCGCGCGAACCGGGGTTGCTATAATCCGAGCCATGCCAAACCGCTGGAAGTGCGTCTGCGCGTATGATGGATCCGGGTTCTCCGGGTGGCAGAGCCAGGCGGGCGGACGCGCCGTCCAGGATGCCATCGAGGCTCGGCTTGCCCAGGTGCTGGGAGCGCCTGTGCGGACCCATGCAAGCGGGCGGACGGATGCAGGTGTTCATGCAAGGGGGCAGGTCTTCCACTTTGACGCGATGTGGAGGCACGGTCCTGAGAAGCTTCTGGCTGCGCTTCGCCATCGCCTTTCCCCCGCAATCCAGATCAAGTCGGTGCGTCCCGCACCCGGTTCGTTTCACGCCCGGTTTTCCGCAACCGGAAAAGTGTATGTGTACGACCTGTTCCTGGGTGACGCCGACCCGTTCACCCGGCCCTGGTGCTGGCCCGTTGCACGGGACCTGGACCTGGCCGCGATGGGAAAGGCATCCGCCCTCCTTCGCGGGAGGCACGACTTCATGGCATTCAGCGCGTTGAACGGGACGGAGCGGAGCGACACGGTCCGCGACCTGCGCCGGATCGGGATCGCAAGCCGCGGACCCCGGGTGCGCATCACGCTCGAGGCCGACGGCTTCCTTTACAAGATGGCCCGCGGTATCGTCGGCGCGCTGGTCGCCGTGGGTTCGGGGAAGCTCAGGGTCGCGCAGTTCGGGCGCATCCTCGAGTCGGGGGTCCGTACTGCCGCCGTGCAAACAGCCCCCCCGCAGGGTTTGTTCCTCCAGAGAGTGTTTTATCGGTGACCTTCCAGGGAGCCATCGGCGGCCTTGCAGACGTTCTGTTTCCCCCCGTATGCGTGCACTGCGGCGGCTTGGTGGGGCCGGGGCGCTTCCGGCATCTCTGTCCCAGGTGTGCCTTGGGAATCGATTTTGTGAAGCCGCCCCACTGTTCCAAGTGCGGATATCCATTCGCCGGCGACATGGAGGGCTTGCGCGAGTGCCCCCGCTGCCGGGAGCTGGGCCCTGCTTTCCGGGGGGGCTGCACGGCCACGCTGTTTCAGGGCCCTGTGCGCTCGTTGCTGCTGGAGCTGAAATACCGCCGTGGATGGCACGTCCAGGAGGACCTCGGGGAAATCCTCTGCCGGTCGGCCGGGGCGCTCGACCGGGCCCGGGGCAGCGTTCTTGTCCCGGTTCCGCTGCATCCCCGGAAACTGCGCGAACGAGGCTACAACCAGAGCGAATTGCTGGCAAAATCCCTTGCGAAGGGGGCCGGGGGCGGCGCGCGGGTCGTATCGTGCCTCAGGCGCGTTGAGGATACCCCCAGCCAGACCGCCTTGGGGCGCCGGGAACGCCGATCCAACCTTAAAAATGCCTTTGCACTGGCCAGGGGAGCCAGCCTTACTCCCGGGTTGCGACATGTTCTCGTCGATGATGTCTTCACGACCGGCTCCACCGTCAACAGCTGTGCCTGGGCGCTGCGCCGGGCGGGCTGCATGAATATCGAGGTCGTCACCCTCAGCCGCGGGTGACCGGACACCCGCCAACCACATGCATTTCGACAAACCCACCTACACCGTCCTCAAGGTTAAGAAAAAGGACATTCCCAAGGGCTTGTACACCAAGGACCCTGTAACCGGGGAACTCCTCTTCAACAAGGAGATCGAGGACAACCAGATGGTTGTCCCGAAAAGCGGGCACCATTTTCCGATCTCGGCTCCCAAGCGCCTTGCCGCGCTCCTGGACGAGGGCTCGTTCAAGGAAACCGATGCCGGGGTCAAGTCCTCGGACCCCCTTGGATTTGTGGATTCGCAGCCGTATCCGGAGCGGTTGCGGCGGTATGAGAAGGAAAGCGGCCTCCCGGAGGCCGTGGTCTGCGGAACAGGCCGGATCCACGGCATCCGTGTGGCGATCGCGGTGATGGACTTCAGGTTCTGCGGCGGGGCGATGGGTGCGGCAGTGGGCGAGAAGATCACCCGCACGATCGAGCTGGCCGTCGCTGAAAAGGTACCGTGCATCATCTTCAGCGCGTCGGGGGGCGCCAGGATGCAGGAAGGCATCTTTTCGCTGATGCAGATGGCCAAGACCAGCGCGGCGCTCGGCCGCCTGGCCGCTGCGCGACTTCCCTTCGTGTCGGTGCTCACCCATCCCACGATGGGCGGGGTGACAGCGAGCTTTTCGACCCTTGGCGACATCATCCTCGCCGAGCCGGGCGCCCTCATCGGGTTCGCCGGGTCCCGTGTCATCCGCGACACCACCAAGCAAACCCTCCCCGCCGGATTTCAAACCGCTGAGTTCCTTCTCGAACACGGCCTCGTGGACCAGATCGTCGGCCGCCTCGAAATGAAGGACAGGCTGCGCGACCTGCTGCGCGGGCTTTCAGGCAGGAAACGGTAGGCCGGATCCCGATGCAGTCGGAAGCAACCGGCGGTGCGGTGGAAACCGGAACTTCGGCGGCGTATTGCGCCGTCCAGGAGTACCTTTTCGGCCTCAAGGCCCGCGGGCCGAAGTTTGGGATCGACCGGATGCGGCTCCTGGCGGAGGCTCTCGGGCACCCGGAGAGGGCCGCTCCGTGCGTGCACGTCGCAGGAACCAACGGGAAGGGCTCGGTCGCGGCGATGCTCGAGGCAATTTTCCGCGCCGCCGGCTGGCGGACCGGGCTTTATACCTCCCCGCATCTCGTCCGGCTTGGCGAGCGCGTGCAGGTGAACCGCAGCATGCTCACCGAGGGCGAGATCACCGCTTGGACGGAGGACCTTCGTCCCGTGGCCGCGGAAGTGGCCCGGGAAGGCGGCGGGGACGACCATGCCAGTTTCTTCGAGTTCATGACGGCGATGGCGTTCCTCCAGTTCGCGAGGAGTCGGTGCGACGTGAACATCATCGAGGTCGGCCTGGGCGGGCGGCTCGATGCGACCAATGTCGTTGACCCCATGGTCAGCGTGATCACGTCCATCGGGCTCGACCACTGCGACATGCTCGGAGACACCTTTGAGGCCATTGCCGCCGAGAAGGCGGGCATCATCAAGCCGGGGCGGCCGGTGGTCGTCGGGCGGATGCCAGCCGCCGCCGAACACGTCATCCGCCGCATTGCCAGGGAGCGCGACGCGCCTCTTTTGTCAGTGGCGGAGGAATTCGGCGAGGACTTCGGGCGCTATCCGCAGACCAACCTCGAGGGCGACTACCAGAGGTGGAATGCCGCCACCGCCATGCTTGCAGCCGGCCTGTTCCCGGCCGGGTGGCGCGTCAGCGGGGACATCCTGTCCAGGGGCCTTCAGGAGGTGGACTGGCCGGGGCGGTGGCAGCGCGTTACGGTTGGCGGGCGCCTGGTGATCCTCGACACGTCGCACAATCCCGAAGGCGCACAGGTGCTCGACAGCAACCTTGCCAACCTGGTTGCGGAGACGGGGAGGGCGCCTGCGGTCGTGACCGGGGCGCTCGGGTCCAAGCGGGCCGGACCGCTTCTTGAAGTCGTGTGCCGCCACGCCAGCGAGGTGCATCTCGTTGTTCCGAACCAGGCGCGCGCGTGCAGCCACGAGGAGCTGGAGAGGCTGGTCCCGGCCGGGTATCGGGGACGCGTTTCCCGTTCGACCGTGGAGGACATATTCCCGTCGCCGGACGCATGCGCGGTTTCCGGCTCCGACACGGTGGTCGTCACCGGGTCCGTCTACCTGATTGGCGAGGTCCTGGCCCGCCTCGAGCCCCAACGGGGACTGGGCGAGGGGCGTCTCCAGGATTTTTAGCCGGCAAGCCGGATGAGCTCGGTGGTGGGAGGGATGTCCTTGATCACCTGCGAGGGCAGGGGGCCGACACCCAGGTAGCGAAGATTGGGCAGCCGGTCGGGTCTGGGTTCGCCCTCGTAGGCAACATCCAGGACCCCCCGGATCATTGCGGCGACGTAATTCCGGGCGGCAGCGGGAAGGTCGGCAAAGCGACGGACCTTGGACACGTCCTCCGTCCAGCCCGGGTGGCGGGAGTACACGGGCTTCAGGGTCCTGCGCACGGCCTCGTTGCGCGGCACGTGGTTCAGGCGCCTCCCCGACGGGGTCTCGTAGGCTGTGCAGATCAGGAGCTCCCCGCGCCACTCGCCCGAGTGCGTGAGCGCATCCAGCTTGTTGATCATCAGGTCCTGAAATCCGCCGTAGCGAAGCGTGTCGCCCTTTTCAACGGCATCGTACCAGCCGACCATCCGCTGCCGTCCGGTGCTGGTTCCAAACTCCAGCTCCCTGAGCTTGGTCCCCAGTGGGTGCCCATCCTCGATCTGCGTTGTGAATGTGTGGGTGCCCACCTTGGTGTCGTAGGCCTTCGCGACGCCGAACGTGTGGATCGGCTGGACGGGGATGTTCGCGCTTTCGAAAAACTCGGGGGTGAAGGTATGCGACGAGGTCGGGGAGAACCCGTGCCGCTTGTCGAGCCAGTAGGCCTGACCAAATTCTCCGATGATCGTGCGCCCCGCGCGCAGTTCGCTCCGGACGAGCTCGCGCACCTCTCCGATGTTCTTCGCCAGGGACGTGCCGGCCTTCCAATAGACCTCGGTGAGGCGCCGCAGGTTCAGGGTGAAAGGCTCCTCGCCCCGGAACTGGGTGAAGTCGAACTCCTCCTCGCCGAACACTCCCTGGGCCACGGCGTCGGCGTTTGCGCGCTTTTCCGCGGCGCTCAGATGGTCGAAAAAGCTGTTCCATGCCGAGGGTGTCGCCCGATACACGTGCTGGATGGTTCGCACCGCCCGGTCTGCCCGCTGGCCAAGCCTTCGGGCGAAGAAGTTGGGGCCCGCAAGGAAGTCCGAAAAGTACATCTGCCAATGCCCCGCCTCCTCGGAGTAGGCGGCCGAGATGCCGCGCCCCGTGGATCCCCTCGGCTCTTCCTTGAGAACGTCCACCCGGTATTCCTCCTCGGCCAGGTCGAGGAGCCGGTGGGTGAGGTCCGAGATCATCGTGCGTTCGTCGATCAGGAGGCGCCGGAGGACATTGTATCCCCTTCTTTCGAGAGGCAGGGCCTCCCAGAGGAATTTTCTCGGGTCCGCAACGACTCCGCTTCCGATCGCCAGATGGGGAATCTCGCTCTCGACCACGCCCGAGGGGAGCAGGTTCAGCTTCACCCCCGCCGCCGTGTGGCCGGCGTTGGC
>Ga0302319_10017858_pt1 | contig 12970 bp, 13 predicted proteins | sample Bog_T0_2_FD_203319 | JGI IMG/M metagenome (GOLD analysis project Ga0302319, IMG submission 203319) | Peat permafrost microbial communities from Stordalen Mire near Abisko, Sweden - Bog_T0_2 | ecosystem: Environmental > Terrestrial > Soil > Wetlands > Peat | place: Sweden: Abisko, Stordalen Mire...
GCAGTTCTCCCTTCCCGTACAAAACACCGATTCCCGTGGGGCCGAAGAGCTTGTGCCCGGAGAACACGAACCAATCGGGATTCAGATCCTGAACGTTCACAGGCATGTGCGAAACCGATTGCGCGCCATCCAGCAGAACTTTCGCGCCGGCGGAGTGCGCCGCTGCGATCATCTGCTTTGCCGGCGTGATGGTGCCGAGCGCGTTCGACACCTGCGTGAACGAAACCAGTTTGGTTCTCGGATTCAGCAGCTTGCCGTATTCATCGGCGAGAATCTGCCCGCTGTCGTCCACCGGGGCGACGCACAGCTTCGCCCCCTTTTCGGTGGCCAGTTGCTGCCACGGGACGATGTTGGCGTGGTGCTCCAGCCAGGAGATCACGATCTCGTCGTCTTTGCCGATGTTTTGCCGTCCCCAGCTTTGCGCCACCAGATTAATCGCTTCAGTCGCGCCTCGCACGAAAACGATCTCTTTGGACGAGCCGGCGTTCAGGAAGCCCTTCACTTTATCCCGAGCCGACTCGTACGCGTCCGTCGCGCGCGCCGCCAGTTCGTGCGCCGCGCGGTGAATGTTGGAGTTCTCGTGCTCGTAGAAATACTTCAGCCGGTCGATGACCGCCCGCGGTTTCTGAGTAGTTGCCGCGTTGTCCAGCCAAACCAGCTGGCGGCCGTTCACCCGCTCTTCGAGAATCGGAAAATCGCGCCGGATCGCGCCCACGTCGAACGGAGAACTGAACCCCTGCTGCGCCGGTTGCGGTTCAGCCGGGCGGCCTTTGTCCGCGTGCTCGAGAAAGTAATACGCGGGCGTGCTTGCGGCAGCCGGCGTTGCAGGGAGATGCGGGATGGCGTCAAGCAGCGCCTTCAGTTCCGCCTCGCCGGGTAAATCCACCGGCGTCGGGGCGGATCTGCCCAGCGGCACATCGCCGTCCAGGTCGTGCGGGATCGGGTTTGGCTCACCCGGCGGGGCGGAAAAGAACTCGTTGGCGAGCCGGGTGAGCGTGTCCGCATCCGGCCAACCCTGCGGCAAACCACTCTCCGGTAACCCTGGATCAAACGCGCTTGTATTCATGGTATTGGTCCGTTGTTACGCCTTCCAGTACGCCCAGTGCGTCTTCGGTGAGGACGGCGAGTGAGCAATACAAAGAGACCAGGTAGGAAGCGATCGCCTTGCGGTTGATCCCCATGAAGCGGACGGAAAGGCCGGGACTCTGCTGGCCGGGGAGATTTGGCTGATAGAGTCCCACCACGCCCTGACGCCGTTCACCGGTGCGGATCAGCAGGATGTTCGTTTTGTTATTTTCCACGGCGACCTTATCGGAGGGCACCAGCGGAATGCCGCGCCAGGTCAAAAACTGCGACCCGAACAGGGAAACCGTCGGGGGCGGAACGCCGCGGCGGGTGCACTCGCGTCCAAAAGCGGCGATAGCGGTGGGATGGGCCAGGAAGAAACCGGGCTCTTTCCAGACGCGCGCGATCAGATCGTCCAGATCGTCGGGAGTGGGCGCGCCGTCCCGCATCTGTATCCGCTGCTTGTCCGCGACGTTATGCAGCAGACCGTACTCGCGGTTGTTGATCAGTTCGCTTTCCTGCCGTTCCTTCACAATCTCCATCGTCAGGCGCAGCTGTTCCGTGATCTGGTTGTAGGGAATGCTATAGAGATCCGAGACGCGCGTGTGGATGTCGACGACTGTGTTGACGGCGCTGAGCATGTACTCGCGGGCATTCTCCTCGTAGTCCACATAAGTCTGGGGCAAGTCGCGTTCGTCGCGGTCGGAACAATCCACCGTGACTTTGGACTCGTCTTTCACCCGGTTCAACCGGTAAATACCCGCTTCCACCGGGGTCCACTGCAACAAGTGAGTGAGCCACCTCGGGGTGATGCGCGACATTTGGGGAGCGGTCTTGGTCGCGTTGGCAAGTTGCCGGGCAGCTACGTCGCCCAGCGCGGTTTGCCGTTCTGGTTCAATGGCCATTTTGAATTGGATCTCCTATGTTTTCATGCCTTTTCAGGGCCGGTTGCGGGCGAAGCACCTGGGTCCGCCCGGTAGCCTTGAACTATGATACTAAACTCTATTGACAATATGTAGATTAAAGTGAGTGGAGATTTGTGGTCCCAACAACAGCCCCTCTCAATCGACTCCATACACATCTTTTATAGCGTTGGCGTGGAATCCGGATTGACTGCCATTCAGAAATCACCCTATACTCGATGTAGATTGGTATATTTCAGAAGGACGCCTGAATAGTCATGAACAAATTCGCGGTTGCACATAAGACCTGCTCTTTCCGGTTGAACGCAGCTGAAGTTGCGGTGACGGGCCGTGATCTGGCTTTTATTCTCGGCTCGCTTCTCGGGCGAGTGAATGCCGCGAGCGCCGTGGTTTACCGGCATGACGAGGAGAGCGGCGAATTCCGGGCCGTTGCAGCCCGCGTCGATGTCGTGCCGCGAATTCCGGAACTCGGCGTCACTCTCAGCCTGACAGCCACCGCCGCCTTGCGGCACAGCGAGCAGCCATTCCAGACGTCCACGGAGACTGACCCCCGATTCGCCGGTATGCCGGAGGTCTTGCAATACGGTCTGAAGCGGCTGCTGGTAATTCCGCTGCGCGACCGTGACGGTCTGTTGGGGCTCATGACGATCGGACGTGCCAGCGATGAGGATTTCAATTCGCGGACCGTGCAGTTTGTCTTGCCCGTCGCGCGGGTCGTTGAAGCGGTGATCGAAAGGGACGCACTTCAGGAGGAGTTGAGATCCCGCAAGCTCATGGAGCGAGCCAAGGGAATTCTTCAGTCGGGCGGCATGTCCGAAGAAGACGCCTACCTGCAGTTACGGAGACAGAGCAGGCAGCTGCGTCGCCCCATGGCAGATATCGCGAAAGAGATCATCGGCGATGCAGTGCTGCGGAAAACCGCGTGAGCTGAGGTCGCGTTTCACACCAGGTAGTAAAGCTCGTCGCCCACCGCCGCGCCTTCTTCCTGGCCGCAGTGGTCGCAGGAATTGTTTTTCAGCAACTCGTACGCCTTCCGTACGGCCTTGATCGTGGACGAGTACAGTTCCTCTTCTTCGAGGAAGATGGTATCGGCAGGCAGCCAGTCGTGAAACCCAAGGCTGGTCATGGGTCCGACTACCTCCGGACGCACTCCGCAGAGCAGCACAGTCCGCCCCGCGCGCTGCATTTCGTGCAGGAAGTGCTCCAGATGCTCGAAGAAAACCGCGTCCGGGTTGCGCGTGCGCTTCAACCGCAAAACCACGTAATCGATGCCCGCATCCCTCGTCCGCTCCTTCAGCCAGGAGAAGCATCGATCCAGTTCGATGGCCGAGCCGAAGAAAATCTCGCCTTCGAGGTCGTAAATGATCACGGCTTTGCAGGGCGGGTCCGACGGTATTCGTTCCCGCACCATGCGTTCCCTGGTCACCACTAATTCATGGCCGTGCAGGCGGGAGGCGCGGGGAACGAACAACAGAATCGAAACGCCCACGCCGATGAGGATGGAAAACTCGACGCTGATGAAAACCGACGAGAGGGCCGTGATCAGCACCAGGCCGGCATCGTAGCGCGAGGCGCGGAACGCGTACCCCATCCGTTTCCAGTCGATCAGCCGTGCCGCGGTCACCATCAGCAAACCAGCCAGCGCGGCCTTCGGGATGAAGCGCGCGAATGGGGCCAGCGCCAGCACGACCGAGGCAACGACCGCCGAGGCGAAGATACCGGACATACGACTCACCGCGCCCGCCTGGTGGTTAATCGCCGATCGCGTCAAAGAACCCGAGCCCGGCAGCGACTGAAAGAAACCGCCGAACAGATTTGCCAGACCCTCGGCCAGGCACTGGCGGTTGTAGTCCAGTCGCTGCCGGGTGTCGTTGGCTATCGATTTGGCGATGGCCAGCGCCTCCAGCAGGCCCAGAAACGCGATGGCAAGAGCGCTGGTCGACATTTCTTTCACCCACCAGAAGTGGACCTCAGGGATATGCGGCTTCGGCAGACTGGCCGGCACGTTTCCAACCGTAGACAGCAGCGACTTGCCATTCGCAGCCGGCACGGACCAGCCAAAATGCACAGCCACCACGGCCGCGACGATCAGGGCCACCAGCATATCCACCTGAGGCAGGCGGTAGCGGCGGGCCAGTTTCCGCAGAACCAGCACCAGCACAACCGTCCCGATGCCAATGCCGAGGGCATATTTGCTCGGCGCTCCGCCCTGCGAGATCGTCAGCCAGAAGCGCAACAAAACGTGCTGATGGCCGGTGCCCCGGTCCTTGATGCCGAGGAAGTTGGCCACCTGTCCCAGACCGACCAGGAACCCGGCGCCGGCCATGAACCCAATCACCACCGATTCCGAGATGTACCTTGTCAGATCGCCGAGCTTGAAAACGCCGATTGTGATCTGGATAATGCCGACCATGATGGCCAGCAGGAACATCGCCTGGTAAATGTCGTAACGCGCTTCGGGATCGAGGAATGCCAGGGCGCTGAAGACAACGAGCGAAATGGCGTTGGTAGGACCGTTAATCAGCTGCGACGAAGACCCGAAGATGGATGCCACGAACGTTACGACGATGGCCGAATACAAGCCGAATCGTGGGTCGACTCCCGCAATCAGCGCATAGGCCATGCCTTGCGGCAAGGAGATGGCTGCTACGGTTGCGCCGGCGAGAAGGTCCTTCCGGGCGGCACTCCAACTGTAATTCAGTTTGCTCATTTCGTTTTGTAAATGATGTCGAAGACACCGTTATCGGCGAAGAACTCCTGCTGAGCGTCGTCCCAGTCTTTGGCGAGAAGCGTGACCGGAAACAGGTCGATCTTCGGGAACTGGCCGGCGTGCTTCTTCAGAATCGCCGGATTGATGGGGCGATAGCCGTATTTCGCAATGGTCTCCTGAGCCTGATCGGTATAGAGGAACTGCAGGTAAGCTTTTGCGTCGTCCGTCGTCTGTCGGTGTGCGGTGTTCTTATCCACCCATGCAACTCTGGGCTCCGCGAGAATACTGACCGGCGGATAAACGACTTCCAGTTCCCCGCCGGAATCCGCCACTTCCCGCAGCGCTTCGTTTTCCCAGGTCAGATGGACATCGCCCTGTTTCTCGTCCGCAAAAGTGGAGGCGGAGGTGCGTGCGCCGGCATCCAGTACCAGAACATGCTGGTACAGCTTTCGGACAAACTCGCGGGCCTGCGTTTCGTCGCCGCCACGATAGATGACCGAACCCCAGGCGCTCAGCAGGCTGAGCTTGCCGTTCCCCGACGTCTTTGGATTCGGAGTGATCACCTCCACGCGGGGAGCGATGAGATCGGGCCAGTCGCGGATATGGAAAGGATTGCCTTTGCGGACCACGAACACGACCGTTGAGGTCCACGGCGCGGAATTGTGGGGCAGCCGCTGCGCCCAGCCATCGGGAATCAGGCCTTGTTTCCGCAGCGCATCCACGTCCGAGAAAAGCGCGAGCGTGACCACGTCGGCTTCCAGACCGTCGATAACCGCACGCGCCTGCCGCCCCGAGCCCCCGTGGGACTGCTGAATCACCAGTTGCCTGCCCGTTTCGTTCGCATATTTCACGGCGAACTGCTTATTCAGATCGGCAAAAAGCTCCCGCGTCGGATCGTACGAAACGTTGAGCAACCCGGCCGACCGGTGACGGTCGGTATTCCCAACCACGACCAGAGCCGCCGCGAGGGTTGCCGCAACAACAGCGAACGTATTCAGCCACCGTGTCTTCATCGTCCGACGGAAAACCACCGCAACCGAATGCCACAGGAGCGGTGACGCACCCCAAATTCCATAATGTAGATCGAGTATAGGGTGATTCGTGCCCATTGTCAATAGGAATTGTCTAACACCCTGATAATAAATAGCATTACCGTACTCATCTCGCCGCGAATATGGCCATTTTATTGACATCTCGCCGAATACACCGCATACTCTATCAAGTAAGGAGTATTTATGAAGATCGGACGAATCGGCATCGTGGCACTACTGGCTGCCCCGGGAATCTGGGCGCAGTCCATCGATGGACTTTGGGACGCGACCCTGAAGCAGGGCAACACGGAGATTCCCTTCAAGATCGGCTTCTCGGGGACGGGCTCAGACGTGAAGGGCTGGTTTTTCAACGGCGAAGACAAACTCATATCGAGCGGCGGAACTTTTGAAAACGGTTCCCTGGTGCTCAACTTCGACAGTTACCTGGGAGTTTTGAAGCTGACTCTCAAAGACGGCGCGCTGGACGGCGATTGGTCGACTTCACGCGGCGGCAGGTCGGGAGCGGCCACACCGGTTCACGCCGTGCGCGATGTGCCGCCGCCTGCGCCGAAAACCAAGGCCCCGAACGTGGCGGGCGTCTGGGTCATTGAAGACGTCAAAAGCAGCAAGGGCGAAAAGGCCTGGAATCTGGTGCTGACTCAGAACGGGAACGATCTCATTGCCTCGATTCTTCGTGTCGACGGCGACACGGGCGCGCTCACGGGCGGCTGGCTGGATGGCAAGTTCGTGGTCAGCCACTTCGATGGCTCGCGTCCGGCATTATGGACGATCACGCCCCAGGCAGACGGCACGCTGTCGGTCGATCAGGGCAGCGGACGCGGAGGCGGCACGAGCGTCGCGATTCGCCCGGAAGCGGTCAAGGCGAAAGGCCTCGCCGAGCCGACCGATCCGAACTCTTTCACCTCCGTGAAGGACGCGACGCAGCCGTTCCCTTTCAGCTTCCCCGATCTCGATGGCAAGATCGTATCCGGCACCGACGAGCGTTTTCAGGGTAAGGTCGTTTTGATCAACATCACGGGAAGCTGGTGCCCGAATTGCCACGACGAGGCACCGTTCCTGGCCGAGATCTATAACAAGTACCACAGCAAAGGGCTGGAAATCGTGGCGCTTTCGTTTGAAGAAGCGGATCAGGTGGCGAATCCGACGCGGCTCCGCGCGTTCATCAAACAGAACGGCATCAGGTACACGGTGCTGCTCGGCGGCGAAACCAACAGCGCGAAGGAAAAGCTGACGCAGGCGCAGAACTGGAACGCGTGGCCGACCACGTTCTTCGTCGGGCGCGACGGGTTGGTGAAAGCCGTTCACGCCGGCTTCCCGAGTTCGGGCAGCGGCATTCTGTACGAGCAGGAAAAGAAGGAATTCGTGGCGCGGGTGGAAGCGTTGTTGGCACAGACTCAGAGCGCGAAGAAGTAATCGGGGGTTAGCCCGGAGGGGCAGCGGGCCGGAGCGATTTCATTCGCGCTCCGGCCCGTTGTTCTGTTCGGCGGGAACCGTCCCCGTCAGGCGGCGTAACACCAGCGGGAAAACGAAGGCAACAATAAAGTAGGCCACCGTAGCGGCAACTGCAAGCAGGCTGAGTCCGGCTCCACAGGCCATGCCGATTCCGGTCACAAGCCAGACAGTTGCTGCCGTCGTGAGTCCCTTAACCCGGTCTCCGCGTACAAAGATAAGGCCGGCGCCGATAAAGCCGATCCCTGAGACAATCTGGGCCGCGACCCGAGAGGGGTCGAGAACGACAAGTCCGTCCACAAGCACATTCGTAAAGCCATATTTTGAGATCAGCAGAAAGAGGGCAGCGCTTGTGCCGACGATCGTATACGTCCGCAGTCCGGCGCTCTTCTGACGAATCTCTCGTTCCAGACCGATGGCCGCCGAAAGAAGAAAAGCAGTGCCAAGCTCTACGAATTGTTTGGCGCCCTGTCCGTCCGTTGCAGCGATTAGCATGGCCACATTCTAGCTCGCCCGTAGCCGGTCACCAGCGCGGTCGAAGGCAGTTACCGGTGCGCTCACTTTCTTCGGTTTCTCATAATAGGCGATCCAGCGGCCCATCGACAGAATCCCGAGCCAAAGTGCGAGTGAGAGGCAGGCCGCGAGCCTGGCGTTGCGCGGTAAGACCGGGGAGCTTGCTCTATATACGCTCCGCCTGAACACCAGGGCATGCACGCCGACGCACGCGAGCAGCAGGATCTTGATCCGGAAGTACGGATTCGGGTAATACATGTCCGCTTTCGCCGATGCCAACAGGACACCGCAGGTCACCACCAGGATGAAGCCAGCCCACTTCCACGGGCGCAATTGTCTGACCACATCCGTAACAGTGCTGTTCTTCAGTGCGAGCCCCAGCAGACGCAGATTCGTCATCAGGATTGCTCCACCAAAGAAGCCGATTCCGGTTAAGTGAAGAGACAGGACGATCGGATAAACGATTTCGGACTCCCGGAAGGCGTTCGCCCATCCGGTACTTTGGACCCAGTGGAAGATCTGAGCGATTGACATATTATCTGGATTCCTTTACCAGAAGGCGATGAATATGGCAGAAAAAACAAGGGCGCCCCAGAGCAACAGGGAAAACCCGGCGGCTAACCATCGAAGTCCGGAAGCCGGACTCGACCGCGCCACTTTACGATGGAGCGTGTAGTTGTAAAGAATGCCCAGCAGAAGAAGCGCCATTTTCAGCTGGAAAGGCGCGCTGTGCAGGTACTTCAGCGGGTCGGACGAAAAGATCAGCAGACCGCACGCGATCACGATACCAAAGCCGGCAATGGTCCAGAATTCCGTAACCCGGACGAGTTGGGCGGCCGTCTGGTTGCGGAGACCGACACCCAGCAGACGCAGATCGACTATCGCGATCATCCCGATGCAAAGGGCCATGGAAGCCACGTGAAAACATTCGGTGAGTGGGAAAGACCACTCATTACTGTTGAGGGGATTGGCAGCGAGATCGTAAATCAGCATGGTTTTCAGAGGTAGCCGATCGCACGCCCGGCTACGCCCACTCCCAGCCAAAGCGCCAGAGAGGCGCCTGCTGCCAGCTTCGCCGCCCGACCTGAATCGGGTTGGTCTCCGGCGCCGGCCAGCCTCCGGTGTATGGCAACGCTGAGAAGTAGTGCGGGCAGAAACAGGAGCATCTTCAATCGGAAGGCGGTATTGTGGTAACACTTCATGGTTTCTTCGGAGACCATGAGAATTCCCGTCACCAACAATACCGCCACACTGGCAACCAGCAATGGCGACAGCTCCCGCGCGATCCGGTCTGCGGGCCGCCCGCGAAGAATCACGCCGAGCAGACGCAGATTCACGATCAGAACTACGCCACCCAACAGCGCGAGTCCGATCAGGTGAACCATCTCCACCACCGCGAAGGCCCAGGTGGATTTGCGCATAGCCGCAGCGAGAGCTGTTTGGTCGTACCAGTGAAACAGATGGAGCAGTGACATGGTTTAGTTGAGACAGGCGGCTAGTTGAGACAGGCGGCTAGTTGAGACAGGCGGCTAGTTGAGACAGGCGGCTAGTTGAAACAGGCGGTCAGTTGAAATAAGCGATCGCCCGGCCCGCGACGATAATGCCGCTCCATAGACTAAGCGAAAGGACGGCGGCCAGCCGCGCGCGGCCGGGCGTTCGCGGAGCTTCGTCCCAGCGTTCCACGCTGCGGAAGATCGTGAAGTGAAAGATCAACGGATTGAGCCCTACCAGCGCGAGCAGAATCAGCTTCAGGCGAAAGGCGGGGTTGTGATAGCACTTCGCCGCCTCCGCCGCAAAAAGCATCAGGCCGCTGACCAGCATCACTCCGAACCCGATCCAGGTGAGCGGGAGAATCTGTCCCGCCACCTTCGAGACCGGTTCCTTCTTCAGGACGATCCCCAACAGACGGAGGTCCAACATCGCCACGGTACCGACAACGAGCGTAATCGCAAGCGTGTGGATTGATTCGACGATCGGGAACACGACCGTCGATTCACGAAGCGCGGTGGCAGGGCCTGTGTCGTTCAGCCACTGACAGAACTCAAACGGCGAAAGGGACATTACTGACCCGTATCTCCCGGCCCACCGTCGCCCGGGCTGCCGCCATAGATGCTGCGGCCGTCGGGAAGCGTCACACGCCGCGCGTCGATCAGATTCGAGCCGTCCTTGGCCCGATAGCCGTCGACAACGATCGTGTCTCCGAGCTTGAGGTCGCCCTTATTCAAGCCGCGCCGCGAAAGGGCTCCGGGGCCGCCTCCTTCGCAGGCCCAGTTGGTGGTTTTGCCCTTGTCGTCCTTCACATCCAGATAGAAGTAAGTGTGTGGATTCGACCAGTCTACTTTTGTCAGCGCGCCGACCAGCCGGATCGCCTTACTTCCGTCAAACTCCGCGGCAAAGGAATGGTGGGCGCCGGCCGGTACAACGAATGTCGCCAGCCCGGCGGCCACGGTCGCAAATATTCCAAGTCTGTATCTCATTTTTCGGTCTCCTGTAGTCGTCTACTGCAACGTCGTTTTTGCGGGATTCGTCTTCGATGGCGGCGGCGGCAAAGGCGCCGGGTTCTCGTAGCCACGCGTTCCGTCGGCGCGTATCGGCCCGGGCCCGAATCCAAGATGCCCTCCGACGACGTCGAAATTATTCTCCGAGCAAGCCTGCTCCCGCGTGTGTCCTCCCACCGAGGCCACCCACGACCGCTGGTAGTGAACCGGTTCCTTATAGAACTTCGGATCGTCCACGATCAGGTCGAGATGCAGGTGCCCGGCATCGGCGCGCGTCCAGCGTTCGACCGTGTGGAGCTGATCGCTGTGTGGATCGGCGTTCTCATCGGCCCATGTTTTCTGGTCCTTGAATGCGATGGAGTCGATCACGAGAGTGTCGCCGTCCCAGCTTCCGACTTCTTCGCCGAAGAATGTCGGATCGGGATCCTCTGTGTGCTTGCGCCCGTCGATCGGAACGTCGCGGAATGTGCCGTACATATAAAGGAACACCGCGTCGGGGCCGGACTGCAGCAGCTGAAAGCCACCGTCGCCGATATCCTCGCGGGGCAAGCCGCCGGGAAGGCAGAGGCTCTCGGGATCGATCGTGTGCTCCACGTTGTACCTGTGGGCTGCTTCGCCGGCGGGCGTGAAGGGCAGCTTGAAGCCGGGGTAATCTTTGCCCAGGTTGCCGTGCGGCTTCGCGTTGCCATCGTCTCGCCAGGAGCCCGACAAATCGGGGTGTCCGTCGGCGGTGCGCGGCGTGGGGCCTGTGGGAATGGGACCACCGCGGCCACCTCTCCCGCCGCGGCCGCCGCGGCCGCCACTGGCTTCGGAAGGAACTGCGCCAGGCGAAAACGCCGCGGGTCCTCCTGGATTCGCGGAACCGCTCCCGACCTGTCCCCGGATGTCCGCGGCGATAAATGTAAACAACGGAGCCGCAAGGACAGCGGCAACGAGTGGTCTTGAAGATAAGAGTTTCATGTCAGATTTCCTTTCATGGTTTAGCCGGAACTACTTTCCAATCACGATCGGCACAGACACTTCGATCGTGGCTGGCGGAAGACATGACCGGTCGTCGCAGGCCTGATAGTGAAGTTTCCCGGTCGCTGTGGACGTGCCGGGCGCCGCATCGCTCGCCACACTGAACTGCGTCACGATATCAAAGGTGCCCGTGAATACCGATACAGGCTTCGCCGAGAAACCGAGTTTCTGAATCTGCGGCTTTGGAAATACAACGCTGGCTGCCGTGAGCGGACCCGCGTTCCAGGTTAATTGCAGAGGAATCAGGTAAGCATCTACCGGCTTGTTGCTGTTGGCGTGGTAGCCGGACGCGACAGTGACGGATACAGTGGCCTTTGTGGTTTCTCCCGCTTTGGCGCTGATACCTGTTGGTGCGGCGATAGTCAACACCCTGGGAGCGGTCTGGGCAAATGCAAACTCAAGCACGCTTACCGAAGCTAAAGCAACGAAGAACATTTTCATAAGATCGCTTAAGATCGCGGGAGTTCCCCGCCAGCCGTGAAAGCCACGGCCAGCGGGGTTCTTCCGACTCCGATTCAGAAGCCTGCCTTCGATGCCACCGGCGTGCCGCTCGCAGGCTTCTCCGCGAGCAGTCTTTCAACCGTCGACGTAAATTCCGCTTTCAACTGGTCGTTGAACACTCCGGCAGCCGGAGATGCAAAACCGGAATGGACACCTTTCACCAGACCGTCTCGGCCCACAAAAATCGTCGCCGGCCAGGTGTTCAGGTTGACCGCCTGCGGCACCTTCTCCCACATCTCAACCGGCGCGCCCGCGATCAGGTACGGGTACGGAACCCCATACTGCTTCACGAAAGCGTGAACCCGCTCCAAGCTGCCCTGTTGTTCCGCTTCCTCGAAATCGAGCGCGACGATCTCCAGCCCCTGCGCATGATACTTCTTGTAGAGCTGCACCAGATACTGCGCTTCGTCGTGGCAGTTCGGGCACCAGGTTCCGGTCACGATCGCCAGCACGACTTTACCTTTGAATTCGGGATCGGTGCTGGACCGGATCTTTCCGTTCGCATCTGGGAAGCTGAACGCGAACACCTCGTTCGGATCGCGAACCGTCGTGTGAGTCAGATAGTTCTCCGGTTCCGGGAAACCCTTCGCGCGAGCCACTTCCGGGCGATACGCGATCAGCTTGCCGGGCGCGGCATCTTCGCTGCCGGCTACACCCCCGGCGCGGCGTCCACCGCCCTGACTGATTTCCAGCGTTCCGTCGCTGTTCAGTTTGACTTCCAGCTGTCCCGGCCGCGAACCGTCAAAGTGGCTGATGACCCACTTGCCATCCTTGTAAGTGCCCACATGCGAGCCGCTGTCGCCATCCACGCGCAATGTGGTTGCCGCGATATCCGGACCGTCCTGCTGCACCACAAAGCGCTGCGTCTTCTCGCCTTTGGCGGTTGGCTTATCGAGCGGGATCTCCCACGTGCCGGCGATGTTGGGATAGTCCGTGGCCAGGTTATTCGGCGCCACGTAAGGCTTCGCTTCGAAGCCGTAGCTCGAACTTCCCTGTCGCGAAGTCGATCCCAGCGTGCCCGTGAGTTTCCCGTTTTTATAGGTGGCCGTAATGGCAGTAAGGTAGTGTTCCAGTTCGAGAGTCAGTACGCCGTTCTCGAACTTGGCGGCTGTTGTCGTTTCGTTGGCCTTCCAGCCGTCATAGAACGTCGCCTTCAGAGTCGGCCCCGAGCCCGAAATGTCGAGACGGAACGGGATGACTGTATTCTTCTGGATCAGGCTGGCGTCCCAGCGTCCGTCG
>Ga0302319_10017859_pt1 | contig 12970 bp, 15 predicted proteins | sample Bog_T0_2_FD_203319 | JGI IMG/M metagenome (GOLD analysis project Ga0302319, IMG submission 203319) | Peat permafrost microbial communities from Stordalen Mire near Abisko, Sweden - Bog_T0_2 | ecosystem: Environmental > Terrestrial > Soil > Wetlands > Peat | place: Sweden: Abisko, Stordalen Mire...
CCGGACGCAATCATCCTGGCGGCGGCCAAAGTCGGCGGCATCGTCGCCAACGACACCATGCCGGCGGAGTTCATCTACCAAAACATGATGATCGAAGCCAACGTGATCGAGGCGGCCCACCGCGCCGACGTCAACCGCCTGCTGTTCCTTGGCTCGTCCTGCATCTATCCGAAATTCGCGCCTCAGCCGATCACCGAGGACGCGTTGTTGACCGGCCCGCTCGAGCCGACCAACGAGGCCTACGCCATCGCCAAGATCGCCGGGATCAAGATCGCCCAGGCCTATCGCAAGCAATATAGCCGCGACTACATCGCGGCGATGCCGACCAATCTCTATGGTCCCGGCGACAATTTCGATCTGACCACCAGCCACGTGCTGCCGGCGTTGATCCGCAAGGCTGACGACGCACGGCGAAAGGGACATCCGGAACTGACGATCTGGGGCAGCGGCGCGCCGCGCCGCGAATTCCTCCATGTCGACGATTGCGCCGACGCGCTCGTCCACTTGTTGAAAGTCTATTCAGGGACCGAGCACGTCAACGTCGGCTCCGGCGAGGATATTTCGATCCGCGCGCTCGCTGAACTGGTGACGAAAGTCGTGGAATTTAAGGGACGCGTGACGACGGATCTGTCGAAACCTGACGGCACGCCGCGCAAACTGATGAGCGGCGCGCGCCTCGCAGCGCTCGGCTGGCGCCCGCGCGTCGGCTTGGAGGACGGAATCCGCGCCACCTACCGCTGGTACCTCGAACAAATCGCCGCGAACGATGTCCCGCGCGGCGCAGCGCGGATCACGGCGCGGTGACGCGTTTGTCGTCCATCGATCGGGAGGGCGCGATGGCGAAGGTGTTCATCTATGCGATGAACTACGCGCCGGAAGTCGCCGGGGTCGGCCATTACACCGGCGAGATCGGCGAAGAATTTGCGGCCAAGGGGCATGCGGTGACCGTGGTGACGACCCCGCCGCATTATCCTGGTTGGAAGGTCGTCGCGCCCGACCGCAACCGCTATAGCGCTGAGACGCGCGGCGGGGCGAAGGTCATCCATTGTCCGTTGATCTTGCGCCGGCGCATGGTCGGGATTTGGCGCCTGCTCGCTCCGTTGTCATTCGCCGTTTCCTCCGCGCCGATCGCGCTCTGGCAGATCCTGATCCATCGCCCCGATGTCGTGCTGTGCATTGAGCCGACGCTGATGGTCGCCCCGGTCGCAATCGTCGCGGCGCGGATGATTGGCGCGAGAACGGTGCTGCACGTCCAGGATCTCGAGGTCGACGCCAGCTTCGCCGTCGGCCACCTTAGTCACAGACCCTGGCTCGAAGCGCTGGCCAGCCGTCTCGAAAAGCGCATCCTGGCCGGCTTCGACCGCCTGATCACCATTTCCGCGGCGATGGCCGCGCGGCTGGTCGCCAAGGGCGTGGCCGCGGAGCGCATCGGGATCGTCCGCAATTGGGTTGACCTCGACCACATCAAGCCGCTTGAGCGCGTCAGCCCCTACCGAGCCGAGCTGGCCTTGAGCGACGGCGATCGCGTCGCGCTCTATTCGGGTAATATTGGCGCCAAACAGGGACTCGGCGACGTGATCGCCGCTGCGCGCGCTCTGGCGAGGCGCAGCGACGTCAAGTTCGTGATCGCCGGCGAGGGGCCGGCCAAGGCCGCGCTCGAAGCTGAGACGGCGGATCTCGCCAATGTTCGCTTCCTGCCGTTTCAGCCCTACGAGCGCCTGTCGGAATTCTTAGGCCTGGCCGACGTCCACCTCCTGCCGCAGGCTGCCGACGCCGCCGATCTGGTGCTGCCCTCGAAGTTAGGCGGCATGCTGGCGAGCGGGAAGCGCATCGTCGTTACCGCGGCGCCGGAAACCGAGCTCGCGACCTTCCTCGCCGGCGCCGCGATCGTCGCGCCGCCAGGCGACGCCGGCGCGCTCGCTGCGGCGATCGAGCAGGCCGTCGATGCCGCGCTCGAGGCGAGCCCTGCCGCGCGGCGTCGCTCGCTCGCCGAGAGCCTGTCGAAGCCCGATTGCCTGAGTGACTTTCGCGCGCTTGTCATGCGCGTGAGGATGACGGGCGGGGCGATCGGCCGTGGCCCGGGCGGCGTCGCGGGACCGCGCGAGGCGTTGGGCTAGGGGCGCTTGCACGTCGCGGCCGGCGCGCCGGCGCTTGCCTGGCGCCGCGCGCTCCCGGATGTAGGCGCAAGTCGGGCAGGCCCGATAAGCGCTGTGGGGCGTTCGCGAACGCTCCGCCACCCCCAAGCCTTCTGGTGGCCGGGCGACGTCGAGTGATCGCCGGTTCGTCAAGCCAAGCAACCGGCGAACGGAGGGGCTGCGAGCAGGGCGCCGCCCTTGCGCCCTTGCCGGTGTCGGCCAGATCGGGCGGGGAAGGCGCTCGGATCCATAGGGGCGAACACCCGTTCGGATGGAGGCGATCACGGATTGTCGATTGCGCCTGGCTTTGACCGCGACGCTGGCGACGGCCCTCAGCGGGGCGATCGTCGACGCCGCCGCGCGGATTTCGTTCTTCGCAATGGGAGACAAATCGCTCGCCGCGGGCGCCGATCCGCTGAAGGGATCTGTTCTGGGGAGAATCCGCCTCTCGCCGAATATCTCATGCAGCGCGACAGCAGAGGGCGACGCCCGCCTCGTCGCCGACGCCGACGGCGAGGTTTGGGTCGGGCCGAAGCGCCCTGGTACGGCGTTCGGCGACCCGGTCGCCAAACTCGCCGTCCCTCGAGCTGCGCTGAGTTTGTGAGCGTCCTGGCGCATCGCTAGCGCCGGCGGGGACCGGCGCCGGTTTGTAACGGCTCAATCTCCCGATTAACGCTTCGTTAGCGTCTTTCTCCGACTCTCGGGCCGCGGAGGATCGGAGAAATGCTGCCAATCGGATTTGCGGCGCTGCTCGGCCTCGTGCTCGGCCGCTATTTCAGAGTCGCAGTTCTCGCGCCAGGCGTCGTGGCGACGACGATCTTTGCCGCGTTCGTCGATTGGCCGAACGGCGCCGGCGCGTCGGCGACGCTGGCGGCCGTCGTCATCGCCGCCGTCTCCCTCCAGCTCGGCTATCTCGTCGGAACCGCGACCGCACATTCGAGCGCTCGTCCGCGTCCGTTCCATCCGCCGGCGCTGGCGAAGCTCAAAATCTCAGCCGACCTCTGAGATTCCTGCGGGGCGTCAGTAGGCGTCGTCGCGCAACAGCGCGACGCAAGTCTGCGCCATGATCTTGAGGTCGAGCGTCAGCGACCAATTGTTGATGTACCAGAGGTCGCGCTCGACGCGTCGCTCCATCAGTGCCAGATCGCGGGTCTCGCCGCGCAGTCCTGCCACCTGGGCCGCTCCGGTCAGGCCCGGCTTCACATGGTGTCGCAGCGCGTAATTGTCGATCGCGGCCTTGTATTGGTCGTCGTGGGCGATCGCATGCGGTCGCGGTCCGACGAGCGACATGTCGCCGCGCAGCACGTTGAAGAGCTGTGGCAGCTCGTCGATGCTGGCGCGTCTCAGGATCCTGCCGATCCGCGTCACCCGCTCGTCGTCGCGCTGGGTCTGGACGATGCGGTCGCCGTCTTCCAACACCGTCATCGTTCTGAATTTGAAGATGACGAACTCGCGATCGTCGAATCCGCAACGCCGTTGGCGGAAGACGACCGGCCCGCGACTGTCGAGTTTGATCAAGATCGCCGTCGCCAACAGAAGTGGCGACAGAACGACCAGCGCCCCGGCAGCGAGGACGACGTCAGAGGCGCGCTTGATCAAACGCTCCCATTTGTCGAGCGGCTCACGCTGGATCTTGATCGAGAAATAGGGATCGAGTCCGCGGCCTTTCTGTCGCAGCATGGCCGCACGAATCTTGCGGTCGGCATAGAGCCGAACCGGCAGCGGCGAGGCGCGCAGGAGGCGACTCACCTCGTCGCGTTCGCACTCGCGGCCCCACGGCATGAGCAAAGCGAATTCGATCGCCCCCAGCTCACGCGAAGCGCGCAATGCGTGGGCGACCCGATCCCGGTCGCTCTCGCTCAGCGCGCCGTCCTCCGCGCCGCCCGCAAGAACGATGCGCGTGACCTCGTCGATGCCGAACCGCAGCAGATCGGACGAGCTCAGGCTGTCCATCTCCGCGGCGTCACCGAGCGCCACCACCCGTCGTCCGCGCACCGCGCCCGAACGGATCCCGGCGCGCGCCGCGGCGCCGACGGCGACCCGCCCGGTAGGCGCAAAGACTGCGGCGAGGGCGGCGAACACGACCATGGTGAGGCGCGAATATTCCGAGCCGACCTTCAGCAAGTAGAACATGAAGTTCAGGATCAGCAGGCTGGCGGCCAACGCCAGCGCAATCTGCCCGAAACGGCGCATCGGCGCGACGAGCGCTTGAAACCGATAGAGTCCGAGCGGACGGGCGGCGAGCACGAAAAGCAGCGCCGCGGCCCCGCCGACCCCTGGTGATCCGCTCGGAGAAGCCAGCGCAGCGTTGGCGTAATATCGATAAAAGACACTCGCCACAGCGCTCGCCAAAATGAGCGATGCAACGTCCACGACGGCGGCGATCGGGGCAAGCGCATCGGACGACAGAACGCGCGACCGGGCGCTGACACGCGGCGCAAAAGACAACTCTCGGGCAATCAGCACAATCGCCCCCACGAAACGCCGCATCTACCAGGACAATTTTTATCAGTTTGACCGGACCGCAGCAATTTTCCGGCGTTACGCTAGGTAACGCTGGCGCCGCCAAGCCGCGTCGTCGCGCGGAGGAGAGGATGCGCCAAAACCGCCGCAGGTGCGCGCGCGGGTTGCCAAGCGGTCGAGATTGAGCTCTAGAACCTCGACGCGTCAGGATCTTGGCAGCTTCGCGCGACGCCCGATCTCGGCATGCGCCGCGGATCGGCCGATGACCTTCGCCGCGCTGCGACCGCCTGTTTGTATGATCGGAAGGACGCCAAGACTTCCGCCTGAGCCCCTGGGTGGCGCCGACGCGCGACGAGACGCGCGAGGGATCGGAGAGCCAACGCTCTTTTGTGGGGAGGCGAGGCCCTTTGTCCGCCAACCTCAAGGGAGGCAAAGCCTGTCAAGAATCGCCGTCGTCGGTTGCGTCGTTCTCGCGTTTGCTGCGCCAGCCGTTCTCGCCAAGGGAGATCGCGGCGCGCTGTGGCAGGTCGTTCAGACCTGCGTCGCCAATCATGATCTGACCGGCGCGGCGTTCCCTTGCCTCGCGGTCAATCTGTCGGGCGGCGAGGAGCGGGGCTACGTCATCTTGCGCCCGCCGGTCGGCAGGCCAGACGTCATCCTGTCGCCGACGAAGAAGATCGTCGGCCTCGAGGACCCATGGCTTCGCACGCTCGCGGCGCCGAACTATTTCGCGGACGCTTGGCAGGCCCGCCTCTTTCTTTCCGACGACGATCGCAAGCCGCTGGCCTACGACGACGTGGCGCTCGCCGTGAACGCGCGTTCCTCGCGGACGCAAGACCAGCTTCACATCCATATCGGCTGCTTCTCGCGGCAGGCGAAAGAGACGCTTCAGGCGATCGCGCCGCAATTGCCCGAGGACAAATGGGCGCCCATCAGCGAGCGCATCCAGGGCTTCGCCTTCTGGGGCCGCCGCGTCGCACAAGCGACGCTTTCCGGCGTCAATCCGTTTCGCCTTGCAGCCGAGGGGTTCCCGGACGGCGCCAATGCCGGCGCGTCGTCGGCCGTCGTCGTTGCCGGAACCCGCCTCGCCGACGGGCGCGACGAATTCGTCCTGCTCCTCTCGCGTCCGGATCCCTTCGCTCTCAGCCGGCCATTTGCCGCCGAAGATCTTCTCGACCCGTCCTGCGCCCTGTGAAACGGGGCGCCGCGCCGCTTCATGCTCGCCAAAGCCCAAATCTTCGCGGCCGCGCGGGTTGCGTGAGCCTCGCCCGAGGGGGCGTCCCGGCCAAAAATTGTTCGAGACGGGGCGTCGCCAGAGGGGCGCATTCCGCCATAAGAGGCGCTGGGCCGGGTTCACCGGCCGGTGGTATGCTCCCTGACGAAAGTCTCGAGCTGCCGCTCGAACGTGCCCGTTTCGTCGGCCTCGAGAACGCGGGTCGCCCGCTCGACCAGCTTTGCGCGAAGCGGCCTGGGAATATCCCCCCAGCACGAAATAACCGCGGCGCCGAGACGGCGCACGATATGTTCCTCCGCTTCAAAATAGATCACAAGCTTCTGGTCGCCGGCGCCCATCGGTCGCTCCCGGACTTCCGTTTAATCACAAAGGCGCTTGAGGTGAAGCGCGAGCACCTTTCCTAGCCGTATCGCATGGTCTCAGGACGCCCGAAACGCGCGAGCGCGGTCTCGCAATTCATGGGTTTTCCGAAGAGCCAACCCTGGCCGAGATTGCAACCGAGCGCTAGCGACACGTCGGCGTCTTCCTTTGCTTCTATCCCTTCTGCAACGATTTGATATCCGAGCGGATGCGCAACCGCGATGATCGCCCCGACCAATTGGATCTTCATCTGATCCTTCGCCAGGCCGTCGACAACGGTGGGATCGACCTTGACCGTGTTGAATTCGGCCGCGGTCAGATTCGACATCGAGGAGTGGCCGGAGCCGAAGTCTTCGATGGCGAGCAGGAAGTCGCGCCAACTCCTCTTTTTGCCGGCTTGCGCGCGGCGGTATGGCGAGACGTTCGGACCCCGATCGGCGTCGTAGTTCCGGGCGCCGCAATTGCGATATAGAAATCCGGCGCCCAATTCGAACGTCCCAATTCCCGGCGTCGCTATTCTCAGCGTCTCCTTCCCTCGCCCGCAGACAACGGCGAGGCCGAACGAAGGGGTGAAACACGGGACTGAGTGGCGGCGTCTACGTCGCCGCCCCGGTCTCACTTTGCGGGCGATCGCGACGACGCCAAGACGCGGTTCTGGTTTTGATACGGTATTGGCTTCCCTCTTCGCCAAAGCCCATAATCTCTCTCGGCGAGTTACCTTTCTTTGCGATATAAGGAGATATAAGCTCGCCACTGTGGCATTTGCTGATTCGGTCCTTTATCCATGGCTCAATCCGGAACAACCAGCGTCATCGCCGAGATCCGAGCGCTCGAGAAGCGCAAAGCCGAGCTCCTGGAGGCGGCCAAGGCCGAGGCGCTCAAGCAGGCCCAGGACGCGATCGCCAATCTGGCGGAGATCGGCTTTCTCTACCGGCTGATCGAAGATTCTGGCGGACCGGCGCGGCCGGCGGCCTCCCCATCCGCGCCGAAGCGGCGCGCCGGGGAGGGGCCGTGCCCGATCTGCGGCTTCAAGACCGACCCGCCCCACGATGGACGCGCCCACCGCGGCCAGAGCCCGAAGGCGCCCTTCAAGCCCGAGGAACTTTCCGAGCGCGGGCTTTCCAAACTGGGTTGAGCCGGACCGATTTCGTCCCAGGGACAGACTGCGGCTGCGTGCGTCTCGCCGCCCCGGAACGCACACCGCGGATTCGTTCCTCGGCGATTTTGCGACGCCTGACTGCGTCGGAAACTCTTCACGAAAGGAGACCGGCGGGTTTTGGCGATTGAAATTTTGAAACAGACATTCATTCCGCGCAGCCTCGTGGCGCCCACAACGCCGCTGCTACACCACGCCCCGGGACACGATCATGCCTGGCGCCGGGATCGGGTTGTAAGGCACCCAATTCATCGGCCCCGACTGCCGCCCCATCACCCAGAACCGGCCGCGCCCCACCCCACGATAGAGATCGTGATGGAACGGGGCGGTATCGGGATGCGCCGTCAGCCGCAGCGTAGGGCGAGCCGCCTCGGCGACGAAGACGGACATAAGGTGGTACTCCGTATCTGTAAGCGGATTGCAATTGAATGTATTGCAATATGCACTACATCCCTCTATCTTCTTCCTTATGACGGGAGAGGTCCGTGGCCACGAACGCCAAACGCAAAGAGCACCCGATCTCGATGCGGCTGCCGCAAGCCGACATCGCGATGATTGACCGTGCCGCGGCGTTGCGGGGTCGATCGCGCACCGACTTCGTACGCGAGGCGGCCGTCAACGCGGCCGAGGACGTGTTGATGGAGAGCCGGCTGATCCGCATGAGTAAAGCGGGGTTCGCAGATTTCGTCGCGATTTTGTCGCGACCGGCGACTCCTGCACCCGAATTGGTGGAACTCATGAAGCGACCATCGCCCTGGGAGTTAGAGCGCCCCACGAAGAGTTGAGCCTTGCCTCCCTCAACTCCCGAACCGCTGAGCGCAGCCCACGACTCGTCAGGGTTCGCCTGCGGCAAGCCCGCGCTTGACCACTGGTTGAAGACGCGCGCGCTCTCCAACCAACAGAAGGGCTTCACCGCAGTCGTGATCGTCCACGAAGAAGGGCGCGTCGTCGGCTACTATGGCCTCGCGCCGACCGCCGTCGTTCCAAACATCCTGCCGCGATCCATCCGAACGAGCCAACCGCCCGATCCCGTGCCTTGCCTGCTGCTCGGTCAGCTCGCGACCGAACACCGTTGGGCTGGCCGCGGCATAGGAACCGGCCTGCTGAAAGACGCGCTTGAGCGTTGTGTGACTGCCGCGACGCTCATCGGCGGGCGCGCGCTGATGGTCAACGCCATCGACGACAAAGCTGCGGCGTTCTGGTGGCGACGGGGGTTCATCCCCTCGAAGGACAACGCGCTCATGCTATTCCGCCCCATCGCCGACATCGCCGCTTCGCTGGCAGAGGCGCGAGGTTAACGGCCGACGTGAAATCGACGCGGAATGCGGCGTGCGGCGTGGCATCGGCTGACGCCGAAGCACACGTATCGTGTTTTCCCGCTGGCTTTCGAGCCTCGAGGACGTGAAAGGACGCGCGAGGATCGTGGCGCGGATCGCGCCTATCACGCTCTTGGCTGTTAATCGGCCCCGGGTCCGAACGCCGATCAGAATCATAACGCTCTGAGACGGTTGGTCTTCACCGGGTCAGATCGCGGTGCTGAGTTACACACAGCGCCGTCGCAGGCGGTTCGCGCGCTGAATGAGGCGCGGGTTGCGAACGGCGCCGCGCTCGGTCGCGACGAGGAGTGGCGGGAGTTCTGAAGCTGCATAACAGCGGTTCGTTCGCTGATTTCTAGAAGCTTGTAGTGCGATTCGGCTATTGAAGGTCGAGCACGACCCAGCAATGACGTCACCAACGAACTTGACACAGCCCCCACAACTGAAGGGCCGAACGACAATCAGTCGACGATCTGGAACGATCCGAGGTGCTCGCCGGATATCGAAATGCCCAACCCTGGAACATCGTCCCTAAGATCGACAAATCCATCTTTTGGCAGCGGATCCCCTTCAAAGAGGTAATAGAAAAGTTCATTGCCGACTTCGACCTCGTTGACCGGGAAGAACTCCGACATGGGGCAATTCAAATTTGCCATGGTTAGATGATAGTTGTGCATCTGGCCCGCGTGGGGAACCACAGGCACCTGGCAAGCTTCCGCGAGAGCATTGATCTTCTGCGCAGCGGTAATGCCACCGACGCGATTCGTGTCGTATTGAATGACGCTCACGGAATTTGAATCGAGCAGTTGCTTGAAACCGAACAGCGTGAATTCATGTTCTCCGCCCGCGACGGGGATCGAGCCAGTTGCGTTCAATTGCGAATAGCCCGCGATGTCGTCGGGCAGCACAGGTTCCTCTATCCAGCGCGGGTTGTAGATGGCGAGCCTGGGAAAGATGCGCTTGGCGTATTCAAGCGTCCAGCCCATGTAGCATTCGAGCATGATATCGACGTCGTCGCCGACAACTTCCCGCACTGTCTTCAACAAGTCGATGTTGTGTCGCATGCCCGCCGCACCGTCCTGCGGCCCCCAACCAAAGCGGAGCTTCATCATCGTGAAGCCTTGGTCCAGATATCTTTGCGCCTCTTGGGCAAGGGTTTCGAGCGGCTGGCTGTAAAGACGAGAGGCGTAGACAGGGATTCGCGCCTTGGTTCTTCCACCCAAGAGTTTGAAAACCGGTTTGCCTGTCGCTTTGCCGAGGATGTCCCAGAGCGCGATGTCGACTGCGGAAATTCCTGCCATGCCGATACCCTTGCGCCCCCAAGCGATGGTGCTGCGATACATCGCTTGCCATATCGCTTCGACGTCGAACGGATCTCGGCCAATGACCAAAGGGGCGAGATACATATCGATGACGCGCTTGGCGAGCCTGGGCGCAAGGGCGCAATTGCCAATTCCGACGATGCCGTCGCTGGTTTCGATTTCACAAACCAGCCACTCGTGAAAGCGGAAAGCGCTCATGGGATCGGCCAGTGCCGCAACCGCATCCATGGGACTCGCGCAAAAATTTCGACGCGGCGGGCTCGTCGGCCCGATCCATCTGTAAACCCGTGCTCGAACGGCGGAAATCTTCATGGAAGCGCTCCGAGTTTAGCGTTGATGGGCGGGACGTAAGCGACCGAGCGATACGCAGCCTCGACCAAACCTGGTCGGGAAACCGGTTCCTGAGGGAGAGATACCAATGGAAGGTACCCATGTCATCGACGTCGCAGCCTCGGTCGCGCACCGGTTCCAAGATCGCGCCGAGACAGTGGCTTTGGCGCGACCGCCGCGGCTCGGATCGCTGTACGCAAACGATTCCGTGCCTCTCTCCTTCGCGTGAAAAAGATCCACGTGTTCGTGCGTGCGCTTCGTTCGCGCGAAAGAGTGAAATCAGACTCGCTGTTACGGCGTGCGGCTTCCCTGACTAAGCGGCGTGGGCGAATTGCGGCGCGGTCGCCGACCGCGCCAGTGACGCCTGCGGAGGACCCTATGCGGCCAATCGCAGAACCGCCGCGACTCCTGCCCGATCGAGCTTGACGAAGTTGCCGACTGTGTGGACATCGCCGTCCGTGCACTTGTCGGCCATTTCGTCAATGCGATCGCCGCGGACTCCGAGGCCGTCGAGCGTCGTCGCAAGGCCGAGCGACCGGTAGAACGCCTCCATCCGCGCGATGCCCTGTCGCGCTGTCGCCTCGCGATCGAAAATGTCCAACTCGACATTCCACACCCTGACCGCCCATTGCACGAAGCGGTCGAGGTCATGGCGCAGCACGTGCTTCATCCAGGCCGGAAAGACGACTGCGAGGCCCGCGCCGTGCGCGACGTCGTAGATGCCGCTGATCTCGTGCTCGATGTCGTGCGAGGCCCAGTCGCCGATCCGGCCGGTGTTGAGCAAGTTGTTGTGGGCGAGCGTGCCCGCCCACATGAACTCCGACCACGCATCGTAGTCCTCTGGGTTCCTCTGAATCTTCGGGGCCTGCGCGATGACGGTCTTCATCGTCGCCTCGATCAGGCGATCGGTGAAGCTGACGTGCTGGACGTTGGTGAAATAGCGTTCCATCAAGTGCGCCATGACGTCCATAGCGCCGCAGGCGCGCTGGAACGGCGGCAAGCTGAAGCACAGCTCAGGGTTCAGAATCGAGAAACGCGGATAGATCAGCTCCGAGTTGACCGCGCGCTTCAGCGCCCCCTCCTCCTTGGTGATGACGGTGCCAGTGCTGGCCTCGCTGCCGGCGGCAGGAATGGTCAGGACCGTGCCGACCGGCAGCGCCTGCGTCGGCGCGCCGCGGCCGAGATAGAAATCCCAGACGTCGTGATCGATGAGCGCGCCCATCGCGATAGCCTTGGCCGAGTCGATCACGCTGCCGCCGCCGACTGCGAGGACGAGGCTGAGCTTGTCTTGCTTGCACAGCCGCACACCCTCGTGAACCAGGCTGAGACGGGGGTTCGGCTTGACCCCGCCGAGTTCGACCCATTCAACTCCGGCCGCCTTGAGCGACGCCTTTACCCGATCCAGAAGTCCGGAGGAGCGCACGCTGCCGCCGCCGAAATGCAGCAGGATCCGCTTGGAATAGGCCGCGACTTCGGCGCCGACCTGATTCTCGGTCCCGCGCCCGAACACAATCTTGGTCGGATTGCGGAATTCAAAGTTCTGCATGGTTTGCTCCTGCTATGATTTGGCGTTTAGGATTTCTGGATCGAGGGTTGTGCCGCGCAGTACGAGCTGTGGCTTCATAACCACGGTCTTGCGGCGCGGCTTTTCGCCGGCGATCAACCGCAGCAACAGCTCGGCGCTCGCCGCTCCCATCTCGCGCGCTGGTTGGGCGACGGTCGACAATGGCGGATCCAGCAAGCGGGCGAATGGGATGTCGTCGTAGCCCATCACCTCGACCTCGCCCGGAACGGACATGCCCACCTGTCGCAACGCCTTCAGCGCTCCGAGCGCCATCATGTCGTTGGCGGCAAACACGGCATTGAAGGGCGGCGCTCGCCCTTCGCTACAGCTGCGGATCCATTCGGTCGTCACCTGGCAGCCGCGCTCGAGCGTGAAGTCGCCGTCGAGCGTCGTCAGGCGGCCTCCGTCGAGCCCCCATTCGCGCGCGAACGCCTCCACGCTTTCACGGCGGTCGACCGACTGCGAGACGTCGGGCGGACCGCTGATGAAGACGAGCTTGCGGTCCGGCCGTAGGAACAGGAACGCCATCGCCTCCTCCACGCCGTGGCCGTTGTCGAGGAACACGCCGTGGCGCTGCGCCCTTTTGCCAATCACACAGTCGAGCAGCACGACCGGAATGCCTTCGCGTTCGAGCAGCCGAACCTGCGCCTCCGCCTCGAAGCCGACCGAGTCAAGGATGACGCCGTCGACCCGCTTGTCGATCAGTACCCGGATGTAGTCCCCCTGCTTGGCGGCGTCGCTGCCGGTATTGCAGAGAAACAGGCTATAGCCGGCGTCGCTCAGCGCCTGTTCCGCTCCGCTGACTAGCAACGGGTGAAAGGGGTTGGTCACGTCGGGCACGATCAGCCCGACCGAGCGGCTCTCGCCGGTCTTAAGGCCGCGCGCCATCGCCGAAGGCTGGAACCCGGTGACGTCGAGGATGGCGCGAACGCGCGCGCGCGTCTCCGCGCCAACCCCTTCGGCGCGATCGTTGAGCACGCGCGACACCGTGGCCTTTGAGACTCCGGCCTGGGCGGCGATGTCGCCAATCGTCAGCTTGCCCATAGCAACCCTGCGGCAAAGAAACCGGTTTACGAAACCGATTTCTCTG
>Ga0302319_10017861_pt1 | contig 12968 bp, 12 predicted proteins | sample Bog_T0_2_FD_203319 | JGI IMG/M metagenome (GOLD analysis project Ga0302319, IMG submission 203319) | Peat permafrost microbial communities from Stordalen Mire near Abisko, Sweden - Bog_T0_2 | ecosystem: Environmental > Terrestrial > Soil > Wetlands > Peat | place: Sweden: Abisko, Stordalen Mire...
CTCCATCTGGTAGAATTCCCTGGTGTCCCAACTCTTTCAGCGGAAGCCGATTGCCGCGCTGGTCGCGGATACGCAAGGTTCCGGCGGCCTGCAACGCAGCCTGCGCGCCGGCGACTTGATCATGCTCGCCATCGGCGCCGTCATCGGCGCGGGCATCTTCGGCGCCATCGGCACTGCCGCCGCCGGTCAAATCGGCCCCCACGGGGAAGTAATCCGTCTCGGCGCCGGACCGGCCCTGGTTTTCTCCTTCCTCCTGCTGGGCGGCGCCTGCGCGCTCGCCGGCCTGTGCTATGCCGAGCTGGCCTCCATGATTCCCCAGGCCGGCAGCGCATATGCCTACTCCTACGCCACGCTGGGCGAACTGGTCGCCTGGATTATCGGCTGGGATCTCATTCTCGAATACGCCGTGGGCAACGTCGCGGTGGCGATTTCCTGGGGAGATTATTTCAACACGCTGGTGCGTGGAATCGGCGTGCAGTTTCCGCCGTGGTTGACCACCGGCTACCGCACCGCGCTGCTCAGCCCCGACGCACCGGTCCACGGACTGCTCCAAACCGCGCCGCATATTTTTGGAATTCCGATTTTGATCAATGTGCCGGCCTTCGGCATCGTGATGCTCATCACCTGGCTGTTGCTGCGCGGCGCGCGCGAGAGCGCCACCGCCAACAACATCATGGTGATCATCAAATTGCTGGCGCTGACCCTGTTCACCCTGGTCGGCGTGACGCACCTCAAGGGAGCCAACTACCACCCCTTCGCGCCCAACGGCTTCACCGGAATCCACCAGGGAGCGGCCATCGTATTTTTCGCGTATATCGGCTTCGACGCCATCTCCACGGCGGCCGAGGAAACCATCAATCCGCAGCGCAACCTGCCCATCGGCATTCTCGGCGGGCTGGGGATCTGCACCTTGATCTACGTGATTGTCGGCTTCGTGCTCACCGGCATGGTGCCGTATCAGGAATTGGGTAAGACGGCCGATCCCCTGGCGCACGCGCTGGAGCTCTCGGGGTTCCACGCCGTCGGCTGGATCGTGGCGCTGGGCGCGGCCGTTTCCATGTCGGCGGTCCTGCTGGTGTTTCAATACGGACAGCCGCGCATCTTTTTCGCCATGGCCCGCGACGGCCTGTTGCCCCACTGGGCGGCCAAGATTCATCCGCGCACGCACATTCCCTGGGCCACCACGCTGCTGACCGGTGTTTTCGTAGCCCTGTGGTCGCTGGTGGGCGACGCCGGCGAGACTTACGATTTGACCAATATCGGTACGCTTTTCGCCTTCATTCTGGTGAGCGTAGGCGTGCTGGTTCTACGCTATAAAGAGCCGGAACGTCCGCGGCCCTTCCGCGTTCCGCTGGTTTGGCCGGTATGCGTGCTGTCGGCCGCCGGCTGCGTATACATCATGCTGGGGCTGCCCAACCAGGCGTGGGCGCGGTTCGGGATCTGGCTGGTGATCGGCCTGTTTCTATACATCCTCTACGGCTTCAAGCACAGCGTGCTGCGGCGCAAAGGGTGAATGATTCCTCCCCAGGCGCCGCACCCCGAAGTCCTTGACGCGTACGGCGCAACCGTACATACTGAAATCATCAAGGACCGGCATGCGGCTTGTTCGCTTTCGCCATAAAGGGCTTCGGCAGCTTCATGAAACCGGCAGTGCCAAGGGAGTGCCAGGCTCGATGGCCGACAAGTTACGGAAGCTCTTATTCGCCCTCGACACCGCGGAGACCTTGGAACAACTCGGGCGTTTCCCTGGGTGGAAGCTGCATCCGCTCAAAGGCGACATGCAAGGATTTTGGAGCCTGACCGTCACCGGTAACTGGCGGCTAGTTTTCCGCTACAGCGAAGAGACGAACACAGCCGGCGAAATTGATTTGCTCGATTACCATTAGGAGGACTCGAATGCCCATGAAGAAACCACCTCATCCAGGCGACTTGATCAGAACCGAGATCATTGAGGCCCTCGGACTCAACGTCTCGAGGGCGGCCGAAGTTCTGAATGTTCGTCGGGCCACGCTGTCCGACCTCTTGCACGGAAAGACCGCGCTGACGCCGGAGATGGCGCTTCGCATCGAGAAGGCATTTGGCCCCGATATGAACCACCTCCTCCGGATGCAACTCGCCTATGACGTGGCGAAAACCAGAGAACATGCTCGGGATATCGCCGTGAAGCGTTATGTCCCGGCTTGAGAAACAGCGCGGCACGCGCGGGTGGTGTGTCGAGGCTGCCGCCTAACCGCTACCGCTTCCGCTGTCCTTGCGCCTGGTGGCGGATCTTCTTCTTCATGGAACCGCGGGCCACGCCGGCGGCGCGCTTGGCTTTGGGCGCGACCTTCTTGCGTGCGGTGCGCTTGATTTTCTTGCGTTCAATCTTGTCGGTAACTTTCTTGGTATTCATCAGCTTCTTTTTAGTCCTGCGTATTTTTCGATTAGTTTCTTGAGCCCGTAGCGGGGGAAGTTCACAGTGATCTTAGCATCTTCGCCTTCCCCTTCGCGGCGCACCACCGTGCCGGTGCCGTACTTGGGATGCTCCACGGTCATTCCGGCGCGCGCTCCCCGGCGCACCGGCGGCGCCGCCGGCGGCACGGGCTTCGCCGGCAGGGGAGGCCGCGGCAATTGCGGCGGCATCGGCCCGGGAGGCTGCTGCGGAGCGGCGATCGGTTTGTTCGCGGCATTGAACGGCATGCCCCGCTCGCCGAAAAACTGCGAGATATTCTCTACCGAGTTGTACGTTTTCCCCGTGAACGTACTCCGCCGGGCCGCCTGCCGCACGTCCTGCCGTTCACTCGACAGGTTCACTTCGCCGGGATCGTCGCGCTGCCCCAGATCCACAATCAGATCGGCCGGAACTTCGCTCAGGAACCACGAAGGCGTCGACCGCTCCTGCTCGCCGGCTCCGAACCGCCGCCGGTACTTGGCCCACGTCAGAATCAGCCGCCGGCGGGCGCGCGTCATGCCCACGTAGCAAAGCCGCCGCTCTTCTTCCAGAGCCGATTCCGAATTCATGGAACGGCTGTGCGGAAACAGCCCCAGTTCCATGCCGGACAGGAACACCACCGGAAACTCCAGCCCCTTGGCATTGTGCAGCGTCATCAGGGTCACCGGCGAACGCTCGTCGATGGAATCGGCTTCGGCCACCAAGGCCGCGTGATCCAGAAAATCGGCGATGGATTCGCCCCGCTCGGCCGCTTCCGTAGCCGCGTTGATCAACTCGTCCAGGTTCTCCAGGCGCGTTTCCGCTTCCGGCGTTTTGTCCGTCTGCAGCATCTTGCGGTAGCCCGTGCGGTCCAAAATGAAGCGCAGCAGTTCCGGCAGCGACCGGGAACTGGCCACCAGCGAAAGCTCCTGAATCAGGTTGCGGAAGGTCACCAGCGAAGATTGCGAGCGCGTGGAGAGATGTTCGTCGTCGATGATCCGCTCGATAGCGTTCCACAGGCTCAGGCTGTGTTCCCGCGCGTAGCGCTCGATCTGATCCACAGTGGTTCGGCCGATGCCGCGGGCCGGCGTGTTGACGATGCGCAGAAGGCTCACCGAATCGTAATTCGAAGCCGCCAGCTTCAAATACGCCACGATATCTTTGATCTCCGCCCGCTGGTAGAAACTGAAGCCGCCTACGATGCAGTACTTCCGCCCATAGCGGCGCAGGGCTTCTTCGATCTGCCGCGACTGGAAATTTGTCCGGTACAGCACGGCCACGTGGTCCGCGGGATTCGCCACCAGGTGCTTCTCGATGGTATCCGCAATGAACAACGCCTCGTTTTCGGCGTCATAGGCGGCATATAATCCCAGCTTGTCGCCTTCCGCCGCTTCGGTCCAGAGCTTCTTACCCTTGCGCTCCTTGTTGTTCTCCACCACCGCCCCGGCCGCTCCCAGGATATTCTTGGTGGAGCGGTAATTCTGCTCCAGGCGGATGGTCTTGGCCTTGCCGAAATCGCGCTCGAAATCCAGAATGTTGCGAATGTCCGCGCCCCGCCAGCTATAGATCGACTGGTCTTCGTCGCCCACCACGCATATGTTTCCATGCACTTCGGTGAGCAGGCGCATCAGCTCGTACTGGCTGCGGTTGGTATCCTGGTACTCGTCGACCATGACATAGCTTAACCGCCGGTTCCAGGCCTCGCGGGTAGCGTCGTCCTGCCGTAGCAGCCGCACCGCCTCCAGCAACAGGTCGTCGAAATCCAGTGCGTTGGCGGTGCGCAGGGCCTTCTCGTATTCCTCGAAAACCGCCGCTACCGCTTCGCTTTCCTTGTTGACGGCGGCTTTATACAAATCCGCCGGTCCCTCCTTGGTGTTCTTGGCGTGGCTGATCTTGGAAAGCACCGCGCGATATTGCAGGAATTCCTTTTCGTCCAGACCCAGCGCGCGATACGCCGCCTTGATTACGCCCAACTGGTCTTCATCGTCGTAGATGGTGAAGCGCCGCGTGAAGCCCGGACGGATGCGCGCCAGCGGGTCGCCATCCTTCCGCAGCATGCGGACGCAAAAGGAGTGAAAGGTGAAAATGTAGGGGGCGGAATCCAGCGGCACGTCTTCCAGCAGACCGCGCACCCGTTCGCGCATCTCCCCCGCGGCCTTATTGGTGAACGTGACCGCCAAAATGGCAGACGGGGGCACATGCCGCGCCGTGATGATATAGGCGATGCGATGAGTAATGACCCGTGTTTTGCCGCTGCCGGCACCCGCAAGAATCAGAAGCGGCCCTTCCGTGTGAGTTACCGCTTCCCGCTGCTGCGGATTCAGCCCTTTGAGGAAATCCATGACGAGAGGACCCTTTGAGTTTAGCAGGCTGAGCACGGTAGCGTTCACCACGGCGTCTTGCGTCGCCGCGCGCCGCTCAGTTCCAGTGCAGCAGTTGGCGCGATTCGATCTTGGCGTCGTCGAACTCGATGCCGAAACCGGGGCCCTCCGGCAGTTCAAGGTGCGCGGCTTTGGGCGCGGGCGCATTCTTTTCGAAGTGGTAGTACGATTGCATTTTCAGAATGAGATACTCTGCCAGCGGGCAGACCGCCGGAGACTGGCTGGCGATCAGATGCATGGCCGCGTGCAGGCTGTGCCCGTGGGGAATCACCGGCACGTCGAAGATTGACGCTACCGTGCAGATCTTCTGCAGTTCGGAAAGCCCGCCACACCATTCGGGGTCGCATTGCACCACGCTCAGCGCGTCTTCCTTGAGATAGTCGTAGACTTCCCAGCGGCCTTGGATGTGCTCGCCCGACGCCACGGGAATCGAGGTGCCTTTGCGCAGTTGCGCAAAACTGTCGATCTTTTCCGCCTGCGTGGCTTCTTCGATCCAGCGCGGATGGTATGGTTCCACGCGTTTGGCCCAGGCTAGGGTATAGGTTAGGTCCCATCCGCTGTATACATCGAACATCAATTCTGTGTCGTCTCCCACGGTTTCCCGCAGCACGCGCACCAGGTCGACATTCTTCTGCATGCCTTCGGGGCCGTCTCCCGGACCATAAGCCAGGAACCACTTCTGATAGCGGTAGCCCTCTTTCTTCAACGCCGCCGCGCGAATGCGCACCTTGTCCAGTTCCAGGGAATAGCCCAGGCAACTGGCATAGGCTTCGATGGAAGAACGCGTCGGTCCGCCCAGCAACCGGTAGACCGGCGTCTTGAAGTACCGGCCGCGCAAATCCCACAAAGTGTTGTCCACGGCGCTCATGGCCATGAGGAAGAAGCCGCGCCGCGAATGGCGATTGGAGCGGTAGAGTTGATCCCACAGCTTCTCCTGCGCCATGGCGTCCTTACCCAGCAGAAAGGGGCGCAACTGCTCGTCCACTACAATGGCCACTTCCTTGTCGATGGGTCCGTAAAGCCCCTCCACACCGCCGTCGGTCTTGATGCTCAGATAGATGGCTGTGACCGGGCCCGATTGCGAGGTGGGGTTGGGCGAATCGGCATACGGCTTGGGCCGCAGCTCGTCGTAGATATAGAGCGGGTTGATTTGGTATTGCTGGTCCACGCCGCGCACGGTGGGAATGTGGCCGCGCAGTTCCCAGATTTCGACGGCCGTGATTTTCAGCGGCTTGACCTGGGCAAAAGCAGCGAGGGCCGGCAAGGTTGCCAGAAACTGACGTCGGGTGCGCGCGTATTTCATGGGTAGATTTTAGCGCGGTACCGGGCCCACAAAACGGCAAGCTAAAGCATGCCCCACCCAATGTGGGGGCATGCCTTACCTACGGCGCCGCCCGCAGCACCAGCACCGCGTTCAAACCGCCGAAGGCGAAAGAGTTGGAAAGCGCATACTCCACCTGCGCGGCGCGCGCGTGGTTGGGGATGACGTCCAGGTCGCACTCCGGATCGGGCTGAGAATAGTTAGCCGTCGGCGGCAGAATGCCGTCGCGCAACGCCAGCACGGTGGCCAGACACTCCAAGGCCGCGGACGCGCCCAAAGCATGGCCGTGCATCGACTTGGTGGAGCTGACTGCCAGGCGGCCGGCATGGGCGCCGAAGACCGCGCGGATGGCCGCGGTTTCCGTCGGGTCGTTGGCCGGGGTGGCGGTTCCGTGCGCGTTGATATAAGCGATCTGTTCCGGCGCGAGAGAGGCGTCGCGCAGCGCAGACCGCATGGCACGGGCGGCGCCTTCGGCGGAAGGCTGGGTGATATGGCCGGCGTCGGCGGACATGCCGAAGCCTACGATCTCGGCGTGAATCCGCGCGCCGCGGGCGCGGGCGGCATCCCACGGTTCCAGCACCAGCATGGCGGAGCCTTCGCCCAAAATCATGCCCCGGCGGTCTTTGGAAAAGGGGCGGCAGGTCTCGGGCGAGACCACTCGCATGGCTTCCCACGCCTTCAGAATTCCAAAGCTGAACGGCGCTTCACTGCCGCCGGTAATGGCCAGCCCGGTGGCCCCGGAACGCACCATCCAATACGCCTGGCCAATGGCGTGGGCAGCCGAGGAACAGGCTGTGGAGATGGTGAAACTGGGACCGGTGATACCGAACTCCATGGAGATGTGGCTGGCGCCGGCGTTGGCCATGGTCTTGGGAATAGTCAGCGGGTGGACGCGGTTGTGCCCCAGCTTGTACACCTCGTGAAAGCCAATATCCTCGGTGTTCTGGCCGCCCACGCAGGAACCGGTGATAATCGCCGCCGTTTCGCGCAGTTCAGGAGTCCATGCGACACCGGAATCGGCCACTGCTTCGCGCGCGGCGATGACCGCGAACTGCGCGAAGCGGTCCATGAAATCGGCGCGCCGGTCGTCGAAATAAGGCACGTGGCTGTAACCCTTCACTTCGGCGCCATTCTGAAAGCGCAATTGCGAGGTGTCGGTGGATTCGATGGGCGCGATGCCGGAGCGGCCCTGGCTGAGGGCATGGGCGAACTCCGCAACGTCCCGGCCCAGCGCCGAGATGGCCCCCACGCCGGTAATAGCGACGCGCTGCATGCGCTACTCGAGGGCCTTCGCGCCGGCCGACTTGGCCAGGAGCAACCTCTCCACACCCTCGCACATCTGGCGGATGTTGCGGACGCTGCGCACTTCGTCGTCGGGGATGCTGATATCGAATTCGTTTTCCATGGCGAAGAGAATCTCCACGGCATCCATGGAATCGATCCCCAATTGGACAAAAGCGCTCTCGATCGTCACCGACTCGAGGGGAATCCGCTTGGTTGTGGCGATTACTTTGATGACCCTCTGAGTCAATTCGTCGGACATAACAATCGGTCTACCGTCTTGAATTCATAACCTTGTTCCAGAAGCGCGGGAATCAGCCGGCGCACGGCTTCCACGGTAGCGCGGATATCCGGCCTGGGGCTCAACTCCCGGCCATCGTGAAGACACAGGATAGCGCCATTTGAGACGCGATTCGACAGGTGATCGAACACCGCGCCAGCTTCTCGCTTCCAATCATACCCGATGGCGCTCCACATCACGCCCGTGAGCCCAAGCCGGCGTTGCGCGCGGGCCATGCCGAACCAACGCACACCGAAAGGGGCGCGAAACCACGTGGGCAGGACTGCAGTGTGCGCCTGAATGGTTTGCTGGGCGCGGCGCAGTTCCTCCTCGATGAAACGGGGCGACCGGAAGCAGAAATAAGGGTGGGAGTAGCTATGGTTGCCGATGGAGTGCCCGGCCTGGGCCACCGCGCGCGCCACATCCGGCAGCCGCTCCACGTTAGCGCCGCACTGAAAGAAGGTGGCCGGCACGCCATACCGTGCCAGGATTTCGAGGATCTGCGGTGTGCCTTCGCTGGGGCCGTCGTCGAAGGTCAGCGCCACCGTGCGGTCCTGGGGATTCCCGTGCCACACCGAACGGCCAAAAAACGCGGACGAGCGCCCGCGCACGGCCCACGCCATAAAAGCACCGGCAGCGCACAGGCCGCCCGCGGCGACAGGCAGGGAATCCATGAAGCCATTGTAAGCTGAGGTGGAGCACGCACCGCGGAAGACAGAGCAGATAACGTCAGCTAGTATGAATCCATGGCCCACGACTTCTTACGGCGCGGCTTCCTGCAACAGGCAGGCCTGAGTTTATTGGCGATTCGAGCCAGTGCGGCGCGCAGCCGGCAAGCGCCGGCTCCCTCCAAGCCGGCCCTCACCTTGAACGTCCGCGATTTCGGCGCCGCCGGCGACGGGGTCACCAAGGACACGGCCGCCATTCAGCAGGCGCTCGACCGCTGCCACGTGCTGGGTGGCGGCGAGGCCGTCGTGCCGGCAGGGGAGTACCTCACCGGCGCTCTGGCGCTCCGCTCCCACACCACGCTGCGTTTGGAAAAGGAGGCCACCATTCGCGGCACGGCGGATTTCGCCGACTATCCGGTGACCCAGGTGCGCTGGGAAGGCAAATGGATCCAGGGGCACATCGGCCTGATCTACGCCATCGATGCCGAGCACATCGGCATCGTCGGACCGGGCAAGATCGCCGGCAATCCGGCCCTCGGCGGACGGCCCACGCCGCAGAATCCGTTGCGGCACCCGGCGCTGATCGAGCCGATCGGCTGCCGCGATGTGCGCTTCGAAGACTTCTCCACCGACTATCGCCTGATGTGGTGCCTGCACGCCACCTATTGCGAAAACGTGGTCATGCGCAACCTGACCATACGCAGCACCGGCGGCAACGGCGACGGCATCGATATCGATTCCTCGAAGCACGTGCTGATCGATGGATGCGACATCGCCACCGGCGACGACTGCATCGCCATCAAGTCGGGACGCGGCGCCGAGGCATATGCTCTGCTGCGCACTACCGAGGATGTGCGCATCGCCAACTGCACCTTCGCGGACTCGATTTTCGCTTGCATTGGTATTGGCAGCGAAACTTCGGGCGGCATTCGCAACGTGCGCATCGAGCACTGCAAATTTACCCACGCCCAAACCTTCGCCCTATACATCAAGAGCCGCCCGGGCCGCGGCGCCTTCATCGAGGACATTGTGGCGGACGACCTGGACGTCGCCGGTACGGCCGGCGGATTTCTGCGCATCAACACGCTTTCCAGCGGCATCCAGGACCAGGAACCGGTGCCCGGCGACGAAGGCATTCCGACGGTGAGGAATTTCCGCTTTTCCAACGTGCGACTGACCGGTTGTCCGGTGCTGGCCGATGGCACCGGCGTTCATCCGGCAAAGCCGCTGGATGGCTTTTCACTGACCCACGTGACCGGCAGTTGCGCCAAAGGCATCAGCCTGGCCAATATGAAGAACGTCGAGATCCAGGGCGTGGAGGTCTCCGGCCTCAGCGGACCGCTATTGGGAATCTACAATGTCACTGGTAAAGGATTGGAAGGCGCCGTTGCCATTGCGGCACCCAAGCTTCCGGAGCCGGTAGCGGCCCCGGCGACGCCGTACCGGCCGCACTAACTTAACTAACTACTTCCTGTCGCAAAAGGCTCTGATGGTTTCGCTGACACGACAAGACTTCGGATCGGAGCCGCGACCGTGAGGGAGCGGTCTTGCACGCCGAAACCGCGTTTCGCGACAGAAACTAACTATGCCGGGGCCTGCCGGTGGCTCACTCGCAAACGGTCCCAGCTTCCATCCGCTAACCAGCCGCCGTCGACGCGCAGTTCCATGCCATTGACGAAACCGCTGAGTTTTGGGTCGGCCAGGAACGCAATGGCCTCGGCGATTTCAGTGGGACGGGCAAAGCGGCCCATGGGCACGCGGTTTTCGATATCGGCATCGCTGTAATAGCCACCCGCCTGATCGGCCTGGTCCATTTCGGTCTTTACCCAGCCGGGGCAAACGGCGTTCGTGCGCACGCCGCGGCCGCCCCATTCGGAGGCCAGGGTACGCGTGAGCCCGATGAGCCCGTGCTTGCTGGCGTTATAGGCGGCGCGGTCACCGATGCCCGACAGTCCGGCTACCGAAGCCACATTCACGATGGCGCCCGCACCTTGCCCCAACATCCGTTTGCCAAAGGCGCGGCACATCAGGAACGGCCCGGTGAGGTTCACTTCCAACACCCGGCGCCATTCGTCCGCGCCGGTCTCTTCGGCCGGCCGGATGAAGCTGATGCCGGCATTATTGACCAGCACGTCCACTCTGCCGTAGTGCTCGGCGACGGCCCGGTCGATGCGCTCCACATCGCGCTCACTGGAAACATCGCCCAGGATCTCGACCGCCTCCGCGCCCATCCGCCGAACGCTCGCCAAAGTGCTTTCGGTGGACTGAATGTCGTTCAACGCCAGAGCGTATCCCTTGCCGGCGAGCACCTCGGCGGTGCGGCGGCCAATGCCCTGGCCGGCGCCGGTAATCACGGCGACGCGGGTAGTGGTGTCCATGGGCCAGACCTGTCTAGCCCTTGGCTTTGGGGGCCACGAAATCGGGCGGCAGGGCCGCGCCTTCGCCGAAGAAGTAACTGTCCATCTGCTGGATGAGGAATTCCTGCGCCTGTGCGGTACCCAGATTGAGGCGGTACTCGTTCATGAGCATCTTCATGTGCTCCACCCACATTTTCCAGGCGTCTTTGGAGACGCTGTCATAGATTTTCTGCCCCAGAGGATGGCCTTCGAAGGGGATTTCATCCAGGCCCTCCATCTCGCGCTGGAACTTCACGCAGAAGACCTTGTGCGCGCCGGGGCGGATGGCATTGTTGATCTGGTTGAAACCGCTGCTGCCACAGGACATGGGTTTGGGACCCTCCTCTGTCCAGGATACTACGGGGGAGCAACGTTACCGCTTCCCCGCTGGCTGGAGGTTGCTTAACCGAATCGGGGAAACCGGCTTCCGGCAAACGCTCCCTTACGGTCGCGGCTCTGTAAGTGGCTGCAAACATACGGCAACCCGATCGGAGCCGCGACCGTAAGGGAGCGAATTTGTTGACAGAGCGGCCATCTGTTACTTACTGCCCGGCAGCGGGAGCGATTTAGGCTCCAGTGTGACCACCACCTCGCCCAGGTAATCGATGATCTTGATTTTCGTCACGCGAGCGAACAATACAGCAACTGGCATCGTCCCTGACGCGATTGTCATCGGCGCCGGTTGCCCGTGCTCCACATCGATGAATACCTGGGCCCGCATCAACGCCGACATCAGCGGGTGCAGCGCCTCTGCCTTGCCCGCATCCATTGGAATCGACCCCAGCCGCAATTGCCGGTCGAGTGCCAGAACGTGCAGATCCACCGGAGCGATCCGGGCGAGCCGTGTGAAGTTGTCGCGCCAACCCGCCGCCGGCGAAAGGAGTGCCAGCCCTTCGGCAGTCTTCAGGATTGAACCCGGCTTGACCGTCGGCTCGTTTTCCGGCATCAGCAAGTGGCCGCCAGACCACCACTGGTAGTTGGCGGTAGTCCTGGCGGCGGCCGGAAGCGCGGCTGTGTTCATGCCCGGGGCCGGCGCCGGCTCGAAGACGGCCGACGCGGCGAGATCCAATAGATCGACGGAATCTTGAAAGGTGTTTTGGTCTTTCCTAAACCGCATCGCCGAGGTGTTGAAGTCGTAGTCGGCGTGCGGCAGTTGCACCATGAACCAGAGCTTCGACGGCGCTTTGGCCACCGCCGCTTGCAGGTGCTGCTTGACCACCGGCCGCAGCCGCTGGGCGGTAAACGTGTTGTCCTTCGGCTTGCCGTCTTCGCCCATGACCTGGCTGCGCGCGAACATAAACACGTCGACAATCGAATCCGTCTGGCCATTCCAACCCTTTTCGTTTTTCAGAAAGGACCAATCCGCATCGCCCTTATTAAAAACATCGATCAGCGGCCCGCGCGCGAAGTCGGGTTTTTGATCGATGAGCGTCTCCCACTCATAAGTAAACTGCGGCTCCCGCGTATCGATCCTGAGGGCTTCGGCGATGAAGTGCCACATACTTTGCTCCACCGCGACCTGTTGTACGGCAATTTTCAGCGCGACCTCGTCGGTGAGAAACTGTGGGTTATCGCGGAGCATCAGCAAGGCCGTGTGGGGCATGCTTACAGGTTCGTAGCCGGGCTCGGGTGGTGGCGGCAGCGGGTCCTTCGGCAGATACTTGTGAGTGTCCGGCGGTTTCGGTGACGGCGTCGAAAGAGGCGGAGGACCGGTATCGCCGCCCGTTGTTCCCGGCGACGGACGCGTGACGGGGACCGCTCCCGCCGAGCGGCTGAACACCAGCGATCCGCCATCGTCCCCGGAATTTCTCAGCGATTCGAACTGTGGCACCTGTGCCGAATTGCCGGCCACCGAAGTGAGGACCACATCAAAGAGCTCATGGGCCGCGAATTGCGGCGACTGCATATTTTCGAGCCCGCGCAGGAAGGCCCCGGCAAAGACCGAATGGCCGCCCGCGCCGCCGTCCGCTACGGGCTCGTTTCCTCCGCTGGCCATCAGCTCACGCGAAGGCCGCTGCTCCAGCCGGAGCAGCGTGCGGGAGCGGTCCGAATTCAGCCCATTCAGGTTTTCAGGAACCCTCACACCCCGCGAGAGAGTGCCGGAGTAGCAACTGTCGGACACGATCAGCACGTGACGCGAGGCGATCCCTTTGATGTTGGTCGTGATGTCATCCGCGCTGATCCAGTTGGTGTTGTCGTTCTCCCGCGCATCCACCGGCCACCAGTAGGCC
>Ga0302319_10017866_pt1 | contig 12965 bp, 10 predicted proteins | sample Bog_T0_2_FD_203319 | JGI IMG/M metagenome (GOLD analysis project Ga0302319, IMG submission 203319) | Peat permafrost microbial communities from Stordalen Mire near Abisko, Sweden - Bog_T0_2 | ecosystem: Environmental > Terrestrial > Soil > Wetlands > Peat | place: Sweden: Abisko, Stordalen Mire...
GCTTTAGATGAGCGACTCCGCAATCTCACCACTACGCTCGAACCAATTCGCACAGCACTGCGGGCGCCGGAGGCTGCCGATCGCATCGCGCTGCATCTGTCCCGACTGATCGAGCGTGTGGTCAACAGCATTGGAGAAGGTGAGCGAACGAACGTCGGACTCGATCTGGCCCGTCGGCTCATCGATCTCCTTCGTGAGATGCCGTCGGCGGGCGACGTAGGTGCGGAACGTCCGGTCGCTGCCGGCGATGTGCTCGAGAAGGTGGTCGGTCGGCTGCCAGACGGGCGCCCGGACGACATCACCTCACCGATGATCCCGTTGTTGGATACAACACTGCTCACCAACGCTCCGGGTGAGCCGCGCGTGGGCAATCAAATCCTGACGGAAATCCGATCGGCCGACGCCATTGATGTGGTGATCGCGTTTATCCGCTACAGCGGCATTGCGCCACTTCTTGAAGCGCTCCGGCGGCATCGAAGTGATGGACACAAGCTTCGTGTCCTCACTACGACCTACACAGGATCCACCGAGGGCCGAGCCCTGGATGCATTGGATGAGCTGGGCGCTGAGATCCGAGTGTCTTACGATACCTCGAGCACTCGATTGCATGCCAAGGCGTGGCTTTTTCATCGCAAGTCCGGGTTTTCGACCGCTTACATCGGTTCTTCCAATTTGACGCATTCCGCGCAAATCAGCGGCCTGGAGTGGAACGTACGCATGTCCGGCGCGCGCAACCCCGACGTTATCGCCAAGGTTGGCGCAGTATTCGAAAGCTATTGGCACAATCCTGATTTTGAAGCCTATGATCGCGCCCAGTTCCTTGCCCGGATGTCGGCGGAACGAGGCGGTGGTCCAACCATTGCCCTGAGCCCAACAGATCTGCGGCCCGAACCCTTCCAGGAACGACTGCTGGAGAAAATCGCCCTCGCCCGAATTCAGGGCCACCATCGAAACCTGTTGGTCTCTGCCACGGGGACCGGCAAAACGGTCATGGCTGCGATCGACTACATGGGTTTGCGCGAATCGCTGCCACGAACACGGCTGCTGTTCGTTGCGCACCGCGAGGAGATTCTGACGCAAACTCTCGCGACGTTTCGCCAAGCGCTGCGCGATCCGACGTTTGGCGAATTGTGGGTGGGTGGTCACCGGCCGGCGGTGTTTGACCATGTGTTCGCCTCGATTCAAAGTCTGAATGCCGCCGGCTTGGCACATTTGGATCCGGGTCACTTCGATGTGGTCGTCGTCGACGAATTCCACCACGCCGCTGCGCAGTCTTATCGAGCTCTGCTTGATCATATCCAACCGGTCGAACTGCTGGGACTCACGGCAACGCCGGAACGCAGCGACGGTCTGGACATCCGGAATTGGTTCGACGGTCGGATTGCGGCCGAGCTACGGCTCTGGGATGCCATTGATCAGCAGCGGCTGGTTGCCTTCGCTTACTACGGAATTCACGACGGACTCGATCTGCGTGATGTCCCATGGCGGCGAGGCCGCGGATACGATGTTGTGGGGCTCACCAATCTCCTCACCGCCAACGACGCGGTAGCGAAGCTCGCCCTCAAGCAACTCGTGGAGCACGTAGATGACATCGGTCATATGCGCGCGCTCGGCTTCTGTGTGAGCGTCGAGCATGCCCGATTCATGGCGCGAATATTCAATGCGGCGGGAGTCGCCGCCGCTGCCATCTGGTCCGACACGCCCGAGACCGAACGGCGGCAGGCACTTGTAGATCTGGCAGGCCGCCGCATCAACATTATCTTCTCGGTGGATCTGTTTAACGAGGGTATCGACGTACCGGCGGTAGACACTCTCCTTATGCTGCGACCCACGGACAGTGCCACGCTGTTTCTACAACAGCTGGGCCGAGGATTGCGGCGCAGCACGGGAAAGAATTTCTGCACCGTACTCGATTTTGTCGGTCATCATCGCAAGGAATTTCGATTCGACCGTCGGCTGCTGGCGCTTCTCGGCGGTACGCGGCGAGAGCTGGAGGAACAGATCGCCACCGGCTTTCCCTTCCTGCCTGCGGGTTGCCATATGGAGTTGGATCGCGTCGCGAGCGAGATCATACTCGATAACGTCCGGCATGCCGTGCCTTTCCGCCGGCCGGAGAGAGTGGAGGCATTACGCAATTTGGCCTCGGGCGCGCAGAGTGTTCCGCTGACGGCGTATCTGACCGAGACCGGACTGGCACTCGAGGAGCTCTACGCCAACAACGTCAGCTGGTCCGATCTGTGTCAAGACGCGGGTTTGACGGTTCAGCCTCCCGGACCGCAGGAACGCCTCTTGCGGCGAGCTTGTGGGCGCCTCTTGCACATCGATGACGGCGCAAGAATCGAGAGCTACCGGAGTTTCCTCGTGCAAGAGGAAACGTTGGACATTGATAGCTTGACGACGCGACAGCGTCGGATGTTACGGATGCTGGTCGGCTCAGTGGTAGATTCAGCAGTGAGCGCTGAGACCTCCCTGGTGGAGGGGGCCTCGTTGCTGGCGCGACATCCTCAGGTGCGGCATGAGCTTCGAGAACTCCTGGGCGTGCTTGCTGAGCGCATCGACCATGTAGCGGTACCCCTCACAACCCACCCGGAGATACCTTTGGCAGTTCACGCTCGCTATACGCGGGTGGAAATCCTGGCAGCTTTTGGTATCGGTACGGCGGCGCGGGTTGCCCCGTGGCAGTCTGGCGTGTACTGGGCAAAAGATGCTCGGTCTGATCTCCTTGCATTTACCCTCGACAAGACATCGGGCGGATTCTCACCGACGACACGCTATAAGGACTACGCCATCAGTCGCGACCTCATCCATTGGGAAAGTCAGTCAGTCACCCGTGCCGATAGTCCGACTGGGCAGCGTTACCAGCATCACGCTGAGCGGCGATCGAGCGTCATGCTGTTCGCACGGCACCGCAGCGACGAGCGCGCCTTTTACTTTCTTGGACCCGCTAATTACGTAAAACACGAATCGGATCTGCCCATGGCCATCACCTGGCGACTCCACCATCCACTCCCCGGTGATTTGTTCGCGGCATTCGCGGCGGCGGTTGCCTGAACCATTGTCGAATTCATCCGTATTCAGCCAACAGAGATCGCCATCGACCGCTCAGCGGCTCGACCTCTTCACCTCGCAGCCAGGTGGCAGCACGTAAGCTTGCACCATGGGCATACGCCCAGCCGGCGACGCTCGCGGTTCCGGCAGGGTCGACAATGATATTAGCGCCTCGACCAGCTTCGCTGATGGCCGCGCCGTGGGTCTGATTCCTCAGCAACCATCCGTCGAGATGCACTTCGGCGGCCAACAAATCACTCTTGCGGCGGTTGCACTCCTTATGCGCTAGTACCAAATTATGCGCAAGGTCGCGCGGGTAGCGTGACCAGGGCACGAAATGATCGATTTCTCCGCTGTCGACTCGTCGCCGGCAGTACAGGCACTGTCCGTCTTGCGCATCGGCGAGCGGGCCGGCCATACGGAGTAGGGCGGACCGGTCGGCACCAAAGAGAAATTGTCCAAGGTCAGACGTGGGTCCCAACAATCTCGAGTTGCCCGGCAGCGCCTGAATGAAATGAAGCCACTCGGACTGGGCCAGCCGAATGATGATGCCGTGGAATCGACGCAGGTTGGCCGCCACCCCACTCTTGAGTCGGATGTTTCCAGCCAAGGGACTCTCGGTATACAGGAATTCGAGAACCTCGCTTCGCAGACGCTGCAGCCGCCACAGGGGCATGTCCGTGACCAAGCGCGCCGTTTGTGTGACCGCCGAATTCCACTCTGGCGATTGCGTGGCCCGTGTCAGCGTTCCGTGCGATTGTCGAAGGGTTCCGACGATCGAGAGGATGGCCGCCTGGCGCCCGGTATTTTGCTGCAAAGTGCCATAGTCGCCGTCGGCGACAGCGTTACCGTATGGCGCGCCCTGTCGCCAATACAGTTCAATGAATTGCTCGGCGATGGCGCGGATCGGAAGGTCGAGTTCGCTGCCCTCGTCGCTTCCGAGCTTGATGGCGAGATCGGCAATGGCCACGAGCAATGCATATTTATAGGTGGCGACAAACTGACCCTCCGACAGAAGTCGCTCGATCTTGCCCAGGAACACAACTTGTTCTTCAGCCGATGGACCCGAGATAGTCGTCACTTGACCGAGCCGCGACCTGAAATCGAGTCCTTGTCCAATTCCATCTGGTAATTCGCCTTGGCCGGAATCACATGACGCACGCCGCCGCGCGGGTCATCCACGTCTCCGGTGAATCTTGGGATGAGATGGATATGCAAGTGGAACACCGTCTGCCCTGCCGCCGCGCCGCTATTGATGCCAATGTTATAACCGTCCGGCCTGTGAAGCTGATCTATAACTGCCTTTGCCTTGGTTGCCAGAGTCATAAGGGCAGATTGTTCCAGCTCAGTCGAGTCAAACCAAGTCGCAATATGACGTCGCGGAATAATGAGCGCATGCCCTGGCGATACCGGATACCCATCCCACAACGCGATCGCCAGTTCAGCGTGCGCGAATATCCGGTCTTCCAGGCCGCGACAAAAAGGGCAGGGCAATGTCGTAGGGGTGGTGTCCACAGTCTGATTGTATTCCTTATCGAGGTCAGCTTTGACTCAACGACATCCGACCACGGTTACACTCGCCGACCCGGACCTGCGATATAGGTGGGCGACCATGTGCCTCAGCCCAGTGGTACCCAAATCGACGTCGGGCGGACCGCTTTCTGCGAAATGGACCGGTATTCGATGGATTTCGCTACAGAGGGGGCTCGTGGCGGGGATACTTCCTGAAGGTCGAGTTTCTTCAGAATTCGTCGACCGTTTTCTCCAGCCATTCGAAATCGTCCTGCAATCTCCGACGCTCGGCCGCATCACGACTGAATAAGGCTGCGGTCTTTTCTAACACGAGCGTGAACGGTCGCCCCGTACGTCGAGTGCTGTGAGAAACCGGCAAATCCCATCCGTCGATGGTTTGGTGAATGTGAGAACGCTGATCCTTGGCCAATGGCCACTCCAATCGGACCTTGTCGGATGCGCGCAAGTATTTCATCAACGTTGCGCACAGGCGACATGAGCAGCGAATCGGCGTTTGGATCGACCAGTCGTTCGTCGCACGAACCGGTTGATTCATGCGAGCCTTGATGACCCGCCAGCAATGCGTGTGCACGGATCGAAAGTCCCAAGTCTTACGCGTCGAACGGGCGTGTTCCTGCTTGGCACGGCGCAGAACACCCATCGGCACCTGCAGCGGGAGCTCGGAGGTATCGCTCGTCAGAAAGGCCACTATCCGCCCGGAAAAATCCGGTTGGCGTGTGGCCCGGCTGCTTTCAATGACACGTAGAATCGGCTTGCACAAACTGACCATCTCTTGCGGAATGTCTTTTGCAGACGCGTACTTCGAGATCCGACGTGACCGGTCGAGTATAAATTCCCATTGCTTGGTGAGAATCCATCCAGCAAGGTCCCGTCCAATAGGCGTCTCAGACAGCGCCCGGCACAGAATCGTCAAATTAGATTCCATCCAGGTGAGCCGTCCCTGCGGCAGCTCATTCCTGTTCTGCGATTCCCAGTACTCAATCAGAGCGCGGCACCATTCGATGCCATAGGCAGAGAGTAGGTCGGTTAGTCGCAATGCAGCCTTTCCGGACAGAGCCGTGAGCCCAAAAGGCTGCAGCAATGTAGCGGCAATCGTCGTGTCTTTGAGTTTCGCGGCCACGATGATCGTGGCGGCGAACAAAGGCGGATTTTCGTTCCGGCCGGCGACATGAGGCCAGAATGAAGCTAGCCGCCGGGCCATGCCGATAGCGGATCCGGAATCCGCGGCTCGGAGCGCCTTGGCGATCTCGGCAATTCCCCACTGGGGCGATGCCTTTGCACGGATGACGAAGGTTCGCTCACGCGGCCAGAGGACCACGGCTGCACGGTGGTACCAATGTTCCACGGTGTTTCCATAGTTGCCCATGTAGTCTTCGTGCTCCGACTCGAACGGTTCGAGTTCCGCCGATGGCTTCGTGAAACAGAGCTCTGAATCATCAACTCGTGCAGTAACCGCTTCCCCCCGCCCAGATAATCCAACCCAGTGCCGGAGTTCCACATCGCGTTCGATAAATTGTGTCGGATTGAGGTCCGGCGATTGACCCATGGCATCGTCACCACCCTCGTCGTCGTCGTCCCCATAGAAATGGCCACCGGAACGTGAATATCCGGAATCTTCTTCCTCGCAGGCCCACGTTTCGTGAACATCCGCAAGGGCGAGAAAAATTTCGCAATCCAGTTCCGCTGCGGCCGTCCGCAATGCCACTGCCCGTTCCGCATCGACCCTTTTGAGCCGATTCCACAGCAAGCCGCGTTGCGTGTACTCGTGGTCGAGCAAATAAACCAGACGGTCAGGTGGTTGTTCGCCTCGAGAATCTCCCTTCCAGCGAGGCCTGATCGGCTTTGCGAAGAATTCCCGGATGCTGCGCACCAACGCCTTGATGATCGCCGAGCCTGCGGCTTCCACGGTCGCGGTTCCTTCGACCGTCAAGTTGTAAGTGAGAACAATCCGGTATCCCTCTTTGATTGGCAGCACCTCGTGGTGACAATCGGCGTAAAAGGCTGCGAACGTCAGCCGACTTTCGGAGCCACCCACGCGCATCTTGGCACCGTGGTGCTCGATCGACATGATGCCGCCGGTAAAGCGCGAGGGCAGGCTCACGGTCAGCGTACCTATCATGTCGTCCGCTTTCTCGCTGTCCTGATGCGGTGCGAAGAATTGGCCGGGTGCATAAACCAGCAAATTGTGGAGTTCTGCTTTGAGTCGAGATCCGGTCGGGAGCCCGAGGTCCTTGCCGATCCTTTCAAGTTGCGGAGCCATGGTTTTCGACCAACGCGGTTGATCGATCGAGATCCTGGTCTTGGCAATCTCCCAGGTATCGCGCACACGTTTGTCCAAACGCGTCTCGTCCTTGAACCCGTGACGGGCCGGTCGGGCAACAGCGCAGAGCTTGCGAGCAGTGGCCGGAGTGATCGGAAATCGAATTCTTCCGACGCCCCGAACCTTGAGGTCAAGATCGCTGGCGGCCACGGTCCGGCGTATGGCAAATTTCCCGGATCCAGCAATTCGGGCAAGCTGGCACGCGATTTCGAACGGCGCTGATCCCGCCTGCTCGATTTCTCCCGAGGTTGACGTCAAGATAACCAATGGCGTGGCTCGAACTTACAAGGAGACCCAATGGCAAGCGAAGCGCAATCGACCGAACATGAGTTGCTCAAAACGGCACTGGCCGTCGGCTTCCGCATCGTCGGTGAAGAAGTGTTGGCCGCGCCGGACGAGGCGGAATTCGGCATGCGGCTCGAACTCAAGTTTGTCGCGGAGGACGACGACGACGAGCTGGATGAGGACGACGTCGCTGAGGAAACCGCCGAATGGGGATCACTCGGGTTCCTGTTTGTTCTCGGAGCACTTTCATTTGCAGATGCGAAACCGCGCAACGTGTCGATTATCGACTATAGCGAAAAGGACAATTTCGGGCTTGCAGATTTCGTTACAGGGTTGCGATTCCTGCGCGGCGAGTCGCATTTCGATGCGGACTATATTCGTGGCCGGCGAATCAAGACCCGTGTCGCCGTTCGGACCAACGGGACGGTAAGGATCGAGACCATTGGTCGTGGCAAGGCAGTTTTGCGGTGGCTCGAGCAGATGAAGGCACAAAAGTTACTTCGAGTGGTAGGGGAATGATCTTAAGTCCATCGTCGTGACGCGATCCGCCTGAGATTCTTGCGGCTGCCACCGACGCGGTTTAGTCAAGTAGGCGACGAACTGGTCACCGCAACGTTAGCCGATACCGATCCCATAGCCCTGTGTTGGATACTGTAATAATATACAGTATTGAACCATTCCCATGAGGAGTAACGGCCCGGATGGTGCCCCGAATGCGGTGTTTCGCCTTTAAATTGCGTTAATTGCGAATAATGCGTTTAATGCATATAATTCATCCATAGGAGCGGACTATGAGCATTGGAGCGGACCGTATCGACTTGAGTGACAACGACGCCGATTTGCTGGCGCAAGCGAGCCGCATTATGAGTGAGGCGCTGGATCGTCCCCAGGCCCACCGCATCTCGCTCGTGGAGCAGCGAGCCGACGGCAGCGACAGCGCTCGGCTCGAGGTTCCCCCGGCGACTCTGCGATTGCTTTCTCAAATCCTCGCGCTCATGGCGCGACAACAAACATTCGTTCTGTATCCCGAATCGTCGGAGCTCACGACGAAGCAAGCGGCCGAAGTGCTCGGTGTCTCGCGTCCGTTTCTGATCCGGGTGCTTGAAGCGGGGGAGATTCCCTATCGCAAAGTCGGTCGTCATCGGCGTGTGCTGATGAAGGACATCCTGCTCCACAAGCAAGCCAATCAGGTTAAACGTCGCGCTGCATTGGATGAGCTCGTGAGAACCAGTGAGGAAGTTGGTGGTTACGATCTTTGATGATCCCGCTCGATCGATTCACGGTCGTTTTGGATGCGTGCACGCTGTTTCCGATGCTCGTTCGAGATGTGCTCCTGACACTGGCCGGTCACGAATTCTTCAATCCCAAATGGTCGGCACGCATTCGGGCCGAATGGATGCGCAATCTGTCCGAACGACTCGGCGAGCGGTCATTCGACGGCAATACAGTCGAGCGAGTGCAGCGGATTGCGGCAGCTATGGAGTCTGCGTTCCCGGACGCGGCAATCGAGTTCGAATTTACGGAAGCGGCGATCCTCGAACCTGTGGATGTCAAAGATCGGCACGTGGTCGCTGCCGCGATGGCGGTGCAGGCCGATGCAATTGTCACCTTCAACATCGCGGATTTCGCAGTGGCGCATCTGCAAGAGCACCTGCAGATCGAGGTAATCCACCCCGATGATTTCGTCATGGATCTCGTCGACCTTCATGAAAAGCGCGCGGTTTCCGCATTCCGCGAACTTCGTGCACGAAAACAGAATCCTCCGTGGGCACCCAGAGAATTGATTCAACGGCTGCAAAAGAGTGGCCTTGTGCAAACATCCCGGTGGTTGAGCACCGAAGATGTCGTCGCCCTGATCTGAAACCGGAATATCATCGTGCTGTCCATCGAGCGACGTGCCGAACGCGATCTCGCAAACGGCGTCACCGATTCAGATTCGCGCTATGATTTCCGTTGAGGGCTGTAGCATGGTTGGTCGTGCTGGAGCGGAGTTCGCCGATTTTTTTCGCAAGTTTTTACCGGTGACATTTTGGGGGCAACTCAGATGCCCGAAACGGGAAAATCGGAATCAAATCAAAACGCTAGTCAAAGTATGAGAGAGCCTCCCTGGCCACCAATTTTTTCATGCTTACGGGTCGAGCGTACTTCATGGATCAGAGGATTGCCCGATAATTGGCCAGTGATTTCGATGTCTGGACGAGTCCTTGGCGGAGTAAGGTTTCTAGGAATTCATCCACGCCCACGGGAGGGTGCTTGAGCTGTTGACGTTGCCGCTGCGCCGCCGCGATCACTGCTGCATGATCCAAATCGAAAAGGTTTTCTGCGAAAACGTCCGGGTGCTGCGTCTCCATCGCATAGTGCGATAGCGCCTCGGCCGGGAAGTCCTTCTCATTGAACGTCACGATGACGCTGGCATTGCACCGGATCGCTGCTGCGAGAACATGTAGATCATCAGGGTCGGGGAGCGTCAGTCCGGCGATCAGGTCTTAGTGGCCGGTCACGATAGCATTGGGAATGGCGCGGTCCATCAGAGAGGACGTGCGGTTCAGCTGCTCAATCGTCAGATCCGGCCAGTTCAAGAGCAAATTGCGCTTCCATTCGTCGTGGATCTGCGCGCTCCACAGAGCGCGGAACCGCCCAGACAGGCCGAGTCTGAGAAGAAAGTCGCGCAGCGGCGCCGGATAGAGTACACAGGCATCGTAGACCGCTATGAAGGAGGAGTGCCTCACCGATAGCCCATCTCCAGCCCCTGCGCCTGTTTTGCTAATTCCTCCATTGCAATTTCGCTGGCACGATCGCGTTCGCTCTTGAAGTGCATGAGATGTTCAAAGCGCACTCGCCGGTGCTTCCCGGTCTTGTGATGCGGTAGCAGTCCCTCTTCCAGGAGCTTCACGAGGTGGGGGCGCGACACATTGAGCAGGTCAGCCGCTTCTTGCGTGGTCAGCTCAGCATGGACCGGCACCACTCTGACGGCATTACCGTTCGACAGCTCGGACAGGATATCCACGAGCAAACGCAGCGCGGAGGTCGGTAACTCAACCTGATGGGCTTGGTTCTTCTCGTCGACAATATGGATGCGCTGGGTTTCTAACCCGGTGGCGAGAAACGCGGCCAAGGCGCGTTGGCCCTGAACGGCCGCTTCGACCTCCTTCTCGGCGGGAAGCGTTACGTTGGACAATGCGGTGGAGGTCATGGTGGTTTCCGAGCTACGACTTATTGCGAACCGAGATATTAAACGAAATAAACGAAAATCGCAATAAACGAAACGCCCGCACCGGTGGCATGTCGATTAGGAGCCATGCATCACACGCACATGGCACGCCCGTGAGAGATCAATCCTCGTGGGAGGATCACGTAAGCCAATCGATCGAACAAGACGCGACGATACCCGAGACGGAACGCCAGGCTGTCATCCAGGCGCGACGCGGGCAGGGAGTTTTCAGGCAGAGAGTGTCCTGTGTAGAGCGGAAGTGCCGAATCACCGGAGTAAGCAATTCTGAGCACCTTCGAGCGAGCCACTGTAAACCATGGAGGGACAGCTCGAATGACGAGCGGTTCGACGGGGAGAACGGTCTCTTGTTATCGCCTAGTATTGATCATTTATTCGACCGTGGGTTCATTGGATTTGAAGGCACAGGTGACGTTTTGATTTCGCCAGTAGCAGATCTGCGATCGCTCGAACGAATGGGCATAAGAACTACCGGTCGGGTCAACGTCGGGGCCTTTGCTGATGGACAGCGACGTTATCTTGATTGGCATCAAGAGTACGTGTTCCTTCAATCACGCCGTAGCCGCAGTGTGTAAACTCCTCCGATTTTCGCTCTGCCTGTCGTCGTACCCGCTTGAAAGAGCGGACGGACCGTCAAGTCGACTCGCGCGTTAGAGAAAACGAATAGAAAGCGACAATAGAACAACATAAAAATCAAGGTAGACTTCACCTGGAGACGTCCATGTCCGCCGTTGCCACACCTTTTATGGGTTTTGCGGAAGAATTCCGTACCCCGGGTCAGCCCGTCATTCAGCCAGAGCTTTTTGCCGATGCGCTCAATCTGCGTGTCCAGGACTTGGCGAAACTGGCCGGCGTTCACCGAACGACGGTGACGGAGACTCCCGCGAATGCTCGATTGCAGGGATTCCTGCGTGAGGCACTGCGCGCGCTGTCGGCTGCCTACGAGGTCACTCGAGATCGCGATCGCGCGATCTTCTTGTTTCGCAACACGCCCATCCCCGAGTTCGGGCACCGGACCGCCGAGATAATCGTTGCCGATGGCAAGACCGATGCCGTGATCGCGTACTTGACCTCGATCGCCTCGGGTTCTTCGGGATGATCCTCGCGAGACTCGCCCGAAGTAGGCAAAAGCAGATCAAACTTCAGAAATTTGCCAACAGTCGGCATTACTCTCTGCGGAGATCATCACTCGCTGCGGTCGATTGAATTCCAGGAGATCGGAACCCAGGAGCCGCTGAAGTTCCTGTGAGATCACATTGGCTCCGTCGGGTTCCGCCGCAATCCAGTTGACCGCAACGCGCGCAAACTTGGCATATTTGAAGCTGCCATTGATCTTAATGACCTTCCAGCCGGCGCCACGAGGCAACCCATCGCCCGATGGGCTGCCAAGCATGATGCATGCAGAATTGCCATTGGGGATGACCTTGTAGGTATTGCGTCCAGGCCCTGGCCGCGATAGGTAGGTCTCCAGTCGCCACTCTACGCGTTCTTGGATGGCCTCGGCGAAGGCCACTTCATCATCGGTCGTCGGGCCGATGTAGGAGAATGTTCGAGTTCCGGCATCGAAGGAAAACCAGGGAGAGGCGGCGGCGGTGGTGTTCCCTCCAATCCAGGCATTGATCGGATTGGCGACGACATAGTTATCGAGCACCGGCGCAGCCACGTGCATCACGTCCGCAATGTCGGTTCCGACGATGTCCCGGGAAAAGCGTGCCTTGGAAAAATGCCGCCGAAAGTGGGCAGACAAATCATCGAGCGAAATCGAGGTCTGGAAACGTCCTGACTCGAGCATGGCGTCGAGGACGACCATCTTGTACGAGCGAGTCATCGGCGTCTTTTCGAGTTCATTGAGCAATGCGAGGCATTTACTCCCCAAGACTGTCCGGTCGCGGTCAGTGAGTGCGCCGCAGGCTTCGATGGCACCGAGCCAGGTGGAAAAGCTCATTCGATACTGGCGGCCCGGATAGCGGGCTCGCCGCTCGATGTCGACCAAACGGGGGCGTCGGCCCAGTTCGGTTTCAAGCCGGCGGAATTCGGCCTTGAGCGCTTCGCGCAGCGAGCCCGGCGCCTCAATGACGCTTCGCAGCCGCTCGAGCGCGAGCGGTTCGAGGTGGACTTCGATCGCGTCGGGCAGACTCGACGTTGATTGCACGCTGAGCGTCCTCAAAGCGGTCGCAATGGCCTCGGGGGAATCGTCCTCGATGCCGGTCAAGAAGGGCAGCTTGTACTGCGCGCGCCGATAGTTGCCGATGAAATCGCGCGCCTTGCCTTCATGGAGACGCAGACCCCGGCCGAGCTGTTGCACGAAAACCGTCATGGATTCCGTGGGTCTCAAGAACATGACGAGGTCGACGCTAGGAATGTCGACGCCCTCATTGAAGAGATCGACGACGAACAGGATCGCCATGCGGCCAGCCGTGAGTTCCTGGACGGCCGTGACCCGGTCGGCGGAGTCCGGACCGGAGTGCACGGCAAGCGCCGGAATGCCGGCCGCCGAAAACATCCGCGCCATGTACCGGGCATGGTCGATGGAGACGCAGAAGCCGAGCG
>Ga0302319_10017867_pt1 | contig 12964 bp, 13 predicted proteins | sample Bog_T0_2_FD_203319 | JGI IMG/M metagenome (GOLD analysis project Ga0302319, IMG submission 203319) | Peat permafrost microbial communities from Stordalen Mire near Abisko, Sweden - Bog_T0_2 | ecosystem: Environmental > Terrestrial > Soil > Wetlands > Peat | place: Sweden: Abisko, Stordalen Mire...
AAAGCGATGCGAGGGCTGGTTTAGTAGTCCATGCCTTCGGGGCCACCGTGGCCGCCGTGTCCGCCCGCCGGAGCCGACTTCTTCTCCGGAATCTCGCAGACCATGGCTTCGGTGGTCAGCATGAGGCCGGCAATCGACGCCGCGTTCTGCAGAGCCGAGCGCGTGACCTTGGCCGGGTCGATGACGCCGGACAGAACCAAGTCTTCGTAGACCTCGGTCTGGGCGTTGTAACCGAAGTGCGGGTTGTCGTTCTCGCGGATCTTGCCGATGATGATGGCGCCTTCCACTCCCGCGTTATTGACGATCTGACGCACGGGCTCTTCGCAGGCGCGGCGGATGATGTTGAGGCCGATCTGCTCGTCGCCGTCCAGCGTCATGCCGTTCAGCTTTTTGCCGGCGCGGAGCAGCGCTACGCCGCCGCCCGGAACGATTCCCTCTTCGACAGCCGCGCGCGTGGCATGCAGGGCATCCTCGACACGGGCCTTCTTTTCCTTCATTTCGGTTTCGGTGGCCGCACCGACCTTGATGATGGCAACGCCGCCCGCCAGCTTCGCAAGGCGCTCCTGCAGCTTCTCGCGGTCGTAGTCGGACGTGGTTTCGTCGATCTGCGTGCGCAGCTGCTTGATGCGGCCTTCGATGGCCTTCGGGGTACCGCCGCCGTCGACGATCGTGGTATTGTCCTTATCGATCGTGATGCGCTTGGCGCGGCCGAGATCTTCCAGCTTCACGCTCTCCAGCTTGATGCCGGTCTCTTCCATGATCGACTTGCCGCCGGTCAGGATGGCAATGTCTTCCATCATGGCCTTCCGGCGGTCGCCGAAGCCGGGAGCCTTCACGGCAGCCGCGTTCAGCGTGCCGCGGAGCTTGTTGACCACCAGGGTCGCCAGCGCTTCGCCGTCCACTTCCTCCGCGATGATGAGCAACGGGCGGCCGACGCGCGCGATCTGTTCGAGCAGCGGCAGCAGATCCTTCATGTTGCTGATCTTCTTTTCGTGGATCAGGATATAGGGATCTTCGAGCACGCATTCCATGCGGTCGGGATCGGACACGAAGTAGGCCGAGAGATAGCCGCGGTCGAACTGCATGCCGTCGACGGTCACCAGTTCGGTGGTCATCGTCTTCGACTCTTCCACCGTAATAACGCCGTCCTTGCCGACCTTCTTCATGGCTTCGGCGATCTTGTTGCCGATTTCCGAATCGCTGTTCGCCGAGATGGTGCCCACCTGAGCGATCATGTCGCCCGAAATCGGCTTGGCGAGGCTCTTGACTTCACCAACAACCACTTCAACGGCCTTTTCGATGCCGCGCTTCAGCGCCATCGGATTGGCGCCGGCCGCCACGGCCTTCACGCCCTCGCGATAAATCGCCTGAGCGAGAATCGTCGCGGTCGTGGTGCCGTCGCCGGCGATGTCGGAGGTCTTCGAAGCGACTTCGCGAACCATCTGGGCGCCCATGTTCTCGAGCGGATCCTTGAGCTCGATTTCCTTGGCTACCGTGACGCCGTCCTTGGTGATGGTGGGTCCGCCGAACTTCTTTTCGATGACCACGTTACGGCCCTTGGGTCCGAGGGTGACTTTCACCGCATCGGCCAGCTGATTCACGCCGCGAAGAATCGCCTGGCGGGAATTTTCCGCGTAGATAATTTGTTTTGCCATTGTGTCTTTAGTCTCCTGATATTCCTAACCGACTACTTTTCGAGGATGCCGAGGATTTCATCCTCGCGCATGATCAGATACTCAATGCCGTCGAGTTTGATCTCGCTGCCCGAGTACTTGCCGAAGAGGATGCGGTCACCCTTCTGCACGTCCAGCGGAACGACTTTGCCGTCCTCGAGACGCTTGCCTTTGCCAACGGCAAAGACTTCGCCTTCCTGTGGTTTTTCTTTTGCGCTCTCAGGGATGAAGAGGCCGCCGCTGGTTTTCTCGACGTCTCCCTCGATCCGTTTGACAACGATGCGGTCATAAAGCGGACGAATGTTCATTACAGAAACCTCCAAATGTGGATTGAATTACAGAGTTCAAGCGTGGAACCGTTTCAGAGTCAGAGTTGAGGGTCGGAGCAGGTTCCAAATCACATTATTAGCACACGAGAGCGGCGAGTGCCAAAAAATTACCGCAAGCAATTGATTACAAAGAGAAATTGCATATTGACAACAATTGACTCATGTTTTTGCATGGTCAAAGCGTAAGATCTGGCACTTACACTGCTTCCCAGGCACGAAACCAGTCGGAAAACTCGTCGAGCGCCTGCTGGCTGGCGGGCGAGAGGGGAACGGCGGGCGGACCCGACTTCTGTCCGCGCAGCTCAACGGCGCGGCGCACGGCGACCGGCCACGGGAACTGAGCGGCGCGCGTGGCGAATTCGATGAGACGGGCGTCGAGCGCGTCGCCAAGAGTGTTGTCGCCGGCGGCAATCGCGCGCGCGATGGCGACAACCAACTCGGGCACGGCGCAGGCACAGCCGGAAATGATGCCATCGGCACCGGCGTGGAGGGAACGGCCGACGAGAAGTTCGGGGCCGCCGAAAAGCGCGAAGGGCAACTCTCGCCGCAGGGCGAGGAGTTGCTCGAAGCAGGACCAGTCGCCGCTCGAATCCTTGATCCCGGCGAAACGGCCCGTTTCAAAGAGGCGTCGCGCAGTCTCGATTTCGATACCGGTCGTAAAGCCCGGAATATTGTAAAGCAGGATGGGCACGGCGTCGCTGGTTTCGCGTGCGAAGGTGCGGTAGAACTGCTCCACCTCGCCCTGTGCATAGCGGAAGAAGTAGGGCGGCATGAGCATGATGGCGTCGGCGCCGGCGGAGATGGCGTCGTCGGCCAGTTGCAGAGCGCCGGACAGAGTCGAATGGCTGACGCCCGCGATGAGCGGGACTCGGCTGCGCTTCGCCGCCAGCGAGAGCAGGCGTTGGCGCTCGGGGAAGGAATAGTTCAGGAACTCGCCGGTGGAACCGAACAGGCAGATGCCGTCGACGCCGGCGGAGGCAAGGAAGTCGATGAGCTCGAGGGCGCCGGCATAGTCGGCTTCACGCGTCTTGGGATGGTGCGGCGTGATGGCGGCGGGGAAGATGCCGGAGAGGCGGATCTGACGGGCGGCTCGGGCCATGGCTCAAAGTAAGACTATCACCGGGGTCTTCTCGGATGCAGGCCCGCCGGCGATCCGCATCACCTCGCCAGGCTGGATAGGTGCCATCGCCGACTGGCAGGCTCCCATGTGTGGCAACAGGTCTTTCAGCCGGTTCGACCTGGCGCGGATGATTAGTATCGCGATGCGGCGGCCGGCAAGATTCTTGTCCATCGTGAGGAACAGATCGAAGCCCGCTTCTTCCGCAGGCGATACCAGGATTCCGTTTTTCTGCCCGGCCAAGCCTGCTTCGGGCACGGTCTGGCATTCGTGTTCGGGAAACGAGTACTTCAGCTTACGCGGAATGCATTCGTCAAGCAGCACCGTCATCCTAACTGGCCGACCAGGAGGGATTTCGCCAGTTCGAGCGCCGCAATCGCTTCCGCTTCCGTTACGGTCGGGAAATCGTCGAGGAATTCGCCGAGCGGTTGCCCGCCCTCCAGGTAATCCAGCAGGGTCTCAAAGGGGACGCGGGTGCCGCGGAAAACCGGAGTCCCTCCGAGGATGTCCTGGTCTTTGACGACGATCTCGGTTGATTGCATAGCCGCTCCCGGTCTTTGTCCGATTCTAACGTGCCGGACAGCACCGGAACCAGGCGTTCCGTAACAATTACCGCCGCCGGGCCGCAGCGCGTTATTCTGGTTCTCATATGAAATTCGCCGCCGCCGTTCTTTTCTGTTCACTTCTGGCCGGAGTCGCCTCGGCTCAGACGCCCGCGCCTGTAGCATCGATGAAAACGTTCGCGTCGTCCGCCGACGTGATCGCGCTCATCGCGAAGGCGAAGAGCGAGCACAAAGACGGCCAGACGATCGTGATGGAGCCGATTCTGCAGTTCGCCCCCTACGCCGCCACTCTGGAATACCGGGCTTCGGCGGGCGCGGCGGCGGTTCACCCGAACCAGGCGGAGATGATGTACGTGATCGAAGGCTCGGCCACGCTCGTGACGGGCGGCAAGCTGACGGGCGCGACCATACAGGGCGGTGATACGAGAACCGTGTCGAAAGGCGATTTCATCGTAGTGCCGGAAGGCACGCCGCACTGGTTCAGCGCGGTCGACGGCGCGGTGGTTCTGATGACGATCAAGATGCCGCGCGGTACCGCGACGCCTTAGGTTCGGCGACCAAACAACATCGCGCGACTTTGTGGCATAATCCCTTCTTATGAGGCGGAACGCATCGCGATTCGGTACGAGGTTCGTGCCCATTTCGCTGTTCCTGATATTGAGCGGAACGCTCGTCATGCCCCAGCCTCCCGCCGTGCCCAGCCGCGGTGTCCGGCCAGCGGGTCAGGCGGACCCGGTCAACGCTCTTCGCACCGGCAAGGCCTACGCTCTCATCATCGCCACCGACAACTATGACGATCAGAAGTGGCCGCATCTCCAGAACCCTGTAAGCGACGCCCGCGCCATCGCCGCGCAGCTCGAAAGCGACTATGGCTACCAGAGACCGGACACGCTTTTCAATCCGACCATCAGGGAGGTGGACGCCAAACTGGCCGCCTACCTCAGCAGGAATTTCGATCCCGGCGATTCGCTGCTGATCTTCGTCGCTGGCCACGGCAAGTTCGACGACCGCCTGAACAAGGGATATCTGGTTTTCAAGGATTCCGTCCACGACGACCCGCTGAACCGGTCCTACCTCTCGCACTCGGAACTCAGCACCACGGTCGATGCCATCCATTGCGACCGTATCCTGCTCATCATCGACGCCTGCTTCGGCGGCACGTTCGACAGCCGGATCGCCAACCGCGGTGACGCCGATTTCGAGTATCCGGAGGCATCGAAAGCGGAGATCGTGGCGCGCAATATGAGGTACAAATCGCGTCTGTTCCTCACATCGGGCGGCAAGGAGTATGTTCCGGACGGCAGGCCCGGAAGTAACTCGCCTTTCGCAACTCAGATCCTGCGTGCGCTGCGGACGTATGGCGGCGATTCGGGCCTCCTGACGTTTTACGATTTGTTTCACCGAACCGAACAGGTGACGGGGTCGAAACCGGAGCACGGAGAGTTCGGCAAGTCCGAGGCTGGCGCCGATTTCTGGCTGGTGGCGAACATTGCGCGGGTGTCGCCGGACGCCAGCGGTACGGTCCTCGGGCCGGTTCGCGGCGTTGGTGCGGCCGCACCGTCCACACCTCGGCCTGGCGACACCCGCGTCAATCCCGTGGACGGTTTGACTTACGTGTGGATTCCCCGGGGCAGTTTTACGATGGGCTGCTCACCGGGGGACACGGAGTGCGCTAGCCACGAGAAGCCGCCGCGCGCCGCGCAGATTGCCATTGGTTTCTGGCTGGGGCAGACGGAGGTAACTCAGGCGGCATGGAAAAAAGTGAACGGCAGCGACCCAAGTCACTTCAAGGGCGATCAGCTACCTGTAGAAAGTGTGGACTGGAGCCAGGCAACCGAATACTGCAGGAAGATCGGAGCAAGACTGCCAACCGAAAGCGAATGGGAGTACGCGGCGCGCGCTGGCACTACCGGTCCGCGTTACGGCACGATCAACGCTGTTGCCTGGTACAAAGGCAACAGCGGTGGTGCGACTCATCCGGTTGGACTCAAACAGATGAACTCCTTCGGCCTATACGACATGTTGGGCAACGTCTGGGAGTGGACGTCGGATAGCTACAACGCTACTGAAAAGGTTGTGCACGGCGGCACTTGGAGCAACGATGCCCGGCTCATCCGCGCTTCGGCCCGCGGCGGGGACGCCGCAACAATGCGGAGCATCTTTATCGGGTTTCGGTGCGTAGCTGAATTCCGTTGAGCGCTTGACGCTTCGCCTCGGTGCCGCGCGAATCGCCCTCACTCCTTCCAGAACATCTCAGCGTCGGATCTCCGCACGTAGTTGGCCTCGATCGACGCGGGATCGCAGGCCTCGCCCGCCAGGTAGCGCGAAATCGCAAGACGCGCAATCATACCTGCCAGTTCGGCAGGCGCGGCGGTTACAGGCGCGCCCGACTCGAACCCGGCCGAAATGTATTCCACCTCCCGCTCCCCAATCAATGCGCGGAATTCCTGGAACGGCAGCACCGAAGCAGGAACGATCTCCTCACCGGCACCCTTATACATCGCCGCGAAGACCTCGCCGCGCCGGGCATTGATGATCGGCGCACGCAAAGCGGCGCTTCCGTATTGAGCCAGCGCCGCGAGATTGGAAACACCCAAGGCGGGTTTGCCTGCAACCGCGGCAAGTCCTTTGATAGCGGCCAGGCCGACACGCACGCCGGTGAAGGAACCCGGCCCGGTTGCGGCAGCGTACAAGTCGATATCGGCCAGCCGGACGTTCCGCCGCACGAGCAGCGCCTCCAGTTCGCCGAACAGCATCTGGCCGAAGCCTCCCGCCGCCTGCAGACGGGCTTCTTCAAGAACGCCGACGCTGCCGTCCGTCGCAAACCGGACAAGCGCGACACTGCCGGTTTCGGCCGCTGTATCCACCGCGAGAGTGAGCATTTAGTTGGTCAGCGTGTAATTGCGGTCGAGCGTATACACCTTGCCGAGGCCGTTCATCGCGTAGAGCCGCACGTGGAGCGAAGCCGGAAACTCCGTCGCGATATTGGCGGGGATGCGGAACGTTCCGTCCGCGCCCGATGCGATGACGCGGTAGCCTTGGCCTGATGCAGTTACTTCGCCGGTCCAAAGCCAGGACATATGCTGCAGCGCCTTCGATTGCCGCTTCAGCTTCACGCTGAACTGCGCGGGCTTTGCCAGCGAGATCGTGTTCGAATCCGGACCGGTGATCTCGAACGGAACCTTCTCGGGATCGCCTTCGATCTCCTGCAGCTTGAGTTCTTCCTCTCGCGAAACGAACTTCACACTTTTCAGCATCCCGGCCTTCGTGCCTTCGCGCGATATGTGCAGAACCCAGTCGTGAGCCGGGCTGGGTGGGGTTGCCACGCAGGTCTCGTTCTTGCAGGGGTCTTTGATTTTCGTGCGCACACCCGTTGCCGGATCGATCCAATCCACGTCGTAGCCGTGCTTCTCGACAGTCACCGTCACCGGCCCGGGCTTCTCCAAATAGATGACGTATTCCACGCCTTCAAGCTGGAGACCGCGGCCATTGTCCACATCGAAGAACGGTTCGAGCTCCCAGTGACGCGTCGACTGCATGAATTCGTACCAGACCTTCATGGCGACGGCGGACTGGCTGTCCGGTATCGCAGCGGCCGGATATTGGCCGTTCATGGTGGCGTTCCAGAGATGGTGGCGGAAGGCGTCGGCGTCATGGTGGGCCGCGCTGAAATTGTTGATCCCGGGGTTTTCGTAGACCTGCTGCTCGATGCTTCCGATGGCGTCGTCCGAAGTCTGGTATGAGCGGATCTGCATCCAGCCGTCGTCGGCGAGCGGCGCGGAAGTCGCCAGCGTGCGCGTGGTGCTGAGGTGCTTGTACGGGTCGAGGTCTATGAGATAGCCTGCGATCTCCTTCGTCAGCGCACGGCCACCCTCGTAGTTTTCCCAGGCCTCTATGCCCTGCCAGACCACGTCGAACGCGGCCAGCCTCGAAAGCGCGTAGGTGAACCAGGCGCGGCGGTCGGATGCCGTGGGCAGCAAGCGCGTCAAGAGGTCCGGGCCGAAGAACGCGAGGTCGATCATGATGCCGCGCTGGTTGGCATAAGCGAACTTCTCTTCAGCCGCGCGAAAAAATTCCGGGGTACGGAACGTGGCGGAGGCGGATTGGTCCACCAGCGTGATGGCAAGGTGGTTGAAATGCTGCGCGGCCCGCTCGTCGACGAGCACTTTCCAGCGGGCTGCATCCATTGACGAAAAATCGGCAACGACCGCGCCCATGTACAGGTGCGGCGTATAAACGATGCCGTCGATGAGCGCGAAGTGATGGAGATTGGCGGTACGCAACCAGCCCGGATGGCTGGCGGGACCCGGCGTGGCCGTTATTTCGGCCTGTTTGCCGGAAAAACCGGCCACCGATCCGGTCAGCCGGAAAACGTGCGTGCCGGGTTCGGCGGGGACGTAGCGAATGACCCACCGGCTGCCGCCATCCCAAAACGCATGCGCCAGAAAGGTCGCGGCGCGCGGCGAACGAAATTCGGCCTCCAGATCGACGGGCTTCGTCGTGGGAGCGGAAGGGACATCGAAGACCAGATCGCACGGAGTAAAGGCCGGTGTGGGCGGACAGACGGTCTGGGCCGATGCGAAGGCGCCCAAAAACGCAAATGCGGCAGTCATCCGGACGGTCATATTTTCAGTTTACGTGGGGCGGGCGATCTTGTGTGTGCCGATCCCCCGTCTCAATTCCCCGACACCTTCCTGCCCAGCCGAATAACGAGGATCAATCCAAACACCACGCAACTCCCGATCATCGCCGACAGCGGAATCGCTCGCAGCCCCGTCATCCCCGCCAGATGACCCAGCACGAACGCCGCAAAGATTCCGCCGGACATGGCAAACGCAAAAAGCCCGCTGAAATAACCCGGATGATAGCCCGTGAACCGGGTCGCAATGCGTTCCGATGCCAGGGGGTAAATCGCGGAGAATCCCGCGCCCATCAGCAGAATCCCCACCACCACGCCGCCGCGCGTATCCGAGGCGGTCAGCGCCGTGCCTCCGAACAGAGCGCAAAATGCGCTGATACCCAGCAGCCGTCCGTGCGGCATCACCTTCAACAGTGCCACGGCGCCGACCCGGCCCGCCGTCAGAGCCATCCAGTAGAATCCCAGCAGCATCACCGCGCCCTCCGGGCTCATCCCCAGCCGGTCGACCAGGTAAACCGGCAACCACGCCGCAATCGACCATTCGTTGGCAAACTGAATCAACAAGACGAACCCGAACAGAACCGCCAGCACCGTCCGCCGGTCTCTCGTAGCGGCGGCGCTTGCTGCGTCGCTCGCCGCGTCGTCCCTCTCGATAGCTTCCACTTCCGGAGCCGTGGCCGGGATTCCGCGCAGCGCAATGGCTGCCGCGGCGGGGAACAGCGCGCAGAGCGCCAGCAACCGCGCCGCGCTGGTGTCTCCGATCGTCTCGCCGCCGAAACACTGCGCCATCGACAGGGACGCCGCCACGCTCCCCGCTCCGAAGTAGATCCCTCCGCGCAGCGTCACCCCTGCCGGGTCCGCATCCCACGCCGCCCCGATCGATTCGAATATGCCCCCGTTTATCGTCCCGGCTGCCACGCCCGTGACAAACAGACACAGCGTCTGATACCAGACCTGGGCCGGCGGAGCCGCAATCGTCAGCATCAGCAGAGCCAGCGAGGCGGCGAAGCACCCGAATGTCAGGAGCCCGTTCGCGCGCCAGCGACCCGCCAGTTTCCGCGACAGGGCCATGCTTCCCGCCATCCCGATGCCGAGCGAGAGAAAGTAGTTGCCCGCCGTCCCGAACTCGGGATGGACGTGGTAACCCCACAGCGGGAGCAAGCTGCCCGGCAGCGCCAGCAGGAATCCGGAAATGAGGAACGCGCGTAACACGCCCGTTTTCGCCACCCCTGCATGATATCGGGTTCCACATGGAAATTCCGTGTAGATTCCCAGGCGGGCGGCCGGACACCGGGGCCAGCCTGGCAAACAGGCCGATGCCCTGTCTGCGGGGAATGCCTGGCCCCGGAGATAGAATCTTAGCTGGCCTCCCGATGAAGATTCCCCTGACGCCCCTGCGCTGTCTCGAACGCGCCGCCAGCCTGTTTGGCGCGAAGACCGGCGTCGTCTGCGGCGAGAGGCGTTTCACCTACACCGAAATGGCCGGCCGCTGCGCCCGCCTCGCCTCCGCGCTCGCACGCAACGGCGTCCAGCCCGGCGACCGCATCGGCTACCTCAGCTACAACACCCACCAACTGCTCGAAGGCTACTACGGTCCGCTCCAGGCCCACGCCATCGCTATGCCGCTGAACGTCCGGCTCACCGCGCCTGAACTTGCCGGCATCATCCGCCACGCCGAACCGAAGTACCTGTTCTTCGAAGCGGAATTCGCCGCGACCGCAGACCGTCTCCGTGAAGCGCTGCCGGGCCTCCGCATCGTCAATCTGGATACCGAATACGAATCGTTCCTCCTGCAGGGCGACCCCAACCCTCCCGAAATTTCCGCGTACGACGAAAACTCCATCGCCGAGCTCTTCTACACCAGCGGCAGCACCGGAACTCCTAAAGGCGTCATGCTCTCCCACCGCACCGTTTATCTGCACGCCCTCGGCTGTCTGGGAAGCATCGAGCTGAACCCCAACGGAGTCGAACTCCACACCATCCCGTTGTTCCACGCCAACGGCTGGGGGCGTCCGCAGACCTCCACCATGATGGGCATGAAGCAGGTGATGGTGCGCCGTTTCGATGCCGCCGGCGTCTGCCGCATGATCCAGGACGAGCGCGCCACCTCCATGTCGATCGTTCCCACAATGGCCAACGCGCTGCTGGCATTCGAGGGCCGCGCCGCCTTCGATCTCTCGGCCATGCGCCAGGTTTGCATCGGCGGCGCGGCGGCCTCGCCGGCACTGGTGGAGAACCTGGAGAAGGCCTTCCGTTGCGACGTTTTCACGGGCTACGGATTGACGGAAACCAGCCCCGTGGCAACCCATGCGCGCCGCAAGTCCACCGTCGTTTACGCGAGCGACGAGGACCGCTGGCAGCACCACGCGGTCGCCGGTTGGCCGATCGTCGGCTCCGAAGTCCGCGTCGTGGACAGCGCTATGAAAGACGTTCCGCGCGACCTCTCCTCCGTCGGCGAGGTGATCGTCCGTGGCGATATCGTGATGGACGGCTATTTCCGCGAGCCCGAAGCGACGGCCGCGGTCATGTCGGGCGGCTGGCTGCACACCGGCGATATGGCCGTGTGGGACGACGAGAATTACATCCATATCGTCGACCGCAAGAAGGACATCATCATCAGCGGCGGCGAGAACATTTCGTCGATCGAAGTCGAGAAGGCGATCGCGCTGTTCGCCGGCGTTTCCGAAGCGGCGGTGGTCAGCGCACCCGACCCGCGCTGGGGCGAAGTTCCAGTAGCGTTCGTGGTGACGAAGCCCGGCGCCGAACTCAATCCCGATGAATTGCGCGCTTTCCTGAGCGCCCGGCTGGCCCGATTCAAAGTGCCGCACCGGTTCTTCATCCGCACCGAACCCCTGCCCAAAGGCGGCACCGGAAAGATCCTGAAGCGCGAACTCCGCGAGCCCTTCTGGCAGGGCCACGAAACCCGGGTAGTGTAGGCACCGGCTTCTGTGGGGCAGATTGTTAATCTGCCGGGCCGCCTTACGGGTTTCAGCCGAACGTGGCAGATTGCCAATCTGCATCCCGTCAAACCCGGTAAATTCGAATCCCGGAAAACTCTCCGTGAAAGCCCCCACGTTGTCCTGCATAAACGCAATAGCCAGAGCCTCCGCCCAGCGCCAATCCCGCGTCCAGGTCGCTCCGGTAGTGGATTCCGGCCCAGTTCCGCCCCATCGGAACGTTAATTAAAGGCGAGCTTGGTGATCCCCCTCCGATCGTCAGTGCCGGACCCGTCGCAGGAAGCAGCGACTTTCCGTCGTCGCCGGGCGTCACCACTCCGCTCACGAGCGCCGTCTCTTCAAACAGCGCTTTCAGAACAGTGGCGCATGCGCCCGCGATCGCGGCGTGGCCCGGGCATGCCTGTCCGTGGGGTGCGAGACCGCCTGGGAGAGCATCGCCGCAATCACAACCCTCCACGTAAGCCTGTGACAACAGCCCGCCACTGGCATCCATCGTCCCGCTCAGAGCTTTGGAGTTCAGCAGATCCTCATGAATCGGATACTTCGCCTTGCCCGAAACGGCAGCATGTCGTTCGGAGTCCACATCGATTCCAACTCGTCCCCGCAGCCCTTTGTGCCGCGACCGCGAGGGAGCGGACGTGCCAAATTGCGCAGGCACAGGACGGAAAAGCGTCGTGGAACTTCGCATCCCCTCTCGGTGTCTGACCAACCAGGAGAGGGAAACATGTTCGAACAAACTTTCGTAGCGCCGCCCGCGCAGACGCGCAAGCCGTGGACCGTGGCCGCATCGTTGTCGCTGCAATGCGCGGTCGTAGCCATCCTGCTGGTGATTCCACTGCTGCACCCGGAGACTCTGACGATGCCGCAACCACCGCAGCCGCATCTCATCCGAACGTGGATCGATCAGCCGCCACTGCCGCCTCAAAAAGCGGCCCCGCGCGTCGCGACCCTTTCCGCGCCCGCGGCGCCGCGTCCGTTTGTCTATGTCCCGCCGAGCGACCACGCTGCAACGGCGGCGCGAGTTGACGTGCCGTCGGCCGATGCGGAACCAGCCACCTGGTCCGGTCCCGCCACCGCGCCATTCGGCCTTTCAACGGGTGTGACTACTTCGCTTCCACCCCGCCCCGAGGTGCAGCCGACCGCGCCCCAGGCTGCCCCGAAGAATGTGGTCAACGGTCCGCTTCGGTTAACCAGCGGGGTCGAGTCCGCCAAACTGGTCTACGGTCCCAGCCCGGTTTATCCGCAGCTCGCAAAGGCCGCCCGATCGCAGGGAGTTGTCAAACTGGAAGCGATCATCGCCGCAGATGGCAGCATCCGGAATCTGCGGGTCGTGTCCGGTCCGCCGCTGCTGGTCGGAGCCGCCCTCGATGCCGTCAAGCAATGGCGATACCACCCAACCCTCCTCAACGGCGTCGCGGTCGAGGTGCTCACGGAGATCGACGTCAACTTCACGCTGAGCAATTAAGCGGCGGCGCGATCTCGACGCTTTACCTCAACGCCCGACGGGTCCCGAGCGTCATTTTCGGTAACGGGCTGGCCCGCGCGGACGTATAATGGTGGCAAGTCCGCAATTCGCACTGGAGGTCCGTGGTCATGAAGCGACTGGCACTGGCGTCCGCCCCGGCGGTCATGCTTGCGGCATTCTTCGGCTCTCTCGTGGTTCGCGCGGGCGGCCAGTTCGATACC
>Ga0302319_10017872_pt1 | contig 12961 bp, 13 predicted proteins | sample Bog_T0_2_FD_203319 | JGI IMG/M metagenome (GOLD analysis project Ga0302319, IMG submission 203319) | Peat permafrost microbial communities from Stordalen Mire near Abisko, Sweden - Bog_T0_2 | ecosystem: Environmental > Terrestrial > Soil > Wetlands > Peat | place: Sweden: Abisko, Stordalen Mire...
TCGGGCAAGAGCATTGCCCTTGCCGGCGGCCGTCAGCGCCTCGCCCATGCGCTGCAGCCAGCCGAAGGGTGGAAGCCTGGCCGGCAGATCGCGGCGGCCAGGGACGCTGGCGCGGCTGCTACGGACGGCCCTGGCCGCGTCCGGCTGGTGTCGCCACCGATTGACGCAAGGCCAGCGCTGCCGTTCAATCAGATCAGCCGGTTTCGGTTGTGCTATCGGCTCTCGTCACGCCAACGTCGGCCCTGGGCAGCGATCAAAAAATGTCCTACCTCGCGTCCTACAGAAAAAACGTCCGGAAATCTAAGTTATTGAGACTATTTGCGAAATCCGGACCTAAAATTTACATGGGCGGCCACCAGGGGCGCCCCTACGAAGTTGGCAGCTGGGCTAAGCATGAATAAGGGTGCACTCGCTCTTTTGGTGCGCGGCGGGTCGGCCAACTGGTCGCCGGAGCGCTGGCAGCTGCGTTTCAACGACGCCTGCACCGATCGCCTTGTGGTGCGGTTGCCCGGCGCGGCCTTCGACCCCGCCGACATCCACTATGCCGCGGTCTGGAAACCGGCTCCCGGCGAACTGGCGGCATTCCCTCATCTGCAGGTGATCTTCAACCTCGGCGCCGGCGTCGATGCGCTGATGGCCGATGCCAGCCTGCCCAGGGTGCCGCTGGTGCGGGTGGCGGTCGGCGACCTGACCGCGCGCATGACCGAATATGTCGTGCTGCATGTGCTGATGCATCATCGGCAGGAGCTCTATCTGCGCGACTGCCAGCGCGAGCGGCGCTGGGAGCCGCGAGCGCAATGGCCGGCGAGCGCGGTGTCCGTCGGCATCCTGGGGCTCGGCACGCTCGGCATCGACGCGGCGCTGGCGCTGCAGCGGCTCGGCTTTCGCGTCGCCGGCTGGAGCCGAGGCCCGAAGCAGGCCCCCGGCATCGACGGATTTCACGGCGCAGCGCAACTCGACGCCTTTCTGCGGCGGACCGACATCCTGGTCTGCCTGCTGCCGCTGACCGCAGAGACGCGGCACATCCTCAATCGGGATCTCCTGGCAACATTGCACCGCGGCGGCCCGCTCGGCGCGCCGGTGCTGATCAATGCCGGGCGCGGCGGCCTGCAGAACGAAGCTGATCTGCTGGCCTGCCTCGACGACGGCACGCTGGGCGCGGCCTCGCTCGATGTATTCGCCGAGGAGCCGCTGGGCCAAGATAGCTGGTTCTGGACCCACCCCCGGGTCGTGCTGACGCCGCACAACGCTGCCGATACCGATCCGGACGAAATCTCCAAATATGTCGCGCGCCAGATCGAGCGGTTCGAGGCCGGCTTCGCGCTGGAGAACGTGGTCGATCGCACCCGCGGTTATTAACCCAAATCGATGACGTCCGCCTTGAGCAGCGTCCGCAGCGCTTTCGGGATCGGCTGCGCCCGCCCGGCGCTGATGAAGGCGACGCGCACCTCGGCGGTGACCAGAACGTCCTCGCCGCGTCGCACCTGCTGCTGTAGCAGGATCGAGGCCCCCTTCACCGCGACCGGCCAGGTCACGACATCGAGCACGTCGTCCATGCGCGCGGGCTTGACGAAATCAATCCGCATCGAACGCACCACGAAGGCGAACCCCGGGGTTTCCGCCTCGGCCTCGGCAAACAATGCATGCTGTTCGGCGCCCATCAGCCGCAGATGATTGGTGCGGCCGCGCTCCATGAAGCGCAAATAGCTGGCGTGATAGACGATTCCGGAAAAATCGGTGTCTTCGTAGTAGACCCGGACCTGCATATGGTGGCGGCCGTCACGGATCACGCCATCGAGCGTCGACATGCCAGCCGTTCCCTTAGTCTATGAAACGGCTGGTTCTGCCCCGCCGAGCGTCACCAGGACGATTTCCGGCGGGACGCCCAGACGAAACGGCATGATGCTGCAGCCAAGCCCGCCGGAGACCACGACATCGCAGTTCTCCCGCGCGTGGCCATAGGCGAGGCGGCTACCATAACGCGACGGTACGATGGGCGCCCAACCGAATAACCGCACCTGACCGCCATGGGTATGGCCTGACAGCTGCAGCGCCACCCGCGCCGGCACCCGCATCGCCACGTCGGGCTCATGCGCCAGCAGGATCACCGGCGCATCGTCGGTGACCTTGCCGAGCGTGGCCCTGAGATCGTCGACGCCGATCCGCTCGATGGCGCGGAACCGGCGCGCCGGAACATAGGCCAGTTGATCGCCTAGCCCGGCGAGCCAGAACGGCTGGCCCGACCACGTCAACCGCACCACGTCATTCTGGTAGACCGGAATGCCGGCGGCCTCAAGCGCGCGTCGCGCAGCTGGAAAACCCTGGCCGTCCCGCTGCACGATCTTATCCTCCCACCAATCATGATTGCCAAGAATCGCGTGCACGCCGAGCGGCGCCTTCAGCCCCGCCAGCACCTCCGCCCATTCGCTGGCCGGGATGACGCGCTTGATGTGATGGTGTCCGGCGACATAGTCGCCCAGCAGCACGATGATGTCGGCATTGAGCGCATTGGTGCGCGCGACGATCGAATGGATGTGCGCGATCGACATCCAGGGATCGCAGGCGTGCAGATCGGCGATCGCCGCGATCCTGAGCCGGAAACCTGTGGGCCATTGCGGCGGCTGGATATCATAGCGGGTGACGTCAAGCCGCAGCGTCGGCTCGATACCGAAGCCATAGGCCGCGGTCGAGACTCCCGCGGCGCCGAGCCCGGTGAGGAAACGCAGAAAATGGCGGCGTGAAAAAATCATGGTTGGCCGATCCTGAGGCGGGCTCCGGTTAGGTCGGAATTGCAGCCGATTTGGGTTGCTTTGATGCAGATATTCAGCAGCGCCACGTCTTATTCCTCATTCATCGCCCCACGTCCCTAACAAAAGGTTTATTCATCAGGCGAGGCGCATTTGCCGGCACCGCTTGTCGCAGCCAGCCGCCGGGTCAGTCCTTGTCCTCGCCGCCGAACAGTCCGAATTGCGCGGGGTCGCGGGCGGGCTCGGCGAGACCGAGATGGCGGAAGGCATGCGAGGTCAACAGCCGGCCGCGCGGGGTGCGCTGCAGGTAGCCGCATTGGATCAGGAACGGCTCGATGATGTCCTCGATGGCATCGCGCGGCTCCGACAGGGCTGCCGCCATGGTCTCGACGCCGACCGGGCCGCCGCCATAATTCATCGCGATCGTCGAAAGATAGCGCCGGTCCATGGCATCGAGGCCGGCGGCATCGACTTCCAGCGCGCTGAGCGCATGGTCGGCGATGGCGCGATCAATTGCCGCCTGGTCGGCGGCGGAGGCAAAATCCCGCACCCGGCGCAGCAATCGGCCGGCGATGCGCGGCGTGCCGCGGGCGCGGCGCGCGATCTCATTGGCGCCATCCGGCGTCATGCCGATCTGCAGCACGCGGGCGCCGCGGCTGACGATATTTTCCAGTTCCTCGACGGTATAGAAATTCAACCGCACCGGGATGCCAAACCTGTCGCGCAGCGGATTGGTCAAAAGGCCAGCGCGGGTGGTGGCGCCGACCAGCGTGAATTTGGCCAGTTCGATCTTGACCGAGCGCGCCGCCGGGCCCTCGCCGATGATGAGGTCGAGCTGAAAGTCCTCCATCGCCGGATAGAGCACTTCCTCGACCGCGGGACTGAGGCGATGGATTTCATCGATGAACAGGACGTCGCGCTCTTCGAGATTGGTCAACAGCGCCGCGAGATCGCCGGCCTTGGCGATGACCGGGCCGGAGGTGGCGCGAAACCCGACGCCGAGTTCGCGAGCCACGATCTGCGCCAGCGTGGTCTTGCCGAGCCCGGGGGGACCGACGAACAGCACATGGTCGAGCGCCTCCTGGCGCTTGCGCGCGGCCTCGATGAAGATCGCGAGATTGGCGCGCGCCTGCGCCTGCCCGATGAATTCGGACAGGTTTTGCGGACGCAGCGCGCTGTCAGGCGCATCGTCGGCGCGGCGCTCGGGGGTGATGATGCGGGAGGGCGGCGGCGTCATGCGGCCCACCATATCGAACGCGAATAGATGGTGGGCACAGCATCGGCCCGCTCCTTCGCGCGGCCCGATGGCATTGCCCGCCCTACGATCGCGCGGCACCCACCTCGCCCCGCTTGCGGGGAGAGGTCGAAATTCGCGCCCGCGAATTTCGGGTGAGGGGGAGCTTCAGCGGGCGAGGCGATGCGGTTGACACGGCGGTGCCAAATATTTGCCGGCCGACAGCCTTCAAACCATGACCATCTCGCCCGCGGAGGCCCCCCCTCACCCGGATCGCTGACGCGATCCGACCTCTCCCCGCACGCGGGGAGAGGTTTCAAGCGGCTACGCCCATTGATCAGAAACAATGCGATTTCGCTTAAACTAATGCCACAGCCGCCGCTCACTTCGCCAATTCCTTCAGCCCGAGCCGGATCAGCTGCGCGGTCTCGGCGGCGTCGCCGGCGCTGCGCGCGGCGGCGGCAATGGCGGCCGTGGCCTGCGGCTGGCCATAACCGAGATTGACCAGCGCCGAGATCGCGTCGCTGACCGGGCGCGGCGCGCGCTCGTCCTCGATGCTGCCGGTGAGCTTATGCAACGCCGGATCGATCGTGGCAAAGGCGGGCGCCTTGTCCTTCAGCTCGGTGACAATGCGCTCGGCGACCTTGGGACCGACGCCCGGCGTGCGCGCCACCGCGGCCCTGTCGCGCAGCGCGATCGCGTTGGCGAGATCCGAGGGAGGCAGCGTGCCGAGCACCGCCAGCGCCACCTTGGCGCCGACGCCCTGCACCGTCTGCAGCAGACGAAACCATTCGCGCTCGAGGTCGCTGCGAAAACCGAACAGCTTGATCTGGTCCTCGCGCACATAGGTCTCGATCGACAGCACAGCCGCCTCGCCCGGTTTTGGCAAGGCCTGCAATGTGCGCGCCGAGCAGTGCACCTGATAGCCGACACCGCCGACGTCGAGGATGACAAAATCCTCGCCAAAGCCATCGATCAGACCCTTGAGTTTGCCGATCACGGGCGTTGACCGATCATGCGCCGACCACCCGCAGCCGCAGCGCCGCGCTGGCCCGGTGATGGGCGTGGGTGATGGCGATCGCCAGCGCGTCGGCGGCGTCGGCCGATTTCGGCTCGGCCTTCGGCAGCAGGATCTTCAGCATCATGAGAATCTGGTTCTTATCGGCATGGCCGGCGCCGACCACGGCTTTCTTGACCTGGTTCGGCGCATATTCGGCCACCGGAATGCCGAATTGCGCCGGCGCCAGCATCGCCACCCCGCGCGCCTGCCCGAGCTTCAGCGTGGCGACACCGTCCTTGTTGACAAAGGTCTGTTCGACCGCGGCCTCGGCGGGCCGGAAATCGTCCAGCACCGCCGCAAGCCCCTGGTGAATGGCCAACAGGCGGCGCGCCAGCGGTAGCCCCTCGGCCGGTTCCACCGATCCGCAACCGACAAAAACCAGCCGGTTGCCCTCGACCTCGATCAGGCCCCAGCCGGTACGGCGGAGGCCGGGATCGATGCCGAGGATGCGGACCGGCGGCGGGCGAATCGGGGCTGGTGTCATGGGCATTGATAACGCCAGGGCGGCACCGGCGAAATAGACTGCAGCCCGGACCACCCGCGAAACCGGTTGATGCCGGATGTGGCGGCGGCAGGGCGAGGCGCTAGCCGCCCAGCTTCGCCATCAGCGCATCGGAGATTTCAAAATTGGCGTAGACGTTCTGCACATCGTCATGTTCGTTCAACAGGTCAATCAGCTTCAACAGCTTCTCGCCGGTCTCGTCGTCGACCGCCACCGTGTTATGCGGCTTCCAGGTCAGCGCCGCCTTGCGCGGCTCGCCGAAATTGGCCTCCAGCGCCTTGGCCACCTCGCGAAACGTCTCCGGCGAGGCATAGACCTCGTGGCCGCTGTCGCTCGAGGCCACATCGTCGGCGCCGGCCTCGATCGCGGCATCGAGCATGGCGTCGTCGGAGGCGACCTTGGCGTCATATTCGATAATTCCGGTGCGATCGAATAAAAAGGCTACCGAACCGGTTTCGCCGAGATTGCCGCCGGATTTGGTGAAAAAGGACCGGATATCCGAGGCCGCCCGATTGCGGTTATCGGTCAAAGCCTCGACGATCACGGCGACGCCGCCCGGGCCGTAGCCTTCATAGCGAATCTCGTCGTAATTCTCGCCGTCGCTGCCGCTGGCTTTCTTCACCGCGCGCTCGATCGAGTCCTTCGACATGTTTTCCTCACGGGCGGAAATGATCGCCGCACGCAGCCGCGCATTCATCGCCGGATCGGGCAGGCCCATTTTCGCGGCGACGGTGATTTCGCGCGCCAGCTTTGAGAACAGCTTCGACTTCTGGGCATCCTGCCGGCCCTTGCGGTGCATGATGTTCTTGAACTGGGAATGGCCGGCCATGCGTTTTCTCTCGGGAATCGTCTCAGAACGTGACGGCGTGGGAAATACGGGCGTTATAGGCCGCCAAACGGCAAAATCAACTTTTTGACTTGGATTTCGGTAAATTAGTAGCGATATATGCTATTAAATAAGGCAAATGTTAACCATGAGTTCACGTCCCGATGCGAGGATGCCGGACAATTTCCGTCGGACCGAGAAAATGTATGGCGTTCGCTTTTCTTCGAAGACGTAGGCCGGAGCTGCCAACCACTCAGACTACGCCGGTTCAAGCGGTGGTTGCGGCCGTCATGCCCAGCTCGGACGCCGACTCCGCCAAGGAAATCCTCGCTTTGCTCGAACTCGAGCTCGGCGCGATGATCCGGCAGCTTGAACGCGCGGCCAATTCGGTCGCCAGCGGCGGCGAAGCGACAGCATCGATGCTGGCCACGATCGCCGAGCGCACCGACGCGCTCAGCGCGCGCGCGGGGGCCGCGCAAACCACCGCGACCACGTTTTCGCAAGCCGCCGACAAGTTCACGCATTCCGCTGAGGGCATCGGCTCACAGGTCCTCGGCGCCAGCAAACTGGCCGACGAGGCCAGCGCGGCGGCCCAGGAGGCCAGCCGCAACATGGATCGCCTGCGCGAATCCTCGGCGGCGATCGGCAATGTCGTCAACCTGATCGCGCAAATCGCCCGGCAGACCACCCTGCTGGCGCTCAACTCGACCATCGAGGCGGCGCGCGCGGGAAGTGCCGGCCGCGGCTTCGCCGTCGTCGCCACCGAGGTCAAGGCGCTGGCGGTGCAGACCCAGAGTGCCACGGCGGAGATCACCCGCAAGATCGAGGCGCTGCAGCAGGATGCCGCCAGTTCGGTCGACGCCGTGCGCCGGATCACAGCGGCGATCGAGGCGATCCGGCCGGTATTCGACAACGTCAACAGCGCGGTCGCCGAGCAGAACCAGACGACGGGCGAGATGTCGGCCAACGCCACCACGGCGTCGCGCTTCATCGCCTCGGTCGGCGACAGCGCGGCTGAAATCGACAGCGCCACCAAGGCGGCCGGGGCCCATGGCGACAACGTTGCCAAGGCCGGCAGGGCGGTCACCACATTTGCGCAGAAACTGAAATCGCGCTGCGCGGTGCTGCTGCGCCAGGATGAGCGCGAGGGCCAGCGCCGGCGCGAACGTCTGCCGTGTCATTTCAAGATTGAAATTCAAACCGCGCGCGGTCTGTTGGCGGCTTCCGTCTATGAAATTTCCATGGAAGGCCTCCTGATCGGCGGACCGGACACCGACCGGCTGCCGCTCAACGAGAGCCTCGCCGCCACGCTGCAGGACATCGGCCCATGCCGGATTCGGATCAGCGAGCGCTCAAAAGCCGGCCTGCAGGCCCGCTTCGAGGGGTCAAATGCCGCGCTCAATGAGAAGATCGAAGACAAGCTGTGGTCGATCCATGATGAGAACACCGAATTCGTCACCCGCGCCATGGAAGCCGGTACCGCGCTCACCAAGATCTTCGAGGACGCAGTAACCAGCGGCGCCATTGCCATCGACGACATGTTCGACGAGGATTACGTTGAAATTCCCGGAACCAACCCGGTGCAGCACCGTACCCGGATTCTCAGCTGGGCCGATCGCGCGCTGCCGCCGTTCCAGGAGGCCTTTCTCGCCAAGGATCCGCGCATGGTGTTCTGCGCCATGATCGATCGCAACGGCTATCTGCCGGTCCACAACCGGATCTATTCGCAGCCGCAGCGTCCGGGGGATGTAACGTGGAACACCGCCAACAGCCGCAATCGCCGCATCTTCAACGATGCCGCGGGTCTCGCCGCCGGCCGCAACCAGCGTTCCTATCTGATCCAGAGCTACGCCCGGGACATGGGTAACGGCCAGACCATCATGATGCGCGAGATCGACGTGCCGATCCGCGTCCAAGGCCGCCACTGGGGCGGCTTCCGAACCGCGTACAGGCTTTGACGTTCCGTCTAACGCAGCCAAAACCGCGGCAGCGCCGGCTCCAGCCGGCCGCCGGAGCGCACCGGCGCCACGCGCAGCGCGAGGCCGGTCGCGTCGTCGGTCTCGACCGCGATGCCGCTCAGCGTGGCGGCGCCGAGCGCCGGTTCAAATCGCCCCGAGGGAAAGCCGGACAAGAAACGCCGCAGCGGTTCATCCTTCTGCATGCCGATGACCGAGTCGTAATCGCCGGTCATGCCCGCATCCGTCATGTAGGCGGTGCCGCTGGGCAGGATCTGATGATCGGCGGTCGGAACATGGGTGTGGGTGCCGACCACGAGACTGGCGCGGCCGTCACATAGGAAGCCGATGCCCTGCTTCTCGCTGGAGGCTTCGCCATGGAAATCGACCACGATGGCATCCGCCGCGATCCGCAGCGGACAGGCATCCAGTTCACGATTAAGGGCGGCGAAGGGGTCGTCGAACGGCGTCATGAACACGCGGCCGATGGCATTGATCACCAGCGCGCGCTTGCCGTTCTTGGTATCGACCAGCGCTGTGCCGCGGCCCGGCGTCCCCTTCGGGAAATTGGCCGGCCGCACCAGCCGCGGCGCGCGCTCGATGAAAACCATCGCTTCACGCTGGTCGAAGGCGTGGTTGCCGAGGGTGATGGCGTCAGCGCCGGCATCAATCAGTTCGTGATAGATCGCCTCGGTGATGCCGAAGCCACCCGCCGCGTTCTCGCCGTTGACGATGACGAGGTCGAGCGCCCAGTCGCGGATCATGCCGGGTAGGTGGTCCGCGACGGCCCCCCGTCCGGCTCTGCCGACGACGTCGCCGACAAAAAGGATGCGCAAATCACAAGCTCCGGAAATCGAACAGTTTGGTCTCGGTTAGCACATAATCCAGGGTGGCGTCGTGCGACAACGCGGGAATGGCTTCGACCTCCTGCAGCGCAAAGGCGAGACCGATTGCGCTGATCGTCTTGACGGCACGGCAATGCGCGAGCGTCCGGTCGTAATAGCCTGCGCCATAGCCGATGCGGTGGCCGACGCGATCGAAAGCGGCCAACGGGGCCAGAACGATATCCGGGATGAGTTCAGGCGCCTCCGGTAACGGTTCAGGAATACCGAGGGCTCCCCGCCGCATCAGGTCACCCGGCGACCATGCGCGAAAACACAGTGGAAGATCGCTCGATAGGATGATGGGCAATGCCAGCGCGGCGCCGTGGCCGGCAAGCGCGCCCATCAGGGGGCCGGGGTCAATCTCGCTCCGAATCGGCGAATAGCCCGCCACCACGGTGCCGGGCATGACCTTCAGCGGCAGTCCACGCCTGGCGATGGCCGCCGCCGCCTCCAGGCGATACGGCTCGCTTAGGGCGTCGCGGGCCGCGATGGCGGCCGCGCGCAGCTTCCACTTGTTCACAGAGATGGTCGTGGTGGGCTCCCTGATTGCCCAAGCGATGTCAGCTGATTATTGGCCGAACCACCGATACATCCTGTTACCCGGTCAAACCAGCATTGGATCAAGGCGTAACGGCTTGTAAATGGCGTCCCGCCCGACAGGCTCTTATACATAAGCCGAAAAAGTGCGAAGCCGCGACCGCCGTTGAAGCGCTCGATCCCGGAGTTCCCTACGAAAGTAGGTGGGCACCATATGACCGGATCCACGGACCCGGCCAGGGACAGTTCCCTGAAGGATCGATAAGGCCCCGGGGATATATGGCTTCTGACGCGCGACACAGCCTCGCCTGGGTAATGTAACCACCTTGACGCCAAACCGCCAGCGCTAACGCGTCCGCAAATTGGATCAGGGGTAATGGCCGAATTAGGCCGCTCGCAGCAGCCAAGGCCGACGCGGAGCGCTAGCACCAGAATGCCAAGCGTAGGCTCGTTCCGGTTGCATCCATCGTCACGGACCTCACGGGAGCCGACCCGTGACAATTACGCCAACATCGAGTTGAATAGGGCCAAATGACGGATCAAATTCTTTTCGACCGGCTGACCTATATCGACCGGCTCAAACGAGGTGGGATCGCCGATGATCAGGCGCGCGCCCATGCCGAGGCCATGGACGCTGCCTTGCGCGAAAGCGTCGCGACCCGCGCGGATCTTGACGCGCTGAAGATCGCAATGGCAGCGATCGAAAGCAAAATTGATCTTGCCGTGAAAGACATGACCATCCGATTGGGCGGTATCGTCGCCTTAGGCGTGGCCGTGCTCGCGGCTTCCAAATTTTTCGAACATTGATCGTTGCGCCTGAGGCGCTCAGCGCCATTGGTTTTGGCTCAGCCAATCGCCACCCCGCCCCCGATGGTCCGGTTCAGCACCTGGGTTGTCCTTTCGATCCGGTCGGCGGCCGAATTGAGCGCATTGGCGACCGCAATCTGGGTAGCTCGGGCGCGTTCGGCCGCCACCGCCCGAACGTCTCGTAACTCGTCAAGTTCCTGTTCCAGGGTGCGGATGCGCTGACCGGCTTCGAGCAGTTCATCGCACACCATCAGGGCCGCCATGACCGTCAGGCGGGCATCGCCAATCTCGCCGAACTTGCCACGCAGACCGCCGATCCGGGCCTCGAGACTGTCGGCCAGATCCGTCAGCTGCGCCTCCTGGCCCTCCTCGCAGGCCATCCGGTACTGACGGCCATTGATGGTGACATTGACATGGTTCATCAGCCTTCTCCGGTATCAATGACCGAGCGAATGGTGGCAATCGCCCTGTCCAGGCGGTCGGCGATCTCGCGATTGGCGCGCTCCAGTCGGCGGGATTTCACCAGCGATCCGTCGAGCTCGTCGGCCAGCCGCGACCGATCGACGCCAAGCGCCTGAATCCGGCTCGCCAGCTCGGCCTCGTCGCGATCGGCTTCACTCCGTCGCTCGACCGCGCTTTCCAGCGCGTCGAGCGCCGCGATCAGGCGCCGCGTCGCGGCGTCAAGATCGACCGAAACCGGCTCAGCAGCGCCGGTATTTTGGGCGGGGGGATTGCTCATCCGCAACAGCGCGCACCTAACCTCTATCAGCCGCCCGGCAAATTCCACGATTCGGCAAGCCTTTAGGCGGTGAAAGTTACGTGGCAAGCGAGCCCAGCGCAACGCCAACGCGAAGCTATGCACCGCTAAGCAACTTTTCGCACCAACGGCGCGTTTCATTGCCTTGGACTCCGGGATTACAGGTGCTATCCAGCCCGGGTTTGCCGTTGCCCCAAGACGTGTTCGACCAGGCTTGTTCGAATGACCGTGCGCCGGTCCGCGGACGCTTTCGTCAACCCCTTCGAGGTGGATATCATCATGACGCGTGTCGATCATTCCCTGATGGCCAATGCGGTTCGGGCCCTGGCCATGGATGCGGTAGAGAAAGCCAAATCCGGCCATCCCGGCCTGCCGATGGGCGCCGCGGACATCGCGACCGTCCTGTTTGCCCAGTTCCTGAAATTCGACGCCGCCGATCCGCGATGGCCTGACCGCGACCGCTTCATCCTGTCGGCCGGGCACGGGTCGATGCTGCTGTATGCGCTGTTATATCTTACCGGCAACGAAGACGTGACGCTGGACCAGATCAAGCAGTTCCGCCAGCTCGGATCGAAGACCCCCGGACACCCAGAAAACTTCATCACCGCGGGCATCGAAACCACGACCGGCCCGCTTGGCCAGGGCGTCGCGTCCTCGGTAGGAACCGCGTTGGCGGAGCGGCTGCTGGCTGCGGAGTTCGGTAAGGAGGTCGTCGATCACTATACCTATGTGCTGTGTTCCGACGGCGACCTGATGGAAGGCGTCAGCCATGAAGCGCTTGCGCTGGCCGGGCATCTGAAGCTGTCGAAGCTGATTTTGCTCTACGACGACAATGGCATTACCATCGACGGGCCGATCTCCTTGACCGACAATGTCGATCAGGTCGCGCGTTTCAAGGCCCACGGCTGGAACGCCATGCAGATCGACGGCCATGATCAGCACGCGATCGCCGCGGCGATCGCGCAGGCGCAGAAGTCCGACCGCCCCTCGCTGATTGCGTGCAAAACCACCATCGGATTTGGCGCGCCGCGCAAAGCGGGAACCTCCAAGGCCCATGGCGAGCCGCTGGGAGCCGAAGAACTCGCGGGGGCCAAAAAGGCGCTGGGCTGGGAGTACGGTGCTTTCGAGATCCCGGACGATGTGCTGCAGGCCTGGCGCGCCGTGGGCAAGCAGGGCGCCAGCGCGCATGCCGAATGGAACCAGCGCTTCAAGGCAATGCCCGAGGCGAAAAGCCGCGAATTCCTGCGCCGTGTCATTGAGCGAAAGCGGCCTGATGGGCTCGCCGCGGTCTTCCGCAAGCTCAAGGAACGGCTGGTCGCCGAGCCGCCAACCATCGCCACCCGCAAGGCGAGCGAACTGGTGCTCGAAGTGGTGGTGCCTGAAATGCCGGAGCTGCTGCTTGGCTCGGCCGATCTGACGCCCTCCAACAACACCCGCACCAAGGGCCTGAAGGAAGTGACCGCCAGCGATTTCAGCGGCCGCTACATCCATTACGGGATCCGCGAGATGGGCATGGCAGCGGCCATGAATGGCCTGTCGGCGCATGGCGGCTTCGCGCCCGCGGGCGGCACGTTCCTGTGCTTCACCGATTATGCAAGGCCTTCGATGCGGATCGCGGCGCTGTCGCATACCCCGGTCGTCTATATCATGAC
>Ga0302319_10017876_pt1 | contig 12960 bp, 10 predicted proteins | sample Bog_T0_2_FD_203319 | JGI IMG/M metagenome (GOLD analysis project Ga0302319, IMG submission 203319) | Peat permafrost microbial communities from Stordalen Mire near Abisko, Sweden - Bog_T0_2 | ecosystem: Environmental > Terrestrial > Soil > Wetlands > Peat | place: Sweden: Abisko, Stordalen Mire...
GAATCTTCCTGGAGACCTGCCCAACCGCTTTCTCGCGTGGGGCCACGTGGATCCACACTTCTGGAAACTGCAGGCCTCGCCCATTGTCGAATTCCGCAGCGGCTTCCCGTGGACTGCTTATAACGCTCTGCAGAACTATGTGGGCATTCCCTACAGCGACGCGACCCGCTTTCCGCACTTTTTCTCGGCCGACACCCGTGTTTCGCGCGATTTCAAAGTGAGCCCCAAATACACTGTCCGGCTTTCGCTCACCGGCTATAACCTGACCAATCACTTCAACGCTCTCGCTATCCACAACAATACGGCGGACCCTCAGTACGGGGTCTACTTCGGCAACTATCATCGCCGGTACCGTTTCGATTTCGATTTTGTATTTTGAGGTACTCGAAGTACCTTTGAGTCGCGGCTAGTCCCGTTTTTTGAAAACCAGCCGGCCGTTTCCCTGTACCCGAATCTTCTGAGAAGAGTGCAACCCCAGTTTCGAAAGCTCCGCAGCCGTAAGAGGAGGCCGCTGCCCGCTGCCGGAATTCCTGGCAAACCACCGATAAGCCAGCCACCAGTTCTCGCCCGCGCCGGCCGGCTCCATCAGATACCGCTTCCAATTTTCAGGGATGAGAAGATATCCTGAAAAGCAGCCGGGAGTCAGGGTGATGGCGAACTCATCCGTCTCCTTGCGCGCGAGATCGAGGTAGACTTCGTGCGGCTCCCCATCGGCCGCACCCGCGCAAATCCGGTCGCGCCATGCGCCTGTATCCGGCGGAATTCCCTCGCCGTAAACCACGCCTCGCGCCAGCCGCCAGTCCTGCTGCCGGGGCGAGATCCTGACGGAAGCAACCACGCCCTCAAACCCACCCTGGTTCTTATGCCCAGGCCCAGGATGCGAAACCGTCTCGCCGATGGTGGGAGTATCCTCCGGCACATCGGCGGTTCCCGCCGCACCCATCCGCTGGGTGCGGCCGGGCTTCGACGCCACCACCTCGCCATCCACCATCAGGTACTGCCCCCACTGGCCGTAACTCACGCCTAAGGCATGCCATTCCCCAAAGCGGAATCTGGTATGGCCGGCCTCGGTGGGGGCAAGGGCCAACAGATTGTATTTGTGCCGGGCCATCTGGAACGAAACATCCCCGTTGCGGGACACCGACCACAGCGTGGCGCCTGGCCAGGTTACATCTCCGCCCCAGCTGTCGGTGGAAAAAATCAGCGCCCAATCGAGACCGCAGGACAACACCGAATCGGCGTATCGGTACCCGCCGAGGACCTTGATCCACATCTCCAGAGTCCCCTCGGCCGGGATCTGAGATGGATACTCGATGCGGCTCGCGTCGCGAGCGCTGAATACCGCGCCTCGATCCCAACGGATGCCGTGCGCCTCGCCGATCGTTCTGCCGTTGAGCTCATCGGTGAGCAGTCGAGAACCGAAAGGGATCGGTGCCGGGAGCCGGTCGATGTAATGAAGCAAGCCGAATATTGCGAGCCATAAAAGCAGAGTGCCGGCTGCTGTAAAAATTACGCCTCGCTTCCACCACGGCGGCAATCGCCAGCTGCGCTGCGCAGCAGGAGGCGGCGGTTCGGGCCTGGGAGGAGGCGGCTCAGGAGCGGGAGGTTTTTCGGGAGGCTTGGGCGTGGGCTTCTGAGCCTGCGGGGCGGGCGTCGCACCCGCCCGAAGCACCCTGAGCGTTTCGTCGTAAAGCCGGCGGCTCGCGGGATTGCCCAGCGTTCGCCATGCATCCTGAAGCTTTAAAGTACGCTCTTCGGCGTCACGCCTCAAGCGCGTGAGGTGCTCGGGAATTTTATCGGGATGATACTCGGTGATCAGTCTCCGATGCGCCGCCTTAATCTCGTCCTGAGTAGCGCTTTCGGAGATCTCGAGCACATCGTAAAGCGTCTTAGACTCGTCCATCCACCGTTGTCAGCTTAACGCGGAGCGCCGCATTACCCGCATCCGTCTACTCAGTACCTGGTTGCGCAGGGAGAAGAAATGGTTGTACCGGGAGCCGGACGAGCACTCAAGACCGAAGCCCCGCGCGCCGCCCAAACCCACTCATCCCCGGTCTGAAACAAGCTCACCACCGGAGTCCCCACTGCCGCTGCCAGATGCGCGATCCCGGAGTCGTTTCCCACAAAAACCCGAGCGCCGCGAAGCCAGCACGCCAGTTCGTACAAGTCCTCAATTTTCACCGCATTCCCGAGGGAATCCCATGGCCCGCATACCCACTTCACCGGCATCCGCTCCGCCAACCGACCCGCCATCGTCTCGAACCACGCCCTCGGCCCCCGTTTCCGGTCTCCACTGGCAAACGGATGAATCACCGCAAACTGCCGCTTCACGGGCGGGCAAGGAATCGCGGGAAACCGCGAGGACCGCGCCGCGCCCAACTCTGCCGCCTGGGCGTTATAGAAATCAACCGCATGCTGCCGGCCCGAGGGAAGCGCAGGCAAAAACACCGCTGGTAATCCCAGACGCTCAAATTCGACTCGTGCGCCTCCATACCAGCTCACGATGGAATCGAAACCTCGCAGCCGTTCCACGACATCCTCCGCCGGTAACACCCCCAACCGTTCCAGCCCGGATTGCCCCATGGAAATCGCCCGATCCGCAAACCGCGCCAGCGCCACATTTTGCTCCGCGCACCACACTTCGGTGTAGTCGGCTCGCAGGACTTCCATGGCCGGCAAACTCACAATAAAATCCCCGATCGCTCCGGGCCGAATCAGCAAACGTCGAATCAAATCAGCCTCCTGAGGAATCTCCTGTATTAAGATAGAGAAAGTCCAGATTACCTCAATGTCCCCTCCCCGTATGGCTGCCGTACCCATGGCTCATGACATCAGCGGCAACGTAGGCAACACGCCTCTGCTTCGTCTGGACAAAGTAGCTGCCGAATTCCCCGGTATCGCGGTCTACGCCAAGGCTGAATACTTCAATCCCGGCGGCTCCGTCAAGGATCGCCCCGCCCTGAATATGATCGTTGAAGGCGAAAAATCCGGCGCGCTTACCCCCGATAAAACGATCATTGACGCAACCAGCGGCAACACGGGGATCGCCTATGCCATGATCGCGGCTTCGCGGGGCTATAAGGTCAAACTCTGCCTGCCGCAGAACGCTTCTCCCGAACGAAAGCGCATCCTGAAAGCCTACGGGGCGGAACTCGTGCTCACGCCGGCCGAGGAAGGTTCTGACGGCACGCAGCGCCGCGTCCGGCAGATTTTCGAGGCCGAGCCCGACCGCTACTTCTACCCCGACCAGTACAGCAACCCCGCTAACTGGCAGGCACATTTCAACGGCACCGGGCCTGAAATTCTGGCCCAAACCGATGGCCGCGTCACCCACTTTGTAGCTCTTCTGGGCACCTCAGGGACGTTTACCGGAACTACCCGGCGGCTCCGGCAGGACGCCTCACACGTCCAGTGCTTCTCTGCCCAGCCCTCCAGCGGATTCCATGGGATTGAGGGCACCAAACACATGGCAACTGCAATCGTGCCCGCCTTCTATGACGCGAATCTGGCCGACCGTAATATTTCGATCGAAACCGAGGATTGCCACCGAATGGCCCGGCGCCTCGCTCGGGAGGAAGGCCTGCTGGTCGGCATCTCAGCGGGCGGCAACGTACACGCCGCGCTTACAATTGCAAAGGAGCTTCACGAACAAGGCCGGACCGGCGTTATCGTGACCATCCTGTGCGACGGAGCCGACAAATATCTCAGCGAATCGTTCTGGGACGACATCGAAACATGATTCACATTGAACGCGGGCCGTGGCACGAAATGGTGGACCACGCGCAGGCCGCATATCCGAATGAATGCTGCGGAGCCATGATTGGCGCTATAGACGGCGATAACAAGAAGGTCACTTATGCGCTGGCGCTCGATAACGTCTCGGCAGGCTCGCAGGCGGCCCGCTATGAACTGCGCCCCGAAGACCTTCTGCTCGCCGATAAAGAAGCTCGCAGCCGCAAACTGGACCTGATCGGGATTTATCATTCGCATCCCGATTGCGGCGCATACTTTTCAGAGACCGATCTTAAAAACTCCTGCCCGTGGTATTCGTTCGTCGTCCTGTCGATTCAGCAAGGCCGTTTCGACCACGCCAACAGCTGGCTGCCGAACGCCGAACAAACCGAAGCAGCAAAAGAGGAATTAACATGGCAAGAATCCTGATCCCCACACCGCTCCGCCAGTTCGCGGAGAAAAACGACACCGTTGAAGTGGAAGGCGCTACCGTCGGCGAAGCACTGACTGCCCTCATTACGCGCTTTCCCGACCTCAAGAAGAACCTCTACAGCGACGAAGGAAAGCTTCGCAGCTTCGTCAATGTTTATCTCAACGACGAAGATATTCGGTATATCAAAAAGGAAGCCAGCCCGGTGGTCGCGGGCGACACGCTTTCGATTGTGCCCAGCATCGCGGGCGGGCGCGCGCATGCCTGAACTCTCGAAAGAGGAAATCCTCCGCTACAGCCGCCACCTCATCATGCCTGAGGTGGGTATGGAAGGCCAGTTGAAGCTCAAACAGTCGAGCGTTCTTCTGGTAGGGGCCGGGGGGCTCGGCGCTCCGCTCGCCATGTATTTGACGGCTGCGGGAATCGGGCGGATCGGCCTGGTCGATTTCGATGTGGTCGACTTCACCAACCTGCAGCGCCAGGTGATCCACGGGACGAAGGATGTGGGTAAAAAGAAGATCGATTCGGCGTTTGAAAGCATGCGCGATATCAATCCGTTCGTGCAACTGGAACGCCATGAAACGGCACTGTCGAGCGAGAATGCTTTTGAGATTTTTAAGAACTACGATTACGTTGTAGACGGCACCGACAACTTCCCTACCCGCTATCTCGTCAACGACGCCTGCGTGTTATTGAAGAAACCCAACGTCTACGGTTCTATCTTTCGCTTTGAAGGCCAGGCCACGGTTTTCGCGACTGAGGGGGGGCCGTGCTACCGGTGTCTTTATCCCGAACCGCCTCCGCCGGGTCTCGTCCCGAGTTGTGCCGAAGGAGGGGTGCTGGGCATCCTTCCGGGAGTGATTGGGCTTATTCAGGCCACTGAGACGGTAAAACTCATTCTGGATATCGGTCAGCCGCTTATCGGACGGCTTCTTCTCTATGACGCGCTGAACATGAAGTTCCGCGAATTGAAGCTTCGCAGGAACCCGGAATGTCCTGTTTGCGGGGACAACAGAACGATTCACGAACTGATCGACTATCAGCAATTCTGCGGAATTCCGCAACATCAACCGGAGCCAACAGTGCAGGGTGAAATTGAACCGACAGAAGTGAAACAGAAGCAGGATCGCGGCGATAACTTCGTCTTAGTCGACGTAAGAGAACCGCACGAATTCCAGATTGCCAGGATTCCCGGCTCGATCCTGATCCCGCTGGGCGACCTTCCGAAACGGCTTAACGAACTCGATCCGAACGCTGAAATCGTGATGCATTGCAAGATGGGCGGGCGAAGCGCGAAGGCCTGCGACTTGCTGAAGCAGAACGGTTACCCAAAGGTCCGAAACATGAAGGGCGGGATACTTGCCTGGAGCGAAAAAGTAGACGCTTCAGTGCCTAAGTATTGACGTTCGCGCGATCGCAAGTCTTATTCGAGGCGCGTCAGAGTAAAACCGTTCCGGATGGCGGACCGTTGCGGTTCGTCAGGGTGGTCAAAGTCAAGGTCCTGCCTTCCACTTTGAATGAGAACGTGTTGCCTGGCCCCGGCGCCATGTTAATCGGGTTCTTCGCGACGAGCATGTGAAGAATCAACGTCCCGCCCTGAATCTCATAGGTTCCCGAGTTTGCCGTGAACGGTCCGTAGACCGCAAGAAGCTCCGCGGCGCCCGCATGGTTCGGGTCGTCCGGCAGGTTAGGCCGCGGCTTCGTACCGGATCAGAACCAATGATGTTCTCAGGAACGTTTTTATGGCGTTCGATTATGCCAAAATTGCGGGCGGAGCGCAACAGCGCGATGTACAGGCGACGGTTATTTCACCGCTACTTCCCAAACCTTGTTGCTCCTCGATTTTCCGTCCGGCCCCTCGACATCCAGAATCACCGAAAACTCCCCGGCCCGCGAATACGCATGCACTGGATTCTGCTCCGTGGATTCGGTGCCATCTCCGAACGTCCAGTGCCAGGACGTTACCTTGCCATAAGATGAATCGTGGAACACGACCAGCCGCCGGCTCATGTCCCCTACCTCATACGACCACGAAGCCTCAATGGGCTTGCGGAACTTCGGTTCCAGAGGCATCAGCTTAAACGCCACCAGTTCCGAGGCATTGCCGAAAAACGTCTGCTTGTGAGATAAGTTCCAGAACGAACGCTTAGGGGAATTCACGTCGTCATAATCGATGACGCACCAGGAAAGTCCTATTAGTTTATTTTCCTCAAGTACGCTGGGCACGGCGCGCTGCGGACCTTCGCATCCACGGTAATCGAAGGGCGTGATGAAGAACTCCAGCACCAGGTTGCCCGCTTCGCCGGGCTTGAAATTGTAGTTATAAGCATGGTTAGCCCAGGGAAGTTCTTTTGTATAAGGAGCGCAACCCCAGGCCATAGCCCAGTCCTTGCCTTCTGCCGGCGGCGTGAAAATGTGATAGTTCTGCGCATGAGCGCCATGGAACGACCATTCCGCTTCCGCCCGGCTGATCCGGGTATCGATATTGGCTCTGGCTGCGCCCACCGCTTCCGGAGTCCAGATATCCCGGTGATACTGATCGATCAGAGGTCCGCCGGACATATCGCCGTCCACTACAACCTCAAAGATGTCGTTGTGCAGATCCGGCTTAGTGAAATCCCAGTAATTGTCATAAGCCTGATAGAGAAAATACAAACGACTCTCGCCCTTGACCCAGCCCACCTTGACCTTCACGTCCAGGTCTTTTCTGTCGAAGTTCGTGCCGTGCCCGCCTTCGGTATCCATCAGCTGATCGATGCCCACCGCATAGTCGTCGGGCACGATATCCCAGTCGTGAACGTCTCCGTCGATTCGGGGAATCATGTTCGGAGGAAACTGGAAAATCTTAAACATCACATCCGGCCGCTCGACAGCCGGAGCTTTCGGAATAAGAATCGACACGGCGGCGATCGCGGCCGCGCCCACTGCCAGTACACGATAAAGTTTCACGCATCGGAATTATCCTGCCGGACGAACCCCAATGTCAAACCCGCCTTTTCACCGTGCCGGCTGTGGCGCAGACTTTAGGTTTCGAGCCAGGCGCCGCGGAATCCTGCCTGCCTGAGGCCGTTTGCGATGTAGGGGCAGCGGCGGATTATTTTCCAGATGAGCTCGGACTGGAAGTTCTCGATCATGAGCAGAATGGGGCCCTGGTTCAGGCCGAAGATCCACGGAGAGACCCAGCCCGGAATGTTGCCGGTGGCGACGGGCCAGGTGAGATTGAAACTGGAATCGAGGCTGTAGGGGCTGCGCCCGTGCGACTGGAGACGCGCGAGGGCGTGACGAATCGTTTTAATCACAATCTCCGGTGCGAACGGCAGAGACGTCACCACCGCCCAGGGCGCGATGGTGCCGTCGTCCGGACCAAAAGGCGCCCCTCTGGCAATATAGTCGTAAAACGTTCTTTGAACCCCGTCCACGGTGAGAACAGCGGGGCCGGGACCGTCGCTGGCCGTCAGCCCCCAGCCGAATTCGTTATAGTGGGCGAATCCCAAAGGATTTTCAATTCCGTACTGCCTTTGAACGTAGGTTGCGCGACGGGTGTTTTCAAAATAATCGATGCCTGTCTTGCGATTGAAGTCGTCCTGAATGCCGCGAAAATCGATCCACAGATGAGACATCTGATGAATGAACAGCGGTCCTGCGTAGAGGTGCTCTATGCCGTAAATCGTCTTCCATTCAAAGGTCGATATCCAGTCCCGGTAGCCCTGGGGATCGATCGGGAAGTCCGGTGCTCCCAAGGCCAGGGCATAGAGAATCAGAGCTTCGCTATAGCCGTTATCCCAACGGCAGGGAAGAAATCCGGATTCCGGTCTCCAGCCGTGTGTCAGCGTGGTCCCGCCGTTGAGAGCCCACTGCCAGTCGACGCGACGATAAAGACGATCGGCCAGTTCTCGCAGTTCATGTTCTTCAACCGTCGGGCCGTTGAAATAGGCGGCGGCGGTGAGGATGCCGGCCATGAGTATGGCGGTGTCGACGGTGGACAACTCGCATTGCCAGGCTCGAAGGCCCGTCTGCATGTCGAGAAAATGATAATAGAAGCCCCTGTATCCGGAGGCATCCGGCTCGGGCCCCTGATGGCTGGCCTCGAAGAACCTCAACACCTTCAGGGTGCGGTTGATAGCGTCGGGGCGGGAGAGCAGGTTTCGCTCGACGGCCAGCACGCAGACGCTGAGGGCCATTCCGACCGCGGCAATGCTCGACGGGGAGCCGGGCTGAGTCTTATCGGCAGTCAGGCCGGTTTGAGGGTTCACTTCGTTCCGGAAGAAGGCGAAGGCCTCCTCGCGCAGACCCTCCAGCATTTCGGCGTCGGTCCCCTCGGGGTTTAGGACGGGCAGACGCGAGCTCAGGTTCGCCCCCTCGCTCACGTTTGCGCTTTCGGAGATGAGGGGACAGTTTTCAGGTGCTGGGGCATCCCAGGGTTTTCATCACTATCGTAGTATGCGAACGGTCCGCAGCCAATGGCCCCGTGCGTGCTGATAGTGAGTAGTGCCCTTCACGATTGCAGCGCATTTTGCGACCGCCTGGGATGTGTCTGTCGCCCTGGTTGCCCGTGAACGACACCCGGATCACGACGCGCTGCACGGGCTGCGCGGAATGCTCTTCATCGCCCCGATCTTCTTCGCCCTTTTAGGCTTGCCGCTTCCCGCACAAACCAATTCAGTCTCCACAAGTCAGGTAAACCAGCTTCCCTCTTCCGGACGCGCCAGCCAAAACGGCTCGGTGTCCGCGACGCAGGCCATAACCAATACAGGTTCCGGTAATAGCGTGAATACTATCGACAGCACGGTCAGTTTGACCAGTCCGTATAACGGCAGCGTCCCCGATACTTCGAACATCAATCTCGCATTACCCCTTACGCTCGACAACGCACTGAAACTCGGGTTGCGCAATAATCTCGGGCAAATCAGCCGCAACAACAGCGTGCTTGACGCCAGGGGCCAGCGGCTCATCGCCCGCAGCGCCCTCCTGCCGAATGTCAGTTCGAGCATCGGCGAAACCGTTTCAAAGATCGATTTGGCCGCACAGGGACTGAAGAGTTCCGCGCTCGGAATTCCGGGCCTGCCCAATACGCTTGGGCCCTTCAACTTTTTCGACGCGCGTGCCGTTCGGGTCAATCAGTCGTTGTTCGACCTTGTCCGGCTCGGGAACCTGCGGAGTGCCACGCAGAATCTCAACGCTGTCCGGGCAGCCGCGATGGACGCTCGCGACCTGATCGTCTTCGCAGTGGTGGGAAGTTACCTGCAGGTCACCACCGCGCAGGCGCGGGTTGCCGCGGCGCGCTCCCAGGTGGAAAGCTCCCGCTCCGTTTATCAGCAAGCCTCCGATCGCCTGAAGGCAGGGTTGAATGCCCGCATCGATGTAACGCGCAGCCAGGTGCAATACCAAACGGATGTACAGCGATTGCGCGCCGTGCAGGCGGATGTCGAAAAGCAAAAACTCAATCTCAGCCGAGTCATCGGTTTGCCCTATGGCACCGACTTCACCATCACGGAAGATTTCCCGTACACAGCTTTAGGGGATTTAAGCGTGGAAGAGGCACTCAAGCGCGCCAACGCGACTCGTGCCGACCTGAAATCCGCACGCGCCGCGGTACAGGCGGCGGACTCGGCATTAAACGCCGCCCACGCCGAATATCTCCCCACACTCTCCATGGCAGGCGATTTCGGAGCGGAAGGCCTGAACCCTGCCCAGGGTCACATCACATACACGGTCGCCGGCACGCTCAGTGTTCCCATCTTCCAGGGGGGCAGAGTGCAGGGCGATGTAGAACAGGCGCGCGCCATCCTGAGTCAACGGAAAGCGGAACTCCAGGACACACTCGGTGTCATCGATCACGACGTGCGCGTGGCATTCATCGACCTGAACGCCGCGGCCGACCAGGTCATCGTCGCCGAAAGCAATGTCTCTCTTTCAAAGGACATTCTTCTGCAGGCGCGGGATCGCTTCATAGCCGGCATTGCCGACACCGTAGAAGTTGTGCAGGCGCAGCAGACTCTCGCGCAGGCCGCCGACGACTACATCAACGCTGTCTTCGAACACAATTTGGCTAAAGTAGCCCTGGCCCGGGCCATGGGACAGGCGGAACTCACCGTACAAAGCTTCCTGAGGGGTAAATGACCATGCCGGAACAAAACGACTCGAACGAACGCCGGCAATGCCGCGATGGGCATGGTGGTTCGATCGCTCAGGATCAACCTGCGGAATCGGCAATCGACTCTCTGTTTTACGAACAGGGAAAGCTGCGGGCAGACGTGGATCGCCTGCTCAGCGCTCCCGCAAAGGACCCCGCGAAGGACAAAGATGACGGGAAGGCTTCGGATACAGGTAAACCGGATGCCAAAGAAGACGCTAAAGACCCTCCTAAAGAGCCCTTTCTCAAGCGCGCGGCGAACGGGACGAAGGCTCATCCCATCGCCACGGTCGCGATTCCGATCCTGCTCGTTGCGGTCCTTGTCGGCGGGTGGTTTCTGTGGGGCTATCTGCAGAGTTATGAATCGACCGATGACGCCGAGGTCGACGGGCATGTTAACGCTGTCAGCAGCCGGATCTCGGGGACGGTAACGGCCGTTTACGTGGAAAACAATCAAAGAGTGAACCAGGGGAAGCTGGCCGTCCAGCTGGATCCCCGAGACTATCAGGTGGCGCTTTCACAACAGAAAGCAAATCTGGCTCAAGCCCTGGCAAACGTCGGTGCGCAAAGCCCGAACATCCCCATCACGCAGTTAACGCAGGCGACCGGTGTTTCGACGGCAAACCTGGACATAACCATTGCCAGGGCCGGGTACTTCGCCGAACAGCAACTGGCAGCATCCGCTCTCGCCGACTTGGCCCAGGCCGAGGCGAACGCCGCAAACGCGAAGGCCGAGGAGATCCGCTACCGGGCGCTTGTCGAAAAGGAGGAGGTATCGCGCGAACAATACGATCAGCGCCTCGCGAACACACGTGCCCAGATCGCCATCGTCGCCGCCCGGAGAGCCAGCGCGGACGCGGCTGCCAAAACTGTCGAGCAGCGGAATGCCACCCTCGAACAGGCGACACGCCTTGCGGCCGAAGCGAGTCAGAACTCCGTAAGGCAGGTGGACGTGCAGCGCGCCACGGGCGCGGCTCGCGAAGCTGCTGCGCAGATCAGCAAGGCGCAGTTGGATCAGGCGATGCTGAACCTTACCTATTGCATGATCTACGCGCCTGTCGGCGGCATCGTCGGCAACAGGACCGTGGAGATCGGCGCCCAGGTGTCCGTGGGCCAGGAGTTGTTCGATGTCACACCTGTCGACGACCTTTGGATCACGGCCAACTACAAGGAGACTCAACTGCGGAAGATGCGCCCGGGCCAGGCCGTGACCATTCACGTCGATACCCTGGGCCGCGATTTCAAGGGCTACCTCGAAGACATGCCTGGCGCCACGGGCGCGCGCTACAGCCTTCTGCCGCCCGAGAACGCCACCGGCAATTACGTCAAGGTGGTGCAGCGCCTTCCCGTTCGAATTCGCTTCAGGCCGAACCAGCAGGGCGTGAACCTTCTGCGCATCGGTATGTCTGTTGAACCGCAAGTCTGGTTGAACTAGGCGCCCACTTCCCATGGCCGAAAACTCCAGTGCTGAATGGACACCGAAGTTCAACCCCTGGCTGATTGCGATCGCAGTCATGCTTGCGACGTTCATGGAAGTGATGGATACGTCGATAGCGGCGGTCGCGCTCCCCAACATCGCGGGCAGCATCTCGGCGACAAGCGATGAAGCGACCTGGGTTCTGACCAGCTACCTTGTCGCCAACGCGATTTTCATCCCGGCGAGTACGTGGCTGTCGCTTAGATTCGGGCGCAAGCGTTACTTAATTACCTCCGTGCTCATTTTTACGGCGGCCTCGTTCGCCTGCGGTTCGGCGAACAGTCTGATGTTCATCCTCGTCGCCCGTGCGGTACAGGGCGCCGCCGGTGGCGCCCTGCAACCTCTTGCACAGGCTATTCTCCTCGAAAGCTTTCCACCGGCCAAGAGAGGTCTGGCAATGGGATTCTACGCACTGGGCGTTGTGGTAGCGCCTGTGATCGGGCCCACCCTCGGCGGCTATCTCACAGACCAGGTCTCCTGGCGATGGGCTTTTTATATCAATATCCCGATCGGCCTGATCGCGGCGCTCATGCAGGGCAGGTTCCTTGAGGATCCCCCCTTCATTAAGAAAGCGAGGCCAGGACCGCTCGACGGTACGGGACTTGCATTTCTCGCCCTCTGGCTGGGCGCTCTTCAGGTTGTGTGCGATAAGGGGCAAGAGGACGACTGGTTCGGCAGCAGTCTGGTTTGCTGGATGACCGTCGCCTGCATTCTGGGTTTCACAGCCTGGATCGTTCGTGAGCGTGCCGCCAAAAATCCACTCGTCGACCTCAGTCTTTTTCTGGACCGGAACTTCGCCATTGGCTGCCTGCTGGTCGGCTTATTTGGCGCCTGCGTATACGGCGTGACTACGATCCTGCCCCTGTTTTATCAGAACCTGTTGGGCTACGACGCCACGTCCGCGGGCCTGGCAGTCGCTCCGCGAGGAATCGGAGCCATGTTATCGGCCGTCGCCGTTGGCATCATGGTCAGTCGAGTCGATTCGCGCAAGCTGATTGCCCTCGGCTTCGTCGTCTTTGGCCTTACCTCCTGGTGGACCAGCAACATGACTCTTGAAATTAGCCCTTATAGTCTTCTTTGGCCGACGCTCATCAGCGGCAGCGCGCTGGGGCTAATTTTTGTGCCGCTGTCCGGAACTTCTCTGGGCATGCTGCCGAACGAGAAGTTAGGCAATGGCGCCGCCATGTT
>Ga0302319_10017877_pt1 | contig 12960 bp, 9 predicted proteins | sample Bog_T0_2_FD_203319 | JGI IMG/M metagenome (GOLD analysis project Ga0302319, IMG submission 203319) | Peat permafrost microbial communities from Stordalen Mire near Abisko, Sweden - Bog_T0_2 | ecosystem: Environmental > Terrestrial > Soil > Wetlands > Peat | place: Sweden: Abisko, Stordalen Mire...
AAATTTGGGACACCCGTGATGACGCTGGGCGCCGAAGCCATGCTGTCGGCGACAAAGCCGACAAAGGTCAGCCCAAGGAACAGCCCAAGCGCAAAATCCACCCGGCTCTCATTGGGAAGGACTCCGAACTTGTTGGGGAAGATGTACCCGAAGACGTACACGTACAGGGCGAGGAGCAGGAGGGGATTCAGGAAAGACCAGATGAGGCCGAGATGGCTTCCCCGCAGCGTCAGCTCGAAGTTTCGAAACGTAAACTGACGCAGCAAATTCCAGTTGTCGACGAGGTCCGCCGCGAACGGCGCGAGCCGGCGCAACAGGCCCGTGTGTCTTGGATCGCGGTCGGGAGCGGGCATGATTCGAGCGCCAGCCAAGCCTAGCCGGAGGTTGTAGGCAAGTGGCGAGAGGCCTCGGCCCCGGGTTCATTTGACTGAAACCGGGTAGGGACGCCCGGCCCGGGCGTCCGGGCATGCATTCGGGCCCATTCGTCGTTCCCGGACGGGCGGGCCGCCCGTCCCTACCTAGAAACGCCAGCATGAGTCAGCTTGTCCAAATGGACCCACCAGCTGGGCGGAAAATTGTGTTTGCGCCGGCGCCCCGGGGCGCAAACTGGAGTCGGGTGCCGGACATCTCGATCATCACGCTTTTCCACAACCGATGGGACCTTGCCCGCCGGTACATCGACCAATGGCGGGCGGCGCGGAGCGGTGGGGCGGGAGTGGAATTGATCCTCGGGGACTCCGCGAGCAGTGATGGCTCGGCGGAGGTCGCCTCTTCAGCCTCCGACATCGCCGACGTGACCCTGTTTCAGGAGAATCTTGGTTTCGCCCGGGGCAACAACAGGTTGGCGAGGCGAGCCCGGGGAGACCTGCTGGTATTCTTGAACTACGATGTCCACCTTGTGCCGGGCTGGCTCGAGGCGCTGGCCGCGGTCTTTTCTGGCAGGCCCGGGCTTGGGATTGCCGGCAATGTCCAGTTTTCCGTGCGCGCAAGGGTGACGGACCATGCCGGCATTTTTTTCGATTCTGCTGGAAAGCCATTTCATTTTCGGCCGCCTGCCGGCCCGCTCGAGGGGCTTGGCTTCCTGACCGTCCCCGCGGTGACCGGGGCCTGCATGGCCATCCGCCGGGAATTGTTCGAGAGCCTCGGGGGATTTGATGAGGGGTATCGGAATAGCTACGAGGACGTCGACCTCTGCATGCGGGCGCGGGCCTCAGGAGCCGGCGTCGGGCTCGCCGCGCGAAGCGCGATCTGGCACCACGTGAGTTCCTCTCCCGGTCGCTATAATTCGGAGGAGACAAACGCGGTCCGCTTTGCGGAGCGCTGGGAAAGGGAGGCGATTGCCCTCAGCGCCATCCACCCTCCGGAACTCCCGGTTGGCGCCGGTCAGGGTGCGGTGCATCCGGTTCTCGCTGCGTACGAAACCCTGCAGGCATATTTTCCATCGGCTTTGGGGTATTCCGAGGAGGACAGCGCCACGTTGATCTACTCGAGGAGCCGCTGGGAGGAGGTCGAGGTCCCGCTTTCTCCGGGTTTTGACGCAAAGGTCCATCCGCTTCGCCTGGACCCGGCCAAGTCGCGGGGCCGGTTTCGGCTCTCGAGGATCTCCCTGAGGATCGAGGGGGAGTCCCGCCCGTTCTGGGAAGCGACGGGATCCTTGCTTGCGGGTGCCTGCAGGCCCTCAGGGACGTGCCGGCTCCAATCATCCGGCGGCGAGCTGTGCTTTGAGAGCGACGGCGACGACCCCCAGCTTCTCATTCGGCTTCCGGCGGACGGTTGGGGGCGGAAGGAAAGAATCTGGTTTGCAGCGAGCCTATGGAGCGACTGCCGGGAGGAGTCGCCCTGACAACCGGTCAGTCCAGGAATGATCCCTGACGGGTGGTCCTGTGGACGGGGCCTGAGGGGGTCGCCTTTTGGGGCGCGGTCGTCAGGTGGCGGGGAGGTTTGCTGGTCCGCTTGGCGACCGCGGAATCGGCCTCGGACACGATCCGGTCGCAGATCTCCTGGACGTGGAGCCGAAGCCAGTTTGGCGTGGCGCCGCCCTCTGTGTAGTCGGCGGGGCCGTAGTGGTCTATCCTCCCAACCTGTCTCAAGCGGTCGTTTTGCGCAAATTCGTCCTGGCGGGCCGGGTTGTAGACCGCGTAGGCCAGGCCGCCTGCGCTCTTGACCACGGAAAAGCTGGGGATGTCGCTCGGACCGTCGGCGATGTAGATCATGTTCTGGAACGGGACCCTGCGGTCCTCGACGGCGACCCTTGAGTTCACGTCGATCGCCGGGTGCTTGTTGGTCCCCTTGTTGATCTCGAAGAGCGCCCGTGTCTTGGTCGTGTTGTCGATCATCATGCCGATCTGGGAGATCTCTGCGTCGGCCGAAAGGCCGAGTTCGTTCTGCCGGAGGAATCCAGGCTGGAGGGGGTTCTCGATGAACTCACATGCCCAGATGCCATCCGCGTGGGCTGCGATCGCGCTTCCCCGAATCAATTCCGCGAGGCCCGTGCTCACGATGTAGTGCTCGAGCTGGATGTCGTGCTTCCGGTACTCGGCCTTCTCGCGCACCCACATCCGGGCAACGGAGAAAAACTCGGGCAGCCCGGGATAGAACTTGATGTCGGCGCCGCACTCCCGGAGGACCTTGTTGCTCAGCCCTGACAGGGGGCCGGCAAGGACATAGGTGAGGAGGTGGTTCAGGTAGCCGATTTCGCCCGACAGCCGGTAGCCGCGGCGATGGTAGTGCTCGACGAGCGCGTTGACCTCCTCCCAGAACGTCGGCTCGTCGATCCCGTAGCGCCGGAAGACCGGCGATTGCATGTACTCCGGTATGAGGGTCTTGTCGAAATCCCAGATGCAGGCGATGATGTTCTGCTTGAAAAGCGGCGTGGCCATGGGGCGATATTGTCTTAGGTCACGAGGGGCGGAGGTGCAAGCTATCGGTGGTAGGGACGGGCGGCCCGCCCGTCCGGGCATTCTTCGGGCCCATTCGTTTGCCCGGACGCCCGGGCCGGGCGTCCCTACCCGGTTTAGGTCAAATGGACCCTGTACCGTGCGTCGGCGTTCTTGCCTCGGGTCCAGGTATGAACCATGGTTCAAGCTGTGTCCCCGCTTCCAGACATCACCCCCTTCCGCAGGCGCCTCGACGAGCTGACCGCCGAGATGGCGCTGCCGGACTTCTACGCCCAGCCGAGGCGGGCGGCCGAGGCGATGAAGGAGCACCAGAGGCTGAGGAGGATCGTCTCCGACCACGAGGAGCACGGGCGGCTGGACCGTGAGCTTGCCGAGGCGGCAGTCCTTGCGAAGACGGGGGCCGCCGATGCGATGTTGCGCGAGCTTGCGGCCGAGGAGATGCCCGAACTGGAGCGGAGGCGCGAGGCGCTTCGGCAGGCCGTGATGACGGCCATGATTCCCCCCGATCCCGCCGACTCGAGAAACACCGTGATGGAGATCCGCGCAGGCACGGGAGGCGAGGAGGCTGCGCTCTTTGCGGCAGAGCTTGCGCGGATGTACCAAAGGTACGCCGATTCCCAGGGATGGAAGGTCCAGCCGATGAGCAGCAGCGTTTCCGAGCGCGGCGGATACAAGGAGGTCATCTTCCTGATCACGGGTTCCGAGGTCTACCGGCAGCTCAAGTTCGAGAGCGGCGTCCACCGGGTCCAGCGCGTCCCGGTGACGGAGGCCAACGGGCGCATCCACACTTCGACCGTGACGGTCGCTGTGCTCCCCGAGGCCGAGGAGGTCGACGTGCACATCGATCCCTCCGACCTGGAGATCACGGTCTGCCGGGCCAGCGGACCTGGGGGGCAGGGCGTGAACACCACGGACTCGGCTGTCCAGATCCTGCACCGGCCCTCCGGCCTCATCGTCCAATGCGCCGACGAGCGCTCGCAGATCAAGAACAAGGCGCGGGCCATGACGGTGCTTCGCTCCCGCCTGCTCAAGCTCAAGGAGGACGAGGAGCAGGCGAAGTACGCGGCGGAGCGGCGAAACCAGATCGGCTCAGGCGACCGGAGCGAGAGGATCCGGACGTACAATTTCCCCCAGAACCGGGCGACGGACCACCGTATCGGGCTGACCCTGCACAGCCTGTCCCATATCCTTGAGGGCGGACTGGATGAGCTGATCCTGGCCCTGCAGCGGGCCGACCACGAGGAGCGCGTGAAGACCCTGGCCCGATGATGACGGTGCTTGAGACGATCAAGCGATCGACCGAGTTTTTTGAGGGAAAGGGGATCGAGTCGGCGCGGCTCCAGTCGGAACTCCTGGTGAGCCATGCCCTGGGACTGAGCCGCATGCAGCTCTACCTTCAGTTTGAACGTCCCCTGGTCCCGGCCGAGATCGATAGAATTCGCGAAAACGTCCGCCGCCGCGGCAGGCGGGAGCCGCTCCAGCACATCATCGGCGCGGTCGAGTTCCTGGGGCTCAGGCTCAAGAGCGACCGCCGCGCGCTGATTCCCCGCCCCGAGACGGAGCTGCTCGTCGAAACCGCGATCGCCCTCGCGGGCCCGGCTCCCGCCAGGGCGCTCGACCTGGGCACGGGGAGCGGGGCCATAGCGCTGGCCCTTGCGGCGGCGTGGCCCGCGACCGAGGTCACCGCCGTCGACTCGAGTCCCGACGCCCTTGACCTGGCACGGGAGAACGCCGTGGCGACCGGGCTCGCCGGACGGGTGTCCTTTGTGCGCTCCGACTGGTTCGATGCGCTGCCCGAGGGCGCGCGGTTCGGCCTGATCGTCGCGAATCCGCCGTACCTGTCCGCGAGTGAGGTTGCCGCAGCGTCACCCGAGGTCAGGGAGCATGAGCCGTCAGCGGCGCTGGGCTCGGCCGGGGGAGGCCGGGCCGACTTGGATGCGATTCTTGCCGCTGCGCCGGGGTTTCTGGAAGCCGGGGGGCTGCTCGCCCTGGAGACCGGCGTCGGCCACCACGGCGAGCTGGTGCGGCTGGCGACGGAACGCGGGTTCGCGCGGACCGAGTCCCGACGCGACTTGACGGGCCGCGACCGGTTCGTGTTCGCCTGGACCGGCCAGTGAAAGGCGCGAGCAAGCTCTGCCACAAAGGGCGCGAGCAAGCTCGCTGACCTACAAGGACTCCTCAGCCTTTGTCCTCTGCGACGGTGAGCGGCGCGTGGTTGCTCGCCCAGTACTCGTGGTCCCGGCCCAGGTCCACCGCGTCGTCAAGGATGCGCAGCGTCTCGCGGAGGTGCACATCCGCCTTCACGTAGGTCTCGTCCTGATCGGTGCCGAGTTCGTCTGGCTCCGCATCCCCGTCCCCGGAGCCCGGAGAGTCATCCTTTTTGGCCGCCTTGAGATTCGGGGGAACCCGCGGGGCGAGGAGGATCTCCTGGAAGTGAAAGTCGCCCTTGGCGATCAGGTTTTTCTCCGTGTCCATCTCCTTGGTGAATTCGTCGTCCGATTTCTTCTCCATGCGGCGCTGTTCGAGGTTCAGGGACACCATCTTCTGCTCCTCGCGGGTGCGGAACCAATCGACGTTCTTCCTAAGCCAGGCAAACTCCTCCAGCCGCGACTGGCGCGCAAGGCTCGCCTCCCGCAGCGCGGCGACCACCTTGGGATCCACCGGAGCCCCGCTGAATGAGCTGGTTGGAATCCTGTCCCAGACCAGCGCGTGCGGCATCTCGGACTCCCCGAGCGGCAGGTAGTCGTCGATCGAGGGAAGGGTGATGTCGGGAAGCACACCCTTGAGCTGGGTCGAGGCCCCGTCGGGCAGGTAGAACTTCTGGATCGTGATCTTCGCGGCGCCGGTCTTGGCCTGCGAGTCGGCCAGGGCCTGTGAGAAATTCTTCATCTCGAGCACGGTCTGGACGGTGCCCTTTCCGTGGGTGGAGGTGTCGCCGACCAGGATGGCCCTGCCGTAGTTTTGCAGCGCCCCTGCGACAATCTCGGAGGCCGACGCGCTGAAACGGTCGACCAGGACGGCGAGAGGCCCGGCGTAAGCCACGCGATCGACGTCGTCGTTCTCGACCTGGATCTCGCCCAGGCTGTTGCGCACCTGCACGACAGGGCCGCGCCCCACGAAGAGCCCGGTCAGGCTGATCGCCTCGCTCAGGAATCCGCCTCCGTTGTGCCTCAAGTCGAGCACGACGCCTTGGACCCCCGCGGCCTTCAGCTTCTCAAGCAGGGTCGAGACGTCCTTGGTGGCGCTTGACTGGTCGGCCTCGTCGGAGCTGTCCCCGGGGCCGTAGAAGCCGGGAAGGGTGATCACGCCGAGGGGAACGGTCTTGCCGTCGGCCCGCGGCACCTGGAAGACAGCCGCGGTGGCGCGGGTCGAGTTCAACTTCACGACGTCCCGGGTGATTACGACCTGCGTGCGGACCGAGGGGTCGGTGGCGCTTGCCGGGTGGATCACCAGGTGCACGCGCGTTCCCTTGTCCCCCCGGATCATCTCGACGATCTTCCTCAGCTTCATTCCGACGATGTCGACCGGCTCCCCGCCGTCCTGGGCCACGGACAGGATCTGGTCGTCGGGCTTGAGCTGGCGGCAGAGGTTGGCCGGGCCGCCAGGGACGATCTCCTTCACCACGCAGTTGTCCTGGTCGAGCCCGAGCACGGCGCCGATGCCCACGAGCTTCAGCTTCATCTGTATGCCAAAATCCTCGAAGGTGTCGGCGGAAAAATAGGTCGAGTGGGGGTCGTAGATCTCGGCGACGCTACCGAGGTAGAACTCGGCCAGCTCGCTCCCCTCGATCTCGTTCACGCTCTTCAGGGTCCTCTCATAGCGCTTGCGCACGATGTCGCGCGCCTCGGCAGGGGTCTTCTTGTTCAGGATCTCCTGGAGGACCTCGAACTTGAGGCGCCGCCGCCAGAGGTCGTCGGCGTCGGCGGGGGATTGGGGCCAGGTTGCCTTGCTTCGGTCCGCCCGGAACGTCTGGTTCGATGCGAAATCCTCGCCGGCCTTGAGCTCGTTGAAGATCCATGAGATTCGCGAGGCGAGCCGGTCGTGGTAGGTGTAGTAGATCTCGTAGGCCGGGTCTATGTTGCCAAGATACTTGACGTTGTAATACACGTCCTTGCCGTAGTGGTCCGAGAACGCCGCCATGTCGCCGGCGAGGAAGAAGAGATGGTCGGGGTCGAGCGTCGTCATGAAGTCCGGGATGACTTCGGCGTAATCGGTGCCCTGGACGTTGGTCCGGTTGTAGTGGTAGGCCTCCAGCATCTGGACCAGTGCAATGGCCTCGGTCGAGAGCGTCGGAGGCGTGCTGAATTTACGGTCGGAACCGTTGATCGAGATGACGAGCTTGCTTTCGGCGGGCGCCAGCAGCGACTGCGCGTCGGCCGGGCTTTTCATCTTCTTGACGAGGGCGTCGACCTCCGGGGTGTTCGTGCCTCCCGACTGACTCGGAACGGCCCTGATGGGGGAGACGCAGGCCAGGGCGAGAAAAAGGGCGGGAAACGCCGTCCTTGGAAAACGGGAGCAGGGGAAATCGATCATCGTCATGGGATTGGGACGCAGGGAACCCACATTGGTTTCACAAAAACGCTGGAATCGGCTCGGCGTGCGGCACTCACCGCTTGCCAAGCAGTTCCCGGGCCTCATCGAGCACTCGTTTTTCCTCGGTGGTCAAAGCCCCGAATCCCTGGCTGTTGATCTTGTCCAGGATCCGGTCCACCTCGGCCCGGAATTCGCCGCGAGTGCCCTGGGTTGCCTGGGGCAGCTGCGTCGAGGCGGCCTGCGGGCGCTTTTTCATCCACCGAGGCAGCTCGACGCTCACGTTCTCGTGATGCAGCTGCCAGTCGGCGTCGTGCACGAAACGGAAGTACAGCCAGCCGGCGGCCATCCCCCCAAGGTGGGCCGACGGGGCAAGGTCGATCGGGGAAGCCTTGCCCATGATCTCGTAGAAGATGAACCCGAACAGGTCCGCGATCGCCACCCCCACCGCCAGGTACTTGGGCTTCAGGGTGACCGGTATCACGAAGAACAGGAGAAATGTCATCTGCTGGTTCGGGTAGAAGCAGGCAAAGACGACCAGGAGACCCATGACGCCGGCGCTCGCGCCGATCAGGGTGTCATTGGTGTGCCAGTGCACGGCGGACCATGCAGCGCCGCCGATTACGACGGCCGCCGCGTACAGGCTGAGGAACCGCCGCGAGCCCAGGATGGGAAGCAATTCGCGCCCTATGAAGTACAGCGCGAGAAGGTTGCAGACTATGAGCAGCAGGTTGTCCGGGCTGTGGAGAAAGCTGTACGTGAGGAGCGTCCACGCACGTCCCGCGTGCAGAGCCCCGGGGGAGAGTCCGAACATCCATTCCAACGAGTTGCCGAGTTTCAACAAACGCAAAAATGCGTTCTGGAGGATAAAACCGGCCGTAATCGCGCAGATAAGCCAAACCAGGACGGAGGCCCTTCCTCTTGGCTCGGGCTCGCGCATGTAAAGGCGGTCGGAAAGCATCGCTTTTAGGTTACAAGATGTTTCCCGGACCACAAGGCGCAAGCAGCAACTTTGGCGCCCAGCAGGTTTGAGGTACCGGTACATTTGAGTCCGGATGGGTTCCCTCCGGTCGCTTTTCGTTCGCAAAGCCTCACACAGTCGACCTCCGCGAACCCATCCGGACTCAAATGTACCCAGTACCAGGCTTGACAGGCGGTTCCTGCCTGGGCGACGTTGGGAATATGGCGAACAAAGCTGACAAGTGGCAGACGAATATCGCGGGAAAGTTTTACGTGGATCAACAGTGCATCGACTGCGATCTCTGCCGCGAGACGGCGCCCGCCTTTTTCACGCGGTTTGACGACGGCGGCCATTCCTTTGTGTTCAAGCAGCCCACCACGGAGGAGGAGGTTGCGCTCTGCATGGAGGCGCTCGAGGGATGTCCTGTCGAGGCGATCGGAAACGACGGCGACGCGGCGTAAGAACTTGTTAAGGCGGATTTTTGCCGGTGTTTAACATCCGGCTTGTATTTTCCGCGGTGGGTGGGTACATCGCAGCGGGATGAAAACGCTGTTTATTGTTGCCGGCCTCATGGTTGCGGATTCGCTGCGCGCGCAGGAGTCGCCGGTCGCCCTGCCTCCCTTCAGCGTCTATTCGACGACGGTCGCAAATCAGTCCCCAGCCGGGGCCTTCACATCGCCCGCGTCGGCTTTGCGTTTCGAGCCCCTCGTGGACCTCGAGTCGCGCAACGTCGCGGAGGCGCAGTCGGATGTGACGATCCAGGGCGACATCTTCGAAAACACCGGCCTCCAGATCGGGGCCCTGTCGTTCTTTGATCCGCAGACAGGCCACTACCTCGAGGAACTCCCGATCTCTCCCGCCATGCTGGGGGCCCCCCAGGTTCTCACAGGTGTTGACGAGGCCCTGACCTCGACCAACTCCACCGTGGGTTCCGTGGCCTACGACTGGCGCCCGATCCGCAGTGCCGGACAGGCCTCAGCGGTTTTGGGGAACGGGGGACTTAACACAGAGGAGCTTTACCAGGGATTCGCCGGTGGCAAGGGGCAGGGGCTGGGCGGCCTCTCGGCCGACGCGGGTTGGGCTCACTCCGAGTCCACCGGGCTGATCCCGTACGGCGACCACGACTTCAACCGGGTCGACGGCCGGATCCAGTTGTCGGGCTCCGGCACGCAGACGGATTTTTTCGCCGGCTATGACAAGAAGTTCTTCGGATGGCCAAACCTGTACACCCCCTTTGACTCGGACGAATCCGAAAACCTGGAGACCGTCCTGATCGGGTTCAACCACCGCGTGGATCTGGGCGGGGGCGATTATTTCGAGGCCGGCGCCTTTTGGAGGCGGAACAAGGACGACTATGCCTTTGACCGGTTTGCCCCGCTCGGCGCGGTGCACCCGTACCAGCACACCACATGGCTGGAAGGGATATCGGCCGGCGGACGGGAGACTCTCGGGTCATTTGCGCTGGAGTACCGCGCCGAGGCCACCACGGACTTCCTCAAGTCGACGTCGCTGGTCTACGGAAACTTCCACACCCGCGCGCTCCAGAAAGTGGCGCTCATGCCGGAAAAGACCTGGGCGGTCGCAGGAGGCGATGTTTCCCTGAAGGCCGGCGCCACGTTCGACGGCTCGGACCGCGAGGGGTCCGCAACCTCGCCGCTCGTGGAACTCGCCAGAAGCTGGAACACCTCGTCCGGCCTCCAGCGGATCTACGCAAGTTTCGCGGAAACCACCCAGGTCCCTTCCTATACGGCGCTCAACTCGAGCCCGACGTCGGGCCTGTTTCTTGGCAATCCAAACCTTGGCCGCGAATACAGCCGGACCGCCCAGGTCGGGGTGCGGGGGGCCGTCGCCGGCTGGACTGCGCAGGCGGACCTGTTCTACCGCGACGACACCGACTTGGTGGACTGGACGTACAACCCTGCCGTATTCGGCCGCCAGGCCAATCCCGTTGACTTGCACACATCAGGGGGGGAGGCGGTGCTCCGCAGATCGTGGAACTATTGCACCCTCGTCTTTGGCGCGACGGTCCTGACCAAGACCGACCGGTACCTGGGCCCGGGCGAGACGGCCAGTTTCTACGCCCTCAACTATGCCCGAGCGCGCGTGACCGCTGCGGTCAGCCTGCACCTGACGAGCGACCTGGACCTTCGCTGGGACAACGAGCTCAGGGATCAGGAGCCGGACCTCCTTCGCTCGGAGGGGGGGAACGAGGCCTACCGGACCTCATTGGGACTCATCTGGCGCCCGTCGATACTGGGGGGCGCGGAACTCACCCTGCAGGCCGACAACCTGACCAACAGCGCCTATCAGTCCGTGCCGGGAGTCCCGGCTTCGCCCAGGCAAGTCACATTCGGGATTGCCACGGCGTGGTAGTTGATAGGCTGGGTCGTGCCCAATCCATTTCTCGATCCGTCGTTTCGCATCCGCTGGTCAGAGCTCACGCCCGGGCACGTGGAGCCGGACATCGGGCTTGCCCTGGAGCGAGCCAAGGCCCGGATCGAGGCCATCGCGGCCCTGCCGATGGATTCGCTCTCGTTCGAGAACACCTTTCTCGCCCTTGAGGACGCCACGGATGAACTCAACGTGGCCTGGGGAAAGGTCTCGACCCTTCAGGCGGTGGCGGACGGGCCCGAGCTTCGGGCTGCGCACAACCTCATGCTCCCCAAGGTCTCGGCCTTTTACTCCGGGATTCCGCTGAATCCCCGGCTCTGGGAGCGGCTGCGCGCGTTTGAGGAGTCGCCGGCGGCGGCAAGCCTTGCGGGAATCCGCCGCCGCCTGCTCAAGGAGACCGTGGCCGACTTCAGGCAGGCGGGCGCGGATCTTCCGGCCGACAAGCGGTCCCGCCTTGAGGCGGTCCAGACGGAGCTCTCGGAAATCACCCAGAAGTACTCGGAGAACGTCCTGGATGCCACCAACGCATGGCAGTTGGTGGTGGACAACGAGAGCCGTCTCAGGGGTCTGCCGGAACGCGCAAAGGCGGCGGCCCTTCGTTCCGCGGCCGACAAGGGGATGGGGAGCACCGAAAAGCCCCAGTGGCGCTTCACGCTGCACCAGCCATCCCTGGAGCCGCTCCTCACCTATGCGGAGGACCGGGACCTTCGTCGGGAGATGTGGACGGCGGCGGCGGCCGTGGGCGCCGCCGCGCCGTACGACAACACGGCGTTGATCGGCAGGATTCTCCGGCTGCGATCCGAGAGGGCGGCTCTCCTTGGCAAGCCGGACTTTGCCGACGCCGTGCTCGAGCGAAGGATGGCCGGAAGCGGAGCCAGGGCGGTGGAGTTCATCCTGGACCTGCAGCGCCGAAGCGCGCCCGGGTTTGCACGGGAATGCAGGGAGCTCGAGCAGTTTGCCGGAATGGGGCGCCTTGCCCCATGGGATGTGCCTTATTGGGCCGAAAAATTGCGCCGTGACCGCTATGACCTCGATGAGGAGGCGCTCAGGCCGTATTTCCCGATCGATCGGGTGGTCGCCGGGCTATTCGATCTCGCCGGCAGGGTCTTCGGCCTCAAGGTCATGGCCCTTGCGCAGGGCGACGTGGAAACGTGGCACCCCGAGGTCAGGTACTACGACGTCTATGACTCCCGGGCGAGGCACATCGGATCGTTTTACGCCGACTGGCACCCGCGGGAATCCAAGCGCGGCGGCGCCTGGATGAGCGCGATGCTCACCGGGGGCCCCGGCCCCGACGGCAGGCGCGCGCCGCACCTGGGCATGATCTGCGGGAACCTCACTCCACCCGCCCCCGGCAACCCGGGAGCGGGGGGCGCGGCCCTGCTCACCCACAGGGAGGTCGAGACGATCTTCCACGAATTCGGGCACCTGATCCACCACCTTCTGGGCGAGGTTGAGGTCAAGTCGCTCAGCGGGACCAATGTGGCCTGGGACTTCGTCGAATTGCCCTCCCAGATCATGGAGAACTGGTGCTGGGAGCGGGAGAGCCTCGACCTGTTTGCGCGACACTTTGAGACGGGCGAGCCGATCCCGCCGGACCTCTTCGGGAAGATGACGGCCGCGAAGAACTTCAGGGCGGCTTGCGCCATGATGCGCCAGATCTCATTCGCGAGGCTGGACCTGTTCCTGCACAGGCGCGGCTCGGAGCGCGCCGCCGAGGGCGATGTCGAACCCGTCGTTCGGGCGGAGGTCGCGGAGTGCCTCGTTCCCACCGATCCCCCGTCGCCCACGATCGTCAAGCGCTTCTCCCACCTGTTCGGCGATCCGGTCGGCTACGCCGCCGGCTACTACTCCTACAAATGGGCGGAGGTCCTCGAGGCCGATGCCTTCACGCGTTTCCGCCGGGAGGGGATCTTCAACCCGAAGACCGGGGCGGAGTTTGTCGAGAAGATCCTAAGCCGCGGCAACTCAGCCGACGCCGGGGAGCTGTTTCGCGATTTCATGGGCCGCGACCCGGACCTGCAGGCGCTGCTGGTTCGCGACGGGCTGGCCGGCTAGCCCCAATACTGTTCACTTAAGGTCGAAGCTGCATCAAAACGACCCGGAAGCTGGGCCGATGGATGGCGCGGTGGCGTCGGGAGCGCAGTGGATAACAGGACATCTTGCGCTTGATGCCGCGGG
>Ga0302319_10017878_pt1 | contig 12960 bp, 8 predicted proteins | sample Bog_T0_2_FD_203319 | JGI IMG/M metagenome (GOLD analysis project Ga0302319, IMG submission 203319) | Peat permafrost microbial communities from Stordalen Mire near Abisko, Sweden - Bog_T0_2 | ecosystem: Environmental > Terrestrial > Soil > Wetlands > Peat | place: Sweden: Abisko, Stordalen Mire...
GCAAAAGAAAGAGCCGCTGAATCCGCAGCAGGGCGCGATGTCGGGCAGCGAGGTTTCTTGCGCGAAGCCTTCGATTCTGCCGGGTGAAGAGCTTCCGGCCGAGTGGGGCGGTGGAAAGAATCTTTGGCCTTGGGCGATTCCTAAGCTGGCGTATAACGTGGCGACGAAGCCGGAGTTGGTGGGGCACTTTGCGCCGGAGTCTCCGGACTTTGAGCTGATGGTTCCGGACCAGATTCGGGTGAATATCTTTCTCAAGCATTTGGCGGTTTGGGAGAAGGACAGGGCGGCTGGGCGGGATACGATGCCGAACTTTATTCAGTTGCGGCTGCCGAATGATCATACGGCGGGGACGCGGGTGGGGTCGCCGCGGCCGGAGGCTTCGGTTGCCGATAATGACCTGGCGATTGGGCGAGCGGTGGAGGCGATTTCGCACTCGGCATATTGGAACGATACGGCGTTCTTTATCTTAGAAGACGATGCGCAGGCTGGAGCGGATCATGTGGATGCGCATCGGTCGCTGGCAATCGTGGTGAGCAAGTATGCTCCCCATGCTGCGGAGGGGAAGGCCGCGGTGGTTGACAGCCGGTTCTACTCGACGGTGAGCGTGCTGCGGACGATGGAGTCGCTGCTGAGTGTTCCTCCAATGAACAATAATGATGCGTTTGCTTCGCTGATCTCGACGCTGTTTACCGGGCCTGGCGATCAGGCGGCGTTTTCGGCTGACGTGTCGAATCGCGTGAATGGGCTGATCTATACGGCGAATAAGCCGGATGCGCCCGGGGCGGCCGCGTCGATGAAGATGGACTTCAGCCATGCGGATCGCGCGGATACGTTCAAGCTGAATTTGATCTTGTGGCAGGATGCGATGGGAAAGACTCCTCCGCCGGCCGCGTTGCTGGTGCGGCATGCGAAGAAGAAGGATGACGACGACTGAGTCCTTCGGGGACGCGAGCGTTAGCGGAGGAAGACGCTTAGTTCGGCGGCTGCGGCTCGGAGGGGTGGAAGGAAGCGGGTTTGCATTTCCAGCATCGGGATCCGGGGGGCGTGGCCGCTTAGGTTGACCACTGCTACTACTCGGCCGTTGCCTGCGTAGACCGGGACGGCGATGGAGCGGAGGCCGATTTCGTACTCCTGATCGACCAGGGCGTAGCCGTTGCGGCGGACGTTGCGGAGGGCGAGGCGGAGCTTGTCCACAGAATTGATCGTGCGAGGGGTGTATTGGGTGAGGATGACGCGGGAGAGGAACGTTTCGAGCTGATCTTGCGGCAGGTAGGCGAGCAGGACGCGGCCCATGCTGGTGCAGAAGGCGGGGAGGCGCGAGCCGATATGGAGGTCGACCGACATGACGCGGGTGACGCTGGTGCGGGCGATGTAGACGATCTGCTCGCCGTCTAATGTCGCGACAGAGAAGCTCTCATGGTAGGTGTTCGACATGCGCTCGAGGATGGGCTGGGCGGCGTTGGCGAGGGTGCTGGAGGCCGTGTAAGTGTTGGCCAATGAAAGCATTTTGGGGCGGAGGGAGTAGCGCTGCGACTCGTCGGCGCCCGCGAAGCCTAGCTTGGAGAGAGTGTAGAGGCAGCGGCGGACGGCAGCGCGGGAGAGGCCGGTGCGGAGCGAAAGCTGCGAGATGGTCATCTGCGGAGTTTGTGGCGTGAATGCTTCAATCACGACGAGGCCGCGGGCGAGGGAGGCCATGAAGTTGGGGTCGCCGGTATAGCAGTCGAGGGCAACGCCGGGGAGGGTTTTGGCTTTGGCGGGGGCAGGTGGGGCAAGGGTAGCAGTGGGTGACAAAGTGGCCTCCTCAGGTCAGCAGTAGAGCAAAAATAGATCGGGCGATTGCCGCTCTCGACTTACGGTAAACGCACAATTGAAGCGAGCGCAAGGACTTAGCGCACGTGGGGTGCGTTTTCCTTGAATGAATCGCTGGTTGCGGTGCGATTATCGTTGCTGAGCGGGCGATTTACGACGCTTGGATGTGCTTGCACCATCCCAGGTCCCGGAAGTGGGACCTGAAACACCTTTATCGTTGTCGGGGAAGTGGTTATTTGTGGCTGCGGTAGAGGTTGATGAGGTTGGTGGTGGAGGTGTCGTGGGCGGTGGCGGGTGGGTTGGTGGGGGCTTCGATCTGGTTGAGGATTTTGGTGGCTAAGACTTTGCCTAGCTCTACGCCCCATTGGTCGAAGGAGTCGATGGACCAGATGACGCCCTGGGTGAAGACGGAGTGCTCATAGAGGGCGATGAGGGAGCCTAGGGTGGAGGGGGTGAGGTGCTCGGCGAGGAGGGTGTTGGAGGGGCGGTTGCCTTCGAAGACTTTGTGGGGGACGAGGGCTTCGGGGACGCCTTCGGCGCGGACTTCTTCGGCGGTTTTGCCGAAGGCGAGGGCTTCGGCCTGGGCGAAGACGTTGGCCATGAGCATGTCGTGATGGCGGCCGAGCGGGTTGAGGGATTTGTAGAAGCCGATGAAGTCGGCGGGGATGAGGCGGGTGCCCTGGTGGATGAGTTGGTAGAAGGAGTGCTGGCCGTTGGTGCCGGGCTCTCCCCAGTAGATGGGGCCGGTTTGGGTTTCTACGGGCGTTCCGTCGAGGGTGACGTGCTTGCCGTTGGACTCCATGGTTAGCTGCTGGAGGTAGGCGGGGAAGCGCTTGAGGTACTGCTCGTAGGGGAGGATGGCTACGGTCTGGGCGTCGAAGAAATCGGTGTACCAGACGGTTAGGAGACCGAGGATCGCGGGGAGATTCTTCTCGAGGGGCGTTGTGCGGAAGTGGACGTCCATCTGGTGGAAGCCGTCGAGCATGGCGCGGAAGTTGTCGGGGCCGATTGCGATCATGGTGCTCAGGCCGATGGCGGAGTCCATGGAGTAGCGTCCGCCGACCCAGTCCCAGAAGCCGAACATGTTTTCGGTGTCGATGCCGAATTTGGAGACGAGTTCGGTGTTGGTGGAGAGGGCGACGAAGTGTTTGGCGATGGCCTCGGTCTGCTTGAGCTTGGCGAGCGTCCACTCACGGGCGGAGTGGGCGTTGGTCATGGTCTCTTGCGTGGTGAAGGTCTTGGAGGCGACGAGGAAGAGGGTTTCTTCGGGGTCGAGGTCGCGGGTGGCTTCGACGAAGTCGGTGCCGTCGACGTTGGAGACGAAGCGGAAGGTGAGGTCGCGGTGGGTGTAGTGGCGGAGGGCCTCGTAGGCCATGACGGGACCGAGGTCGGAGCCGCCGATGCCGATGTTGACGATGTTCTTGATGGGCTTGTCGGTGAAGCCGAGCCAGGCGCCGGAGCGGATCTTGTCGGCGAAGGCGGCCATCTTGTCGAGGACCTTGTGGACTTCGGGAACTACGTCTTCACCGTCGACTTTGATGGACTCGGAGGCGGGGGCGCGGAGGGCGATGTGGAGGACGGCGCGGTTCTCGGTGGTGTTGATTTTTTCGCCGGTGAACATGGCTTCGCAGTGGGTGCGGAGGCCGGATTCTTTGGCCAGCTGGATGAGGAGGCCGAGGGTCTCGTCGGTGATGCGGTTCTTGGAGTAGTCGAGGAAGAGGCCGCAGGCTTCAGCGTTGAAGCGGGTGCCGCGCGATGGATCGGACTGGAAGAGGTCGCGGAGCTGCTGTGGGCGGATGGTTTCGGCGTGCTGCTGAAGGGCTTTCCAGGCTGGGCGGGAGGTTAGCGGAACGATGCGGTCGGTCATGGGATTTTGAAATGCTCTCCTGTGAGCGAGGGCGCGACGGGTGGCGCGTTCGCTGAAGGTATTAGAGCATTGTGGAGGGGTGGAAGATGTAAAGAGAGTAGAGGCGTGCGGGAATTCTGGACATGGAGTCTGGTGGAAGAGAGTTGTTGCGATGGCATGAGCCGGAGTGGCTGAGGGAAGAGCACTCAGCGGTCACAGCCTGGACGAATTCACGTCCGGTGATCAGCAATGCTTGAGAAGCCAGACTTGGCCAAAGATTACTGCGGAGGAAAATGGTCGGGGCGAGAGGATTCGAACCTCCGACCCCCTGGTCCCGAACCAGGTGCCCCGGCAGAAGGTGAAGCGACCTTTTAGAATCTTATAGTTGTGAAATTTCTCTCCGAATTTGACCCCTTGGGGAGGTAATTTCATGGCTGGTTTCGCTGACTTCATCAAGCACCGCAAATACTTCGTTTGTGTCTCGCCTGCGACCTTGGATTGGTACAAATCCTGCTTTCGCTCTATACCGGAATCCCCCACACAAGCTGACCTCCAGAACGCCGTGATTGCGATGCGCGAACGCGGCCTAAAGCCAACGGGGATCAACAGCGCCATTACATGCTGGAATGCCTACGCGCATTGGCTTGCGTTCCCTGAGACAAAATGCGGTCCGGGTTGCAAGCATCCGAAGCTCACCCGGCTGAAGGAACCACAGAACAACTTGGCTGTGTACTCGGAGCAGCAGATTCATCGGGTGGTGGCCTATAAGCCGAACACGGCTGAGCTGCGAACGCACCTCATCATGCTGTTCCTGTTCGATGTGGGCGCACGTATCAGCGAAGTGCTTTCCCTGTGCGCCGATTCCCTTGATTTTGAAAACTTGCTGGTGCGGCTGGATGGGAAGGGCGGCAAGACGCGAATCGTTCCTTTCAGTGCCGAACTCCGCAAGCGTCTGGTGCGTTACATCGCGGATGCACCCGGCCATCGGCTTGTCTTCATCACGCGGAGCGGAACCAAGCTGGAGCGGAGAAGCGTCCTTCGCAGCGTCAAGCGTCTGTGTCGCAAGGTGGGCTTTGAACCGCCCGCCCGAACGCTACACGCGGCCCGGCACAGCTTCGCGTCCAACTACCTTCGCAAGGGTGGGAACGCAATCGCCTTGCAACGGACTTTGGGCCACTCTGACCTTACTACCACGCAGAGATATTGCCACCTTGCAGTTGCAGACTTACAGGCCGCACATGAGCGCATCAGCCTGTTGGCGAGGTAGCCATTGAGCGGAATATCTTCGGGTGGGCCGAATGTGCAATAAGCTCTTTATTATCAATGATTTACTACATTCAGCGAATTGTCGCTGTGCGGAAATGTATGTATTGCGGTGCTCTATGGATGGTGTATTGGCAACATTATTACCCACCCCCTATCCAATTCATTCTGTTGTAGTTCCACAGATGCTCATTGCGCCAACCGTGCTGCAATGTGATTCGCTGTGCGCCTAAGTGCTTCGCAATGAATGACATCATGCCAGAAACGCATATAGTGTAGGCGCTATTGGTCCAGTAGGGCGCGCAACGGGATTCCACCGTGAGCGTTTTCAATGGAATCAACAACTTCGTGCCTCAAAACGCATAAGTATGGGGACAATTGGTTCAATGACGCGAACAGCGAAAATTCGCTGTGAGTCTAAGCGGCTCGGAATCAACGATATAAGCCCTGAAAGTGCCTATATGTAGGGCCAATTGCTCCCTGATTGGGTGAATCGGACCGCGATGCGCCGTAGCTAAGTGCAATGCATTGAATCACATCAGCCCTAAAACCCCCTATATGTAGGGCCAATTGCTCCGCGATGGGGTAATTGGATTGCGCTGTGTAATAGGTAAGTGCAATAAATTCAGCTACATGCACCCCTTCCCGTCCTATATGTAGGGGTGATTCATTCCAAACAGGGTGCATTCCACAAGGAGGAACACATGGACATTATTCAGACAGTTGCACACCAGCCCGGATTGCTGAGCGGATCACGCTTGGCGCGATTGCTTGTGCTTGACAGAAAGACCATTGCGCGGATGGCGCGCGAAAACCGGATACCTCATCTCCGCTTAGGCGGACGTATCCGTTTCAACCCGCAGGCGGTAGCCGGGTGGCTGCTTGCTTCACAGACGGAGGTACAGTAATGCGAACCACAGACGACCTCATCCGCATGGCAACGCCAACCACGGCAAAAGAAGCATCCGTGCTGCGTGAATTCAGCGAGCATTACCGTGCCAATCCTGAGTTGTTTCCATTCCTGGAGCGGCACGCCCTAAAGCAAGTCCGCAAGTTTGGCTGGGTTTGCTTTGATGCTGCTTGGGCAGGGGCGCTGATGGAATTGCGCATTCCGGGCGGCCCGGAGTTCAAGCTAACCGCGAAGCTGAAAGCGTGGTATGTCCGCGCTATTCTCTACGGCAATTCTGACCTGAATGGCTGGCTTGAGATGCGCCGTGCCGCACCGGACAGCGTATTCGGCATGGCGGTTGCCAAGAAACTGCCGGGCGATTACGCGGGGCGGCTGGAGTGGCGTGACGGGCGGCCACTCACAGACGCGCCCACACAGCTAATGAAGAAAGCAGCGCGCTCAGTGCGGCCCGCACAAGCCGAACTCTTTGAGGTGGCGGGATGAATTTTGCAGGGACACATGAGGTACGGAGCAAGACAGAAACGGGGATATTTGCGGGCTATTTTGATAGCGAAGCAGCCGCGCTGTCCGCAGTTGAGCGGCTGGGGAATTACAAAGCGGCATGGGCCACACTCAACCCACTCAGTGCCGATGCGTTGACCACTGACACCATCATCAACCCGATAGAGCTGGTGCGGTCGTACAACACGGCTGCGGACGCACACATTGCCCGCCGTGAATGGCTGCTCCTGGACTTTGACCCTCCGCGCCCAACCGACACCAACAGCACGGACACAGAGAAAGCAGCGGCGCACCAGCAAGCGGAAGAGTGCCGTGGTGAGCTAACCGCGATGGGTTGGCCCGTGCCTACGGTGATCGACAGCGGCAATGGCTTCCATTTGCGCTATCGCATCAACCTGCCGAACGATGCGGCGGCGCATGGACTGGTGCGGTCGCTGCTTCACTCGCTTGCGGGGCGGTACTCAATGCTGGACACGACCAACCACAACGCGGCGCGGGTGGCCAAACTGCCGGGCACGTGGACGCGGAAAGGCGAACACTCAATTGAGCGGCCACACCGCGTTAGTCAAGTGCTCTCAGAAGGCGCAGGGATGGTCACAGAGGCACAGCTACAAGCTATCGCTGGGGATGTGACCGCTGTTGAGTACGGAGCGCAGCAAGAGGTCACCAGCGATGAAGCCAAGTCCGCGCGGGAATGGCTGCTTGGCTACCTGGAGCATTATGAGCTGGTGTCACGGACGGAGGCACGGCGTATCACTGGCGGCTGGAAAATCGGCATCTTCTGCCCGCTCACGGAGGCGGACGCACAGCCACATGACGAGCGCGATGAAACCAGCACGATCTTGCGAATCATCAGTGGCAAGCTGTCGTTCAAATGCTCCCACAACACCTGCGAAAAGCAGGAGAGGCACACAACCGTGTTCAAACATGAAATGGCAAAGCGCAATCCCATCCCGTACCTGCCCGAACCTGGACAAGACGCGGGGGTTGTACTGGGGACAGCACGGCGCACGCGGCCACTCCCACCGCTTTTGCAAGCAGATTTGGGGGATGACTTCCGCTTGGACAACCAAGACTTTGCCCTCATTACCGATGTCAACCCGCCGCTGCTTGCCGCGTGGACCGGGAAAGCATGGGAGCTGCGACCGGATCGGCGGCTGCTCAGCAAAGCGGTAAATGCTCACTTGAAGCATCTCTACTCCCTGTATCCGCCCCCAGTCGAAGGCCGGGACAGGCGCGGGATGCTGAAGGCATCCGATACGTTGGGCGGCGTCACTTCCTATGTGTGGCTGGACTTGCCGGAGAAGCGGCGTGAGCAATTTGACACTAATGAGTACCTGCTGGGCTTGCCGGGCGGCTTGGTGGCCGATCTACGTGCGGGAGAGTTGCGTCCGATGCAGCGTGAAGACTACATCTCACGGTGTCTGACTGTAGCACCAGACACAGGCCATCCCACTCCGAGGTGGACGCGATTCCTCATGGAGCTTGCTTGCGGGGACCGTGACCTTGCTGAGTACCTACGGCGGCTCTGCGCCTTGTGTCTGGCGGCCCACCCGGAGCAGTCGATCTATGCACTGTACGGTGGCGGCAGAAATGGCAAAGGCTCTTTCATCCGTGTCCTGGAAGGCATCCTTGGCAACATGGCCGTGCTGTTGCGTCCGCGTGAGCTGGCTGAGAGCAAGTTTGCCGATGACGCAAACAAGCGGACTCTTTCAACGCTGGAGGGCGCTCGGCTGATTTGTGTCCAAGAGGCGAAGACTGACAATCTGGATTTCCCACTTCTGAAAGTCTTGAGCGGCGGGGACACAGTGAGCGCGGCGGCCATGCGTGAGAATGCGCGGCAGATTAGGCCAACGTGGAAACTCTTTTTGACCACCAATGAGCAGCCCATCTTTCCGGCGGATGCTGCATTCCGTGGCCGTGTTCATCTTGTGCCTTTCCGCGCGGACTTCAGCGAAGCGCCGGAGACGACCATTGACGCCACCCTGCGTGCGGAGTTGCCGGGCATATTGGCTGAGCTGATTACGCTATGTCCGTCAGTCATTCGTGACGGGCTGAAGCGACCATCCGCAGTGAGCAAGTCAACGGATGATCTGTTTGCTGAGCTGGACGTGGCCGCGCAATTCAGGACAGCTTGCCTGGACGATGCCCTGGATGGGAAGGTGAGATACGCGGACATGGTTCGTGCCGTGACCGTGTGGGCCAATGATAGTGAGCTGGACGGGGACGTAATCCCAAAGGTGATTGCGGACTTGAAAAGGCAGAAGGGCGTGAAGTACTGCACATGCAAGATAGACGGGAAAGCTGTCAAAGGATTCCGGGGTGTGCGGTTGCGTCTTGCGGCGGTCTAACCGGGAAGGTGACCGGGGTGACCGCTTATTACCTTATCGGAATGACCCCTTGAAGAAAAATAAGTAAGGGGTCAGAGGGATAAGGCGAAAACGTGGTCACCCTAGACACCGGGCAGCAACGCTTGCGAAAAATGACCCCTTGGGCCATACTATTCAGCAACGGAAGATTTGTTGTAACTTGTTGATTCTAAAAATGGTCGGGGCGAGAGGATTCGAACCTCCGACCCCCTGGTCCCGAACCAGGTGCGCTACCAGACTGCGCTACGCCCCGAACAATGGATAGGTGAGTGGCTGGCCGTTAGCGGACAAGCGCAGAACTCCGGAAAACAACGAGAGCTGCAACATCCGCTGACCAACCTTTTGAGTTTAGCAGAAGTCGAGCGCGGCGGGATGGTTGATCCGACGCTGGTCGCGATGCTGCTCTGGATGATCGGTTAGAAGATTCAGGGCTGCGGCGCAGGGGTGGGAGATGCGGCCTCTGGGGGCGCGGCGGTTGGTGGCGTTGTGCCCGGGGCTGTGGTAGGAGCGGCGGGCGATGCTGGGGACGCTCTCGGAACTGCGGGCGCTGTAGTCGAGGGCGTTGCTGGTGCGGAGGGCTGATCCGCTGGCGTGGCTGGAGGCGTTGCTACCGGAGCTGCGGTCGCTTGTGCAGGTGTAGGAGTCGCCGGAGCGGGGGATGTCGTGACTGCGGGCGCGGTGGGTACCGGTTTGTGGGCCGCTCTTGGGTGGGACTTCGACGGGGCCTTCTCCGCGTGAGGAATTCCATAGGCTTGTCCATGGCGGGTGATGGTCTTCTCGTCGAAGGTGTGGGTGTCGGGGGCGGCGAAGGTTGCGCCTGCTGGGACCAGGGTATTGGTTACAGTCTTCTCGGTGGTGGCTCCGGTCCGCAATTCGATGCGTGTTTTGTCGATACCCTTTTCCTGAACGAGATATTGACGGGCGTTGAGAGCACGCTCGGCAGCGGCCTCGGGCTTCTCATCCGGCGTCGCGTTGCCAACGATCACGAGGTGCGCGTCGGTCTGCTGCGAGAGGGTGAGGGCGATGTCGTCAAGGCAGCCCTTGGCTTCGTTGTCGACGCGAACGGGGCGACGGTGGTCACGAGTGAATGCGAGGGTGCAGAGGGGCTGCGTCTGCGGGGCCACGGGAACGATGGGCGCCGTGATGATGACGTCGGTGGTGGCCTTGGCGGTTTGGCCGAGATCGTCCACGACGTTGCAGGTTACGGTGATGGTGCTCGGGCTTAGGCCGGCGGTGGTGAGGATGGCCGTCGAGCCGTTGCTGGCGATCGTGCCCTGCGTGGGCGTGTAGGAGTAGGTGAGTGGCCGATTCTGCGGGCTGGTGGCGACGGTGCTGATCGCGATGTCTGTGCCGGAGATGGCGGTGCTCGGATTCGCGCTGCAGGTGATCGTGGGTGGCTCAAAGGCCTTGACGGTGAAGGGCGCGGCGCAGGACGCCTGCTGGCGAGCCCTGGGGCCTTCCTGGACATGGCCCGTGACGGTGTAATCGCCGGGTGCGAGGCCCGTGGTGTCGATCGTGGCTTCCGGGCCCGACGCGGTGATCTTGCCGCCGTTGGAGGCCCAGGTGTAGACGGGAGTTTTCTTGGAGTTCAACTGCAGGGCGTTGGCTTCGATCTTGATCGGATCGCCGGGGTAAACGCTGGCGGGCTGTGCCGAGCAGCCTAGCATGATGGGATACGGAGGCTCGACGTTGCCCATCCGGAGGACGAGGCCGGCGGAGAGCTTCATATTGCTGAGATTACTGAAGCCGCCCTCGGTTCCCGACGGAAGGAGCAGCGGACCATAGACCACCTGGGAGCGCTGATAGTCGGCCTGGATGGGTCGGAGGGCGAGGTGCTGTCCCCAGAAGGGGAGCACGTAATCGATACCGACGCCGCCGGTGACTCCCCAACCCCACATCAGGGACTGGCCTGCGGGACCGTTGGTGCGCTCGCCGCCACCTAGGGCGTGAGCAAAGGGAACCCAGCGTCCTAACGGGAGACGCGCGACGGGTCCGCCCTCAGCGGTGTAGACCAATTGACTGCAGGTTTCTCCGGTGCAGTTGGGAATGTATTGTTTGTGCTCGGTGGTGCCGGAAAAATAGCCACCCTCGATCTGGACGCCGAAGTAGCGATTGAACCAGGTGGAAACGCTGACGGTCGCGTTGGGGTTATAGACGCTCTGAAACTGGTAGCCGGCGATTTCGCTATTGAACGGATGGAAGTAGCCGTAGCCGCCGTAGATGTCGACGCGCGAGTCAATATGCTCTTCGCCGGCCTTCGTCGCCTGTGCAGAGGAGAGGCACGCAGCAGTGCCTAAACCGACGAGAACTAAAGCGAGCCGAGCCCATTGAGTCAAGCGTTGCATTGCTGCGATCCTCCAGATATCCGGTTCAGATTGAGGCTTTGCGGCTTCGAGCAGACGTTTCCAGAAACTCATTGGAATCATACGAGTGCGTTGAGTCCACCACAGTAGTATCCCCTAGAAGTGAACGTGGGTCGGAGGAAAACTCGGGCCCAAACTATTGGGCGGACTTGATAAGGGGCTTTCAAGCGGATAAGCTCAATCAGATGGAAGAATTCCGTTCAGGTGCTGCGCGATGTCCAAGACAATGTGGGTTGTGTTGAACGAGCGTGCGCGCACTCGGCTTTGTCCCGTGAACGGCTAACCTTTTCGTCCCGTGAACGGCTTTTCTTTTTATAGTTCTGGTTGATCATACTAACGCCATAGGCCTTACGGGGAATTTCATCTGTGACAAGCGGGCCGCACCGGGGCCGCGAGGGAGGTCACTTGGTTACTGACAGTGCTGCCGACGAAGGTGTCGTGAAACTTCATCAGAAGCGGTTGAATCACCTTCAGGCGTTGGAAGCAGAGAGCCTCTACATTTTGCGTGAGGCTGTCGCCGAATTTGCGCGGCCGGTGATGTTGTATTCGATTGGCAAGGATTCGAGTGTCATGTTGCGGCTGGCGCAGAAAGCGTTTTATCCGGGCAAAATTCCGTTTCCTCTGCTGCATATCGATACCAGCTATAAATTCCCCGAGATGATTTCCTTCCGCGATAACTATGCGAAGGAGATTGGGGCGGATTTGATTGTGCATCGCAATGAGGCGGCGATTGCGGACGGCGCGAGCCCTTGGAAGCTGGGGACCCAGAATTGTTGTGGGGCACTTAAGACTCGGTCGTTGTTGGATGCGCTGGAAGAGGGTGGGTACGACGCTGCCTTTGGTGGGGCTCGGCGCGATGAAGAGAAGAGTCGGGCGAAGGAACGGGTGTACAGCTTCCGGGACGCTGCGGGGCAGTGGGATCCAAAGAATCAGAGGCCGGAACTTTGGAGCTTATATAACTCGCGACTGCGCAAGGGCGAGAGTATTCGCGTGTTTCCTCTGTCGAACTGGACGGAGCTGGATATCTGGCTTTATCTGTACGCGGAGCAGATTCCGATTGTGCCGTTGTATTTCGCGGAGGAACGGCTGGCAGTGATTCGTGGCGGCATGATTACGGTGGTGCACGAGGGAATGCGTTTGCTGCCTGGAGAGCAGCCGGAGCTGATGAAAGTTCGCATGCGGTCGCTGGGATGCGTGCCTTGCACCGGCGCGATTCGTAGTGATGCGGAGACGCTGCCGGAGATTATCGAGGAACTGATTGGGTTCCGTCGCAGTGAGCGCGAGGGACGGGCGATTGACCACGACGAAGAGGGCTCGATGGAGTTGAAGAAGCGTGAGGGATATTTCTAATGAGCACTTTACCCTCAGCACACGAGACTGCGAAGGAGACTAGCTTTCGGGAGTTTTTGGATAGCCATCTTGAACAGGAGATGCTGCGGTTTACTACGGCCGGCAGCGTCGACGACGGGAAGAGCACGCTGATCGGGCGGCTGCTGCATGACACGAAGAGTGTTTATGAGGACCAGCTTGCGTCGATTCGAGCGAGTCGGGTGAATCGATCGGGCGGTGCCGTGGATCTGTCGTTGCTGACGGATGGATTGAAGGCCGAGCGCGAGCAGGGCATCACGATTGACGTGGCGTATCGATACTTTTCGACGACGAAGCGGAAATTTATTATTGCGGATACGCCGGGGCATGAGCAGTACACGCGCAATATGGCGACGGGCGCGTCGACTGCGGATGTGGCGATTGTGCTGATCGATGCGAAGGCGTTTCAGCGGGCTGGGGAGTTGCTGCCGCAGTCGCGGAGGCATACGTATATTGCTAGCCTGCTGCGGATTCCTCACGTGGTTGCGGCGATCAACAAGATGGACATCGTGGGCTATAGCGAAGAGGTGT
>Ga0302319_10017882_pt1 | contig 12959 bp, 12 predicted proteins | sample Bog_T0_2_FD_203319 | JGI IMG/M metagenome (GOLD analysis project Ga0302319, IMG submission 203319) | Peat permafrost microbial communities from Stordalen Mire near Abisko, Sweden - Bog_T0_2 | ecosystem: Environmental > Terrestrial > Soil > Wetlands > Peat | place: Sweden: Abisko, Stordalen Mire...
AAGACCGGCAGCTCGAAATACCGGTCCGACCAGAACGACTCGGGGGGCAGGCCGGAGGGCACGTCGCCGGGGTAGAACGGCCGCTGCGTGGTCTCGCCGAGCGGCAGGCCTAGCACGACCTCGACCGGACGGCCGGCGACGGTGATCTTGCCGTCATTGGTCGCCAGCACCGACGCGACGGCGTGGGTGGTGGACGGCACGTCGGCGCCGACGCCGCTCGCCAGGGCCCGCACCAGGTGCACCAGGTTCTCCCGCCGCAGTGCCGGGACGTGGTCCGCCTTGGTAGCGCAGAAGGCGACGCGGCTGATGCGGCGCGGCCGGAACGGCATCCGCGAGCCGTTGTCATAGGCGAGGCCGCCGGCGATCTCGCTGATCGCGCGGGCGGTGTCCTCGAACGCCTGGCGACCGGCGTGCAGCGCGCCGAGCACGTCCACCAGCACGATCTGGCGGTCGAACTGGGTGAAGTGGCGGTCGAAGAACTGCGTGCGCACTTCGGTGCGGTAGGCGTCGTAGCGGTCGCGCAACAGCGCGGCGTTGCTGCCGGGCAGCGGCGGGTCGCGGCTGGGGTCGAGCGGGAAGAACCACATATACGGCGCGTCGGCGCGGGCACCGGGTGCGACGAATCGGCCCGGCTGCAGGTAGCGCAGGCCGGCCTTTTCGCGGCAGGCTTGCAGCGCGGTCCGATACAGCTCGTGACCGCGGCGGATCAGCGCATCGTCCGCCGGCGCGTCCGGATCAACCGCCCGCAGGAAATCCAGGAACGGCGTGCCGAACGCGTCGCGCGGCGGCTGGCTGAACAGCTCCAGCGTGGCGCGCGACCAGGCGGCGAACGGCTGCCTGAGCATCGGCAGGTCGAGCAGCCACTCGCCCGGGTAGTCCAGCAACTCCAGTCTGATCCGGCGCCAGCGGAACCGCTGCCAGACCGCGCCGCGGTCGATTTCCAGGTCGAGCGCGATCTGCGCCACGTCCTCGGTGCGCGGCGGCCAGTTCGGGCTTTCGGCCGCGAGGTCCTTTAGCTTGGCGACGTGGTCGAACCAGGGTGTGGTGGAGGCGCCGGCGGGGACCACGCGCACCGAGCGCAGCCGGCCGCCGCCCCGGCGCTCCAGCGCGGCCTGCAGGCTGGGCAGCGTGTTGCGGCCGGCGCCCATCGCCAACAGGTTGCTGATCAGCGAGGTGAGGAAAACCGTCTTGCCGGCGCGGGTGAGGCCGGTGACCGCCAGACGGATGGTTGATTCGTTCAGCCGCGCCTCGGCGCGGGCGGCGGCGCCGGCGGCGATCTGGCGTAAGCCCGACATCAATGAACCGGCCATCGGGCGCGTATCATGGCGCTGGGGCGGCTGCGGGGGAAGGGCCAGCAGAGCTTGTGAGGGCGGCGTCTGTGGCAAGCGTGCCTGTGGCGGCGGCGAAGGCGCGGGGTTGGCAGGCGCTGATGGTCGCACGGCGGGGCTTTCCACAGAGAGACGATCCCCGATGGAATGCTCCCTAGGGGGATGCTCCCCAGGGGTATGCTCCCTGTCGGCGAGCGGCGCCACAAGGCGGCTCAGGCGATCGATCGGGCGCGTCATATCTACCACTTGGCGGTGACCGTCTGAACTTGACGCACGAAGGCGCGTTCGGTTGGCTGGGCGCGCCGAGCTTCGCACGCACGATGCCGCACGACGCCGGGGCCGCCCAGGCGTGCGCCATGACCGCGCGGAGGTGGTGGCGAGCTTTTCACGGCAATGCGATCCCGGACGATGACGGCCACCGTTACACCGACATCGCGATCCGCGCCAAGCTGACAAAGTAGGCCGGCGTCGCGCGGCGGGTCGGACTGGCCTTTCAGGCCGTGTCCATAACGGCCGGGACCGTCGGCGGTCGGGACCAGGAGCAGGATCGACCGGCGGGCGTTGGCCTGATCCTTCGCCCGATTCGGGTTGATGAGGCTGGGTCGGCTTCGCCGCAGCGCCCGCCGATCGGACCGCCGGCCGGACAGTGCGCGGAGCCGCGACCGGCGGATGGCTTCGTGCACCGCCGTCAGGCGGATCAGGCTAAGACGCCAGCTTGGCCCGCAGATACTCACCCAGCAGGATCACGGTTGGTTCGGTGACTTCGTCGTCATGCAGCAAGTCGCCGGCGATTTCGCGGGCCACACGACCGGCTTCTTCATCGTTGGCATCGTCCGCGGCGGCAAACAACGCCATCAATTGCGCGGTGATCTGTTCATGGACCTTGGTGTTTTCCGCCTGCTCGGCCTGGACGCGGTCGATCATCGGCAGCGCCCACTTCATGGACGCCGACACCTTGCCCTGGGCAATCAGCGGCAGCAGCGTCAGCGGCGGCAGCACGACATCCTCGTCATGCTCCAGATGCGGCTTCACAACGTCGAGCGCTTTCTGCGCCGCAGGTCCGACGGGGGCCGGGCGTTGTGCCAACGCGGTCAGCTTGGCGATGACCTCCGCGTGCTCCAGGCGCTCCGATTGCGGTATCTTGACCATCGGGTCGGCGACCGCGGGGCGTGCCAGTCCCATCGCGGCGAAAGCGCCCACGAACAAGGTTGTCGTCAGCAGGCGTGTCATCCGGGACATCGAATTCCTCCTTCTTGCGGGTGAATTATTCTGGCCGACGAACGGCGCAACGACAACCAACGGGGTTGTCCATCAGGCTGGCCAGCAGTGAGACGACGCAACGTTGCCTCTGTCCCCGGCAAATAAATCGCGAGAGGCCGGCGAACATCATGAGGACCCTTCCGGGCTTATCATTCGCCCGGATGAATTCGGAACGAGAACACGGCAGTTCAAGATTGATACGCACTATTGAGGGAACCAACTCGCTGGCTGGTGGGCTCCGCGGACAGCGACCCCGGCGCGCCCTTTTGCCAGGCGTTTCGGCAGGGGGCAGCCGACACCGCGTGCCGCCGGCGTTGGCGGCATCCGATAGCGCGACCCGTGTCGCCCGATTAAACAATCGGGCAGGCAGCCACATGCTTCTGGTAAGCGGAGCGCCCCAGCAGACGGTCGTACCAGGCGCGCAGGTGTGCCAACGGCGGGCGTTCGAAATCCATGTTGAACCAGCGATGCGCGTGCACGCCCCAGGCAATATCGCACAGCGTGAAGGCGTTGCCCGCGATGAAGTCATGCCGTCCGAGCTGCCCATCGATCATCCCGTAGGCGCGCGCCGCGCCGGCGATCCCGGCGTGGATCGCCGCCATGTTGCGCTGTTCCGGCGGGGTGCGGATCAGCCCCTGGAACACCGCGCTGGCATGACGCCCGAGCACCGTCTGCTGCGCGTCCAGCCATTGATCGACCGTTGCCCGCGCCAGTGCCTCCTGCGGCCAAAGCGGCGAGCCGGGCGCGTGCGCGGTGCAAAGATACCGCAGGATCACGTTGCTCTCCCACAGCGCGAACGCGTCTTCCTGCAGCGTTGGGATCAGGCCGGTGGGATTCATCGCGCGATAGTCGAGTGAGTCGTTCCCGCCGAACGGTCCGCCAATATCGACCCGTTCGTACGGCAAACCCAGTTCATCGAGCAGCCAGAGCACCTTCATCACGTTGCTCGATGTGACGCGGCCCCACAGGATGCGACGCATGCTTGCCTCCCCGGCTTGTGCGGCGCGACCCTAGGGCGGCTGCTTGCGCCCCCGCAAGAACGCGGGCACACCGAAAGGAATGATGCGGCCGCGCACCTGCTCCGTTGCCCTGCTGGCCACGCTCGCGGCGGGGACGGCACTGGCGGTGGCGTTCGCGCTGGAATGGTGGGGTGGCCTGGCGCCCTGCGCGCTGTGCCTGTGGGAGCGGTGGCCGTATCGCGTGGCGATCGCGCTTGGGCTGATCGCGATGCTGCTGCCTCGCCGGGCGGCCCGTCTGGTCCTGGCGGCGCTGCTGCTTACCGTGCTGGCGGCAGCGGCACTCTCGCTGGTGCATGTCGGGGTGGAGCAGGGGCTTTGGCCCAGCCCGCTGCCGGAATGCGCGGCCCCGCCGTTGGCAACGGGCTCGATCGCCGAGCGGCTGGCGAGCCTGCCCGCCCATCCGGCCAAGCCCTGCGACGATCCCTCCTATCTTGTGCCGTGGCTGCCGGTTTCGTTGGCGACGATAAACCTCGTTTTCGCGCTGGCGTTCGCGGCGGCGCTGGCCACTTATCTAGGCCAAAGCGACAGGCGCCAAAGCGGCAAGAGAAGGAGGAGGCGATGACGGACAAGATGCGGTTTCCCGGCGATCCGGCTCCGGCGGGGCTGGTGGACCGGGTCATCCGGGTGGACCACGCCGGCGAATATGGCGCGGCACGGATCTATGCCGGCCAGCTCGCGGTGCTGCGCGGCAGCAACAAGGTGCCGGTGATCGAGCGCATGATGGCGCAAGAGCAGTATCACCTGGACACGTTCTCGGTGCTGATCGGCGAGCGCCGGGTGCGCCCGACCGCGCTGCTGCCGCTGTGGCACCTGGCCGGCTTCGCGCTGGGTGCGGCAACCGCCGCGCTCGGGGAGCGCGCCGCGATGGCATGCACCGTGGCGGTGGAGGAGGCCATCGACGCGCACTACCAGGGGCAACTCGATGCGCTGGGCGAGAGCGAGGCGCCGCTGAAAGCCACCATCGCCCGGTTCCGCGATGAGGAACTGGAGCATCGCGATATCGGCCTGGAGCACGGCGCGGAGCAGGCGCCCGGCTACCGGGTGCTGTCCTCGGTGATCAGGGCCGGCTGCCGCGTGGCGATCGCGATCAGCGAGCGGGTCTAGCCCCGCGATCGACCGATCTGGTTGGGGACCGATGGACGCGATCGACCGATCTGGTTGCGGATCAGCGGATGTAGGGCGGAGCAGCGAAGCGCCATCCGCCGCTGCGGTGCGGCGGATGCCAGTGGCGGAGGGTGCTTCGCTTCTCCACCCTACCGTCGATCGTTTCGCCAGTGTGCCGCTGGGCTCGGCCGGTTCTCGTTGGGTCCCGCCCCGCTTCGAGCAGCGGCGCCTGTTCGGCACGTTGTCCGGCTCGGCGGCGGCCCACGTTGCGGTGTTGCTGCTGGTGCTGGCGTTCGTCCGCGGCCCGCCACTGCCGGCGGAGCCGGAACAGCAAGTCGTGGAAATGGTGTTCGAGGCGCCGCCGGCTGCGTCGCCCGCCGTCGCCTCGCCGGGCGTTTCCCCGGCCGAGCCAGCCCCGCAGCCACCCGAGCAAACGCCCAAGCCCCCGCAGGCTGAGCCAGCGCAGACGGAGCCCCCAGCAGTGTCCTCTCTGCCGCAGCCCCTGCCGGCGCCGCCATTGCCGGCCGTCACAGCGCCCAGGGAGCCCCCCAAGCCATCACCGCCGCGGCAAGCGGTGCAGAAATCCCGGCCGGCGGCGGCGTCCCGTGCCCCCGTTGCACCCCCACCGACAGCCGCCACGGCCGCAAATCGTCAGGCCGCACCGTCCGCTGCGTCCCCGACCCAGACTGTGCCGTCAGCCGGCACCTCGGAACACGAGGTCTCCGCTGCCCCGGTCGATGGCGCCTGGCAGCAGGCGCTTGGCGCCTGGCTCGCCACACACAAAACCTATCCGGAGCAGGCGCGGCGTCGCGGCGAGGAGGGCAGGGTGGCAATCCGGTTCACCGTGAACCGCGCCGGCCGCGTGCTGGACGTGGACGTGGTGCGCGGCTCGGGATCGCCGCTGCTGGACGCGGCGGCGAGCACGCTGCTGCGCGGTGCCGCCCTGCCGCCATTCGCCGCGTCGATGCCCGAGGAACAGGTCACGGTCACGGTCCAGCTCCGCTATTCGCTGGCGCCCTGAAGGACCCCCGCCCCGGCGCGGATTAGCTCTCCAGCTCGGAATCCCAATACAGGTAATCCCGCCAGCTTTCGTGCAAGTAGTTGGGCGGGAACGCGCGGCCGTTATCCTGCAACTCCCACGTCGTCGGCTGGCACGGCGTGCTCCGTGGGAACATCGCGCATTCCCGCGGCAGCCGGCTGCCCTTGCGCAGATTGCAGGCACCGCACGCCGTCACGACGTTCTCCCACGTCGTGCGACCGCCGCGGCTGCGCGGGATGACGTGGTCGAAGGTCAGGTCGTGCACCGGGAAGCGCTCGCTGCAGTATTGGCAGTGGAAAGCGTCGCGCAGGAACACGTTGAACCGGGTAAAGGCCGGGCGCCGCGCCGAGGGGATATAGTCTTTGAGGGCGATCACGCTGGGCAGGCGCATCGTCAGCGACGGCGACCGTACTTCGGTCTCGTATTCGCAAATCACCGACACCCGGTCCATGAACACCGCCTTGACCGCGTCCTGCCAGGACCACAGTGACAACGGGAAATAGGACAGCGGGCGAAAGTCCGCGTTGAGGACAAGCGCGGGATAATGCTGTCCGCCGTCGGGCAACACGTCGCTCCTTCGCCACCGGAGCGCAAATCTTGGGGGTCTGTGCCGCCGGCCCGCCAGATGTTGTGCGCCGTCGAGAACCTACAGCCGTTATGTCAGACGATTCCCATTGCCGCAAGCCAAACACCCGGCAAAACCCGCCTCCGAAACCAGTCCGGCCTGCGGTTTCATGCCCCTGTCATCCGGCAAACGCCCGCTGCAGCGCCAGCGCGCCCATGGCGAGCCCGGTGTCGTCGATGCCGTGCCCGAGATGGGGCACGAACACCGCCTCCACCGGCACGCCGGCGGCGGCGAGCGCCCGCTCCGCCTGGCGCGAGCGCTCGGCGGGCACCACGTCGTCGTCCTCGCCATGCACCAGCAGCACCGGCGGGCGGCTAACTATCTCGGCTGCCAGGCTTGCGGGGGCGAGCAGTGCGCCAGAAAAAGCAAGGATCGCGCGCGGCCCCGGCGCCCGGCGCAGCCCGGTAAACAGCGCCGTCATGGCGCCCTGGCTGAACCCCATCAGCGCATAGCGGTCCGGCGGCAGGGCCAGCCGCGCCAGCTCGGCATCGATGAACGGATCGAGGCTCGCCGCCGCCTCGCGCACGCCCGCCTCCATCACCGAGGGGGTGCGGTCGGCGATGCTGAACCACTGCCGGCCGAACCCGGAATCGTGCACCGACGGCGCGTGCGGCGAGACGAAGGCGGCGTCGGGCAGGGCGCGGCCCCAGGTCGGGCCGAGGTCGATCAGGTCGAACCCGTCGGCGCCCACGCCGTGGCATAGGATCACGAGCTGCTGCGCCGGCTTGCCGGACGCGGGACCCCAGCGCGGGCCATCGAGCATGGCGGGCTCCTCCAGTTGCTCCGGCGGCACTACTCTGCGACAGGCTCGCATGTCCATCGTCACCCGCTTCGCCCCCAGCCCGACCGGGTTTCTTCACCTCGGTCACGCCAACGCCGCGCTGTTCGCCGGGCGGCTGGCGCGACAGGCAGGCGGGCGGTTCCTGCTGCGGATCGAGGACATCGACCCCGGCCGCTGCCGCCCCGATTTCACCGCCGCAATCCTGGAGGACCTGGCGTGGCTCGGGTTGGAGTGGGATGGCGCGGTGCGGGAACAGTCGCGACACCTGCCTGACTACCGGACGGCCTTGGATACGCTGGCGGCGCGAGGCCTGGTCTACCCGTGCTTTTGCACCCGTGCCGAGATCGCCCGTGAGGTGGCGCTATCAGCCTCGGCGCCGCACGCGCCGGACGGCAGCGCACTGTATCCGGGAACGTGTCGGATGGTGTCCGAGGCCGAGCGGGCCGACCGCATCGCCGCCGGTGTCCCGCATGCGCTGCGGCTGGACATGGCACGCGCGGTTGCGGCCGTGGGGCAGGGTCTGCGTTTCCATGAGGCCGGCGAGGGCTGGCGCACCTGCAACCCGGCGCGATTCGGCGACGTGGTACTGGCACGCAAGGACGCGCCCGCCAGCTATCACCTTTGCGTCACCCATGACGACGCGCTGCAGGACGTGACGCTGGTCACCCGCGGGGACGACCTGAAGGCCGCGACCGACCTGCACCGGCTGATACAGGCGCTGATGGGCTGGCCTGCGCCCGCTTACGCGCATCACCCTTTGCTGACCGATGCCGGCGGCCGGCGGCTGGCCAAGCGCGATGGCGCGGCGACCTTGCGGGCGCTGCGCGCCGCCGGGCGCTCGGCCCCGGAGGTTCGTGCCATGGCGGGGTTCCCGGACTGATCCGGCGGCGAATTGATGCCATCCACCACTTGCGGTGCCCCTCGCGACAATGGTGGGTGGCGCAAGGGCTCGTCCGTCCAACCGTCGGTGGTCACGGACGCGACGGGCGCGCTGGCTGGCCTATCAGGCGCCAGATCGCTCTATTTGCTTTATTTTCTGCCACGTAGCTTCCATATCTTCCAGCGATATCTCAGCCAATGTCTTTCCTTCAAATTCAGTAGCTTGTTCCATGCTATTAAACCGTCGGCTGAACTTCTGGTTGGCGCCGCGCAGGCAGGTTTCCGGGTCGAGATGCAGCTTCCGCGCGAGGTTGGCCAGCACGAAGAGTAAGTCCCCGACCTCGTCGGCGAGGCGTGCCGGGTCTGCCCCCGGCAGTTCGGCGCGCAGTTCGGCGACCTCCTCATCGAGCTTTGCCAGCACTGCTTCGGCGTCGGGCCAGTCGAAGCCGACGCGGCTGGCGCGGGCCGTCAGCTTGGCGGCACGGGTCAACGCGGGCAGGGCGGACGGCACCCCGGCGAGTGTGCCCGTCTCGGCGCGGGTGGCCCGCTCGGCCGATTTCTGTGCCTCCCACGCGGCGGTCTGGGCGCTCGGGTCCCGCGCGGCGGCGTCGGCGAACACGTGGGGGTGGCGACGGACCATCTTGTCGGCGATCGTGCGGGCGACGTCGGTGAAGGCGAAACGCCCGTCCTCCTCGGCGATGCGGGCGTGGTAGACGACCTGGAACAGCAGGTCGCCCAGCTCGTCCGGCAAGTGCGCGAAGTCGCGCCGGGCGATCGCGTCCGCCACCTCATAGGCTTCCTCGATGGTGTAGGGCGCAATGGTGGCGAAGCTCTGCTGCTTGTCCCAGGGACAGCCGCGGTCCGGGTCGCGCAGCGCGGCCATGATGTCGAGCAGGCGACGAAGTTCGGCTTCGGCGGCCAGGGGAGCGTTTGATGGGGGAGCGTCGGGTGGCGTGTCCATCCGGGGCGCATAGGCCGATGAATGGCGGTTCCGCAAGCACGACCGCAGCCGGGGGTTCAGCCTGGGAAAGGATCGGATTACCGACCGAACGACCCGCCACCGGGGCCGGTTGAGCCCGTGGGGGCTACACTCGGACGGCACCCGTACCACCGGCGTGTCGGCAAATCGGCCGGCGTTTCGCGGGCATCCGTGCCGATGCCCGGGCCCCCGAACTGATTGACCAGGTTAAGCCGGCGGAGCCGCGGCCTGGGTGGCGACGGCATCCACTGCCTGAGCCGGTGGCGTTGCCCGACCGGGTTCTTCCATCGCAACGGGGTCGACGGTAACCGGCGCCTGGGCACTTCGCACGGGGATTTGCGGCGCGCGCGGGAGTGCCAGGTAAAACCAGGCTCCCCCCCAGGCGATTGCGATCGCGGCGACAAGATAACGCAGCGATCCGATTACATCAGGGTTCGCCAGCACATAAGCAGCAACGGCAAAACCGATCAGACCGACAATGAATTTTCCCAACTTGGTCAGGGCCTCGGCCACCAGGACCTTGAGCCCCCGGCCGCGGTGCTGGGTTGGTTCAACAGAGTGTGGCACCGAACTTATCCTCCGACGGGCAGCCTGATCATGCCTGTCGGAACGCATACACGCTTCCGTGACATCGCGGCAACCGGCTCTTTCAAACACCGAGCCGGACGGCGGGGCGGGACGCGCCTTAGCGTCCCGCCGCCAATCTCAACGGGCGTGCGTCTTCAGTTGCCACTCCTCCCGCGTGATCCACGCCTCGAGGACCTTCACGTGCTCGGCCTCCTCGTGGACGAACTCCTTGGCCGCCGCGGCGATCTCGGGATTGGTCGAGGTGCCGGCAACGGCATAGTAGAACTCGTAGCCGCGCTTCTCGCCCTGCAAAGCCGCCCGCAGTGCGTCCAGCCGCGACAGCGACGGATCGCCGGCCCACAGCGCGGTCCGTTCCGGCGTCACGTGGTCGGGCCAGATGTAGTCAGGCGGAATGTACTTCGCGACATCGATCGCGCCGGCGCGTTCCCGGGCCGCGGCGAGATGCAGGCGCGAGAAGCCCGCGAGCTGCGCAAACAGCCGGGCGACCTCCTGGTTGCCAACCACCTCCATCGCCTTGGCCAGTTCGTCGAAATGGATCGCGGCGTCCTCCTCGACCTTGACGGCATAGCCGAAGAAATCGTTCACGGAGGGAATGCTGATGCCGCCCTTGAAGATCTTGGCGGCATTCGACAAATGCGGTGGCTGGACCGGCAGCGTCTGGTCGCCTTCGAACGAAACCAGAATATCCTCATTCCGGATGAAGCACTGGCACGCCAGCCGATAGCGCGGCGGCATGTCGTTGACTTCGGCGTCCTCGATCTCCTTGCGGGTGATCTTGCCGAGCTGGCGAAGGACTTCCTTTTCTTTCTCGGTCAGCGAGATGCCGCATTTCTGGCTGGGCGACAGGTGCTTGACCTCGACCAGGCACGAGCCGCACTCGCCGTCCTGGCAGTCGAACGGGATCGGGATCTTGTGCTCTTTGGCGACGGCCAGGATGGTGCCGCGGTCGCCGGCGACGGCGTAGACCGTCACGTCCCGCGCCATCACGGGCGATGAAAATGTCACATTGGTCACTAAAGCGTGCTCCTGTCGTTGCGCCTGGGTTAGCCACATGCGTCGTCGTCCCGGGCCGCCGGCCAGGGCGCTCCGTGCCGCGAGGCTTTCCTTCCGCCGCAAGGCCGCGCAGGTCGGCGCCGCCGCGCGGTGGTCGTTGAGAAGGTCAAAGCAAGGCGCGGGCCAAGTCAGGAATGTCGGAAGACGCACGCAAGGGGCGTCGATGCGCTGTAGCGAACGATACAGGATCGTTGATTCGGGAACATCGCAGTCGGCTTCCAGACAGCCGGAAGCGCGCTAGGGCCGTCAACCGGATGACGGGCAGGGGTGCAGCACCGGCGGCGGCGCGGGAGATTGCGTGTCGCGTATGCGCAGCCAAAGCTCGGAGGCGACCGCGGCATCGAACGAGCCGAGCTTGTCGTAGACTCCGAACCGCGCCCGTTCCACGGCCGCTCGCCAGGCAGCCGGCTCGACCCAGCCACGGGCGACCAGCTGCGCGTTCCGCGTCAGCCGCTCCAACAGATCGACCCGCCGCAGGTCGGCCTGTTCGCGCGCTTGCTGGTCGGAGCCCTTCGTCTGCCGTCCAGCAACACGCAAGGGCAGCCGGTCCGCCAGCGCTGCGCGTTGCAGCACACGATCGCCCGCAACGTCGCCGCGCACCCCGCTGTCGCGCAGCGCCCAGTTCAGGCCCAGCATGAACTCGACCAGCGGCCGGTGGAACAGCGGGAAGCGGGTATCGGCGGCAAGATGCTGGCGGAAGCCGGATGATGCTTCCAGCGTCGCGATCCGGTAAGCGCCCTCCCACAGGAATTGGGTGCTGGGTGTCGTGAGTCGCGGCGCCTGCTGCCGGGCCGGAGCCCGGTCCAACCCGTATTGCCGCGCGAAGCTGCCCGCAAGCCAGCGCGGCGGCCGCCAATCCCGGTCGGTGAACATGCTTTGCCGCCGCAGATGCCGCCAGGCCGGTTGCACGCCGTACCGCGCGAAGAAATGCGTCCAAGGCCTTGTTCCGCCTTGCTGGCCGGACCAGGTGCAAGCGCCGTTGATGGCGCCCAGAAGATGCCCGGCGCGCAGGGGGTCTGCCAGGTGGATCGGCGGTATGCCGCGATAGCCGAACATGAGGTCGCCGCCGCCACCCGTTAGCATCACGGCGATCCGCTCGCGTTCCAGGATGTCCCGGTAGGCCGATTGCCGCATCGCCAGTCGCTCGTCGCCGGGCTCGCCAACCAGCAGCGCGGGCAACCCGGCGTGGGGCGGGTAATGGTCGATGTCGAGGCAGTGCCACCGGCCGCCCGATGTTTCGACGACGTGTCCCGCATAGGCCTCGTCGTCCCCGGCGAGGCCGCTTCCGCTGACCAGTGTGATGGCGTGCGCGTCCGGGCGAGTGCGCATCAAGGTGGTATAGACGCTGGTCGAATCCAGGCCGCCGGACAACTCGCATCCCACCTCGCCGGATTGCGGCAGGCAGGCGTCGACGGCCTCATCCAACAGCGCGCGAAGCCGTTCGGCATCGTCCCGGTTGGGCGCGATTTGCGCCGGCGTCGGCGACCAGGGGCGGAGCGACTGTTGGCGCTCGCCGTCGAACCGCTGCGTGGTGCCGAGCGACAGGCGTTGTACGCCTCGCAACGGCGTCACGTGGTGGGGCGGCAGGCCGTCCGTGATCAGTTGGGCGAAATAGGCGGGTTCGATCTCCGTATCACCCAGGAGCCGCGCGAGCGCACCAAGGGTCGCCGCGACGCTGAGCCGGCTTCCGTCCACGGCGTAATACAGCGTGCGCAGCCCAAGGCTGTCCTGGAACAGCAGCACGCGACGCGCTGTCGGATCAACAATGATCCCCGCATATTGGCCAAGCAGACCGGCGCTGAACGTGGCGCCTCGGGCGCGGTAGGCGCTGACCAGGCGTGCGGCCGTATCGGGCGGGTCGCCCGCCAAATGGCCCACCGAGGCGACCAGACATCCGTCTAGCGCCGATATCGGCCGGTCGGCCCACACCGTGACCTGCCGCAGGTCCACCCGCAGGCTGAAGCCGCGCTGGCTCACGTCAGGCGACGAGTACGGCGATGGGCGTGAAAGGCTCCTCCGGATTGGGCACCTGCAGCAGCTTCGTGCCCGCATGTTCCACCCAGGCGTGGGCCGCGAAGGGAAACCGCCGGACACCGATAACATGCGTCACCGACAGGCCTGAGGCCGCCAGAAAGGCGAACAGCGCGAGCGATCGCGGCAGGCAGTCGGCGAGACCGAGCGGCGAGACGAACGCGTGCTCGGCCCGGAAGAAGGTCGTGAGCGCCGGCTGAAGCGTCGCGGTTGCGGTCGGCGCCAGCAGGCGCGACGCGCTGGCCCAGCGGTAGGCGGGCAGGAAGCCGCGAA
>Ga0302319_10017883_pt1 | contig 12958 bp, 10 predicted proteins | sample Bog_T0_2_FD_203319 | JGI IMG/M metagenome (GOLD analysis project Ga0302319, IMG submission 203319) | Peat permafrost microbial communities from Stordalen Mire near Abisko, Sweden - Bog_T0_2 | ecosystem: Environmental > Terrestrial > Soil > Wetlands > Peat | place: Sweden: Abisko, Stordalen Mire...
TCGGTGTTCAGCAGTTGGTTGCGCGTGAACACCACCAGCACCGACACCACGGCGAGGAGGCAGGCCAGCACCAGCAGCACCCAGGAGGACACCGTCCGCAGCCGGCGGCGGCCCCGGCCGGAGTGGGCCGTACCCTCGGACGACCGCAACGCCTCGTTCTGGCGCCGCAGCTCGTCCACCTCGTGGTGGAGGGTGTCGACGTCGTCCCCGGGCTCCCCCGGGGAGACGATGGCGCCGGCACTCCCGGCGGTTGCGTCGTCAGGGCTGGGGGCTGGCTCAGGACCGTCCGGGTCGTCGGGTGGCACGGCCAAACTGTAACTGCGCACTCCCGCTCCGGCTGGGATCGTCGACAACAGGGGTTGCGCGGCCGGCCCGGGTCGCACCCGGCCGTGGCGCGACGACGGCCGCCCCGCTGCACGAGGCAGGTCGGGACGGCCGCCACCGGACCCGAGCGACCGCACGGGGCGGTCCGCTCGACACCGACGGTTCAGCTGAGCAACTTGGCCTTCTGGGCCTCGAACTCGGCGTCGGTGATGACACCCTTCGACTTCAGGTCGGCCAGCTTGGACAGGGCATCGACATCGCTCTGACCACCGGCGGCCTGCTTCACATAGTTGTCGAACGCCTTCTGCTGCTGGGCAGCTGCCTGCTCGGCCCGCTCGTGCATGCTGCCTCCGCGGGCGATCAGATAGATGAGCACGCCGAGGTAGGGGATGATGATCACGAAGAGAACCCAGATGGCCTTGGCGAACCCGCCCATGTCGCGGCTGCGGAAGATGTCGCTGAAGACCACGATGAGGAGCCAGATCCACAGGAAGAAGAGGAAGAACTCCAACATCGTCCAGAAGATGTTCAACAACGGGTAGGTGTACGCAAGCATGGTTCGCAGTGCTCCTTGGTTGGGGACGCGACAACACTAGTAGCGGGTGGGCTCGTCCTGCCGGAACGGCGGGGCGCGGCTCGATCGGGTCCGAGCCACCCACGCCGGCGGCTGAGCACCTAGTGTCCTCGGCACGGATGGCGTGAGGAAGGGAAGCCGTGTACTACGTCGGGTCGATCGTCTTCGCCGTGCTCGCCATCGTGCTGGTGGTGACGTTCGTCAAGAAATGGCGGGTACGGAATGAACGATGAGGGCACCACCGGGGCTCCCGCCGCGGGCCCACCGGCCGCAGCGGCCCAGACAGCCCCCACCGATCCACCGGCACCGGCGGCTCAAGCGGATCCCACGGCTCAAGCGGATCCGATGGACCTGGTGCGCTCGAGGAGCTACGTCCAGCTGCTGGTCCTCGCCGGGCTGATCGGGGTCCCGGTGTCCGCCGTGGCCTACGGCTTCTTGAAGCTGGTCGGCCTGCTGCAGGGATGGCTGTTCGAGTCGGTCCCGAAGGAGCTCGGGTTCTCCGGAACACCGGCATGGTGGCCCCTCCCGCTCCTGGCCCTGGCCGGCGTGCTGGTCGGCGCGACCATCACGTACCTTCCGGGGACGGCGGGGCACAGGCCGGCCGAGGGCTTCCACGCCGGCGGGGCACCCACCCCCATCGAGATCCCCGGGGTGTTCCTGGCCGCGCTGGCCACCTTGAGCCTCGGGGTGGTCCTCGGTCCGGAGGCGCCCCTGATCGCCATCGGCGGAGGGCTGGGCACGTTGGCTGTGCACCTGGCCAAGCGGGACGCACCCCCCACCGCCGCCATCGTCATCGCCTCGGCCGGCAGCTTCGCCGCCATCAGCACCCTGTTCGGCTCGCCAATCCTCGGTGCCTTCCTACTCATGGAGGCATCGGGGCTGGGGGGTCCGATGCTGGGCATCATCCTCGTGCCCGGGTTGCTGGCCGCAGGCATCGGCACGCTGATCTTCGTCGGCCTCGACTCCCTGACCGGATTCGGCACGTTCTCCCTCTCCATCCCCGGGCTCCCGCCGTTCAGTCATCCCACCGGGGCCATGTTCGGCTGGGCGGTGGTCTTCGGGCTGGTCGCCGCCGGCCTCGGCACGGCGATCCGCCTCCTCGGGTTGCGTCTGCAACCCGTCGTGGAGCGGCAGAAGCTGCTGCTCACCCCGGTGGTCGGCCTCGGGGTGGCCGGAGCGGCCATCGCCTTCGCCGAGGTGACGGGCAAGGGCTTCTCCCCGGTGCTGTTCTCCGGGCAGTCGACCCTCCCGACGCTGGTCCTCCACGACACCGGATGGGCGGTGGGAACCCTGGTGCTCCTGGTGGTGTGCAAGTCCATCGCCTACGGCTTGTCCCTGTCGAGCTTCCGGGGTGGCCCGGTGTTCCCGTCCATGTTCATCGGCGCCGCCGCCGGCGTGGCCGCCGCCCACCTCCCGGGGATGTCACTCGTGCCCGGGGTGGCCATGGGGATCGGAGCCATGGCCACCGTGATGCTCAAGCTCCCGATGACCTCCACGCTGCTGGCCACGCTGCTGCTGTCCAGCGACGGCATCGGAGTCGTCCCGGTGGTGATCGTGGCCGTGGTGGTGGCCTATGTGGCTGCGGCGTGGATGCCCGAGACGCCGGCCGACCTCGGCACGCGCCTGAAGACCAGAGCCACGGCCGGAGCGGCGGCCGACGCCTCCGCCACGGCGACGGCTCCTGGGACACCGACGGCACCACCTCCGACGGGGGGCGGGACCCATGCCTGACGGCGCCGAGCGCCACGGGGTGGGACACCGGCCGACAGGACACCGGTGGCCGTGCTCGACCTGATCCTCATCGGGCTGGCCGTGACCCTGGAGCCCATCCCCATCACCGCCTTCATCCTCATCCTGAGCTCGCAGCGGGGAACCTTCAAGGGCGCCGCCTTCATCCTCGGCTGGTTCCTGTCGCTGGCGGTGGTGGTGGCCGGCACCGTCCTCGTCACCGGGGGCAAGCCACCCCAGCCGGCCACCCAGCCGTCGACGGCGGTGCTGGCGGCCAAGGCCCTCTTCGGCCTGATCCTCATCGGCATCGCCTTCCGGCAGCGGGCCCAGTCCGGCAAGCCACGGAAGCCGCCCACCTGGATGGCCAAGCTGGACAGGCTGTCGGTGTGGGTGGCGGCCGGCCTCGGCCTCCTCCTGCAACCCTGGGTCCTGGTGGCGGCCGGAGCTGCGTCCATCGCCCAGCTCCACATCTCCTCGATCGAGTCCTTCATCCTGTTGGTGGTGTTCTGCCTGCTGTGCACGGCCAGCATGCTGGCCATGGAGGGCTACGCCATCGTCTCCCCCGAGGCGGCCATGTCGAGGCTCGACGGGTTGAGGAACTGGATCGACCGACACCGTGATCAGGCCATCGTGGTGCTCTCCTTGATCATCGGCCTGTGGTTGCTCGGTCACAGCCTCTACCTCATCGCGTCGCAATGATGGGCCTGCTCATCGGCGAACTGGGCGACGGGCAGATCATCGAGCACGTCGCCAGCGTGGCTGTCGGAACCGTGCTGGTGATGGCCGTGCTCATCTCGGCCCTGGAGACGGTGGTGCTCCCGCGGGACGGCTTCACCAGCATCGCCCGGTGCGTCTTCGCCGTGGCCGACCGCATCCTCGTCCACCGGTGGCGGAACGAGGACCGGCGGGCCAACCTGCGCGCCCTGTACGCCCCCATCGCCCTGGTGTCACTGCCGCTGGTCTGGATGCTGCTGGTCACCATCGGGTTCTCGTTCATCTTCTGGGGCATCCGGTCGGGCACCACGTCGCGGGCTTTCGAGATCAGCGGCTCGTCCCTGTTCACCCTGGGATTCGCCGAGCCGGCCGGGGCGACACGCATCTGGCTGACCTTCATCGAGGCCACCATCGGCCTCGGCCTGGTGGCCCTCCTGATCAGCTACCTCCCGACCATCTACGCCGCCCATCACGAGCGCGAGAAGGGCATCAGCGTCCTCGCCCCCTTCGCCGGCACACCACCGACGCCCATCGACCTGATCGGCAACCTGCACCGCCTGGGCACCCTGGACAATCCCGACCTGTGGCGGACGGCGTCCAACTGGATGCTGGACCTCGACCAGACCCACACGGCCTTCCCCGCCCTCAGCTACTTCCCCGAGTCGTCACCCGAGCACTCGTGGGTGGCCTCGGTGGGCTCCATGCTCGACGGAGCTGCGCTCTTCTTGTCCGCCTCGGCCTTCAGCACTGAAGAGAACATCACCGAGGAGATCAAGGGCCCGGTCATGGCCCTGGCCTACGGGATGCCCACCCTGGTCCGCATCGGGCTGGCGGCCGGGCTGCCCATCCCCAAGGCCGAGCTGCTGATGGAGCTGATGGCCAGGGCCTCGGACCCGCCCCCGGCCATCTCCGTCCGCCGGGAGGAGTACACGGCGGCCCTGGACCAGCTCCACCACCTGCTGCCGGTGCCCGAGGCCGAGCGAGAGAACTGCTGGCGCCGGTTCGCCTGGATGCGCTCCGGCTACGACCACGCCCTCCGGGGCATGGCCGGCCTGACCATGGCCCGGTCGGCCGCGTGGACCACCGACCGGCCCGCGGTGGTGAGCCGGCCCCGCATCTTCACCAGCCGCCCCATCAAGGTCGACTGGACCCTGCACCACCCCGACTGACCGTCGGGCGGGCCGGCCCCCTCCCTACAGGTGGCTGAACCCACCCGACTCCTCCTTGGTCATGGCCACCGAAACCGGGTGCTTCTCGAAGTGGGCGAAGGACTGCTTGATGTCCTCCAGCAACAGGAAGGCCATGTCCCGGCTGACGCCCTGGCGGACCAGGATCCGCTGCACCGAGATGTCCGAGACCGAGCCGGTCAGCGGATAGGCCGGCACCTGCCAGCCGCGCACCCGGAGGCGGTCGGCGATGTCGTAGAGGGTGTAGCCCGGATCCTCCCCCTCTCGGATGCGCCAGGCCACCGAGGGGATCCCGGTCTGGGCGTTGCCGTCGCACAGGAGCTCGAAGGGGCCCAGCTTCACGATCTCGTCGGCCAGGAACTTGGCCGTCGTGTAGCAGGCCTCGTGGATGTCCTGATAGCCCTTCCGCCCCAGGCGGATGAAGTTGTAGTACTGCGCCACGATCTGTCCCGCCGGGCGCGAGAAGTTGATCTGGAACACCGGCATGTCCCCACCGAGATAGGTGACATGGAAGATGAGGTCGTCGGGCAGGTCGGCGACGTCCCGCCACAGGACCCAGCCCACCCCGAGGGGGGCCAACCCGAACTTGTGTCCCGACGTGGAGATGGACTTGACCCGGGGGATCCGGAAGTCCCAGACGACGTCGGGGGCGCAGAACGGGGCCAGGAAGGCACCACTGGCCCCGTCCACATGGATGTCGATGTCGAGGCCGGTGTCCTCGGCCAGCTGGTCCAGGGCCTGGGACAGCTCGAGGACCGGCTCGTAGGTTCCGGTGTAGGTGACGCCGAAGGTGGGCACCACCATGATGGTGTTCTCGTCCACCTGGGCCAGCATCTGGTCCACGTCCATGCAGTACTTGCCGGGCGACATGGGGATCTCCCGCATCTCGATGTCCCAGTACTTGGCGAACTTGTGCCAGACCACCTGGACCGGGCCGCACACCATGTTGGGCCTGTCGGTGGGCTTGCCCTCGGCCTGGCGCTTGGCCCGCCAGCGCCACTTGGCCGCCATGCCCCCGAGCATGCAGGCCTCGGAGGACCCGATGGCCGAGCACCCGACAGCCTCCCCTCCCTCGGGGGCGTTCCACAGGCCGGCCAGGATCTGCACGCACCGTCGCTCGAGCTCGGCGGTCTGGGGATATTCGTCCTTGTCGATCAGGTTCTTGTTGATGCACAGATCCATCAGGTCGTGGACCTGACTCTCCTCCCAGGTCTGACAGAAGGTGGCCAGGTTCTGGCGGGCGTTGCCGTCGAGGAGCAGCTCGTCGGAGATGGCCTGGAAGGCGTCCTCGGGATCCATGGCGTTGTCGGGGCACCGGTGGGAGGGCAGGGCGGTCAGGAGGTCCTTGCCGCCGTAGACCGAGTCGAGCATCTGGTCGCGGATGGACACGTGCTTGTGCAGGGGCATGGCCGGGAGTCACCTCGTCAGATCGGTGGGACGTCGTCGGAACCGATGGTAACCCCCGGGTACCGTCACAGGCCGGTGACGGCGTGGACCTCGTTGGCGGCGATGGCCCGCTCCAGTGCGGCGAAGTCCTTCTCGTTCTGGTCGGCGTAGGCCACGGCGAAGTCGCACAGGGCCCGGTCGAACCGGTCGCCGGCCCCCAGGTAGGCGCCGATGGCGATGGGGTCACCCGAGCGGGCGTGGGCCCGGGCCAGTGTCCACCCGCACATCTGGGCATAGATGCCCAGGCCCTCGGGGGTCATGGTCTCGATGTCGGCGGAGAGCTTCCAGTCCCACAGCTGGCGCAGGTAGAAGTGATGGACCTCCCCGTCCTCGCCGGGGGCCTGGTCCCAGCCCAGGAAGATGTCGCTGGTGCTCTGCATCAGCCGCTGGCCCTCGACCACCCGCCGGCCCTGGTGGGAGTAGGGGCTGGCCCCGAGGAACGGCGCCCCCACCGCCTCCTCGGCCTGCTTGACCTGGAGGACCAGCGGGTCGCCGTGGTCCCGGCCCACGAACAGGGCCACCCAGCAGCGGGTGCCCACGCTGCCCACTCCGACCACCTTCCGGGCCAGGTCCACGAAGCTGTAGCGCTCCAGCAGGTGGCGGCGGTCCCCGGTGAGCGACTGGCGGTACTCGGTCAGGGCCTGGAGCAACCCCGTGACCACCTGGGTGGAGTGGGGGTCCGAGAACACCTCGTCGGCCGGCGTCATGAGCGGGGGGTTGGAGATGAACCGGAGCTGGCCGTCACGCACCTCGGTCAGCTTGGCCAGTGCGGCCAGATGGTCCTTGGACTGGGCCTTGGCCGCCTGCTTCTGGAAGTTGGCGATGACCCGGGGGCTGGCCTGGGCGCCCCACCGTTCCAGCAGGACCGAGGCGTCCAGCTTCTGATACCAGATCCCGAGGTTGGGGATGGTGGCGAACTCGCGTATGGCCGTGCGGTACCCACGGACGCTCTGGGCCACCAGCGAGCAGCGCAGGGCATCGTCGAAGCCCCGGCCGCGGGCGGCGATCTCGATACTGGCGGCCAGGCGCTTGAGGTCCCACTCGAACGGCCCCGGGAGGGTCTCGTCGAAGTCGTTGACGTCGAAGACCATGTCCCGCTCGGGCGACGCGAATCCCCCGAAGTTGGAGAGGTGGGCGTCCCCGCACAGCTGCACCTGGAGGTGGGAGTGCTCCTCGTGGGCCAGGTCTGCCGCCATCACCGCCGCCGCACCGCGGAAGAAGGCGAACGGCGAGGCCGCCATGCGCCCGTAGCGGATCGGGACCAGGTCGGGCACCCGGGTGGTGGCCTGGAGGGCCAGGATCTCGAGCGGATCGGTCCGGTCGGCCGGCACCTCCCACTCACCGTGACGGGACCGGGGCACCAGGGCCCGGGCCTGGCGGCCCGAGGCGGCTCGTTCCTCCGGGGTGCTCTGGCTCACGACTCCATACTTGCACTCCGGGTCGTCGGGGCTGCCCGGCCGATCCCCCCGACCGTTGCGCCGTCCCCGATCCCCCGGTGCTCCATGACCGAGAGGGACCCGGTCCAAGGGGCTGCTCCCGCCACGCGCCGCCGGGGGAACGGCGTGATCGGTGCAGGGCGGGCCGCTACGATCCGGCCGGTGTCGTGGCGCCTCTGGGGAGTCGGAGCCGGTCTGGCCGGGGCGATCGTCCTGGTGGGTTGCGCATCGGGTGCGGTGGTCGGGCCCGGTCCCGCCGCCCTGGGGAGTCGCACCGCGGTCCGGGCCGACCTGCAGATCACGTCATCAGGTGGGGCGCCCTGATCAGGGCTCCCACCCCGCCGGGCCGGTCACTGCGGCTTCGTGGCCGTCCGCTTCCGGCGCCGCTGACCGAGGAGGATGATCAGTCGGTCGACCAGTGCCCCGAGGAACGCGGCGATGAGCAGCACCCAGATCAGGCTGATCCGGGTGCTGAAGAACACGAAGCCGACCCTGACCGAGTTGCTGTTGTCGAGCACGAAGGCCACGAGGAGGATGAGGGCCACGACCGCCACGCCCATGCGGACCAGCTCGCGCCGGTCGCGCTTCTTGCGCGGGGCCCGGCCGGACGGGTCCGGGGAGGACATCCCTGCGGAACTGGCCATGGCACGCTCCTTGTGGTCGATCCGGCCCCCGGTCGACGTCGCCACCACGACGCGCACCTCGGGCCCGGTCCATCGACAGTACCCCCGGGAGCCCACCCGGAGGAGGGACCGTGGCGGCACCGGCTCAGGTGAACAGCAGCGTGGCCTGGTGGGCGAAGTCGAGGATGGGCTCGGGGATGATCCCGAAGACCACGGTGAAGGCCACGGTGATCCCGATGGCCACCCGGGTCAGGGTGGGCACGAACACCACACCCCGCTCGGTCACCCAGTCCGAGGGCGGCGCGTCGGTCAGCACCTGCAGGCTGGCCACGCCGTCGGTGACCGTGCCCGCCGACGCACCGTTCGGGGCGGGTGGGGTGGGCGCCGACCCGACGTCGGTGGCGTCCACCGGGTCGGCCACCTCGCCGACCGGCGAGTACATGGTGACGGCCACCCGCAGGTAGAAGAAGGCGGCGATGGCCGCCGACACCATGGCCACCGTGGCCAGCGCGTAGGAGTGGACCACCACAGCTGCTCCCACCACGCCGAACTTGGCCAGGAACCCGGTCGTGAAGGGCACGCCGGCCTGGCCCAGCAGCAGCACGGCGAAGCACAGGGCCAGGACGGGCTGGCGCCGGGCCAGGCCGCGGTAGTCCGAGATCTGGTGGCCCGAGTCACCGCTCCGGGCCATCACCGTGATGACGGCGAACGAGCCGATGGTCAAGAACATGTAGGTGAACAGGTAGTAGAGGGCGGCCGACACGCCCCGCGTGGTGGCGGCGTAGACGCCGAGCAGGATGAAGCCGACGTGGTTGATGGACGAGTACGCCATCATCCGCTTGATGTCCTTCTGCATCAGGGCCACCACCGCCCCCAGGATGAGGCTGAGGACAGCCAGGCCCCACACCACCGGCTGCCAGTCGGTGCGAACCGTGCCGAAGGACGAGACGAACACCCGGAGCAGGGCGGCGAAGGCCCCGGCCTTGGCCACCGCGGCCATGAACCCGGCGATGGGCGACGGCGAGCCTTGGTAGACGTCGGGTGACCACATATGGAAGGGCACCGCGGCGATCTTGAACCCGAAGCCGATCAGCAGCAGGGCCAGGCCGCCCAGCAGGACGCCGTTGTTGGCGATGACGTTCTTCGACAGGTAGTCGGCGATCTGGGGGAGGTTGGACGAGCCGGTGGCCCCGTAGGTCAGGGCGATGCCGTAGACGAAGATGGCCGACGAGAAGGCGCCCAGGACGAAGTACTTGAGGGCGGCCTCACCCGACTCGGCCCTTTTGTGGTTGAAGGCGGCCAGCACGTAGAGGGCGATGGACATGATCTCGAGGCCGAGGAAGATCACGATGAGGTCGTTGGCCGCCCCCATCATCATGGCGCCGGACGCCGACAGCAGGGCCAGCACGTGGAACTCGGGGCCCTCCACGTCCTCCCGCCGCAGGTAGCCGTCTCCGATGAGGGCGGTCAGCAGCACGGCGATGGACACGACGATCTGGATGAAGACGTCGAAGCCGTCGTAGGCGATGGCCCCGGCGATGGTCACCGAGGGACCGTGGGTCAGGACGTGGTCCCACTGGAACAGGGCGGCCACCAGGGCGGCCACCGCGGTGACCGACGCCACCAGGGTCCCCACCCCCACGCCCAGGATCTTGCGGAAGAGGGAGGAGACGATCATCAGCAGCACCGCCCCGCCGAACATGATGATCATGGGCAGGATGCTGAGGTAGTCGACGTGCGGGGTGTGGATGGTGGGGGCGGCCGACGCCAGCAGCCCGGTGAGTGCGGACGTCACGGGTTCCCTCCCGGAGTCGGGGCCGCCAGGTGGCCGACGTGGTGCGACGGGACGGCCGCATCGAGGCCGACCGGCACCCGGTGCGACGGGGTGGCCGTCGGGTAGAGGCTGGAGGGGACCGGTGTGTGGGTCACCTGGTCCACATGGATCACCAGCTGGTTTACCGACGGCGTGATGCGGTCGAGTACCGGCTTGGGGAACACCCCGAGGAAGACGATGGCCACGATCAGGGGGGCGATGACCAGCTTCTCGGTGATGCTGAGGTCGCGCGTCTTGGCCGTGTCCTCGGGGGTGGGCTCACCCTGGAACACCTGCTGGTACGCCCACAGCAGGTAGATGGCGGCCACGATGATCCCGACGATGCCCACCACGGCCCACCACCGGTGGGACAAGAAGGTGCCGATCAGGACCAGGAACTCGCCCACGAAGCCGTTGAGACCGGGCACCCCGATGGAGGCCATCATGGCCACGGTGAAGCACCCGGCCATGAGGGGTGCCGGCTTCTGCAGGCCCTTCAGGCCCGAGACCTGCCAGGTCTTCCGGCGCTCGTAGATCCACCCCACCAGGATGAACAGGGTGGCGATGATCAGGCCGTGGTTGACCATCTGGAGCACGCCGCCGGTGAGGCCTTGGCTGTTGAGGGCGAAGGTGCCGAGCACGATGAACCCGATGCCGGCCAGCGACGAGTAGGCGAGCAGGCGCTTCATGTCCCGCTGGGCGCAGGCCACCAGCGCCCCGTAGATGATCCCGATGACGGCCAGGGTCAACAGCAGCGGCGCCAGGGTCCGGGTGGCCTGGGGGAACAGGTTGAGGTCGAACCGGATGATGCCGTAGGTGCCGAGCTTGGCCATGACCGCGGCCAGCAGCACGGCACCGGCGGTGGGGGCCTCGGCGTAGGCGTCGGGCGACCAGGTGTGGAAGGGGAACAGCGGTGCCTTGACGGCGAAGGCCGCGGTGAAGGCCAGGAACAAGAGGACGCCCTCGGTGCCCGACAGGTGGGTGTGCATGAGGGCGGGCAGCTCGAAAGTCAGCACGCCGGTCTGGGACCGGTGGAGGAAGGCCACGGCCAGGATGCCCACCAGCAAGAAGGCGGAGCCGGCGAACGTGTAGATGAAGAACTTGATGGCGGCGTAGCCGCGGTTGGCGTACCCCCACCCGGCGATCAGGAAGTACGACGGCACCAGGGTCAGCTCGAAGAAGAGGAAGAAGAAGACCAGGTCCAAGGAGACGAAGCTGCCCATGCAGGCCGACTCCATGACCAGCACCCATGCCACGAAGGCACGCGGGTCGCGGTGGGAGTGGGCCCCGATGATGGCCAGGGGGAACAACAGGGCGGTCATCAGCACCAGGAACAGCGAGATGCCGTCGATGCCCAGCGACCAGTGGATGCCCAGGTCCTTGGCCCAGACGTGGTCGGAGAGCAGCTGGTACCCGCCGAAGCCGGTCTTGAACTGCCCGGCGATGACCACCGCCAGGATCAGGGTGAACACCGCCACCAGGGCACCGATGGCCTCGTGGAAGTGTTTGGCCACCAGTGAGGTCGGGATCAGCGCCACCACGGCGGCCCCGACGGCCGGCACCAGCACCAGCACGGTGAGGAACGGGAAGTGGGAGGTGGCCATCAGTTCCACCACAGCCGGGTCAGCATGAAGGCCAGCACCAGCACCGTGCCGAAGACGATCCCGAGCACGTAGTTGCGCACGTAGCCGGTCTGGGTCCGGCGGATCAGTGAGCCCGAGGCGCGGACCAGCGTGGCCACCCCGTTCACGCCGCCGTCGATGACCTTGGGATCGATGACGGTGGCGCTGAAGGCGGCCAGGCGTTCCGAGGGGCGTCCGAACACCGTGTCGTAGAGCTCGTTGATGTACCAGGAGCGACGGAGGAAGGCGCCCTCGAGGGGCGGGCGCTCCGCCTTGGACATCCAGAGCCGGAGGCCGACCACCACGCCGACGATGGCGATGATCGAGTCGGTGATGGCCAGGGCCCACTCGGTGGCCAGGCTCAGGTGGGCCTGGAACAGCGTGGCCCCGAACACCGGGTCCATCCAGTTGCTCAGCGAGAAGTGGTTGTTGGACAGGTCCAACAGCCCGGCCAGGGCGGCGAAGAAGGCCAGGATCCACAGGGGGATCGTCATGATCCACGGCGACTCGTGGGGCTCGGGGATGGCGCCCCCGGCGTGGTGGGCGTCGGCCATGTCGGTGTCGGCGTCGATGGGGACCTCGTTGGACCAGCGGTCGTGGCCGAAGAAGGCCAGGCCGGTCAGGCGGCTCATGTAGTACGCGGTCAGCAGGGCGGTGACGATGCCCACCACCCACAGGCCCGGATGGGCGGCCCAGGTGTTGTCGAGGACGTCGCCCTTGGCCCAGAACCCCGACAGCGGCGGCACGGCGGCGATGCAGAGCCAGCCGATGCCGAAGGTGATGAAGGTGATGGGCAGGTAGGCCCGCAGGTTGCCCATGCGCTTCAGGTCCTGCTCGTCGTGGAGCCCGTGGATGACCGAGCCGGCCCCGAGGAACAGGAGCCCCTTGAAGAAGGCGTGGGCGATCATCAAGAAGATGGCCGCCACGTAGGCACCGCACCCGATGGCCAGGAACATGTAGCCCAGCTGGGACACCGTCGAGTAGGCCAGCACCTTCTTGATGTCCTGTTGGGCGCAGGCGATGGTGGCGGCCACGAAGGCGGTGGCGCCGCCCACGATGGCCACGGTCAGCGAGGCCGACGACGAGGCGTGCAGCAGCGGGTGGACCCGGCACAGCAGGTAGACACCGGCGGTCACCATGGTGGCGGCATGGATGAGGGCCGACACCGGCGTCGGGCCCTCCATGGCGTCGGCCAGCCACGGGAACAGGGGGATCTGGGCCGACTTCCCCATCACCCCGACCAGCAACAGGAGGCAGATGGCGGTGATGTCGGTCGATCCGATCTTGCCCAGGTTGGCGAAGATGGTCTGGTACTCGAGCGAGTGCACCCGCTCGAAGGTCAAGAAGATGGCCAGCAGGAAGCCCACGTCGCCGATGCGGTTGTAGATGAAGGCCTTCTTGCCGGCGCTGGCCGCCGAGTCACGGGTGAACCAGAACGAGACCAGCCAGTAGGAGCAGGCACCCACCCCCACCCAGCCCACGAAGGTGACC
>Ga0302319_10017884_pt1 | contig 12957 bp, 9 predicted proteins | sample Bog_T0_2_FD_203319 | JGI IMG/M metagenome (GOLD analysis project Ga0302319, IMG submission 203319) | Peat permafrost microbial communities from Stordalen Mire near Abisko, Sweden - Bog_T0_2 | ecosystem: Environmental > Terrestrial > Soil > Wetlands > Peat | place: Sweden: Abisko, Stordalen Mire...
GCCCGTCCTCGTTCGGAACTTGCACCTCGGTCAGCAGCGTTCGGGTGGCCGGGTCGATGGCCCCAGCCACATTGGCGACCTTGCCCTGAAATTTTACGCCGGGATATTCCGCCAGTTCGAGCCATGCTGGCGTTTCGACTTTAATGAGGGGACTGTATATCTCCGGGACGGAAATATAGACACGCAGTATGTCCGTGCGGGCGACGTGGAAAAGCTCCTGCGCGGTGCTGGATGCGCTGCTGCTGCCTGCGTTGATGAGGGCTCCGACGTCGGTGTCGCGACGGGTCACGATGCCGGTGAAGGGAGCGAAAATCTGTTGGAAGCCCTGCTCCACGGTCAGATCCTGCACATTGGCTTCACCGGCCTGCACGGTGGCTTGCCGGGCTTCCAGGGTGGTCCGGTTCTGGTCGAATTCCTGCTGGCTAATGACCTTTGTTGCAAGGAGTTCTTTGCCGCGCTCAAAGGTCAGTTGCGCGATATCGAGGTTCGCGCGTGCCTGGGAAAGGTCTGCCTTGGCCTGGCGCAATTGCGCGTCGACGTCGGGTGTCTCGATCTCGGCCATCAACTGGCCTGCAGTCACCTTTGCCCCGATATCCGTGTACCAGGCCTTCAGGTAGCCATTCGTGCGCGCGTAGATGGATGCCTCAGTGTAGGCCATCAGGTTGCCGGGCAAATTGATCTGCATCTCGGCGTTCCCGGCCTGGGGAAGCACGGTCGCCACGGTGGGCACGGCCATTTGGCTGGTCGTAATAGCGAGCTGCCTGTAGGCGCGAGAATGCTGCCAGAGCAGGGATCCGACGATCACGAGAGCGCCGAGAATGGCGAATAGCAATTTCCTTCCGGCGCGGCTTGTGCGTGGCCCGGGCGGACTCTTCGCCGGCGTGAGCGGCGTCTCCTCATGGGCGGTGGTCTGCGGCGCATTGGGATCGCTGCGCGGCTGGTGGTGGTTGCTGGGAAAGTCTGGGAGCACCGTGCCGCCTCGTTCCAGTGTTTGAGACCCCGTTTCCGTGCTTCCGTTATGATTGATTGTTGCGCTCATGAGATTGGTTTGCGGGTGTTCTGTTCAGGCGGGGCTGGAGGTGCGCGCGAGTACCAGTGACTCTTCCGGCATCGGGGCCGGCGCGGTATTTTTGAAATTCGCGCCAGCGGACGGTGCGCGGCGGCGTCCGCGGATGGCGGCGAAGACAGATGGAACGAAGAAGAGCGTGGCGGCGGTGGCGACCATCAATCCGCCGATAACAGCGCGGCCAAGGGGCGCGTTTTGCTCGCCCCCTTCGCCAAGACCGAGGCTCATCGGAACCATGCCGATGATCATTGCCAGCGCGGTCATGATGACCGGGCGCAGCCGGGTGCGTCCGGCCTCGAGAGCCGCCCTGAATGCGTCCTGGTGCAGCGCCAATTGCTCGCGCGCGAAAGTGACCACGAGGATCGAGTTTGCCGTTGCAACACCGATGCACATGATCGCACCCATCAGGGCCGGCACGCTCAGCGTGGTGCCCGTGAGAAAGAGCATCCATGCGATGCCGGCAAGCGCGCCCGGGAGCGCGGTGATGATGATGAACGGATCGACCCAGGATTGGAAGTTGACGACGATGAGCAGATAAACCAGCACCACGGCGAAGGCCAGGCCGGCGGCCAGCCCGATGAATGAGGACCGCATGGTCTGCACCTGGCCGCGGATCGCGGTGAAACTCCCGCGCGGCAAATCCTTCTGCGCATCGTCCACAATCTTGCGCACATCCGCCGCCACGCCCCCGAGGTCCCTCCCCTGCACGCTGGCGTAGATGTCGACGACGGGCTGGACATTGTAGTGTGTGAGCACCGCCGGTCCGGAAGTTCGTTTCAGCGACGCCAGGTTGACCAGCAACTGCCTGGCCGTCCCGCTCGCATTGGTGACGGGCAGGTCGTAAAGGTCCTGCAATGTCGTGATGCGGTATTGCGGCACCTGCACTGCGAGGTTGTAGTTCACGCCATTCTGCGGGTTGAGCCAGAAGGCGGGGGAAACCTGGAAACTGGAACTCAAGGCGACCAGCAGGCTGTTGGCGACATCGCGCTCGGTGAAGCCGAGTTGATCAGCCTTGGAGCGATCGACGGCGAGCTGGAGTTTCGGCTGGTTGGAAAGCTGGTAAACATGGGTGTCCACCGCTCCGGGGACCTGGCGAATCTTTTCCGCCACGCGCTCTGCGAGGGCCATGTTCCCGGGCACATCCTGGCCGATGAATTGCACGTCGATGGGCGCGGAAAGGCCGAAGTTCAAAATCTGGCTGACGATGTTCGCCGGCTGGAAGAAGAATTCCACGCCAGGATACTCCCGGGGCAGATCTTCACGGAGTTTTGCGACATACTGCGCGGTCGGGCCATGATGCTCCGCGTTGAGCGACACGAGGATTTCCGCATCCCCGGTCCCGATGGTGCCGTTGTTACTGTATGCGGTATTGATGCCGCTGTACGGCAAGCCAAGGTTATCGAGGATGCTGGTAATCTGGTCAGGCGGGATATCCTTGCGGATCGTCTGCTCCACCAGATCGGCGACTCGAGCCGTCACCTCGATGCGCGTTGCCGTCCGCACCCGCACGTGCAGGCGGAATTGCCCGGCGTCCACAGTGGGGAAGAAGTCCTGACCCACCAACAGCAGGAGAAGCAGCGAAGCCATGCAAAGGGCAAAAAATATCCCGATGAATCTCCAGCGCATCCGCAGGCACATCTCCAGCCAGTCGCCATAGGCGTCACGAAAACGTTCAAACCCGCGCTCGAAGCCTTGCTGCACGCGGCCGAAAAAGCTCTTCGCCTCACCGTGACTGTGGCCGTGCAACTCGGGATGGTTGCGCATAAAATACATCACCAGCGTCGGAACCAGCGTCCTCGAAAGCACGTAGGAGGAGAGCATCGCAAAGACCACCGCCTCCGCCAGCGGCACGAAAAGGTAACGCGCGACGCCGGCGAGGAAGAACATCGGCACAAAAACAATGCAGATGCAGAGGGTCGAAACAAACGCGGGCGTGGCGATCTGGGCCGCCCCGTCCAGGATGCCCTCGTGCAGTTCCTTCCCTTCGGCAAGGTTGCGATCGATATTCTCGATGGTGACGGTGGCATCGTCGACCAGGATGCCGACGGCGAGGGCCAGCCCGCCAAGGGTCATGATGTTAATCGTTTCGCCAAGGCAACTCAGGATCACGATTGCACTCAGGATCGAGAGCGGGATGGAAATCGCGATGACGACAGTGTGCCGCCAATTGCCGAGGAATAGCAGGAGCATAATGGCGGTGAGACACGCGGCGATCACGGCCTCCTTGATCACGCCCTCGACGGCGGCGCGGACAAAGAGCGACTGGTCGAAGAGCGGCTTGATGCGAAGCTCCGGCGGGAGGCCGGCTGCGATTTTTGGCAGCGCCGCCCTGATCTGGGCGACGATGTCCAGGGTGGAAGCGCCACCAGTCTTGTAGGCGGAGAGGAGCGAACCCCGTTGACCGTCCTGGCGCACGATATTGGTCTGAACCTGGAACCCGTCGCGGACGTGGGCAACGTCGCGCACGTAAATGACCGTGCCATTCACGGTCTTGACGGGCAGGTTGTTCAGGTCATCCACGACCAGCGGGCTGCCGTTCATTTCGACATCGTATTCCAGGCTGCCAATCTTTGCGGTGCCGCTGGGCAGCACCAGGTTCTCCGCGTTGATGGCGTTCGTGACATCGGTGGGCGAGATGCCGTATGCGTTCAGTTTGCTGGGATCGATATCGACCATCATCTGGCGAATCTTGCCGCCGTAGGGCCAGGGAATCGCTGCGCCCGGCACCGTGGCGAGCTGGGGTCGCACGAAGTTCATGGCGATGTCGTTGAGTTGCTGTTCCGAGAGCTTGGAACTGCTTAATCCCAACTGGAGCACCGGCACGCTGGATGCGTTGTAGCTGATCACGAGCGGTGGCGTGACGCCCGCCGGCATGGACTTCAATACGGTTTGGGAGATGGCGGTCACCTGCGCCAGGGCGGCCGGCAGTTGCGCGTTCGGTTGGAAAAATACTTTGACCACGCTGATGCCATTCATGGTCTGGCTCTCGATGTGCTCGATGTCATTGACCGTGGTCGTCAGCGTCCGCTCGTAGGGCCACGTGATGTTTCCTTCAAACAGATGGGCCGAAAGTCCGGTGTACTGCCAGACGATGGCGACGACCGGGATATCGATGTTTGGAAAAATATCCGTCGGTGTCCTAAGGATCGTAACAGGGCTGATGATGAGCAGCAGCAATGCGGCAACGATGAAAGTATAGGGACGGCGCAGCGCTAGTTTGACAATCCACATGGCGTTATACCTTCTGCCGGGTTCCGGCGATTGAATGGCTTTTCGGGGTCGTCGCGCGCGGCGTCCCAAAAAAACTGAAGAGAGTCGCAGGAATGGTCTCGGTGCATGCCCGCGCAACCGAGTCCCGAACCGCGTTCAGCAACAGTTCGTCACTGAACGGCTTGCGCAGGAAAGCCACGGCCCCCCGGGTCGCCGCCCATGTCTGTTCTTTCTCCGTTGCGTGCCCCGAGATGAAAACGATCGGCGGGTGCTCACGTCCCATCTCGGCCAGGCGCCGCTGCAATTCCAAACCACCCATGCCTTGCAAGCGAACGTCGAGGATCAGGCAGGCCGTCTCATCCCACTTTCCCTCTAATAGGAAGCTCTCTGCGGAGGCAAACTCCTCAACCTTGTAACCCGCTGATCTAATCAAGCTGCTGAGCGATTCGCGGACACATGCTTCGTCATCCACAATCGAGATCAACGATTGCCTTCTCTCTTTGACGATATTTGGTTTCATAGTTAGAAAGTGCGCCCAAGGGGCCAATGGCTCAATTATACGTTGGTATTAGTCGGGGTAGTTTCCGCCCTTTGGTCCAGGAGTCTTACCAACCCTGTGAAGTCATCGTCTGCCCATCCGGCGGATATACCCTTGTCGTAAACGTTCTTCTTGAGATTGGCAGTTTGTTCCAGTGAGATCGAAAGGTCCGCGGCGGTTTCCAGGGCCAGGCGGAGGTCCTTCGCCATGTGCTTAAGGGCAAACTGCGGGCTGTAATCATGGCCGCGCAATTTCGGTTCCTTCAGGTCGGACACGCCGGATCGGGAGGCGTTGCGGGCCAACGCCGCAAAGTAAACTTCGTCGGCGATTCCCGCCCGCCTGCACAACATGAGGCTTTCGCAGAGCGTCTGGGCAATCCCGGCAATGTTGAGGTTCATCGCCAGCTTCAGCGAAGAGGCGGAACCGAGCGGGCCGATGTGCAGGATGGTGCTCGATATGGGTTCGAGAATGGGGCGCGCGATTTGGATGATTTCCGTCTCGCCGCCCAGGTAATATACAGTCTGGCGCTGCTCCGCGGCCAGTTTGCTCCCGGTGAATGGCGCCTCCAGGAAGGCCGCGCCCGTTTTCCGGACTTGTTTGGCGAACTGAAGCGTCCATTTTACCGAGATCGTGCTCGACTGGATTACCAATTGCCCCACCCCGAGTTTTGACTCGATCTGATCGAGCACGGAGCCCACTGCTGGCGGGTCGGCGACGATGATGAAGATGACTTCCGCTTGATCCACAGCGTCCTGGATCGACGCGTGGAAGTTCGGGAAGTCCTTTGGAGTCCGGTTCCAGCAGCGAACGTTATGACCATCGGCCATCAGGTTTTTCGCCCAGGCGCTTCCGATGATTCCCAAGCCTAATACAGAGATATTCATTTTGTGTTCAGGTTAAATAGATAGAGGTTAGTCTCAACATCGCGCTCCTTCACCAGGGGCGACGGATAAGCGGAAAAAAAGAGTTCCAATGTTGGCCATGCGACGGCTTCGAGGATATGTCCGCCACTCACGTGCCCATCAGGGAAGGCCACGGCGCCATGCGCGTGGATCGCCGGCGACCCGTTTACGAGGCCCACGTCGCCTGTGAGGGAGATCATCTCCACCTGCTCATTGACTGGAATGTCGCGGAACGCCTTGCGCGCGCTGTCGAACCAGCCGAAGCGGGCGTGCTCCAGGGCGCCAATCGCGCTGAAATGGCCTCCACCGATTTTTTCGCGTTCCGCGAACTCCGTGAGGCCGGACATGATTTCGTCGCCTTTGGCAAAGATAAGGGCATAGGTCTTTACGCCGTGGTTATCCTCGGTGAGCAGCCGCGTCTGTAATCCGGGTGCGCGATGGAGATCGGTGATCCCCTTGGGCGGGGTGTACCCCTGTGGCACGGGCGTTTCCGCCGCCCGAGCCAGGGTGAGCCCGCCCGCCGCGAGATACCCGCACGCGGCAATGCCGGAGCGCAGCCATTCCCGGCGCGACAGTGACAATGATTCTGATGATTTCATGGTGTAGTGAGATTAGTGTTTTGAATGAAGTTGAGCCCGGTGGGCGTATTGCCGGCTGCCAATCTCGCTTACCTTCACCCTGGCCAAAGCCCATTGAAGGCCGAAGTTCCGAAGCAGGAACCAAAAATACTGGACTATCAGTTCAATATTCATTGGACCCTCCCGGCGAGTTCCGCCACAGGTTCGATATGGGTGAGGTCTGATTGCGTGAGGCGAATTCCCGCCGCTGCAATCACGTCGTCCACCTGCTCGCGCTTGCGCGCACCGACAATTGCGCCAGTCACGGCGGTGTTACTCAAAGTCCAGCCAATCGCAACTGCGCCCGGGGCAATCCCGCGCCGCTTGCCAACCGCGCGCAAGCGCTCCACCAACGCCAGGTTGTCCGACAAGTTCGGCTCATTGAAGTCCGGATGGTGTTTGCGCCAGTCATCTTCCGGCAGCCTGGCGATCCGTTCGCGTGTCATGGCCCCCGTTAAAAGGCCGGAGGCCATCGGTGAATAGACAACGACACCGATCCCCTCCTGTTCGCAGTACGGCAGGATTTCCTCTTCCACTTCCCGGTGCACCAGCGAATAGGGCGGCTGCAAGGAAGTAATGGGCGCTATGGCCTGCGCCCGCTTCATTTGCTCGACATCGAAATTAGAAACGCCAATCCAGCGCACCATTCCCTGGCGTTGCAGTTTCGCCATCTCGCTCCACCCTTCTTCGAGTTCCTGTGTGTCCTCGACCGGCCAATGGATCTGGTAGAGGTCAATGGCATCCACCTTGAGCCGGCGCAGGCTGTCCTCGCATTCCCTCCGGATGGAATCCGCAGTCAATTCGCGGCGTGGCCGCCCGGCCTCGTCCCAGCGGAGCCCGCATTTCGTGAATACATAAGGCCGCGGCCCACTCCAGGTGGCCAGCGCCCGCGTTACGACTTCTTCCGAATGCCCCAGCCCGTAAACCGCCGCGGTGTCGATCCAGTTGACGCCCGACTCCAGCGCGCGATGGATCGCCGCGATGGAATCTTCATCGTTTTGTTTTCCCCAGGCAAATTGCCAGCCTGAGCCCCCGATGGCCCAGGACCCGTAACCCACCGGCGTAATGTTTAGGTCGGAATTTCCGAGCCGCTTTGTCTTCATGATTCCATTAACAGGTTCGCTTACAGTGTTCATGTTTTTCTTGGTTTAACTTTCAACTGAAGATACGCGCCGCGGCTACAGTCCGGCTATCATACCTTGGTATGTATGGCGCCAGGGAGTTCGCGTCAGCGTGTACCTGAACTTGAACTTGAACTTGAACTTGAACTTGAACTTGAACTTGAACTTGAACTTGAACTTGAACTTGAACCCCTCTCCCCGCCGACGGAGCCCGCTCTCTGTACCGCCGGCACTAGCTGCTGTGCCCAAGCCTCTCGGCCATCCGCACCAGGTCGGCCAGCGATTCCGCCCCCATTTTCCGCATCACCTGGCCGCGCTGAATCTTCACGGTAATCTCCGACGTGCCCAACTCGCCGGCCACTTGCTTGTTCAGCAGTCCTTTGACGACCAGCGTCATCACCTCGCGCTCCCGCGGCGTAAGCGAATCGTGACGCGCGCGCAATGCTCGCACCTCCGCCCGTTCTTGCAGTGCGGCCGCATCGCGAGCGATCGCCTGTTGGATCGCCTCCAGCAAATCCTCATCGCGAAACGGTTTGGTCAAAAACTCAGCCGCCCCCGCCTTCATTGCGCGCACGCTCATTGGGATATCACCATGACCCGTAATGAATATGACCGGGATGAGATTATTGGCTGAGGTCAACTCACGTTGGAGATCCATCCCGCTTGGACCCGGCAGCCGCACATCCAGCACCAGGCACGCTGGTCCGCCCGGCTGCTTCGCACGACGGAATTCGCGTGCCGACGAAAACACTTCGACCCGCAGCCCCACTGACCGGATTAGGCTGCTAAGAGCCTCACGCACCGCCGCGTCATCCTCCACGACGAACACGATTGGATCTCCCTCCTTCACGTTCCCTCCTCGGTGGGCAATGTAAACTGAAACGTCGCCCCGGGGCCTTCATTCGACGCCGCCCACAACCTCCCTCCATGCTCTTCAACAATCGAGCGGCTGATCGCCAATCCCATGCCCAATCCATCCGGCTTCGTCGTGTAAAAAGCGTCGAATAACCGTGACATTTTCTCCGGGCCGAGCCCGACACCGGAATCCTCGACGGCGATAAGAATCGATGTCGCGTCCTGCGCTTCCGTGTGAATCCGAATGCTGCGCGGGCGATCCGTGACCTCGTTCATGGCATCGAGCGCATTGATCACGAGATTCAAAAGCACTTGCTGCAACCGCACCCGGTCTCCCATTACGGCCGGGAGGTTTACTGCCAGGTCGGTCCGGAGTGTGGCTCCCCGCCGTTCTACCTCCCCTTGCGTCAATGCGACAATTTCGCGGATGATTTCGTTAAGGTCCACCCGCCGCGCGGCTGGCTCGCTTTTCTTGAGCACCGCCCGGATTCGCGCGATGACATCGCCGGCCCGATTTCCATCGCGGACAATGTTGCGGAGCGCCTGCCGGGCTTCGTCGAAGTTCGGCGGGTCAATCGCCAGCCAGCGCAACGACGCATTCCCGTTGGTCACGACCGCCGCGAGCGGCTGATTCACCTCGTGGGCAATCGACGCCGTCAATTCGCCCATCGCGGTCACTCGCGCGACCCGCGCCAGCTCCTCCTCTGTTTTCTTCAGGGCTTCCTCCGCGGTCTGCCGTTCCCTTTTCGTGCGCAGCAGCGCGATGCCGTGCATCAGGTCATTGGCAGCCTGCACCAGCAGGTCTGTCTCCTTCTCGTCAAACGCCTCCGGTTCATCCGAATACACCATGAATCCACCGATAGATTTCCCGTCCGTTATAAGCGGGAGAGCCACCGAGGACTTGAGGCCATGTTCTTCGGCCCGGGCTCTCCACGGAGCAAAACGTGGATCTGCCGACACCAGGTTCACTACGACGGCCTGAGCGGTACGAATCGCCGTTCCCGTCGGCCCAAGCCCGTGCACGTCCGCCCCCCAGGTCGCTACCAGGCCCTTCAGGTAACCCTGCCCGACCCCTGCTTGCGCAACGGGGCGAACCGTTTTCTCCGCATCGTTCTCCGCATAGCCCACCCAGGCCAGCCGATAGCCGCCCTCCGCCACGATCGCGTTGCAGACTTCTTCCAGCAACTCCCCCTCCTCACTGCACCGGTTCACAGCCTGGTTGCACGCATTGCGAACCCTCCACGCCCGGTTCAATCGCTGGAGTTCCAGTTCCGCTCGCGTTCGCTCTCCTACTTCAATGGTCAAACTTTCATTGGCCATTGTCAGTGCTTCCGTGCGTGCCTGCACCTTCCCTTCCAGTTCGTCGCGAGCCCGCATCAGGGCCGATTCATCCTGCCGTTGTCTCTCGCACACCCAGCTGATGAATACGCCGGCTACCAGGAAGATCGCGAATCGCGGCGTGTCTCCGAGGGGAAAGGTTTGGACAAACGGGGGTGGGCTTATGAAGAGCTTGATGGCAAGCGCCGACAGAATACTGGCAAAAATTCCAGGCCCGAGTCCGCCATACCAGCCGCTCAGGATTATCGCGCAAAAGAAGAGCGAGTTCGGCGTGCCCTGAAAAGTTTCCCTGAGCCCGTCGGTCAGCATTAACGTAAGGGCTACCGAGATTACCGCAACGGTGTAACGGATTAGAGGGCCGGCCCGGCGCCGCCCAAGGAACTCAAATCGTCCCTCAGCCGCCTGAGGGATTTTCTCTGCGCGTTTACTCATTTCGGCAGCGCTCCATTCTCGCCGGATTCTCTCTCCTTTATATGCCGTTCGCAACCATCCGTATTCTCCCGTTCCTAGATGGAGCATATCGCCGAGTGGACGCGGCCCCTCCGGTCGGGGCGGAAGGCTGCTGAATCGGCGCGTGCCGGAGTGCTACATGAACCCCCAGCCCATCAAAGTTACGCTCGCTTTCGCACAACCGCGACCGGGACCAGCGTCCCCCGCCTCCTCCAGCCCAAGCCCAGGATCGCAAGCGCCCCGGCAACGAGTAATCCCACGGTGGACGGTTCCGGCACCACCTCGGGAGAAAACTCGACGCTGTGAAGCGTGGTGCCCTCGATGGCAAACGGCTGGGCGTCGACGCCGTATGCAACGGACGGCCCTGCCGATTCCGACATAAAATCCGCGGGCGTGGAAGTGCTGTCAAACGTGAAGGTCCCCGTCGCGCCGGACGCCAGGAATGTTTCCGATGGCGAGCCGCCGTACTCGACGGAATCGCTTACCACTGGAGAGGCCCATCCGAGGTCGTTCCCTACGTTGGTTGGGCTGTCGATGTCAAAATCCCCAGGTACCCAGCCTAACCAAAGACTCTCGATCGCCTCGGGTCCTGTATTTTTCAACGTCAAGGTATAATCAAAAACATTATTCGCGGCCGGTACAAAGGTGAGAAAGGCCGTAACAGTTACGTCCTGCGCGTGGGCGGAAATCGCAGGCAACGCTAATCCGGCCGCGACTAACAGTGCTAAGTGTTTCGAAATCATAATCTCGTTCTTGGTATGAATTATTTTTTAAATCTCTTACGGAGGTAGGTTATAAATGATCAGCGATGCCGTGTTGTCGTCCACGGCGGCCAGGATCGAGGCATCCGGATCGGACACCAGCTCCGTGGCGAGCCCGAACGAACCCCCAAAGGCCGGATCGACCGATAACTCTTTCACAAAGTCGCCCCCCGTGGTGAATTCAACGATCTCGCTCGGCTCTTTTGCGTTCGCGTTGATCACATCGCTGTTGGTGACAAGCAGGTGACCGTTTGGCGCTTCCGCCAGTCCCAGCGGGCCGTGCAGATGAGCCGTATCATGGTAGATAAGCTTTCCCTTTCCCTCGTTAGCCTTCGTCACCTCTGCCGCAGATATCGCATAGACCGCGTTATCCTCCGTCGAGGCCACATAGAGCACCCCGCTGGCGCTGTCATAGAGCAGGCCGGTCGGTCCCACGACAAACGCCACGGGATCCGGCCGCCATTCATAGCCGGAGGCGATGATCCTCTTTCCCGTGACAGTGACACCAGTCGCGCTGACCGCCAGTTCGATGCGTACTACATTTCCTGGAAATACATTGGAGACAAAGAGTGTGGCGTTCTTGCCGTTGTCCACAATCGTCATGTCCCACGGTCCGTTGATATCGGAATCCGCAATCGTGCTGACCAGTTTGCCCTTCGCGTTTATCACTAACAGCGAGCCCGGCCCGGACGTGCTCGTGGAGCCATCGGAGGATGGCACGCTCCCCACGATGATGAAGCCCTCGCGTAGGATCCCCAGCGCGGTCGAGAGCCCGGTCCCCGGCCCACCCAATACCGCATGGGGTGTGGTGAAAAAAAGGGTCGTTTTCCCGGCGGGGCTGACGCTCACGATTGTAGTGCCGGTCCCTTGCAGGTTTTTCGAATTATTGAAGTTGGAGACCAGGATATCTCCAGGTTCCAGCGGACCGCCGCCCGTCTTGAAATCCGACGTGATAAACGCCACCCCATAAGGATTCTGATCCCCGTTGGCGGGCGTGGTGGAGACGATTTGCGGAGGTGTTGGTAGAAAAGGCTGAACCGGAGCGGCTACGGCATGGTTCAGCGATACGGAAAGGAAGCCTGCTGTAGCGAGCAGAGGCGTGACAGCAATCACGGGGAGTCTTTGCATGGATTACCGGGTAAGGCAATCGTGGCGCGAATGCGCGAACTATAACGTAACAGCTCTGTTACCTTTCCCGGGTCAAAAGCGCACGGTAAACTGCGCCGCAACCATCGATTCCAGCCCGCCACCGGTGCTGTCGCCATTTTGGAGGCTATATTCGATTTTAAGTTCGGTATGCGCTGTGAAGCGGTAACCGAGCGCGACATCCGCGCGGCGCAGGTCGTGACCCCAGGGGAATTCGGTGTTGTAGCCGGTGGGGACGGTGGCGAATAACTGCTGGTTCCACCGAAGTGCTGCGTATAGCTGCGCGGTGAGCTGGTATTTGAGCTCGATGTAGTAGGCTAGCGTGTTGGCGTTGCCCACGTGCGGAATTTCAAGACGCGCCTCGCAGCATTCGGCCCAGATTTGCAGGTAATGCCACGCGTAGCTCGCATCCTGCCCCAGCACCCACTCGCGATAGTCTCCGGTCACTGGGGGGATCCTGTAGCCCGGGTAATAAGCCGCGTGGCTGGTCGCGGCTGCGTCGTCCAGGTAATCGCCCTCGCTTGCGGTCAGGCCGAAGTGCCACATCTCGTTCGGGCCATATCCCAGGTGGGCGTCAAATGCCGGGTGGCTGAATCCGGTTTGGGTCGCGCTCCAGTCCTGCGGGCGCGCGGACAGGGTCGTGTTTTTGATTTCAGCGGCATAATCCACTTTTTCGTAAGTTCCAAACAGGGCGGCCCCGCTGGAATAATCCGGTCCCCAGATGATCGGCAGGTATTCGTACTTTGTCGCGGGAGTGATGCGCCGGGCGAGAAAAGCGTGCGGGGACGCGGGCGCAAGCGTGTCCGAGGCGGTGGTCAGGTTATCGTAAGGCAGCGGTGCGTCGATAAAGGCGTTTTGCCAGGAAAGATGACGCTCGACCCACGGCGCCGCCATCGTGGCGAATTGCCCCACCTGCAGATTGACCCGGCCATCATCCCATGGCGTGAACCGGA
>Ga0302319_10017885_pt1 | contig 12957 bp, 8 predicted proteins | sample Bog_T0_2_FD_203319 | JGI IMG/M metagenome (GOLD analysis project Ga0302319, IMG submission 203319) | Peat permafrost microbial communities from Stordalen Mire near Abisko, Sweden - Bog_T0_2 | ecosystem: Environmental > Terrestrial > Soil > Wetlands > Peat | place: Sweden: Abisko, Stordalen Mire...
CCCGAAGCTGGATCAAATCCACGCCGCCAAGAACCAGTTGCTCCGTCACAAACGGCACCCGCGCCGCCTCGACATAGCCGAGATCGACAATGGCGTAGAGACGTGCGGAAGAAAGGCGATCGCGTGCTGAAGAAATCACGCCCCTAATTCTACCGGCGGTCATAGACCGCCGCTACATTTAAAACTACTCCCCGCGCGCCGGCATGATCGAGGCCTTCTGCTTCATGAAGTTCTCGACGAAATGCGTGCTGTAGCGGCCACGGCGGAAGTCGGGGTCCTTCAGGATCGCCTGCCCGATCGGCACGGTGGTCTTGATACCGCGGATAATGAACTCGTCCAGCGCGCGCGACATGCGGTCCATCGCGGTGGCGCGGTCGCTGCCGAAGGCGATGAGCTTGCCGATCATCGAGTCGTAGTGCGGCGGCACGGTGTAGCCGCCGTAGACGTGCGAGTCCCACCGGATGCCGTGGCCGCCGGGCGCGTAGAAAAGCTCGATCTTGCCCGGGCTGGGGCGGAAATCGTTGAAGGGATCCTCCGCGTTGATGCGCATCTCGATGGCATGCTTGAGCGGGCGCAGGTCGTCGAAGTCCTTGCTGAGCTTCTCGCCGAACGCGATCTTGATCTGCTCCTTCACCAGGTCGACGCCGTAGACCTCCTCGGTCACGGGATGCTCCACCTGGATGCGGGTGTTCATCTCCATGAAGTAGTAGTTCTGCTTGTCGTCGACGAGGAACTCGAGCGTGCCGGCGTTCTGGTAGTCGACCGCGTGGGCCAGCTTGATCGCGGCGCGGCCCATCGCCTTGCGCGTGGCCGGGGTGATGAAGGGCGACGGCGCTTCCTCCAGCAGCTTCTGGTTGCGGCGCTGGATGGAGCAGTCGCGCTCGCCCACGTGCACGATCTTGCCGTGCTGGTCGGCCAGGATCTGGAACTCGATGTGGTGCGGGTTCTCGATCAGCTTTTCGAGATAAAGCGCGCCGTTGTTGAAGGCTTTCTCGGCCTCCATCTTGGCGGAATTGAAGCCTTGGACGAGGCTGACGTCGTTGTGCGCCTGGCGCATGCCGCGTCCGCCGCCGCCGGCGACGGCCTTGATCATGATCGGGTAGCCGATTTGCTTGGCGATCTTGAGCGCGTCCTGGTCCGTCTCGACGATGCCGGCGCTGCCGGGCGTGATCGGCACGCCGGCCTTGCGCGCCGTCTCGCGCGCCATGGCCTTGTCGCCCATTTTGCGGATGGACATGGGCTTCGGGCCGATGAACTTGATGTTGCAGCTCTCGCAGACCTCGGCGAAGTGGGCGTTCTCGGCCAAAAAGCCGTAGCCGGGGTGGATCGCATCGACGTCGCCCAGCTCGGCGGCGCTGATGATGCGATCAATCTTCAAATAGCTCTCCTGACTCGATTCTTTACCGATACAGATCGCCTCATCCGCGATTTGGACGTGCAAAGAATCAATATCCGCGGTCGAATAGACGGCCAGCGTCTTGATGCCAAGTTCCTTGCAGGCGCGGATGATGCGGAGCGCGATTTCGCCGCGATTCGCGATGAGAATTTTGTCGAACATGGAACAGGAGGCGGCGAAAACCGGCGCTTACAGGGGCCGCACCGCGTAAAGCGGCTTGTTGAACTCGACCGGCTTACCGTTCTGGGCGAGCACTTCAACGATAACGCCGCGCGTCTCTGCCTTGATTTCGTTCATCACCTTCATGGCCTCGATGATACAGACCACGGTGTCTTCGTGGACTTCCTGGCCCACGGTCACGTAGGGCGGGGATTCCGGCGACGGGGCGAGATAAAACGTGCCCACCATGGGCGAGACGATCTGCGCAAGACCGCTGACTTCCGCCGATGCCGCCGGGGTGGCAGCAACCGGGGCAGCCGCAGGCGCGGCGACAGCCACCTGCGCGGGCGCATGGAACCCACCGACCGGCGCGTGATGATGCACCACCGTGTTGGCCGAGGTCGGGGCCGAGCTCGACCACTCGCCATTCGGCCCGCGCTTGACGCGAAGCTTGAAGTCGCCCTTCTCCACTTCAAATTCGGAGAGACCGGCTTTGGTCATGAGATCGATGATCGACTTGATTTCCTTGAGGTCCATAGGAGCAGAAAGGTAGACTGACTTAGATTGCGGCTTTTACGCGACAACCTGTTTTTAGGAGGCCAATCCCCTATGGTCAAAGGATTTTAACTTTAAGGTTAAAGACTCCGATGGCCGGTGGAAACGCCTTATTTCACCCTGAATTGTGTTACCGTAACGGCTCGAAGCCAAAGCCGAACGGCCCAGCTAGACGGTCTGCTTCACTTCATTCCACGCCGCATCCAGCTCCTGCAGCGAGCACTCGGACGGCGTCTTGCCCTGCGCCTTGACCAGCGCCTCCACGGCCTGGAATCGGCGCGTGAACTTGTCGTTGGCGGCGGTGAGGAGTTCCTCCGCGTTGAGCTTCAGGTGGCGCGTCAGGTTCACGATGGAAAAAAGCAGGTCGCCGAGTTCCTCGGCCGTCTTCTCGCCTGGCGGCAGGCGCGTCTCACTGGCCCGCACCATGGCCAACTCCGCCTCAATCTCCGCCGTCGCCTCCGCGATCTCCTCGCGCACTTTCTCCAGCGATCCCTGCGCATCCGGCCAATCAAAGCCCACATGCCGCGCCTTCTTCTGCAGCGCCTCGGCCCGCATCAACGCCGGCAACGCGCGCGGCACGCCGTCGAGCGCGCTCGACCGCTCCGGCTTCTCGGCCTTCTTCAGCTCATTCCACTGCGCGACAATCTTCGCGGGATCATCCGTCTTCTGGTCGCCGAAGACGTGCGGATGCCGCCGCACCAGCTTGTCGCAAATGCCGTTGGCCACCGCGGCGAAATCAAACTTCCCCTCCTCGCCCGCGATCTGCGCCTGGAAAACCACGTGCAGCAGCAAATCGCCCAGCTCCTCCGTCAAGTCGCCGGCCGAGCCGCTATCGATCGCGTCGATCACCTCGTAAACCTCCTCCAAAATCTGCGGCTTCAGCGTCGCCGGCGTCTGCTCGCGGTCCCACGCGCAGCCATCCGGCGCACGCAACGCGGCCATCAAGTCCAGCAACCGCTCCATCGCGACAGCGGCAGCGCTCGGATCGCTCACGGCTCAACCCTCACGAGCTGAATCCGCGACGCGTCATCGGTGCCCAAGCCGGCATCCGCGCCGCCATGAATATGCGCGGCCGAGCGGCCGATCGGGTCCAGCCGGCCCGACATCGAGTCGGTGCGGTAACGCTCCAGCCGCTGCAGCACGATCGCGTCAACCGCCACCGGGTCGCGGCTGACATACACCGCGCCGATCTGCTTCGTGAAAACCGGATTGAACCGCGGCCCGCCCGCGTACTGCGCGATCATCGCGTCCATGATATGCACCACCACCTTGCGGCGCAAAATCGGGTTCGCCAAAATTTCCGAGATCGCCGGGTCGCCGTAGCTCGGGTCACCCTGGAAGCGCCGGTTGTTGTCGATGCAACCCAGCGCCAGCGTCGCCATGCAGCCGTTGATGCCGACGTACGGATTGTCCGTCAGCACCGGCACATTGACGATCTTCGTGCAGATGGTCGTCACCAGCCGCGCGAAGTGCGACTTGTTGCTCGTGAGCGGCGCGGAGGGATTGAGCATGTCGTCCGAACCGCTGAAACTGTCGCCGATGCCATCGCTGCCGCCATACCCGTTGCGCCCGCGCACCACGTCGCTGGCCTGCTGCGTGAGATCCGCGTTGCTGCCGTTGCCGAATTCCGAGTCGCCCCAGATCAACGTGCCGAGAATCCCATTCTTATAGACGGCGTCAGGATCATAGCCCGTGCCGGGGAAAACTGACGCGATACCCACGTGCGAATCGCTTGGCGGCTGCGGATCATAACCGGCCGAGCGCATGTCCGACGCACTCTTGTCCCAGACGAGAATGCGCGTCGGCGGCACACCCGCCGCGATGAGCCCGTCGCAAATCGCCTGCACCACGGCGCGGTGGCTCGACATGATAGGGCCGCCCTGCGAGGCGATCTTCACGCCCACAACGTCGTTCGGCGTGATGCCCAGCCGCCGCCACGCCGTGCCGACATCGGACGCGCTGGTCAATTTCAACAGGCAACGATTCACCATCCGCCGCGCCACCGTGTTGTCGATCGAGAAGCGCTGCACGATGTTCGCGTCCTCCGACCAGATCACCGGCGAAAGCGTGCGCGGCGGCGGAGGCGTGGGCGCGGCGGGCGGAGCCGGCGCGGGCTGATCGGCCAAGCCGGCAGGCGCCGGGATCTGCGGCACATCCTGCGCAAAAACCACGCCGCCGAGGACCACACCCATCGCCCAAGCGATCAGCGACAAAGTTCTCGGCCCATGCATCCGGGGGAAACTAAAGTGAAACTAAGCGATTGGCGAGATGATAGGACGTATAGGACCGATAGGACTTATGGGACGTATATGACATCTACGAAAGCTCGTCTCTCCTCCGTCCTATTGGTCCTATCCGTCCCATAAGTCCTATAAGTCCCATCCTCCACATAACCTTGCCCTTCGCGAAAAACGCCGACAAAGTTCCCCTTTAGCGCCACCTCATGCTGCTCCTTCAGGTTCTTCTTCTCTGGCTGATCGTTTCCGCGCTGATGGTCGGCGGGGCCATGCTCTTCCACCGGCTCTATCCCGAGGATTCCCCCTGGCTCGGCTTCCTCGTCCCGCCGCTCGTGCTTGTCGCGTTCTTCAACTTCATCGAGCACCTCGTCGCCCTGCCCAGCCTGCTCATCCTCCTGCCCGTCCTGCTCGGCGGCACGCTCTGGATGGCCGTCGCCGGAAAAGACTTCAAGCCGGTGCTCATCCTGCCCACCTCCGTCTTCCTCGCCTGCTTCGCCTTCACCCTCGGCGTCCGCGCCCTGCAGCCCGACATCATGTACACCTCCGACGGCGTCTCGGACCTGAACATGATCAACAATTTTCTCCAAGGCCAGACCATCCCGCCGCCCGACACCTGGCTGCCGCCCTTCCGCTTCGTCTTCTACTACGACATGCAGCACTACGCCGCGTCGATCGTCGGCCGCCTGCTCGGCGTCGACATCGGCCACGCCGACAACATCTCGCACGCTCTGCTCAACGCCCTCGTCTGCATGGCCGCCGCCGGCGCGGCCCATCGCCTCTCCGGCGAAAAACTCTTCGCCACGCTGGCCATGCCGGTCCTTATCCTCTCCGCCGCCACCGGCAGCTCGGCCTACCTCATTCTTTTCTGCCACAACCTCGACCCGTGGCTCGCCGCCGATCTCTCCACCGGCATCGTCAAGCCGCCCGACGCCAATCCCATCTGGGCCGCTCTCGCCAACAACCTGCCCGCCGCACTCCACGGACAGGACGCCGACCACATCCTCGCCCATCAAACGCTGCGCCTGCAGGTCCCGGGCTTCTGGACGTGGCGCGACGAATATCACGCCAACGCCGCCGGCCATCTCCTCACCATCCTCTCCGTTCTCATCGTCGCGGAACTCGCCAGCGCCCGCCGCGTCACCTGGCCGTGGGTGCTCGGTGCGGTCATGCCCATGCTCGCCTCGACCACCAGCGCGTGGGCCCTGCCCATCACCACGCTTCTCTGCTGGGTCACGCTGCCCCTCGCGTGGTTCCTCGGCCGCCGCCCCGCCTCGCTCACTTCCTCGCTTTGGACCCTCTTCGCCAGCGTCACCTTCCTCTGGCCCGCGTTCTTCAACTCGACCTCCAACCCGCAGGTGCCCGACTTCAAGGCGATTGATCCGCTCGATCACGCGCCGCTGCTCGAGCTCGCCATCCAATGGTGGCCCATCCTCCTGCTCTGGATTTGCACCCTGTTCTATGTGCGCAGCCTTTCCTTCGGCGTGCGCTGGTTCCTCATCGTCGTGCCGCTCATGCTCGTCCTCATCGACACCGTCACCATCGAGAGCCGCTACAACACCATCGAGAAAATGTGGGGCTACACCTGGGCCGTCGGGCTCGTCGGACTATTCCCCATCGTCGCCTCGCGCAAGAACGCCGCCTGCCTCATCGCCGCCATCGTGCTGCTCGCCTACGACTCCATCCGCCTCGGCTCCTCCGTTCGCGATATGTTCACCAACGGCTCCTGGGACGATTCCCGCTTCCATCTCGAGGGCGACCGCTACATCACGCACGAGCCGCAGCAAAAGCGCCTGCTCGACATCTTCGGCCAGTACAAGCACGCCGTCTTCCTCACCGGCGTCTGCGACTACTGCTACTACGAGGCGCCCGCCCTCGCCGCCTTCACCGGCAACCAGGCCTACAGCGCGTGGTACTGGTTCGAGTCCAACGCCAACAATCCCGACGAAGCCAACAGCCGCTCCAAGCAGAACAACGATTTCTACTCCGGCGCCATGACCGACCGCCTCGAGTTCCTGCGCAACAAGAACATCACCGGCGTCCTCATCTGGCCCGGCGACAACATCTCCGACGCCACCCTCGCCGCGCTCAAGCAAGACCTCGCCCCCGACTACGACTACCTCGACTGCAAAGGCGAAGGCCCCAACAACGCCGGCGTCTTCGTGAAGAAGCACTGACCCGAGGCCGCAACTCCGCGGCTTTCGTCGCGTTTAGTACTTCCCAAGGCCCCTCGCATGAAATCCGCTCTACCTCTTCTTTCTCTTCTCCTCGCCTCCATCGTTCTGAGTCAGGCCGATTCGGTTCTGCAACCCAATGATGTCCTCGCCATCTGCGGCGATTCGATCACCCAGCAAAAGATCTACTCCGTCGACATGGAGGATTATCTTCTCATGTGCCAGCAAGTGCCGGGACTGCGTGTGGCCCAGTTCGGCTGGGGCGGGGCACAGCTCGGTCTATTCCAATTGACGCAGATTAAGAGCGACGTCCTTCCTTTCAAACCGACCGTGGTCACCACCTGCTACGGGATGAACGACGGGCAGTATGCACCGATGAATGACAACACCGGAAAGTACTACCGTCTGAACTTGACGGCCTCCATCAACAAGCTGAAGGCCGGCGGCATGCGCCAAATGGTCATCGGCTCCGCCGGCTGTGTCGATACCAAGGCGTTCAAGCGAATCTCTCCCGTCGTCTACAACCAGACGCTCGACGACTTGCGCGGCATCGCCCAGGACCTCGCGCAGAAAAACGGCCTCGTCTTCGCCGATCTCCACACCCCGATGATGGACGTTATGGCCAAGGCGCAGGCCGCCTATGGCAAGGACTACGTTTTCATCGGTGGCGACGGTATTCATCCCGGACCGGCCGGGCATTTGGTCATGGCTTATGCCTTCCTCAAGTCCCTCGGCTGCGACGGTGCTATTGGCACGATCTCGGTCGATCTCGCTGGCAATCAAGCCACCGGCACGCCGGGACAAAAGGTTGTTTCGTTCGCCAATGGCACAGTGACGCTCGAGAGCACCCGGTATCCCTTCTGCTTTCAGGGCGATCCCGACAAGCCCGCCAATACGACCGCCAGTGTCTTGAAGTTTTTCCCCTTCAACGACGACTTGAACCGTTACGTCCTCGTCGTGAAGGGACTCAAGACCGCCAAGGCCAAGGTGACCTGGGGCAAGGAAACCAAGGAGTATGCCGCAGCGGATCTGGAAAAGGGGGTCAATCTCGCCGCTGATTTTCTGGCCAATCCCTTCTCTGACCAGTTCGCCAAAGTCGACGCCGCGGTGCAAGCCCAGCAAGCCGTCGAGACTACGCTGGCGCAGCAGTTTTTGCACAACCTCGACAACCTGAAGGCCATGATACCCGAGGAAGCCGCCGCCCTCGACAACATCGCCGCCGCGGGCATGAAGAAAGACGCCGACCTCTTCGCCGCCGCACAAACCCTTGTCATCCCCGTCCAGCACACCATTAAGATCGAGCCGGAATCCTGAAAATGTAGCGGCGGTCTATGACCGCCGGCCGATTGTTCAGCGCGCGCCTGAATATATCGACGAACGCTACCGCCGAATAAACACACCCGCGTTATTCGGCAAGCCCGGGTCCGTCCCCTTGCAATCCACGTAGTAATACTCGTTCGCGAGCTGGTCCTTCAACTTGCCGAGCACGTCATCGGGAATCTTGTCCTCCGGGTACACCATCACCGCCGTGATGTTGTTGCTTTTCAGGAAACCGACCGGGTCCGGCAGCGTGTCCGCGAAGAACGCGTTCACCTGCGCGTCGCGGGCCTGCGCCTCGCCGCCGTGGCCGCACTGGTCCTCCTGGTACCACCACGCGATGTAGCACATGTTCTCCGAGAACCCAACCACCACCGGCGCCTCGTTGTAGGAATAAACGCTCTTGCCCGCGATCACCGTCACGCCATGGAATCGCTTGAGGACCTGCTCGAGCCGCTTCTTCTGCGGGTCGAGCTGGATGGCCACGTCCCCACGCAAATGCAGCACGTTTCCGCTCCACGAATAGTCGTAGCTCGTCTTCGCACTCACCACGACGAAGACGACGCCGATAAAAATGAAGATAACGGAGACGAGACGGTAGAACGAACTCCGCGCCGCGAAAATCAGTGGCAGAAACGCGACCGTGCCCGCGCCATAAATCGCGCCCCAGTTCTTCTCAACCGTCAGGCCGCGGTCGGCAAAGGTCACGATCTCATAAAAGATCAGCAGCAACGGCACCGCCACGTGGAGCCAGCGCGTGAGCAGGTTCATCCAGGGCCAGAGGAAGAAAAGGCACAGCCACGGAATGAGGACCGGCCACCATTGGATGAGGAACTCCCACGGGTTCGTGTACTCGACCCACGGCGTCAGGTGGATGTCCACCGGGTATGAGCCCGAGATGAGCGAGTCGATGCTCGGCCAGATCAGCAGCAGTGCAATGCCGGTCACGACCGCCACCCACGTCCCATTTTCCGGCCGCCGGCCTGCGATCCACGCCGCCGCGAGGCAGCCCGCCGCCAGCACCGCGATGGTCACCATGAACCACGTTGCCGCGATGATGCACAGGAAGGGAAAGACGAGCAGGCACACCCACGGCCAATTCGCGCGCGGCTCGCGGAACGTTTCCGCCGCCGCCAGCAGCGTGGCCAGCGTGAGGAAATGGCCACTGATGTTGGCGTGGAACTCGGGGAAGTAGAGATCGTACGCCGGTGGGAACATGCGCAGCGTCGGCGGCGGGTTGGTGAATATCCACCCGAACGGATTGTGCCGGGTGGGATCGTTCCAGCCGTCACCGATGTCGTTGGCCAGTCGCGCGTCGAAGATGTCGTAAAGGTTCGGCACCGGGTGGAGCGAATTCCAGAAGAGCAGCAGCACCGACGCGCCCTTGTAATTCGCCAGCAGCATCAGCAGCGTGGCGAGGCAGATCCACGTGCGCCGTCCGCCGAACTCGTACGCCGCGCCCGCGCCGACGAAAATCACCAGCGTGTTGAGCAGCGCGAAGCCCATGTTGTAGCCCGTGCCGATATCGAGCGAGAAGAGCCGCTTGAGCAACGAGGCGCCGTAGTGCTGGAACGTGTAGTAGCCCCCGTGGTCGTAGGGCGGGCACCACGTGTCGACGGCGGGCAGCTTGCTGCCAAGGGTGAAGTCGAGCACGCGCGCCATGTCCGCCACGCCCTCGGTGTTCGGCGTGACCGACGGGTTGAAGCACAGGATGCCAAAGGCCCACGTGAACGTGCCGAGAAAGATGAGCATGGGCAGCGTCATGCCTTGCATCGCGACGGCCAGCGGAGTGGTCGTGATCGGCGCGCCCCACGGGCCCAGCAGCGGTCCGCGGGTGACCATCGCCCAGCCGAGGCCCACGATGGTGAACGGCAGCAGCCAGCCGAGCACCGGCAGCGCGATGAAGTGCTCAATGAAATTGAACACGAACATCACCATCAGCGTCGGCACGATGAACGCCAGCCACGCCGACTCGCGCGGGAACAACCGCCGGAAAAGCACGGCCCCGCCGACGACATGGTAGCAGACCAAAAATTCCAGCAGTGCGGCGCGCAGCAGAAGCATTTCTCCCGAGAGGCTGTCCGAAATGTTTCCCCGGATCAAGTCCCGCGCTCTCCGATTGGAGGGACGGGCTACTGCCCGTCCGGCCGCGTCAGCGGCCTTTTATAAAGTCCGTCATCCTGAGCGAAGGCGCGCTGTGGGCTTCTTTTCCAATGGAGGGTTCGCCGCGCCGGAGTCGAAGGACCTCTAATTAAAATCCGCTCAGCCGCATCGCGCACAAATGGATCATTGGAAAACGTGGCCCAACCGAAGACTCAGCTTTCCAGCCTGACCCATTTCTTGCCGCGTGGCACGATGCACACTAAAGTTGAACCCCATGTCCACCGCACGACTCATCGACGGCAAGGCGATCTCCGCCCAAATCCACTCCGAGACCAAGGCCCGCGCGCAGGCGTTGCGCGATCGCGGCGTTACGCCCGGCATCACCTTCGTGCGCGTGGGCGAGGACCCCGCCTCGCGCGCCTACGTGCGCATGAAGGGCCAGAAGGCCGAGGAGCTCGGCATCACATCGGACACCGTCGTGCTCGACGAAAAGACGACGCAGACCGAGCTGCTCGCGCTCATCGAGAAGCTCAACGCCGACCCGAAGGTGCACGGCATCCTCGTGCAGGCGCCGTTGCCGCAGCACATCCGCGAGGACGAGATTTTCAGCGCGATCGATTACCGCAAGGACGTCGACGGCTTCCACCCGGTCAACGTGGGCAAGCTGCTGCTCGGGCAGAATCCGCTCTTCACGCCGTGCACGCCCGCAGGCGTCCACGAGCTGCTCATTCGCAGCGGCGTACCGACCAGCGGCGCCGAAGTCGTCGTGCTCGGCCGCGGCAACATCGTCGGCAAGCCGATGGCGGCGATCCTGCTCCAGAAAGACAAGCACGCCGACGCGACCGTGACGCTGCTCCACTCGCGCAGCAAGAATATCGCCGAGCACTGCCGACGCGCCGACATCCTCATCGCCGCGATGGGCCAGGCGCACTTCGTGAAGGCCGACATGGTCAAGCCCGGCGCGGTCGTGATCGACGTCGGCGTGAACCGCGTGGATGATCCCTCGGCCAAGAACGGCTACCGGCTCGTCGGCGACGTCGACTTCAACGCCGTCAGCCAGGTCGCCGGCGCGATCACGCCCAATCCCGGCGGCGTCGGCCCCATGACCATCGCGATGCTGCTCGCCAACACCGTCCGCGCCGCCGGCGGGTGAACCGCCTATTTCTCCTCGGGAGCCAATAGTTTTAGGAGAAATAGAATCCACTGGTGATGAAGGCAGGCCCTCGGTCGAACTGGCGCCTATCTTGCCCAAGTTACCGTAGCAACCGGGCTGCCTTGCCGTTGCTGCTCCTTTTGAGTCTATATGCGCCGGCGGAATCGCGATTAATATGCTATCTATTGCAACTTTACGATTTCAATCACGTTATATGGATTAGCCGGCCCATTTCTTATGATCAAGCCACTCTCCGTCAACCGCTTCGCCAGCCCCCTCACCCTCCTTTTCTTAACTCTCTTTGCCGTCAGGCCGTCGATGGCCGATGTCAAAGTCCCCTCGATTTTCGGAGATCACATGGTCCTCCAGCAGGACGCATCCCTACCGGTCTGGGGCGATGCCGACGCGGGGGAAAAAGTCACCGTTACCGTGGGCGCGGACACCGATTCCGCAACGGCGGGATCGGACGGAAAATGGCGAGTAACCCTTAAGCCGTTGGGCGCGACCTCGACGCCGCTGACTATGACCGTTGCGGGGAAAAACACGCTGACCTTCAGTGACGTGCTGGTCGGCGAAGTCTGGATCGGCGCGGGTCAGTCAAACATGGGACTTTCCCTGGCGCAGTCGAGAGACGCCGCCACCGATATCCCCCAGGCCAACGATCCTCAATTGCGCTTTTTTCACGCGAGTGGCCCGCAGGGACTGGTACCGTCCAATTCTTTTACGATTGGAAAGTGGGTGCTGACCACCCCGATGACCGCCCCCGGATATTCCGCAGTCGCTTATTATTTCGGCAAGGGTTTGCGGACAAAGCTGAACCGGCCGGTGGCGATTATCCAGAACGCGGTGGGCGGCACGGTTGCGGAATCGTGGACTCCGCTCGATGCGCTTAAGTCCAATCCGGCGCTGCAATCCTACGTCGATACCTATAATGAGGCACTGGCCGCCTTTCCGGGTTTGAACGCCGACTATCAAGCCCGGTTTGACGCCTGGCACAAGACCCGGATCGACTGGGAAAACGAAGTCGGAAAAACGTACGACCCCCTTGTAAAGGCCTGGAAGGCCGAAGCCGCCAAGGACCAGGATGCCGGCCAGAAGCCGCCACCCCAGCCGCAGCCTTCCCGCCCGGCGCCGCCGCCGCCGCTGCAACCGTGGGGCGGCCAAAATAAGCCGACCGTTCTCTACAACGCCAATGTCGCCCCGGTCATTCCCTACGCGATTCGTGGCGTGATTTGGTACCAGGGTGAGTCGAACGCAGGCGACTGGAGCAAATATCACACGCTTCTGGCGACGATGATCACGGGCTGGCGCGACCACTGGGGCCAGGGAAATTTCCCCTTTATTATCGTTCAGTTGCCGAGATACAGCGGGGGTGGATATTGGCCGCAAATTCGCGAAGCCCAGGCGCAAACGCTGTCGCTCCCGGACACGGCGATGGCCACCACGATAGACGTGGGCGACCCGAATAATCTTCATCCCGTCGACAAGTCCGACGTGGGTCAGCGGCTTTCCCTTGTCGCGCGACACATGGTTTACGGCGAGAAAGACCTTGTCTGGACCGGGCCGATTTATAATTCAATGACAGTACAGGGAAGCACGATCCGGCTCAGATTCACCCAAACCGGCAGTGGGCTGGTCATCGGCTCGTCGCCGTGGGTACCACCTCATTCCGAGGCCATTCCGACAACGTCGCTGCTAGGATTCACCATCGCGGACAACCAGAAACACTGGTTCCCGGCAGATGCCAAGATCGAAGGTGACACGGTCGTCCTTTCCAGTGATAAGGTGACCACCCCCACGGCCGTGCGCTACGCCTGGGACAAATCACCCGTCTGCAATCTCTACAACAAGGAGGGCCTGCCTGCC
>Ga0302319_10017886_pt1 | contig 12957 bp, 13 predicted proteins | sample Bog_T0_2_FD_203319 | JGI IMG/M metagenome (GOLD analysis project Ga0302319, IMG submission 203319) | Peat permafrost microbial communities from Stordalen Mire near Abisko, Sweden - Bog_T0_2 | ecosystem: Environmental > Terrestrial > Soil > Wetlands > Peat | place: Sweden: Abisko, Stordalen Mire...
CTTACGAACCGAATTAAACGATGCTACGGGTAAGCGACTTATCGAGAACCATAAAAAAGGTGGCTGGTACCTAGATATTTGACGCAACCATTACTGACAGCTGACTGACCCCACACCCCGCATACTCAGGGGTGTTTTTTGATTTAAGGAGTATTGCTATGGACATGGACGAAGCAGCCATTAAGATACACGATTTAGGGTTGGCAGCCGCGCTGGTGAGTTGCGGCTTTAAACTGCACGCCACTGACCGTGACCAAAATGGTCGCCTCTACTTTATCTTTAGGCAGACTGACGAGCAAACCAAAGATATTGACGCATATTGGGCGGACACGCTTGTCGTCAAAGCACGGACATATTCTGACAACGTAAAAATGCTAAAAAGCAGGATTTATTCAGGGGAATAGTCATGCAGATGAGCAACGAACGTATTAAAAAAGAATCCCGAAAAGTCAAGGTTAAGTCAGTAGAGCCTCCTGCCGTTGTGCCCGATAATCCGCGCATTGCTTCCATAAAGCCGCCTGATAAGCCCTGTGCTTACGATGAGTGGCAAGCTGTAATTAAAGCCAACTTTCCTGACTTGCTATTTTCAGCCGAAATCTGCCTGTCGATTATTACCCAGATACTCATAACCGATGTAACGAACCCTTTCGCCTTGGTGTTGGTTGACGTGCCGTCTGCCGGTAAAACCATCACACTTAATTTCTTTGCAGGTCTGGATAGCTTAACTTACGCCACTGACAAGTTCACGCCAGCATCATTTGTATCTAATGCTGCTAATGTCAAAAAAACAGAACTGTCTAAAGTTGACCTGCTGCCACGCATTAAAAATAAAGGCCTTATTGTACGTGATTTCGCCACCATTTTCTCTAAGCGTGAAGATGACTTGAATGACCTGCTAGGAACGTTAACGCGGGTACTTGACGGTGAAGGGCTTAACACTGATAGCGGCGTACACGGCAAGCGACACTATGACGGTGATTACTTGTTCATGATGTTGGCAGCTTCAACGCCAGTGCCTTTGAGGGTTTGGAAAATGATGGGCAGTCTTGGCGCACGGTTATTTTTCCTAAATATGAACTCTAAAGATAAGTCAGATGATGAACTGGCCAACCAACTTGGCTCAAGCACCTACAAAGATAAAGAGAACATTTGCCGCGAAGTTACGCGGCGGTTCCTGCAAACCTTATGGTCACAACACCCAGAAGGTGTAGCCTGGAACAACCAACAAGATGACTATGAGCTGAAAATCATTATCGCCAAGTGCGCGCGACTTTTAGCTTGCTTGCGTGGCAAGGTCGATACTCAAAATGAATACAGCGAAAATGGCAAACTAGAGTCTAGCCACAGCTCACTAATAGTTGAAAAGCCTGACCGCATTAACCAACTACTTTACAACTTATGTCGAGGCCATGCCGTAGCTTGCGGGCATACTCAGCTCGGTTACGATGATATACGCTATGCCGTTGAGCTGGCGATTGACAGCGCCCAAACCACTCGAACCAAGGTACTACGGCAATTACTCGACGCTGGCGGTGAGGTATCCACTCCACAAGTTGAAGCCCTGCTTAACTGCTCAAAAACAACAGCACTCAAGGAAATGAAAACCCTAAAAGTCCTTGGGCTGTGCAAGACAGTTCAAGAAAATAAAGGCAAGGTAGGTGAGCCGGAGACAATACTCAAGCTCAATAGCGACTTCAAGTGGTTCCTGAGCGATGAATGTCGTGCGATTCGAGGGCTTGAGCCAATCAATAAAGAAAATCTGACACTGTGGGACGCAGGCGAGTAGTACCTAAGTATGCGGTATCGAACCAGAAACCTACAAATGAAGAGGTTAAACTGGCAGCGATGGCCTGGGCAGAGTTTTTGTACGATGAGTACTGCCTTGATAAGCACAAGCAGTTGCTTTTAGGTAAAAAACGTAGAACAATAGAGAAGCTTACAAATCATGACAAACTCAACTCTTAGGTATTTTGAAAATAGTAACGGCAGTCTCTGTTCCGTGTCATGCGGTGTAAGCCAGAGGCTGTCGTTTTTGTTTTGGAGATAACCATGGCTGCACAAGCAATAACACTTTGCAGGGTATCAACCCCTGGACAGCTTAGGGACGGCAACTTAGACCCTCAGATTGAGCGCGTCAATAAAGCAGCCGAATTTTTAGGAGCTGACATAGTTAAGCGATGGGAAATCGCGGCCTCAAGCCGTAAGGGCAAGAACATTAAGCGCAAAGACCTAGTGGAAATGCGAGATTTCTGTCGTCATAATAAGCGCGTCAAATACCTCATTGTTGACGAGGTAGACCGTTTTATGCGCTCAATCAATGAGTACTATTGGTGGAAGCAAGAGTTTAAGAATATAGGTGTACAACTGATACACGCCAACAAACCTGATGTTGACCCTGACGACCAGAGCGCTGTGTTTGACGAGCTGATTGATGTATACAAGGCCGAGCAGAGCAACAACGAACGTATAACCAAAACGCCCGAAAAACAGATGTCCAAAATGCGAGCTGGCTATTATCCATTTCCGCCATTACCAGGCTACAAGACCAGTAGCGTAAAAAGCCTACACGATATAGACCCCGAACGGTTCTACTTATTACAGATAGCCTTTAAGTCGATTGCGAATGGCGCAGCCACGCCTAACGAAGCACTGAAGCAGATGAATAAGTCTGGCTATCGAACTATCGGTGGCAATCCTTTTGATATGGAGCAGTTTAAGCGGATTGCCGTCAAGCCATACTATGCTGGCATTATTCAGGTCTCTGACTGGCCTGTAGCCCATGAAGATGGCCTGCATACCCACATGATAACTAAGGTGGAGCATGAGGCTCTAAAAACCATTATCAGCGGCAAAGGAAAGAAGTTTGCAGTTAATAAGAAAAATCCCGCATACCCAATGAATGAGATGCTCTGTTACGACTGCCAGCAAGAAGCCATGCGGCAGTACAAGCTAACCGGCTACCGTAATCACAATGGCAAAGCTAAGGATTATGACAACAGACATTACTATGAGCGCTACCGCTGTAGGGGTTGCAAAACCTACTTTACTAAAGACGACCTACACAAAAAAGTGTCGTTCAAACTTGATAACACAGTACTCGAAGACCGTGAAGTGCTTATCCAAGAGCTAAAAGCCCTCTGGCGTTCAAGAGTTAGTACCAATCAGCAAAAGGTTGCAGGCCTCCAAGCCCGCGAACGCGTCATTACAGAAGCTCAATCTAAAATGGCAGCCGAACTCGCAGTAACCGACAACGAGACCGTCAAAAAGGCGCTTGTGGCAGCGATTGAGGATAAAGAGCAGGAAAAGCTGGCTGTTCAGGCTGACATCAAAACCTATAGCGACGTAGACACCGAGCTAGAGGACTTTATTTCCTATTCAATCAACTATACAGAGGAGCTAAAGGCAAAATACTGGAAGCTAGACTGGGATAGGCGTAAGCGGTGCGAACTTTTGCTATTTCCAGACGGATTTTTTGTGACACGGCAGAAAAAAGTTTACACCCCGCGTGTTTCACCGATTTACAGAGATAAAACTATGAAAAAAGAGCCTCAAATGGCTCTAAATTCGTCAATTTCCTTGGATGGAGGGCCAGGAGGGACTTGAACCCTCGACACCCTGCTTAAGAGGCAGGTGCTCTAACCAGCTGAGCTACTGGCCCATATAGGAATTTGCTGACAAAATCCTGAATTTATTAATAAAAGTGCACCGCAAATATAACAGATACAAGACGGTTTGTAAATGGTACGCCCGATAGGATTTGAACCTACGACCTTTGGTACCGGAAACCAACGCTCTATCCAGCTGAGCTACGGGCGCATAAAGTGTATTTTACGCTAAAACACTAGCTTATAAACTATTTACGACTTCTTTAAACTGGTTGCCACGATCTTTATAGTTCTTAAATAACCCGAAACTGGCGCATGCGGTACTAAGTAGAATGACATCTCCAGGTTCAGCAGCATTTTTTGCAGCTTCAACAATTTCTGTCATTGTATTGCCACCCAAAGTAATCTTGTCAAAACCTCTTTTTACAAGTAATTCGATAAATTTTTCACCAGTATCACCAATAATTATCGCTCTCCTAATATTGCTTCTTACAACTTCATCGACTACATCAAAAAAAGGAATACCTTTGTCATGACCACCCAGAATAACTACTTTTGGTTGATCGAATGCTTTTATAGCAGCTATTGTTGCTTCAGGAGTAGTTGCAAAACTATCGTTATAATATTTGATATTATCTAATTCTCTTACGAATTCTATTCGATGTTCCATACCACTAAAATCATGCAAGACTTTTACGATTGTCTCTATGTCACCATCAATTATTTGCCAAACAGCAGCAATGGCAGCGCAAACATTTTCTAAGTTATGACGACCAAGTAACGTAACATCTTTGGTATCGCATATCTTGGTTTCTTGCATAAAAATACTTTCACCTTCAACATAAGAACCGGTCTTAATCTCCGGTGATACATTTTCTTCAGGCACGAAATAGGGGATTAAGTGTCCACGACTAGTACTGGCTACTCTTTTGGAGATTTCATTTAAAGAGTTATAAACTGTTATGCCATCTTGATTTTGGTTTGCAAATAGATTCTTCTTAGTATCGTAGTACTGCTCAACAGTTTCATGCCAATCTTGGTGCTCAGGGGCAAGCATCAAGCAGACACCGATTTTTGGGGCATACTTAAAATCAATTAATTGGAAATTTGAAAGCTCCAGAATAACCCATGAATCAGGAGTTACATCTGAAATAAAATCTAACGGAGAGTTACCAATATTTCCACCAAGAAATACTTTTTTACCGGCATTTTCAAGTATTTTATAAATCAATGTGCAAGTTGTTCCTTTGCCCTTAGTTCCAGTTACACCAATAATTGGAGCAGGACACTGGGCAAAAAATTCATTTATCCCTGTAGTTACTTTATCTAAAATATTAGGGTTTTCTGGATTAGCAGCTAAAATATCTCCAGGAAATAATCCTGGTGTTCTAACGAGTAAATCAAACTGATCTAAATTTATTAAATATTCTGAACCTAATTTAGCTGTAGCATACTCTGGTATTTCTAAGTCTGCATTTTGATCGCAAATTGAAATGTTGGCACCTTTTTTATGCCAATAATTAGCAGCACTAATTCCGTCAACTGCATAACCAAGAATCGCTACATTCATTAACCGAGATGCTCTTTTACAAGCTCGGCTACCTGACGTGGTGTCATCTCTGCCTTAACGATAAATGCCTCGACATTTAGGTCTTTGAGAGTGTCAGGTGCTTCTTGCTCACCCATATTAGTCAAAATTATGACTTTGATATTTTTACCCCAGTCGGTTCCGCGCAAACGCTTTAGCATTTCATCACCATTCATTTCTGGCATCATAAGATCCAGTAAAATCATGTCTGGCTTCATTGCCTTAGCTAAGTCTAGTCCCAATCTGCCATTCTCGGCAGTTTCAACAGCATATCCTTCTGCCTCGAATTTCATTCGATACATTTGCGAGATTGCCGCGTCGTCCTCTATAATCGCAATTTTTGTTGCCATAAAAGATTCCTTGTCTATATATAAGATACAACAAAATTAACTTTCTAGCACATCTAGTATAATTTCCATCACCTGAGAAGAAGTGATGCTAAGTTAATCTATTGAAAGTAATTGCTTGGGTTACTTTTCCAAAACTGATTTTTAGTTTGATATTATTTAGAATTTCTTGAATATTTGTTTCTTTAGCCACGTTTTTCCATCCCTGTTGTCCAACTAATTTTCCGGTTGATTGATATATTTTAAGTTCATCTGGTGCGATTTTTTGGGGTGAGGCACATTGTAACTGTCTAGACAGCTTAACTAAAAACCCGTTGTCTTTCATTTTCTGAACAAGATCCTGGCAAGCAGATAATTCATCTGTCAGCTTATTATTCTGTTCCCGTCGGGTTATGAAATTAGCTATTTCCTTTGCCGACTTTTCTTCGTATAGACAATCGTTACCTGTTCCAAAGTAATAAAAATCATCCGCTAACATAACAGATATATTATCTATCAAAATATATGCCAAAACAGTAAATAAGGGAATGTATTCAGGTTTGGTAACCGCAAATTTAGAATCTAATATAATTTCGCATTTAAGCTGTTTGAAGTGATTAGCAGTTAAGGGTAGATATTTAAAATCGATTGGGTTAATGCAGGTTTCGGAGTTGTACATTGTCAAGTTTTTAATTGGTACCCAAGGTTGATTATCAATGACCTTTAAGCATTTTTTGATATTACCTTTTTGACCAAAAATTTCAGATCGTTTTTCAGCCGATACTTGCCAAAGAGCTCCATTTATCGAGTCAGTGTCTATCAACAGCTTAATTTCTAATAGTTGATTTTCTGATATATCAGTTTCATCGAAAAACAGACTAGCATCGATGTATATTAATCCATCAGGGTATGTTCGTGCATCTATCTGATAATCCAAATATCTATAAAAATGGTGTGAATTAAGAAAAGTATCTAATTGAGCAACATAAATATGCTCATACAAATGAGCAATATTTGGAGTCTGACTAGTCTTGGTCAAAATGATTCGTTGCATATTAAAAGTATAAAGGTTATCACCCCGCCCCCAAAACTTGATATTTAAGGGGGCGGGGCTAGGTGGCAGGGCACTTCTGCGCGACGGCGGTCAATGATATTTGATAACGGAGTCTAACCGACATGTTTGGGTATTAACCCTGCATGCGGTTTAGACTACCTCGCTTATCGCTATCAATACCTACGACCGTGCTGGTTCTTGCCCTTGGTGTCGTGCACTTTCCGCGAGTCCTGTCCCTTCGCCTTCCTGGGCGTTGGGAAGAGCATGTCCAGGAGACCTGGCTGCTTGGTCTTGTGGGTGTTAGCGTTGTAGTTCTTGGGCTTGTGCGTGTGCGCTCCCACTTTGCACCACCTAATTCGTGCCAGAATAGTTTTCTGGCGCTTTACGAACACTCCTGTCAATTGCGCATGTCAGGTTATTAGTTAAATAACATAAAATAAATAAAAAGTCAACTATAAAAAATAAAGTATTTATGGAGTTAAAGATTTTTGAAATACTTACTTATATCAAAAGTCAAACTAATTTTATTTATCTAATACTTCTTGGATAATTTCCATCACTTGAGAAGGCGTATAGTGCACTTTAACTATGTAACGGCTGACATTCAAAAATCTAAAGTCAGAGGGCGCTTCGTCTTTGCTGATGTTTGTCAAAACGATTACTTTGATACTGTGTCCCCAATCTGTAGCCCGGACTCGTTTTAATACTTCGTTGCCAGGTAGATGCGGCAATCTAATATCAAGCAAAATCAGATCTGGCACGACGTGCTCTAAAACATGCAAGGCGCTGGCTCCATCATTGGCTGTAGATACATCATAACCGCGAGCCTTAAGCTTCAGTTTGTACATCTCTCTAATAGGAGCATCATCTTCGACAATTGTTATTTTTTGCATATTTACTCTTTATCATAGCAACGAAGCTGATCTAAAAATAGGTATTGACGATTAATAAAGAATATTGTATTGTATAACTACAATATTTGGAGACACTTGAATGTTTGAAAGCGCCAGAAAAAAACGTGAAGAACAGGACGCCGCTATGATGGCTCGCTTTAATAAAAGAGAAGAAGCTGAAAGGCGACTATTGGATGAGATTAACCGCAAACTAACAATAATGACCTCAGAAGAACTTGGAAGTCTAGCTATAGAAAGTGCTGCGGAAGCAGAAAGATACAGAGGCACGCATGATCCTTTGACAAGAGAGATTACAACAATGGATTACTCAAGAGCATCTGCTTTAGGTAGGTTAGCAATACTTGCAAAGTTACGTGAGCCAGAAGAGGCTTAACTCGTTGACAAAACTGAGCCGTTATGCTTAAGTTAACAGGTCACAGCACAGTTGTACTTTTGTAGACTAAGCACGTTCTGAAAGGGAATTATCCCTAATTTCAGGACGTGTTTTTATTTGCCTAAAGAGTAATAACATTGACAAAAAGTAAAATAAATGTTAAGTTATAAACATAACAATTATGACTATAGATAAATTACTCACAAATTCTACTGCATGTCTTACTCCTGAAGTATCAAGCGAGGTTTTTGATGATAGCTATGGAGGACGATTTTGGATAGGACAAGTAGCTGTCCAAGATGTTGTCAAATGTCCAGAATATTATAATGGAGCATTGAAGTTGCGTGCAAACGTTTATATAGATGATATGCACTTTTTAACCCCCGAACATCGTGATGAGAATGGCCACGAAACAGATAGCGATGACAGAAGCTCTATTCATTTTGCTATTGCAGAAAAAATGCCTTACGGTGAATCTGCAAGAATTGTGGGTACCAGCAGACTTATACGGAAAGAGGACATGGATGAGAAGCTACCTGTAGAAAGAATCTTCCCGGAGGCATTCGTTAATGATCCTGCAGAAGTTAATTCTGTTGAGGTCTCACGTTTTATTTCAAGACACGAGAAAAAGTCTACTCAGCATATGATCTCTCTATCTTTAATCAGGGCGATGACCTTATATGCTGTTGATAATGAGATACCATCGGCCTACTTTTTGATCGAGGAACCACTGCACAGACTACTGGCCAGGATCGGATTGCCGATGGAAATACTTTGTGACCCTAAGAAAGTGGCAGAATACGGCAATACATCGAATATGGTTATTAGAATTAAACCAAAAGAAATTGTTGATTCGTGTGCCGAAAAAGGTAATGAAGATTTGCCAATTTCCCGTTTCTTTAAAAATGAGAACGGTAATTTAGGCCTTGGTTTATATCCTGAAGGATTAGTGAGGAGTCGATAATGTTTGACCGAAGTAAAGCATTTGAGCGCAACCTAGGGTTTTTATCTAAGGTTGAGCAAGAGAAATTGCACGAATCGAAAATTGCTATAGCCGGTGCTGGTGGTGACGGTGGACTCTTAGCCGTCCAATTGGCTCGTCTAGGTGTTGGTGAAATTAGGTTAGCAGACCCTGATCCATTTGAAATAGAAAACACAAATAGACAGGCTGTTTGTAGGTCTAACACGATTGGTGAGAACAAAGCAGTAGCAGTCGGAGATTATTTAAAAGAGATAAATCCTGATATTAACGTTAGAATTTATGAAGATGGCGTTACCCCTGAAAATGTTGAAGATTTTATTGACGGGGCAGATCTTGTAGTTGATGAAACGGAATTTACTATTCATAGCCTAGGTGTAATGATTGCACGTCAAGCTCGTAAGCAAAACGTGCCAAACTTGATGGCTTTAAATATTGGGTTTGGTGCTTTAGTAACTACTTACCACCCACAAGGTAGAACCCTAGAAAGAAATCTTGGCTTATCTGAAACGGCAAGTCTTGATGAAATTGCTGCAACAGAAGTTCCAGTTAGCAGATGGCTGCCCTACATTCCTAAATACGGTGATATCTCTGTATTAGAAAAAGTAGCAAAGGGTGAGAAGTCAGCCCCATCCATAGCCCCAGGTGTGGCAATTGCTGCGGGTACAGGTGCAACACAAGCAATGCTCAATTTGTTACATTCACAAAACAACAGACCAAAACCTGTCTATGCGCCTAAAATTATGATTATAGACTCTATGAGCGTTGAAGCTAAAATTGTTAGCTACTCAACTTATAACCATTACCGACACCTTGGTTCCGCTGTAATCTTAAACTTGTTTAAAAAAGTTCCCGAAGTAGATTATTAATATTACATATAGGCTGGTAGTCTTATAAGCTTATGCCTATAATTGTTGTATGGTCAGCATCTATCTAATACTTGATGCAATTGCTGCCTTTGCTCTATTGAGTATTGGGTGGATTGTGGTGATAAAAAACCCAAGACAACCACTGAATAGAGTATTTTTCTTGTTTGCAGCCGCTTCCGCAGCTTGGATTATGTCTAATTATTTTAGTAACGACCAAGCTTTAAATATCAGCACCGTTAAGTTAGCCAACCATCTGACATTATTTTTCTCAAGTCTCGCGATAATGTTCCTATTAAAGTTTGTTATTACTATTGTGCCGATGCCTGGTAGATTACAGAAGATCGCGAACTGGCTATTTGCTATTGGAATTGTTTCTTCGGCCTTAGCACTGACTTCGTTGGTGATGAAGAATGTTATTAAACAGGGTAACGTTTATGCACTAGATTTTGGTCATCTAGTAACTGTCTATTTTGCGATGATTTTTATTGCTTGTGCAGCTATAGTGTTGGTGTTGGTATATGGTATAAAAAAGAGCTTTGGGCTTGAGCGATCAAGATTAAATATTATTTTATGGAGCTTGATTGCCTCTGTTGCAATCGCACTTATAACGAATTCTATTATCCCTGTAATATCCGGGTCCTTTGTTTTAACAAATATAGGTCCTATTGCAACTTTAATTGCTGCAGCAGGCTTAACTTATAGTATTATTCGACACAAACTTTTTGATATTAGAGTTATTATTGCAAGATCAGTTGCTTATATAGCATCAATAGTCTTTCTGAGTGCTTTATATACTTCTCTAGCTTTTATAGTGTTGAACGCGACATTTTTTAAGAACGATAAGATCAGCATTAGCCAAACTATAGTATTTGCATTATTGGCAGTGTTTTTAATATTTACTTTTCAGCCGCTAAAGAAGTTTTTTGATACGGTTTCTAATAAATTATTTTACAGGGACGCCTATAGTCCTCAAGTAGTTATTGACACCGTAAACTCAACAATTGTTAATAGTGTGGATTTGCACAAACTTCTTGAAGGTGTCGCAAAAGTAATTAAAGAAAATCTTAAGGTGGCTTTCTGTAATTTTTATATTGATAGTAACGATTCAGTTGATTTTCACGCTGCAGGAACCGACCCAACAATCTTTGTCGAAGCCAAATGGTTAGGTATTAAAGACTACTTAGCCAAAACAACAGATAAGTCCGTGGTATTCAGCGAGATGACTCATATGGACAATAAAATAAATAAAATTACAGATGATTTGAATCTTGAAGCAATAATAAGAATGTCGACTAGCGGCCAGGACGTTGGTCAGGTTATTGTAGGCAAGAAACAAAGCGGCAATGTGCTTTCTCAGCAAGACGTGCAGATTTTAGAGATTATAGCCGACGAAGTGGCAATTGCTGTACAAAATGCGCTGCAATTTGAGGAAATATCTCACTTTAACATCACCCTTCAAAAGAAGGTCGATGATGCCACGGCTGAACTTAAAAAGACTAACGAAAAACTTAGAGCGCTTGATGAGGCTAAAGATGAATTCATTAGCATGGCTAGCCATCAGCTGCGCACACCGCTGACCTCTGTTAAAGGCTATATTTCTATGCTAATAGAGGGCGATGCCGGCAAAACTACTTCTACTCAAAAAGAGTTTTTAAACCAGGCCTTTTTATCTAGCCAGCGCATGGTTTATTTGATTGCCGACTTGCTTAATGTCAGCCGCTTAAAAACCGGCAAGTTTGTGATTGAATCTAAACCAACCTATCTGCCTGATGTGGTGGAGGGCGAGCTTAGCCAGCTAACCGAAACGGCTAAATCTAGAGGGCTAGAGATTATTTACGATAAACCAAAAAGCTTCCCGTCGCTTAATCTGGACGAGACCAAGGTGCGTCAGGTAATTATGAACTTTGCCGACAATGCTATTTATTACACCCCTAAGGGTGGTCGCATCACCGTTAAGCTAGAAGCAAACAAAGATAGTATTGATTACACCGTTACAGACACTGGTATAGGTGTGCCCAAGAGCGAGCAACATCATTTGTTTACCAAGTTTTATAGGGCTGGCAACGCCCGCAAAGCTCGTCCGGATGGCACGGGTTTAGGTTTGTTTATGGCTAAAAAAGTTGTCGTTGCCCAGGGTGGATCAATTATATTTAAGACTGTCGAAGGCAAGGGTAGCACCTTTGGTTTTAGCTTCCCGCGCTCCAAGATAGAACTCAAAACTACTGCTCCTGCCAAAAAAGAACCTATATCTGTTTAATAGCTGGCCCTAAGGTGTTGACAAATAATCACGCTTATGTTAGTATATGTTAGTCTCAAATACCTGTAGGGGTATTTTGGGGGTAGTTTAACAAGCCAAATCATTATAGTTCACTAATTCTTGGCCTAAATTCCTTTTTACAAGGGGTAGAACGCTACTTGTCACAAAATAAGATAAGTAGCGTCCTGCCCCTGATACGGGGTCATAACAGACCCCAGGAGGGGAAATGAAGCAATCAGCTAACCGAATTGGTTTTTTTGATAAACTCGGGTGGCTTTTTCTCACAGTGTTCTTTGTGGTCAGCATCTTCGGACCATTCAAAGACAGAATAGTCGTCATCGTTGGCATAGCAGCCGGCGTAGTAGCGGCGATACTGTTCTCGGTTGGGCCCATCAGGGCCTTTGTAATCAAGAGAAGGGTAAAGGGGCTGACCGAAGCGCCTGACACGTCCGACAAACCCATGGAGGGGTAGCGGTCGACATCCACAGATTTATAGGGAGAACCTGTATCGCGTTTTCTATCGCCTCGGTATTCTGTTTGGCGATGGCAGCGGTGATGCATCACCTTCACGCAAGACTCTTGACTGCGGCCAGCCTAGAAGGAAGCAGACTCATGTTCTTCGCTGTGGTGGCCTTAGGTGCGATCTTTGCCCTGATTGAATGGTTCTAACAGCGCAAGGAGGATAGATGTTTGAGGATAGCCCGCGCAACAGGTGGTTCTACTACATCGACGGTGTCTTTTTCGGCTTGGTTGCCAGCGGAATTTTCATCGTCGTGGCCGCTGCGATCAGCCTTGAGGCAAGTGTCCGCCAATCGACGTTTTGGCTCTCAGTGCTATTCAATATAGCACGGGGGGGCGTCCGCCGTAGCGGCCGTCGTGGCATTCTACTCGGCGGTCATGGGAACGGCCGTGTCGATTGTGCGGTGGAGCCGGCAACGCAAACTACAGGGCCAAGACGAGTGAACTAAGGAGGAGGGCTGGCTGCGCTAACG
>Ga0302319_10017887_pt1 | contig 12956 bp, 11 predicted proteins | sample Bog_T0_2_FD_203319 | JGI IMG/M metagenome (GOLD analysis project Ga0302319, IMG submission 203319) | Peat permafrost microbial communities from Stordalen Mire near Abisko, Sweden - Bog_T0_2 | ecosystem: Environmental > Terrestrial > Soil > Wetlands > Peat | place: Sweden: Abisko, Stordalen Mire...
GGTGCGTCTCGATCGCGTTGCGCGTCCAGGTCTGCGCCGCCTCCGCCTCCTGGGAGAGCGCCGGCACCCAGGAATCCTTGCTGATCCATTCATTCTCCATCCGCTGGGGGAAGACCCGCGTCAGGGCTCCGGGGAATACCTCGTACTCGTCCTCCCGCTGCCGCAGGGCAAACACGATATGGTCCTGCTCGAGTTCCGAATCCCCCTCGCCATCGAGATCCAGAGCCTGCGCGATGTAGCGGCCCGGCGCCTTCCGGATGGCCTTGACGATCTCCTCCGGCGTTCCCGGGAGCACGCTCGAGAAACTCGATGCGAAGATCGGCCGGATCCGGTATTGATCGACCTGCTCGATCACCATCTCGAGTTGATCGATGTCTCCGAGCCAGTAGGTCCGCGTGGTCGGCAGGATGGGGCCCTCCTGCAGGTAATAGCGGATGATGCGCGGGGCCATGCTTAGCAGGCTCGCGTCGTCGGCCAGTTGGCTGCCCAGCGCATTAACCAGCTTCACGGTGCCGCGCCGCAGGCAATGCACGATGCCGGGCACGCCCTCGGTCGAGCCCTTCCTGAAAACGAGCGAATCGAGCCGTTCGTCCGCCACGTGGTTAAAAATGGCGTCCACCCGCTTCAGCCCGCGGACCGTCTTGAGATGCACGTGGTCGTCCAACACCAGCAGGTCGCCGCCTTGCACCAGCGGGATGCCCATTCGCCGGGCCAGGAAGCTATGTTCCGAGTAGAGCGGGCTGTTGGTGCCGGGGGAGAGCAGCACTGCGGAGGGCTCGTCCCAGGTCGGCTCCGAGAGGCCGCGCAACGCCTCGACAACGGGGGAGAGCACGTCGGCCAGGGAACTGACGGCATTTTGCTCGAACATCTCCGGCAGTACGCTGGCCAGGGCGCGCCGGTTCTGGATCATGTAGGAGATCCCCGAGGCGCGGCTGAGATGATGCTCCTTGACCGCCAACTGCCCGACGGCGTTGCGGGTGAGGCAGATGCCGCTCAGGTGCAGGTAGGCGTCATTGGGCAGCGGCAGGCCCATCGAGGCCGCCTCGTAATGCGGGCTGCCCAGCACGGGGTGTACCGGGATGGCGCCGTCCCGCAGGATCTGGCGCTTGCCATAAATGTCCTTGAGGAAAAGCTCGAACGCCCGGATGCGCTGGGTGACGCCGGCGGTGACCTGTTCCCATTCCTCGATCGTAAAGATATGGGGCAGCAGGTCGCAAACCCATGGGCGGGCCTGTTCACCCATCGGGGCGCCGTAGATGACCCCCATCTCGCGGAGCGTGGCCTCCATGTGCTCGTCAAGCGCCTTAAGGTTCTGCCTTCGAAGGCTTTGCAAGTATCGCAGGGGCCGCTCGTAGCCGGGGCGCGGATTGCCGGACGGGTCGAAAACATCATACCGCAGACCTCTCGCCGACCGGGGTGGAGGGGGGGGCGGCATACTACGACTCACGGGCGCAAAGTCTTCCGTAGGATGCGCCAACTTCAAGCTGTTTCTCACCCTCCCTTGGCCTAGGGCCTGTTAAGGTAATATGGGTACACCCACGTTACCTTAACAGGCCCCAGGCGATTCCGCCGGCTCTATCGGGTTTCAAGCGCTTCTACACAGCGACCCGCTCACAGGCCTCAGGCATCATCGGCAACTCATCCGTCCAGATCTCGAACGTCCGGAGGACATGCTTCCCGAAAGTGGTGGTCAGGGCGACGTCCACGGCATCGCGGCCATAGGCCATGGCCACGCGGCCGATGCGCCGCTCGTTGTGCCGGGCGTCGAAGGGATGCCAGCGGCCGCCGAGGTACACCTGGAAGAAGGCACTGAAGTCCATGGCGGCGGCCACTGGGGGAACGCCGATATCCCCGAGATACCCTGTGGCATAACGGGCCGGGATATTGAGGCAGCGGCAAAAGGTGAGGGCCAGGTGCATGAAATCGCGGCAGACCCCGCGGCCCTCCTCGTACACCTCGTAAGCGGTGCGATCCTCCCTGGCGAATGCGTAGCCGAAGGTGACGTGATCGTGGACCCAATCGCAGACCGCCTGTACGCGGCCCCAGCCGGGCTGGGTATTGCCGAAGAGGTTCCACGCTATATCGTTAAGCTTCTGCACCTCGCAATAGCGGCTGCCCAGCAGATAGGGGAGCACATCCAGCGGCAGATCCTGGACGGGGTGCTGCTCGGCATGCGGGAAGGAAGGTTCCGGCAGCCCGTTGTCCTCGATGACAGTGTCGCAGCAGAGGCGGATGACACCCGGGGGGGCGACGATCTTGGCGCAGCGGTTCCCGAACATGTCGGTGAAGTTTTCGACCTCGACGAGGGGGTCGGTGACGAGACGCTCGGGGGCTCTTAGGTCGCGCATCCGCTCGGGATGGACGTAGAGCATAAGGATCATCGGGGTAGGTGCGGAGACCTCGTAGGCAATATCGTATCCTATTTTAATCAGCATATGGGGTGGCCCCATACTTACGACCGGGGCGGTTATTTCGGTTCGACCTCGCCGATGAACTGCTCGAACAAGGCTCTGTAGGAGGAATCGCGTTCGGGATGAAATTGGACGCCGACCGCGTAGGGATAATTTTTGAGGCGAATCTGCTCAATAACGCCATCGGCGGCGCACCACGCCTCGACCTCCAAACCGGCACCGAGGCGGTCGAGGGCCTGGTGGTGGGAGCTGTTGACGCGGGGGAATCTTACGGACGCATCGACTGCGAATCGGAGGGATTGCACGTTGTTCGACTTCATCTCGGGAAGGTCGTGGCCACTGATATCGAGGTGAAGGGTGCCGCCGAGGGCGACGTTGAGGACCTGGGTTCCCTTGCAGACCGTGAGGATGGGGACGCCCTTGTCGAGGGCGGCCTGGACGGCAGCAAACTCGAATGCGTCGCGGTCAGCCTCGGCATCCTCCTCAATCAAGCCGAGATCGAGCTGCGAGACGGGCTGGCGCAGATAGGCGGCGCAAATATCGGCGCCGCCGGTGAGCAGGAGGGCGTCCATGCCCTCGAGGTTTACCCCGTCGCGGCGCGCGTTCCGCAACGTCACACCGGGATGACCGGTGAAGAAGGACCCGAACATCGCTTCGTCCTTCTCGCGAATCCAGGAGATTACATTGCGCATGGCAGGAGCGTATTTTTAATTCCGCCTGCGGCCGATCCCCCGGTAGGTGAACCCGAGTTCCCGCATGGTCTCGGGATCGAAGAGGTTGCGCCCGTCGAATATGAGAGGGGTGTGCATGCGGCTCTTGACCTCGGTGAAGTCCACGTTCGCGAAGTCCTTCCACTCCGTGGCCAGGATGAGCGCCTCAGCGCCATCGACGGCATCGAGGGGGGAGGCGGCGAGCTTGACGCTCTCCGGGATCATCTTGAATTCGCGGGCTTTCTCCATGCCCTTGGGATCGTAAGCGGTGACGATCGCGCCTTCCTTGACGAGGTCGTTAACGAGATCGATGGCGACCGAGCAGCGGACATCATCGGTATCGGGCTTGAAGGTGAGCCCCCAGACAGCGATGCGCTTCTCGCGGAGGACCCAGAGGGCTTCGCGCACGGATTTCATGAACCGATCCTTCTGGTCCACGTTGATGCGCTGGACCTCCTTCAAGAGAGTAAAGGGGACGCCGAGATCGTCGCTGATGGCGATGAATGCGGCGATATCCTTTGGGAAACAGGAGCCGCCGTAACCGAGACCTGCGTTGAGAAAATTTCGCCCGATGCGGCGGTCCATGCCGATGCCGTCGGCGACTTTCTCGACGTCGGCGCCGCTGGCCTCGCAGATGGCGGAGACGGCGTTGATGTATGAAATCTTGAGGGCGAGGAAGGAATTGGCGGCGTGCTTGATGAGCTCCGCGGAATTGATGTCGGTGACGAGGATGGGGGCGTTGAAGGGCTCGTACACTTTCTTCATCAGGGCCAGGGCGCGGTCGCTATTGCCGCCGATGACGATGCGGTCGGGCTTCATGAGATCGGGGACGGCGCACCCTTCACGGAGGAACTCCGGGTTGCTGACGACATCGAAATCGGCCTCGGCCTTGTTGTAGCGCTTGATGGTATCGGCGACTTTTTCACCGGTCTTCACAGGGACGGTGCTTTTGTCGACGATGACGCGGTAATGGTCCTTGTTGAGGACGCTTGCGATCTCGCGGGCGACTTTCTCGATGAAGCTGAGATCCACGCTGCCATCGGGCTGCGGGGGAGTGGGGACGGCGATGAAGATGACATCGGAGGGATCGACGCCCTCAGCAATGGAGCTGGTGAAGTGAAGGCGATGGGCACTGACGTTGCGCTGGACCATTTCCTCAAGGCCCGGTTCGTAAATGGGGATCCGCCCGGCCAGGAGGGCATCGACCTTGCGCTGGTCGTTGTCGACGCAAACCACGTTATGCCCGACTTCGGCGAAACAAGCGCCTGAGACGAGCCCGACATATCCCGAGCCAATGATGCAGAGGTTCATTTAAATTTCCGTAAAGGGGGGAAGTGTGCGCTGGCAGGGACCCGGTGTCAAAGGTGGGTTGCAGGGGTGTTAGGAACGAGGGGCGAGTTCGGGGCGCCAAGGTGAGTGTGCGATTCTCATTTTTTAACCGCAGGTCGATGATCGACTCCGTTTCCGCAGATTGACGCAGATTTGGAATGAGAGGGACTGGGTGTATTGGGGTGAGGCTATCGCGGACAAAGATTTATTTTTTTGGCTTAACTGACCTTAATTCACCTTTATTCATTGGGTGTCCAAAATGGGGTTTAATATTGTATAAGATACTGGGAATCAGGATATTGAGTGCCTGGAGAGGTTAAAAATTTGCAATCGCCGGAAAATGAGGGAAACCACGAACAGATCGGGCGGGTGGCTGTGGGCAAAAAAATGGAAGGATCTGGCGGACATCGAGGCAGTATTTTCACACTAATGTGTAAATGTCAAAATATTTCCATTTAGTTATCACGAGCATCGGAGGCGGATTGCTGAAGTTATGGAGAAACCACGGACGTCACGGATTAAACGGATGGGGTTTTGGGGCATCGGCTGGGGTGGAACGGGGCTGGGTAAGGTGGCGCAGGACACAAGGCGCATAAATGTGCGACGGCGCCCGGTGGCTGGCATAGGCGATGCTGATGGGCGCGGTGCGACTGAAATTACAGAGGAGAACCTTATGATATTCGACCCGTTCGACCGGTATTCGACGCCGGATTATGTGTTCAAGATTGCCCGTTTGGCGGACGAGATAGAGGGGTATTGGGAACTGCGCCGGGCGATTTTTTGCGAGGAACAGAAGATATTCAAGGGGACGGACCGGGATGAAATCGATGCCACGGCGATACCGATTGTGTGCCGAACGGTGATTGCAGGGATGGAGGATACGGTGGCGGGGGTAGTGAGGATCGATGAGCGGGCACCGGGGCTGTGGTATGGGAGCCGGCTGGGAGTGGGGGCGGATTTTCGGAGTGTGCGGAAGCTGAGCCCGGGTGTGGCGGCGCGGGGGCGGCTGCCTGTTTACCGCGGGCTGGGGGCGCTGGGGGCGGGACTGATCTACAAGGCGGTCTCGACGGCGCATGCGCTGGGATGCCGGGAATTCCTGGCGACGGTGCAGATGCAGAATGCACGGTTTTTCCAGAGGCTGCATTGGGAGCCGCTGGAGGAGATCAGCCTGCATGGATTGCAGCACATGCGGATGCGAGCGGACCTGTCGCATTACCTGCCGGCGGAAGCCGTATTCTAGGCACTTGATGTCTTCCGATGCAGCCACGCTGGAGGGGGTGATAGGGTTCCTGACATCGAGCGCGGCGGTGGCGGAGAAGGTGTCGATTCGGCGCGCGTATGCGCCCGCGCTGGAGAATGCGGGCGAGGTGCGACTGGGGGACGATTGCGCGGCGGTGCCGGATGGGACAGGATTTTTGCTGCTGGCGGCGGAGGGGATGCTGCCGGGATTCGTGGCGGACGACCCGTGGTTTGCGGGGTACTCGGCGGTGATGGTGAATATCAGCGACGTGTCGGCAATGGGAGGGCGTGCGCTAGCGATCGTGAATGTGCTGTGGACGCCGGGGATGGACCGGGCCCAAATGATCTGGGAGGGAATGAATGCGGCGGCGCGGGCGTACGGGGTACCGATTGTGGGAGGGCACACAACGGTGTCGGCCGGAAGCCGGGCGTATCTCGGCGCGGCGGTGATGGGGCGGGCGGAGCGGTTAATCACGAGCTTCGACGCGATGCCGGGGGACGACCTGCTGATGGCGGTGGATTTGCGCGGGAGTTATCGCGGGGGGAAGCCGTTCTGGAACGCCAGCACCGAGGCGCCGCCGGAGCGGCTGCGCGGGGACCTGGAGGTGCTGCCGGCGCTTGCGGCGAGCGGGGCTTGCAAGGCGGGGAAAGATATCAGCAACGGGGGCATCGTGGGGACACTGGCGATGCTGCTGGAGTGCTCGGGAGTGGGCGCGGAACTGTGGCTGGACCGGCTGCCGAAGCCGGAGGGCGTAGAGATCACGCGCTGGCTGATTTCATTTCCGAGCTTTGGATTCCTGCTCGCGACAGCGCCGGGACGGACGGAGGAGGTAATGGTGGCTTTCGCGGAGCGCGGGATCGTGTGCGTGCCGGTGGGGCGGATCACGCGGAGCCGCTTGCTCGTGTTAACACAGGGGGAGATGAGGGAGGTTTTCCTCGAGGGGGAGGACGGCGCGGAGGGAGGGTGGCGCCCTCGTGCCAGGTCCCCTTGATGAGCACCTCCTTGGGGTGGTCGGTGGGACCGAAGCTGTTGGCGTTGAGGCGCTCGACGACGAGGTCCAAAGCGGCCGCGCCGACGGCGGAGAGATTGCCATCGATGCCGCCCATGGCGCGCATTTCATCGGCGGTGCGATAGAGGCAGGCGACTCCGATCTCCTCCGGGACACGGCGACCGGCCCTTCCAAGGAACGACCGGACCGGAACCTTGTAAAAGAGGATGGAGTCGGGCTCATTCGCGGAGAGCCACGCCACGAACGTATCAAGATCCGGAGTGCCGGCGGGGATGAACGGAGCGCATCGGTTGCGCGCGGGAATGCGGCGCTGCCAATCGAGGAACGCGCCAGACCAGAGGTTGTTCGAGATGTTGTTGTTAAGCTCCGGAACGACGAGGGCGGGCCGGCGATAACCGAGGCGGCCCATCTGCTCGAGGGCGAATTGCACATTGTAGAAGCCGTGGAAATTCGCGCGGTCCACCTGGGCGGCCTTGAAGTAGGCGCTGAGACCGGCGACGGCAAAGCCCTCGCTGGAAAATGGGACGGGCTCATTGTTGCCACGGGAAAAGCCGAGAAGCACGCCGCGAATGCCGCGCGCGCGCAATGTAGCCTCGAGCCGCGCGGCGTCGCCCTGGTAATCGTGGAGCGAGAAGACCTCGACGCGGAATCCAAGCGTCGCGGCACGTGCCTGGATACCCTCGAATTCCCACCGGCAAACCTGCTTCGTACGCCAGTCCTCGCGCCCGCCATAACTGGTGACCAGGGCGATGACATCGATCTCCCCCGCCCCGCCGCGGCGGCGTCGATTGGCCATGAGGGCGCTGACGAGCGGATTGGGGCGATAGCCGAGCTCGGAGGCGACGGTGCGAATGCGCTGGCGGGTCTCGATGCCGATGCGGGGATCGTCGCGCAAAGCGCGGGAAACCGTGGACGGGGCGATGGAGAGGCGCTGCGCGATTTCCGCCATCCGGACTGTATGGATTCTTTTCATATAGCTCTTTTTTGACCAGCGCGTCCGTGATTGGCACTTCAATGACTAACAGATAATTACCCTGATGCGCAACGATATGCGCAACAAAGGGGCGGCTGGACGGGCGGTTGCGGGGCGCGAGGTTCGCGGACTGCTAAAGGGACGAGGCGCAACTAATATCAACTCAACCTGAAAATCATCTTATGCCTACTGTCGAAAAAGAAATGAACAAAAGCGGCGACTTTCTCGTGGACTATGAGGAGAAAGTATTTCCCGACGTAAAAGCGGACCCGGGCGAGAAGGCGCTTGTCACCTTCCACACCATTGCGTTCGAGGGATCGATCTCGATCGTCAACACGCTCACGGCGACGCGCTTGCAGCGGAAGGGATACGAGACATCGATCCTTCTTTACGGGCCCGGTGTGACGATGGGCTTCCAGCGCGGCTTCCCGACGCTCGGGGACGAGGCTTTTCCGGGCCACCTGTTCGTCAACCAGCGGCTTACGAAATTCATGGAAGAGGGGGGCAAGGTGTATGGCTGCCGGTTTTCCACGCAAGCGCTGTACGGGCAGACGGAGAAGGCGTTTATGCCGGGCATCCGGCCGATTAATCCGCTGGACGTGCTCGACATCATCCTGCTGCACAAGAAGGCGGGCGCGGTGATTATCGACTCCTGGACTGTGTGATGAAACGGATCAAGGCAGCCGCGGTGCAAATAGCGCCGGACCTGGCGAGCGGGTTGGGCACGGTGGACCGCGTCTGCGATGCCATTGCACGCGCGGCGGCGGAAGGAGTCGAACTGGCGGTCTTCCCGGAGACGTTCATCCCGTATTATCCGTATTTTTCCTTCGTCGCGCCGCCGGTCTTCGCGGGGAAGGAACATATGCGGCTGTATGAGAATGCGGTCGAGGTGCCGGGACCGGTGACGCAGCGGCTCTCCGAGGCAGCGGCGCGGCACTCGATGGTGCTGGTAGTGGGCGTAAACGAGCGCGACGGGGGCACACTCTACAACGCGCAATTGATCTTCGACGCGGACGGGACGCTGATGATGAAACGCCGGAAGATCACGCCGAGCTACCACGAACGGATGATCTGGGGCCAGGGCGACGGGAGCGGCTTCCGCGCGATGGAAACCGCAGTGGGGCGCGTGGCGGCGCTGGCATGCTGGGAGCATTACAACCCCCTGGCGCGTTTCGCGCTGATGGAGGAGCGGGAGGAGATTCATTGCGCGCAGTTCCCGGGCTCGATGGTGGGGCAGATCTTCGCGGACCAGATCGAGGTGACCATCCGGCATCACGCGCTGGAGTCCGGCTGCTTTGTGGTGAACGCGACAGGCTGGCTGACGGACGAGCAGATCGAATCGATCACGCCGGACGACAAGCTGCGCCGCTCACTGCGGGGCGGATGTTACACTGCAATCGTTTCGCCAGAAGGCACGCTGCTCTGTACACCGATCACCGAGGGGGAAGGCATGGCGATCGCGGAACTGGACCCGGCCCTGCTGATCAAGCGCAAGCGGATGCTCGACTCCGTGGGGCATTACGCGCGGCCGGATATTTTCTCTCTGCTCATCAATCGCGAGGCCCATGCCCACGTAAGAACCCGGGGCATGCAGCCGCCGGCGGCGGAAATGGGAGAAGGTCTGCCGGAACCATTCCACGATCATGCTCGATTTTCAGTCGGCGCTATTGACTAGGAAACAGTTCCTGCTGAGCGAGGTGCAGACCCACGGGCTGCGCCTCGAGGATGCGCGGGCGGGGGCGTCGAGCCGGATCGGCGGGGCCGGTCCGACGGATCACAAGGCGGTCACGATCCTTGGGACCACGGTGATGGTGCCGGTGCACACGCGGCCCGCGGCGTTGTCGCCGTATGTAGCCTCCGCGCCGGATGCGAGCGGGCGGGCCCACCTGCGCAACGGCGATGAAGTGCTGTGCGAGATCTCGTTTCCGCCGCAGCCGAAGTTTTACACGCTGCGGACGGCGGAGGGGATCCCGTACTGGAAGATCGCGCAATTGCACTCGCGCGACACCCTGGCGACGACGGTGCTGCAAACGTGCATCCGCTACGGCAACGCGGAAACGAAGTGCCAGTTTTGCGCGATTGGAGAATCGCTGAAGGCCGGGCGGACCATCGCGCGGAAGAGTCCGGAGCAGCTCGCGGAGGTGGCGATGGCCGCGCAGCGCCTGGACGGGGTGCGCAACGTGGTGATGACCACAGGCACGCCGGCCACGGAGGATCGGGGTGCGGCGGTGCTGATGGAAGCGGGGGCCGCGATCAAGCGGGCGACCGGCCTGCCAATCCAGGCGCAATGCGAGCCGCCGGCGGATTTCGGATGGTTCGGGAGAATGCATGGCGCGGGAATCGATGCGCTGGGGATGCACCTGGAAGCGTGGGACGAGGATGTGCGGCGCAGGATCATGCCGGGGAAGGCAGAGGTGCCGCTGGGGTTTTACCTCGAGGCCTTTGACGCAGCGGTGGCGGTCTTTGGGCGGGGACAGGTGAGCACGTACCTTCTCGCCGGCCTGGGAGACAGCGTCGATGGGCTGCTGGAAGCAGCGAGGACGCTGATCGACCTCGGGGTTTATCCGTTTATTGTGCCATTCGTGCCGGTGGGTGGGACGCAACTGGAGGGCAGGCAGCCGCCCACGGCGGAATTCATGCGGGCGGTGCTGCAGCCGGTGGGAACGTGGCTGACGGAAGCCGGGATGACCTCGGACACGGTGAAGGCCGGATGCACGAAGTGCGCGGCGTGCTCCACACTTTCGACGTTCGAAAAGCAAACGGCTTGCGCGGCCTGAAATCGCCATGCCCGAGGTACTCTTCACGATCCAGCTTCCCGGTGGGGAGACGCACGAGTGTTACTCGCCCTCGACCGTAGTGCGCCAATACTTTGCCAGCGGCGAGGAGATGCCGGCGGCGGAGTTTCTCACCCGCAGCAGGAAGGCGATGGCGGAGGCGTCCGAGCGGGTGCGGGCGCGGCATGGATTCGCGTGTACCTCGGCTGCGGCGCAGCTTGCGTCCATCGAGCAATGGCTCCGGGACTGCCCGGGCGATGGGATCGTGCGGATTTTGAGCATCTGAAAAAGGGAAAACACCATGACCATGAAACCAGACATCGCGCGGAGCCATTACCCGGTGATCATCATCGGGGGCGGCCAGGCGGGGCTCTCGGCCAGTTACCTGCTGAAACAGCGGGGGATCGAGCACCTGATCCTCGAGAAGGCGCGGATGGCCGAGGCGTGGCGCTCGAAGCGCTGGGACTCGTTCTGCCTGGTGACGCCGAACTGGCAATGCCAGTTGCCCGGATTCCCATATGCCGGAGAGGACCCCGAGGGATTCATGGTGAAGGATCAGATCGTGCAATACATCGAAGCGTTTGTGCGGAGTTTCGATCCGCCGCTGCGCGAGGGCGTCACGGTGCGGCGGCTGCGGCGGCATGAATCGGGGGCGTTTGAAATCAGCTCGGACATCGGGGATATCCTCGCGGACCAGGTGGTGGTGGCCACTGGCGGATATCACACGCCCGTCCTCCCGCGCATGGCGGAACGGTTGCCGGCGGATGTGAAGCAACTCCACTCCTCCGAATACCGAAATCCCGGGTCACTGCCCGCGGGAGCGGTGATGGTGGTGGGCACCGGGCAATCGGGCTGCCAGATTGCCGAGGACCTGCACCTGGCGGGCCGGCAGGTGCATCTGTGCGTGGGCGGTGCCCCGCGCACGGCCCGGCGCTACCGGGGCAAGGATGTAGTCGCGTGGCTGGATGAGATGGGATACTACCGCATGCCGGTGCATGAGCATCCGCAAAAGGACCGGGTGCGCGCAAAGGCGAACCATTACGTGACGGGGCGGGACGGCGGACGGGATATCGATTTGCGGAAATTCGCGCTGGAAGGGATGAAACTCCATGGACGGCTGAAGGAGGTGGACGGGGATACGATGCGATTTGCGCCGGACCTGAAGCAAAACCTGGATCATGCCGATGAGGTCGCGGAGAGCATCAAGACGACGATCGACAAATACATCGCCACCAAACAAATCGATGCGCCGACGGAGGAACGATACCACCCGCTGTGGGCGCCCGCGGAGGAGCCGCGGGAACTGGATTATCGCGCGGCGAATATCCGCACGGTGATCTGGAGCATGGGTTACCGGACGGATTATACGTGGATCGAGCTGCCGCTTTTCGACGGCAAGGGTTACCCGGCGCATGAGCGCGGCGTGACGGCGGTGCCGGGAGTCTATTTCCTGGGACTGCCATGGCAATACACATGGGGTTCGGGACGATTCTCGGGAGTGGCCAGCGACGCGGAGTTTTTGGCGGGGCGCATCGAGGCGCGGGCGGGCAGCGGTGGCGCGAGAGAGCCGGACGCGGCGTTGAAGGAGTGGGCGCTGGGGTCGTGATAAGGGGGAAGCGTCGAGCCCCTTACGGGCTCTTATTCCCAATGCTGCCAGGGTCGAAGTCGAAGGGCAGGGTGGCGGAGGGGATATCCTTGAGCGTGAGGGTGAACATGAGGGCGTAGAGGACGCGCGGATTCGATCCCGGGCCGTTGTTTTCCACCTGGACACCGAGGGATGCGATCCAACTGCTGAGATCGCGGTGGAGCTCATAGACCTGGTTCTGGACGGTGCTGTTGACGAACTGGTACTCGTCGCGCGTGGAGATCGACCAGTTGTCATTGATCCGGTAATAGAAGCCCACGTCCAGGAGATTGTCCGCGGTGAAGAACGGATCGTGATCGAGGTACTCGTTGCCGATATTGACCTGGAAATCCTTGGTGGCGATGTAGGAGAGGCTGGAGTTGACCTGGTTGAACCCATGCGAATTGAGCGGGGTCTGCGCGGCCACGTTGAGGCCGATCCATGGAAGCGGATTGAAGGCCAGGCCGTTGTTGAGGTTTGAAATGATGCCTTGGTGAAAATTGCCGGAGGCAAAGGTGGGCTCCTCGAGGTTCACATCCACAAAGGTATAGGTGGAGAGCCAACTGAAAGTGGTGTTATCGCGCTTGGTCTCGAGCCGATTGCGGACACCGAATTGGATCACGGCCCAGTTGCTGATGGTATCGATGCCGGTGAACTCGGGGAAATCGTAGATCGGCAATTGGGTGGAGGGCTGGAAGCGATCGATCTGGAGGAGCTTGGTGGGGTCCACGGAGGTCTCCGCAAGGGAGAGATCCATGTACGGCTGGATGACGTTGCGAAGGTCATCCAGGCCCCACGCGCGGGATTCCACGTTCGGAAATTCCCGGGACATCTTGAAGGAAGCCTCGAAGCCGCCATCGACCACGGCGCGGAAGATGGAGCCGTG
>Ga0302319_10017888_pt1 | contig 12956 bp, 8 predicted proteins | sample Bog_T0_2_FD_203319 | JGI IMG/M metagenome (GOLD analysis project Ga0302319, IMG submission 203319) | Peat permafrost microbial communities from Stordalen Mire near Abisko, Sweden - Bog_T0_2 | ecosystem: Environmental > Terrestrial > Soil > Wetlands > Peat | place: Sweden: Abisko, Stordalen Mire...
GCATCCTCGCCTTCTCCGTCCTGCTCGCCGCCATCCTGCTGCTCTTCTGCGACCGCCATCTCCACAGCGGCTTCTTCCTCCCCGCGCAGGATCTCGTCAGCGGAGTCCTCCTCCAGCATCGCGGCGACGGCAGCCCACTCCTCTGGCTCCATCTCTTCTGGTTCTTCGGCCATCCCGAGGTCTACATCGCCATCCTCCCGGGCATGGGCCTCACCTCGATGGTCATCGCCAACTTCGCCCACCGCAGGGTCTTCGCCTATCGCCTAATGATCGCAACGACATTACTTATTGGGTTCCTTGGAATCTTAGTTTGGGGACACCACATGTTCGTAGCCGGCCTCAACCCCTTCGCCGGAACCGCCTTCAGCATCTCGACCATGGCCATCGCCCTCCCCGCCTCAGCCAAAGTCCTTAGCTGGCTAGCGACCCTTTGGCGCTCCCGCCCCACCCTCACCACCCCCATGCTCTTCGCTCTGGGCTTTGTCTCGCTCTTCATCACCGGAGGCATCACCGGCCCCATCCTCGCCCAGCCCATCCTCGACGAATACCTCCACAACACCTTCTTCGTAGTCGCCCACTTCCACCTCATCATGGCCATGGCGGGAGTCTTTGGCCTCTTCTGCGCAACCTATTACTGGTCGCCGCTGCTCTTCCACCGCACCCTCTCCGAACCCCTCGGCAAGCTCCATTTCTGGACGACAATCCTCGGCGCCTACTCCACCTTCCTCCCCATGCACTTCACCGGCCTCGCCGCCGAACCCCGCCACTACGCTCAACTCACCGGCCTCGCTGGCCCCACCGCAACGCTCCTCCAATCCACGCTCCCCCTGCAGCGCCACATCACCGCCTCCGCAATCTTCCTCCTCTGCGCGCAAATCCCCTTCTTCTTTAACCTTCTCCTAACCCTCCGAAAACCCGCTTCCGCCGCCGCCAACTCAAACCCCTGGCAGGCCACCACCATGGAGTGGGCACCTGGCGCCCTCAATCCGCATCCTAACCATCAGCCACAAATTGTTTACCGCTCGCCCGCCCACTACAGCAATTCCGGCAAGGAGTTTTTGCCCCAATGGAACTCCGTCAACGCGTTCAACACCGAAGCAGAGTAAAGTAGTCTGACAAGTTCGTCCGACAGGGTCCCAGCGCCATGCCGTCCACCATTACACCGCCGGAGATTGATCGCCATCGCGTAAGCGATGGCAACAATGGACATCGCCCTCCAACCGACAAGCGCACCGGTGGCAACGGTGAAGGCGATGGCGACAACTGGAACAATCGCGCCCGCGGACATCGAGGTCCCCACGAACGCATCTCCCGCGCACGTGTCGGTCTTTTCTTCGCCCTCGGCGGCGATCTCATGTTTTTCGTCGCCCTCATCAGCGTCTTCTTCGTCACCAAGGCGAGCGGCCACTTTGACGCCTACGACCACTTCATCAATTCCTGGCTCCCCACCGCCATCCCTTCAATCCTTTGGCTCAACACCGCCGCTCTCCTCATCAGTTCCGTCACGGCAGAGATCGCCCGCCGCGGCATGTTCCGCGAAGTCGACGCCATGGACGAATGGTTCGGCCTCGGCCGCCCCGTCTCAACCCGCGCCTCTATCTGGCTTTCCGTCACCCTCGCGCTCGGCATCCTCTTCCTCGCCGGACAGTGGGTCGCGTGGGATCAACTAGCCGCCCAACACGTCTTCTTCCGCTCCAACCCCAGCAGCCACTTCTTTTACCTCATCACCATCACTCACGCAATCCATCTCGTTCTCGGCATCGCGGCCCTCATCGTCGCGCTCGCAGCGCTGAAGTTCTCGCGCTCGCTCTCCACCCGCCAGGTCTTCGTCGACACCACCGTCTGGTACTGGCACGTCATGGGAGTCCTCTGGATCTTCCTCTTCCTCCTGCTCGAGTTCGGCCAATGACCCTCCTGCAAGGCTGCGCCCAATGCCTCGACAGCACGCGCGCCACTCCCCCGTCGGTCCAAGCCGCCTACCGCCACGCAATCATCCTGCTCGCCAGCGCCGGCGCCACTCTCTTCATCGCCGGAACCCTGCTTCTCCGCCGTCAGCGCTAATACTCGTCCGGATCCTCAACCGTAGCTTTCGCCGTCGCGACCACATGCTCCGGAGCAGCAGGCGGCGCAGGAATCTTCAACACCGGCAACTCCGGCTGATCAAACGCATACAGCGCATTGAACAGGTACCGATACGTCCCGTGCGCCTGCCCGCGGAACTCCGGCTTGAATCCGTACAGCACGATCCGCCCCTTGCCGTACTCGATCTCCACCGCCGCAGCCTTATCCTCAATCGCCTCGGGATGCAGCAGCAGTCCACTCTCCAGCGGGTTCGTCGCCTTCGCATACTTCGCCAGCACCGCACCCTTGAACCCGGCCTCTGGCGTAAATGCCGGCCCCCTTTGGAACATCACCACGGGAGACTCCGGCACGCCAAAATTGATCGGCAGTTCCGGGCCCTGCTCCTCCACGCGCAGCAGCGCGCCCGAGCAGAAGAACTTGTCGCTCTTCAAACCCTCCAGCGCATTCTTCACCGGCAACGACATCAGAGGAATCAAGTTCGCAGCCGTCTGATTCATCGCGACCAGCATCCCGCCATCGCGCACAAATGCCCGCAGATTATCCACGCCATCCGGCCCAATCCCTCCCGCATACTGCCCCGGAACCATCCCCACGTGGAACCCTTCCATCAACTGGTCCTTTGACATATCCGGCAACACAATCACGTCATACCGTGCGTGCAAATCCGACGCCCGCATGTCCGCGTTGTAAATGCTCTTCGGCTCGAACCCGTAGTTCTCCAGAATCCACCGAGTCCATCCCTCATCGATCGACGGAGCCCACGGCCGATACATCCCCACCCGCGCCTTCTTAATCGCCAGCAAGTTCCCCGGCTCCGAACCTACGGCCGTTACACCGACGCCATACTTCTTCACCAGGCCGTCCATCGCGCCACGTCCCAACCCGCGAATCACAAACGCCCCACGCTCCTTACCCTCCGGCGTAGCGATCGCGTCCTTCGACATCGCCACCGTCCCACCCTGTTTCAACACCTCGTTCACAACCGCATACGAAGCGTTCGGCTGACGGCTGAGCACAAACACATCGCCTGCGCCCACAATCACCGTCGCTGGCGCCTTCGCCTCCGTAACCGGCTCCAGCAGCGCAAGCTGCGCCGCCGTCAATGGGTCGCTCACCGAATCCACCGCAACGCCCATCTGCAGCGGTAGCGTCCAACCCGTCACGTCATACGGCAGGTCAACCGCCTTCGACGTACCCAGCTCAATCTCATCCGGATACCTCTGCCGCTCAAACAACTCCTTCACCAGACCCGAGAACGGCTGGTCCATTGGAATCACCCAAGACCCCGCCGGATACGCGACCCCATTCGTAGCGAACCCCGCCTTCGTCGCATACACCGTAATCCCGTTCTCAATCATCTTCTGCGCCAGCAGCCCAGCCTCAGGAGTATCCGCCTGCTTATCGCTGATCACGTAAGCAAATGGCCCCTCCTTCTTGTAGTGCGCGATATTATCGCGAGCCGCCTGGTAGCGATTGAACAGCAGCGTCTCGCGATTCTTAGCCGCCAAATCCAGCACCGACATCGATCCGCCAATCATGTAATTCACCGCATCGCCCAGCCGCCACCATCCACCCTCCCACGGCTCCGAGTACATCGAAAGCGCCCGCAAATCCTGCGTCTCTTTCGGAAACTCATTCACCGTGTAGAACCGAGGCGTCGCATACCGGTAAAGCCCCGTCTCCGTGAAAAACGAAATCTCGTTGCGGAACACGTGCACCCAGTCATTGAACCCCGCATACCAGTTATCGAAACGCGTCTCGGAGATCGCACCCGGCATCTGGTGCGCATCCAGATACGCGGTCATATTCGTCCCCACCAGGTTCAGCCAGCTCCGCACATACGGGCTAATGTTGCTGGAAATGGGATCAGCAAACGGAGGAATCCAAATCCGCGCAGGGAACGGTGCTGTCTGATGTTGGCAATAGAAAATCTCCGGGCTCCACTCCAGCTCGGCCTTCGCCAACACCTGCGACTCCTTCATGTTCAGCATGAATCCGTCGCGATTATTATCGTGCCCCACATAGTCCTGATACAGCCAAGGCATCGGAGCCACCTCGTATTTCGTTCCCACATTCTGCCGATACCAATGCGTCACCATGTCCTGCCCATCAGGATTCAGCGTCGGCCACAGCACCAGAATGACGTTGTCAAGAATCGCATCCACTTCAGGATCGCCCTTCGCCGATAGCAGCTTGTACGCCAGCATGATCGAGTGCTGCCCACCAGCCACCTCATCCGAATGCAGACCCCCATCGATATGCACAATTACCTTGGAATCATGCGCCAGCGCCCGAGCCTGCTCATCCGTAAGGTTGTCGTCAATCGCCAGCCGCCGAGCATTCTTCTTGAACTCATCCAGCCGCGCCAAATTCGCCGGTGACGAAATCACCCCAACCTCAATGTCGCGCCCCTCCGTCGTCTTCCCCACCGTAAACATCTTCATCCGGTCCGACGCTGCAGCCGCCGCGTGAAAATACTTCACCGCATCTTCGTAGTCGGCAAGATAAAAGTCATCGCCCGGAGTATGCCCCAGCACCGAGAGCGGAGTAGGCACCTGCGCCTCCGCTCCCGCAAACCCCACTCAAAAGAAAGCAAGGACAAATCCACACCACAACGACTTCGAAAGCTGCATCGGCGCTCCTGAGATAGAGAGAGACCTCGCCCGCGAAATCCGCCGTCGAGATCCACCACAAATTAGTTGGGAAGAAACTTCCCTTACTCTACCAAGGTTCGCAATCCGTCGCAGCCGCCTAAGGCTTCATCACAATCTTCATCGAACTCGCCACCGGATGCGACGCCAGATCAATCGCCTTCGCTGCATCTTCTAGCCCGAACCGATGCGAGATCAGCTTCGTCAAATCCAGCTTCCCCGACCGATATCCCTCGAACACCAGGTCAATCCCCTCCTGCTGAATCGCCACCGACGCCGAGTACGATCCCATCAGCGTCTTCTCATCCATGCACACCGCCGCAGGATCAAACGCGGCCGTCCCATGCTGCGTGCTCGCAAACAACATCACCCTCCCACCCGGTCGAATCGCCGCCATCGCCGTAGCAATCAAAGCATCCGCACCGACCGCCACCAACGCAACATCCGCGCCGCGTCCCTCAGTCACAGCCTTGCAAGCCGCCACCACATCGCCCCGCGCATCCAGAGGATGATCCAGCCCATACTGCGCAGCAATCGCATGACGCTCCGGATACATATCGCTCGTCAGCACGGTCGCCCCCGTCTGCCGCGCCAGCGCCGCCAGCAAAATCCCAATGCTTCCCTGCCCAATCACCAGCACTGTATCGTCCGCCTCTAACGCCAGCAGCCGAATCGCCTTGAAGCAAGTATTCACCGGCTCGATAAACGCAGCCTGCTCAAACGGAATATCGTCCGGCACGTGAATCAGCCCGGCCGGCGTAACTCCATCTCCAACGATCCAATCCATCACGCGAATGTACTGCGCAAACCCACCGCCCGCAGCCTCACCCATCCCCGCCGTTGTCCCAACTTTCTTGTACGTCTCGCACTGCGCAAACGTATGCTTCCGACAATAGAAACAAACCCCGCAAGGAATATGGTGGAACGCCATCACCCTATCCCCAACAGCGAAACCCTTCACTCCTTCGCCGACCTTCGCAATCGTCCCAGCCATCTCGTGCCCAAACACCCGCGGAGCCGCATGCGATCCCGTATGAATCTTCTTCAGATCCGTCCCACAAATCCCACAAGTATCGATCCGAACCAGCACCTCGCCCGCACCAATCTCCGGCACCGCAATCTCTTCGGTTCGAACATCATCAACAGCACGATAAACAGCAGCTTGCATAGTTTGAGGCAACATATCCCTTAAAGTTTATCCCTTCCCTCTGCCAGAAGTTTTCCGACAGCGTGCATCCTACTGTCCATGGCAAATCCGTATGACGCAATCATCATCGGCACCGGAGCAGGCGGAGGAACCCTCGCCCTGCATCTAGCGCGCGCCGGCAAGCGTATCCTGATCCTCGAGCGCGGCCCCTTCCTCCCTCAAGAAAAACTCAATTGGAGCACCTCCGCCGTCTTCCTCGAGAACCGCTACCACACCACCGAGACCTGGCACGACAAGGACGACAAGCCCCTTCACCCGCAGCAGGCCTACTACGTTGGAGGCCAGACCAAAGTCTACGGAGCCGCCATGTTCCGTATGCGCGCCGAGGACTTCGGCGAAGTCCACCACCAGGGCGGCCTCTCACCCGCCTGGCCCATCACCTACGCCGACATGGAGCCCTACTACACCCGCGCCGAAGAACTCTTCCACGTCCACGGGGACCTAGGCACCGCCCCCGCCATCCCCGGTGGCTTCGGCAGTTCCTACGACCCGACTGAGCCCTTCCACTCCAAGCCCTATCCCTACCCAGCCTTCTCCAACGAACCCCGCATGGCCGCTATCGAAAAGGGCGTTCGCAAGCTAGGCTTCAACACCTTCCCCATCCCGCTAGGCCTCAAGCTCAACGAAACCAACCCCGCAGCCAGCAAGTGCGTCCGCTGCGATACCTGCGACGGATACCCCTGCCTCGTCCACGCGAAATCCGACGCCGACATCAACTGCATCCGCGAGATCATGCACCTCCCCAACGTCACACTGATGACCAACTCCCGCGTCCTCCGCCTGCTCACGAACGCGAGCGGAACCGCCATCACCTCCGTAGAAGTTCAGCACCCCGACAACCCCGCGCCCGCCACCTACGAAGCAGCCATCGTTGCCCTCTGCGCAGGTGCCGTAAACTCCGCCGTCGTCCTTCTCCAGTCCGCAAACGACAAGCACCCCACCGGCCTCGCCAACGGCTCCGATCAGGTAGGCCGGAACTTCATGTACCACCAGGCCGACGCCCTTCTCGCCCTCTCCACCATCGACAATCACGACAGCTACACCAAGACCTGGGGCACCAACGACTTCTACCTCCGCGACACCGATCCCGACTACCCCTACCCCCTCGGCCAGGTCCAGCCCGTCGGCAGCTTCCATCACGAGATGATGAAGGGCGACGCCCCACCGCTAACCCCCGGCTTCGTCCTCGAAAGCATGAAGCTCCACGCCGTCCCGTGGTGGCTCACGACCGAAGACCTCCCCGACCCGAACAACCGCGTCACCCTCCGCAACGCCACACCCAGCAGCGTCGCCGCGACCCAGCCAGGTCCCGCCGGTCCCCATCCCGACGATGCTGCCTCTCCCTCAAATCAATCAGCCGCGGTCACCATCGCACAGCCCGGCCACATCAAGCTCTCCTACACGCCCAACAACGTGAAGTCCTTCGAACGCCTCAAAGACCGCTGGGTCGATATCCTCAAGAAAGCCGGCCACGCCAACGCCTCCATCCCGTTCCACGCCTACTTCAAGAAGCGAATCCCCCTCGAAGGAGTAGGCCACCAGAACGGAACAGTCCGCTTCGGCCACGACCCCGCCACCTCTGTCCTCGACCCCAACTGCAAAGCCCACCAACTCGACAACCTCTACGTAGTCGACGCCAGCTTCTTCGTCTCCGCCAGCGCCGTCAACCCATCGCTAACCATTATCGCCAACGCCATCCGCGTAGCCGACCACCTCCTAGCCGAAGTCCTCAAGTAGACCTCACCCATACTTGAAGTATTTGTTTTCTTTCTGTCATTCCCTCTGGGAATCTGCTGTTTGTTCGCTAAGCCATGTGCGACCTGCTCTGATATCGCTTTACCCCTCAGCAATCACGCTCCGCAGGACTACTTCCAATCCCGCTAGCCCCTTCGCACTCACGCGCCCCAGCGTGATCACCTTCCCCCATGTCCACGGCCGCACCGCGATATACGCAGCAAACGCCCCTGTCCGAAAGCTCCCCCGTTCTCCCTCAAACTTCGCGAGCGCACTCAACTCAAAGTCGTACCCATCGGACACCCCTTTGATCGCCCGAAACCCCACACCCTTCGCCAGCGCGATCCGCGCCACCCCAGCCGCCTCCATATCCACCATCACCGCCCCAAACGTCTCCGCCAGCCGAGCCTTTTCCGCTACGCCCGCAATCGCCCCGACGGTCGCCAGCGTCGGCCCCGAACCATCCCCAGCCACAAACCTCTCTCCCGTCGCCACGTCCACTACCAACCCGGCCTCCATCACATCCCCAGCCGCAACCCCTGGCCGACATCCGCCCGCCAGTCCCACCGAAATCAACGTCTCCACATCGCCCGCAGCCTCTACCGCAACCGCCACCCGTTCCGCTCCCATCCCCGCAGCCACCACCACCGCCCCGTTCATCCGATAGAGCCAGACTCCATCCTTCAACAGCGCAGCATCCGCCCTCATACCCCGCACGAGTCCCGCAATCTCCCGTGGCAACGCAGCAATTATGGCTATCTTCGAGCTCCCCGACATCGCTCCATCATACGAGCCACCCCCATCCCTCAGCCCCTCCGATTTCCGCAGGTTGACAGTCGCGTTCCAGAAGTGGATATTAGGCGTTGCACAATCGTTTGCGCATTACTACTTAAACAATTGTTCAAGAAATACCGTCTGCCCGAATTTCCACGAAGACTTTTAGGAGTCTGTACGTAATGCACCGTTGGCTTCGACTCGCCCTTCCGGCTCTGCTCTGCGCGTGGCCACTTCAGACGCTGCGCGCCCAGGCTCCTCAGCACGTCACCATCGACGCCCACGCCGCCACCACGCCCTTCCCCCACTTCTGGGAGCAGATCTTCGGCTCCGGCCGCGCCATCCTCTCTCTCCGCCAGTCTTACCGAGACGACATCCGCTCCGTCCACAAGGTAGCCGACTTCAAGTATGTCCGCTTCCACGCCATCCTCCACGACGAAGTCGGCGTCTACACCGAAGACGAGCACGGCAACCCCGTATACAACTTCTCTTACGTCGACCAGATCTACGACGGGCTCCTCGCCAACGGCGTCCGTCCCGTCGTCGAGATCAGCTTCATGCCGAAGAAGCTAGCCTTCAATCCCGACGACCTCCACGCCTTTTGGTACAAGCAAAACGTCTCGCCACCGAAATCGCTAGACCGCTGGGATGGCCTGATGACTGCCTTCGCCCAGCACCTGGTCGACCGCTACGGCATCGAGGAAGTCTCGCAGTGGTACTTCGAAGTCTGGAACGAGCCCAACATCGACTTCTGGGGCGGCATCCCCCGCGACAAGTCCTACTACGAGCTCTACGACCACACCGCCCGTGACCTCAAGAAGATCAATTCCCGCCTCCGCGTAGGTGGCCCCGCAACCGCCGCCGCCGCATGGATCCCCGAGTTCCTCGCCCACACCGCTGCCAATCATGTCCCCGTAGACTTCGTCTCCTCCCACGGCTATGCGGATGACACCGTAGAGGACCTCTTCGGCACAACCGAAAACATCCCCCAGGATGATCGTGTCTGCCGCGCCGTCGCAAAAGTTCGACACCAGATCGACGCCTCCCCCACCCCGCACCTTCCTCTCCTTTGGACCGAGTGGAATGTCATCGGCGCCAACAATGCACGCGACACCACCTACGTCGGTCCCGCACTAGCCGACACGATCCGCGAGTGCGATGGCAACGTCACCGAAATGTCCTTCTGGACCTTCGACGACGTCTTCGAAGAAGGCGGCCCCATCGACAAGCCCTTCACCGGCCAGTTCGGACTCATCGCCAAGGGCGGCATCAACAAGCCCAGCTACTATCAGTTCGGCCTTCTCCACCAGCTAGGCGACCAGCGCATCGCCAACGACGCCAAGAACCTCATCGTCACGAAGTCCGCCGACGGCGCGCTCGTTGTCGCCGCGTGGAATCTCGTCGATCCCGGCGACCACGGCTCCGCCCAAACCCTCGACCTCGCTCTGCGCGGCGTCCCCGCCAACGCCAAAGTCACCATCCAGCGCGTCGACGATACCCACGGCAACGTCCTACCCAGATACGCCGCCATGGGAAGCCCCGTCGATCCCGCGCCCGCGCAAGTAATTCAGCTCAACCAGGAAACAGCTCTGGGAACTCCAGACCAAACTCAGTTGCACGGCGGAAAGCTCACCGTGGAGTTGCGCCCCAACGCACTTCTGCTCATCAAGGTCCAGCCATGAAACACTCGAGGAACGCCATGCACCGTGCACCCCTTCGCTCACTCGCCTTTTCCCTCGCTGGAACCTTCGCTGTCGGCTTGTTGTCCCTCTCCGCAATCGCTCAGAGCCCCGCGCCTCCAACCACTTCGCCCACGGACCTCGTCATTGACGCGCACGCCCCCACCACCCCCTTCCCCCATTTTTGGGAGAAGACTTTCGGCTCTGGCCGCGCCATCCTCGCCCTCCGCTCCGACTACCGCGCCGACCTCCGTACCGTGAAGCAGGCCACCGACTTCCAGTCCATCCGCTTCCACGGCATCCTCGACGACGAGATCGGTGTCTACGACCCCGCGCGCCAGACCAAGAATCCCGGCCTCGCCGCTCAAGCCGCCAACGACGCCTCCATCTACAACTTCTTCTACCTCGACGAAATCTACGACGGCCTCCTCGCTGAACACGTAAAGCCCTACGTAGAGATCAGCTTTATGCCCGAGAAGCTAGCCTCCAAGCCCAACTCCCTGCACACCTTCACCGGCAATCCCAACAACTCGCCACCAAAGGATTACGCGATCTGGGATGCGATGATGAAGGCCCTCGCCACCCACCTCATCGCTCGCTACGGCATCGAAGAAGTCGCCACCTGGAAGTTCGAAGTCTGGAACGAACCCAACCTCGACTTCTGGATGGGGGAGCCCAAGCAGGAGACCTACTTCAAGCTCTACGACCACACCGCGCGCGACCTCAAGTCCGTCTCCCCGCGCCTGCAAGTCGGAGGACCCGCCACCGCGCAGGCCGCCTGGGTGACGCCTTTCCTCGCCCACGTCCACGCCGTCAACGCCCCCATCGACTTCGTCTCCACCCACGTCTACGCCAACGACACCGCACCCAACGTCCTCCACGTTGACGAAGATGTTCCGCGCCAGACTATGGTCTACCGAGCCGTCAAGATGGTGCATGAGCAGGTACTCGCGTCGCCCTACCCGCACCTCCCGCTCATCTTCTCTGAGTACAACGCCAGCTACGCGAACGAGCCCAACGTCACCGACACCCCCTTCATCGGCCCCTGGCTCGCCAACAACATCCGCCTCTGCGACGGCCTCACCGACAGCATGGACTACTGGTCTTTCTCCGATGTCTTCGACGAGCAAGGTGTCGTCCGCACCCCGTTCTACGGCGGCTTCGGCTTAGTCGCCGCCGAGAGCATCCCCAAGGCAGCGCTCAACGACTTTCGCGCCCTCCACCAACTCGGCGACCAGCGCCTGGCCCTCGATTCCGACTCCGCCCTGGCCACCAAAACCGCCGACGGCAAACTGGTCGTCGCTCTCTGGGACTACGCTCCGCCCACCGGCACCGGTCCCGACTACACCTGGCCCAAAGGTCCGGCAGGCCCACCCAAAACCTTCACCCTCAATTTCAAGCACGTACCCTCCAACGCATCGGTTGAAGTCCTCCGTGTCGACGACGACCACGGCAACGCCGTCAAGGCCTTCGACGCCATGGGCCGCCCGCCCGGAGATCTCATGCCCGCGCAGGTCGAGCAACTTCGCGCCGCCGGTGCGATGGCTCCCGCCGAGCACCTCCGTCTGCACGACGGCAAACTCACCCTCACCGTTCCCGCACACGGCATCGCCGTAGTGTTCATAGGAAAGTAGCCCATGCAACGACGCGATTGCCTCAAGCTCCTTGCCGGCGCCCTCGCCACCGCAACGGGTGCCCCATGTCTCGCGCTTGGGACATGGGCTCCCACGGACGTCCCCGCCTACGTCCTCACGCCCGCCGACGAATCCTTCCTCGACGACATGCAGCGTCGCGCCTGCCTCTACTTCGTCGAGCAGACCGGCCCCACCACCGGACAGGTCCTCGACCGCGCCGCCGCCAACAACACCGACGGCAAGCTGGATCCTCGTCATATGGCCTCCATCGCCGCCACCGGCTTCGGACTCTCCGCGCTCTGCATCGCCGACCAGCGCCGCTATTTCCCCCGCCCCCAGATCATTGAGCAAGTCCGCCGCACCCTCCGCTTCCACGCCCGTACCCTCCCCAACATCCACGGCTTCTTCTACCACTTCAACGACGTCAACACTGGCGTGCGCACAGAACACGTAGAACTCTCCTCCATCGACACCGCGCTCCTCCTGTGCGGCGTCCTCACGGCCCGCGCCCACTTCCACGGCGATCCCGAAATCCATGACCTCGCCACCCTCATCTACAACCGCGTCGACTGGCCCTGGATGCTCAACGGCGGCACCACCTTCTCTATGGGATGGAATCCAGAAAGCGGCTTCATCGACTCCCGCTGGAATAAGTACTGCGAGCTGATGATGCTCTACCTGCTTGCCATCGGCTCCCCGACTCACCCCGTCTCACCCTCCACCTGGGATGCCTGGGCACGTCCCGTCATTCACTACGACGGCCTCACCTACATCAGCGGCAACGATCCCCTCTTCACCCACCAGTACAGCCACGCCTATTACGACTTCCGCAACAAGCGCGATCGCTACGCAGATTTTTTTACCAACGCCATCACCGCAACACGCGCGCACCAGGCCTTCTGCCTCTCGCTCGGCAAGCCCTATTCCCCCGACTACTGGGGCATCAGCGCCTCCGACTCCGCCCACGGCTACACTGCATGGGGTGGCCCCGACGCCGACGGCAAAGGCTTCGGCGGCATCGATGGCTCCGTAGTTCCTTATGCCACCGCCGGTTCGCTGCCCTTCCTCCCCGAAGCCACCCTCCGCGTCCAGCGCGCCCTCAAATCCAACTACGGCGACAAGGCCTACGGCCGCTACGGCTTCTGCGACGCCTTCCATCCGCAAGCCAACTACTACGACCCCGACGTCCTAGGCA
>Ga0302319_10017889_pt1 | contig 12955 bp, 11 predicted proteins | sample Bog_T0_2_FD_203319 | JGI IMG/M metagenome (GOLD analysis project Ga0302319, IMG submission 203319) | Peat permafrost microbial communities from Stordalen Mire near Abisko, Sweden - Bog_T0_2 | ecosystem: Environmental > Terrestrial > Soil > Wetlands > Peat | place: Sweden: Abisko, Stordalen Mire...
CATTTGCATTGTTAAAACGCTGGGCACTCGGTACGTATCACGGCCTGCGCAGCAACCACATCAATACGTATCTAGATGAATTCGTTTTCCGTTACAACCGTCGATTTTATCGACACATCTCATTCGAATGGCTCATCCCTTACGCTCGCCGGTATGACTCGGCCCGACAGAGAATCGGCGCCCGAAATCCTCTCCCGATCGACTGTCCGGGCGGTGGGGGACGTGCGTCTCCGCTCGGGGGGGGGCAAGAGGTTACGGCCAGGCGACCCACACCGCGGTCAGGTCGTCGTGATAGGGATGACGGCGGGGAGCGGCGAAGCGATCCAGGAGGGTCTTAAGCGGAGCCTCGCTCCGTGCGGCGTCCCGTACCAGGGCTTCGAGACCCCGTTCCTCAAGCACGACACCGTTCCGATCAGGGGACTCGGTCAGGACGTCGCTGTACAGAAACAGGAATCCCTCAGCCCCAAGCGGCTGTTTCCGGTTGTCATAGGCTTCGCCGGGCCAGCAGCCAAGAAAGGGGCCGCTGCCATCCAGGGTCGCAATTGCCCCCGCAAGGTCGGTGATGAACGGGTTGGGTTGGGCGGCGCTGGCGTAACACAGCGTGCGTTCCCCGCGGTCGAGCACGCCATAAAAAGCAGTGCAATACTGGCCAAAGGGCAGCATCTCGCACAATTCATCGTTGAGCCCGGTCAGCATGGCTCCGGGGTCGGCGCGCTCGGTGGCGGTGCGCCGGGAGACCAGGGCGTCGAAGCGAAACGCATTGATGGCGGCGGTGATGCCATGGCCGGAAAAATCGGCGATCAGGATGCCGAGCCGGTCGTCGTCGATCTCGTGCAGCGACCAGAGGTCGCCGCCGATTTCGTTGCAGCTTTCAAAGTGGAAATCGATACGGAACTCCCGCGGTCGGGTCACCGCAGCCACCCGCTCCGGTTTGGGAATCAGCGCCAATTGCATCGCCCGGGCCATGGCGAGGTCCTGTTCGATCCGCTCGCGGAAGGTCTTGAGTTCGGAGATCATCGCCCGGCGCTCAAGATGATAGCCCACGCGCGCGATCAATTCACCGGGGTTGACCGGCTTCGAGATCACATCGCTGGCGCCGGCCTGAAAGCAGCGTGCCCGGGTCTGGTCGGAATGGGACGTGGTTTGCACCAGGATCGGCACATCCCGACCCGCCGGCGTGGCGCGGAGCAACCGGCAGGTCTCGATGCCGGTCAGTGACCCCAGGTTGGTATCGAGCAGGATCAGGTTGGCGCCAATCTCGTTCACCCGGTCAAGCACGTCCTTGCCGTCCTTGGCGAAGACCACATCGGTAACGCCGAACCAGCTCAGGAAACGGGTCAGGGTCTTGCGACTGAACGGGCTGGAGTCGGCGATCAGGATGCGGCGGTCATGCAAGGGGATGGTAAGGTCAATGCCATACAAGGAGGAGCCGGTCGGGAGGCCGCCCGACGACGGTTCGACGGAAGCCGATGGGGCCGGGCTGACGCCCTGAACCGCGTCCGGGATTTTAGAGGAGTCATCGCCCGGCATCGGCTGTGCCACCCCGGGTTACGGTCTGATGGTAAAAAAGCGGTTGAATTTCGCCATGTCCATCAATCGTCTGACCTCGGTCCTGGGGTTTTCGATGATGAACTCCAACTGCCGCTTCTTGGATTCGTCACGCGCGATGATCAACATACCGAGACCGGAGGAGTCGATAAGTTCAAGACCACCCATGTCAAAAACCACGCTCTCACCGGGCGGCAGGTCAAAGTTTCCAATGATATCGCGAAACACCGCGTGGTCGGAAAAGCACATCCGACCTTTGAGGGCGATCGTCGTGACTCCAGGTGACTTATGGACTTCATAATTCATGGGGCATTTCCCTCATGGTTCACTCTGTAACTTCCCCTGGGGCCTGCGATTGTCCAATCGATTTCAGACGGCCCTGCAACGCCAGCCGGTCGAGACCATCCAGGCGCAGACTCGCAAAAACCTTAACCCGGCTTTCCAGCTCGACATAGGCGCGACGGAACGCCTTCATCATCTTGTCTTCCGGCCCGACCGGGGCGACCGGGTCCTCGACACCCCAATGGGCGGTCATCGGCTGGCCAGGAAACACCGGACAGGCTTCGCGGGCGGTGGCATCACAGACCGTAAACACGAAGTCAAAAGACGGCGCCTCAGGCACGAGAAACTCATCCCAGCTCTTGCTGCGGAGATGATCGGTCCGGTAGTTGAGCCGCTGGAGAAGTTGCAAAGTCAGCGGATGAACTTCGCCCCGGGGATGGCTGCCGGCGCTGTAGGCGCGAAAACGACCAATTCCGTACCGGCTAAGCGCGCATTCCGCCATGATACTGCGCGCGGAATTACCGACGCACAGAAAGAGTACATTGTAAATCTTCTCGGACATGGAAACCTGCATGATCGGGAGCGAACTGGCGTCCGGTTGTGGAGGGTATCCAATATTCACACCAGTTTGTACAACAGTTTCATGACGGTCTTGTGAACCGGAGATCGGGTTCATCGATAATTAATATAATATCCCGACCCCTGGAAAGGCGGCAGGCGCAGCCTCAACACCCCTGTTCACAGGTATATTGTTCCGAATCACAGGACCACAGGGTTGCCAAGCGGGTATCGGGATCAATCGCGAAGCTATGATCATAATTGAACCTGATTTGATCAATCCGATTTGGCCATCTGACAATCCCCAAGGCGGTTATCCCATCACTGCCCGGTTCCGGAGGTTCATTCCCGCGCCACGTAAGTATAAAAACGGATAGTGCCGTCGGATTCAGTCTCCCGATACAATCCTTGTATCTCATTGTCAAAACCGGGAAACAGGTTCGCCCCCCGCTCGAACACTTTTAGGTAGTCGATCATCGGCTGTGCCCGCTGGTCGAGCCGTTCGCCCGGGACGATGGTGGCGATCCCCGGCGGGTAGACCACGAACAGGGTGGTGGCGATCCGACCCCCGATCTGGTCGATGGGCAGATAATCGACCTTGTTGCGCACCAGTTGGCGCGCGGCCTCGTGGGGGGCCATGACCATGGTCGGCAGATGGTTGGGACGGAACATCTTGCGCTGGAGTTCGCTGGTCCGGTTATCGCGGTAAAAGGCGTGCATCTCGGCGCACAGGTCGCGCAGGCGGTGGCCGGCGTAACGCCGGGGCCGACGTTTGACGAACTCGGGGATCACGTCTTCCAGCAACACATTGTCATCGTGCAGGCGCTTGAACGCCACCAGGGCGCTCAGCAAGGTTCCGGCCTTGCTCGACTCCACCCCCGGCGTCAGCAGGAACAGCATCGAGTTCAGGTCATTCTTTTCCGGCACGATCTGATTTTCGCGGAGATACTGGGAGATCACCGGTGCCGGGACGCCGTGGCTGTCGTAGGTGCCGGTGCGGCGGTCGAAGCCGGGGGTGAGCAGGGTCAGCTTGTTGGGGTCGGTGATGGCATACCCGCTCTCGACATGCCGGAAACCGTGCCAGTTGGCCTCGGGCGTCAGCTCCCAGAACCGGGCATCGGCGGCCAGGATGTCGGTCGGGATGTCCTCCCAGGCACAGGTTTCGGTGTCCTCGGGAGACAACAACACGGAGTCGGGAACGAACGGGTCCACGAACCAGCGTCGGGCCGGATCGGCCTCCTTCTCCTCGAATTCCCGGCGGATGGTGCGGATTTTCTTACGCAGTTCGATGCCCAGACGGATGGTGTCGTCCCACAGCACCACGCCCGAGCGACCCTTCATCATCTGCGCGCCCACATCAAGGGACGCGAACAGGGGATAGAACGGCGAGGTCGAGGCGTGCTGCAAGAACGCCTCGTTGAACCGGCGGTGCTCGACCCGGCGCTCCTGCCCCCGGATGTGGGCGTGCTTCACATGAATTTGTGACGCCTGGGAGAAGCTGGCGAGTTGTTTGTGGGTGGACTGGGTCGCGATGATCCCGGGGTCCTCGGGTCCCAGCCGGTCGAGCCCCATGGCGAACCGGCCCCTGAACAGCGGATGAAATTTCATGAAGCCGGCCCAGGCCTCATCGAACAAAATATAGTCGCAAAGCCGGCCGATCTTTTTCAGAATCACTTCGGCACTGTAGATGGTCCCGTCATAGCTGCATTGCTGGACGATGGCGCACCGGAACGGTCGCGGGCGCCGCCAGGCGTCGGGATCCTTGACCAGCGGATTGGTACGGATTTTTTCCCGAATGCGCGCCTCGTCCAGGGCCTCAATGTCGATCGGACCGATCAGGCCATGGGCGTTGCGGTCGGTTTCCAGAAAGATCGGGATGCCGCCGCCCAGCAACAGCCCGCCATGGTGGGCGGCCTTGTGATTGTTGCGGTCAAAGAGCACCAGATCCCCATCGGCGACCAGCGCCGACAGCACGATCTTGTTGGACGCCGACGTGCCGTTAAGCACGAAATAGGTGCGTTCGGCGCCGAAAATCTGAGCCGCTTCCTTTTGGGCCTGAAGCGCCGGGCCTTCATGGACCAGCAGATCGCCGAGGTCGAGGACCGAATTGTCGATGTCGTCGCGGAACACCGCCTCGCCCAGATGTTCGACGAAAATCCGTCCGATGGGACTCCGCCGGTAGAAAATGCCGCCGTTGTGGCCGGGACAGGTCCACAACTGATTGCCTTCCTCGGCATAATCCACCAGCGCGCCAAAGAACGGCGTTTTCAGGGTATCGGCATATTGCTTGAGCCGACTGACCAAATTCTTGGCAATGAACTCGGGCGTTTCCTCGGCCAGGAAGACGTACCCGTCCACATGATTGAGCACATCCACCGGAATGCTCTCAAATCGCTGCCGCCGGACCAGCAGCATGATCGGCGTTTCCAGGCCGCGGCGGCGGATCAGTTCGATCAGCGCCGCGGTCTTGCCGTCCAGCCCCTTCTTGCTCCAGTCGATGATCATGCACCCGATGGCGGCATCGGTGCGGATCGCAAGTTCGGCATCTTCGACCCGGCGCGCCTTGACCACCTGAAAGCCCGCGTGTTCGACCTGAGAAATGATCTGCTGGAGTCGCAGACCCTCGAGGTCGTTGACGTCAAAAACCGGCGCACACACCAGAAACGTGAAGTGCCTGAAGAAATCCATGCCACGATCCTTGCCTGACGGGTAGGGCCCGACGCGAAGTCACCCCCATGGCTCGCACACCGCCATGACGGTTTGATGAAGCTTTTATAAAGGTTTGATCGGTCAGAAGTTGGGAACGTTGGTGCCGTCGGCGTCGTCGTCGATGGCGTCGTCGCCGGCGGTGCCGGCACCGGGGGAATGGTCGGGTGGCGGCGGGCCGTCGATGGGGGCGAGCAACCGCTGCATCAGCACGCTGTCGGTCCAGTGGCCGAACTTGAAACCCACCGAGCGCAACAGGCCGGCGCGCTCAAAACCAAAGGTCTCGTGCAGGGCCAGGGAGGGCAGGTTGCTGCTGTCAACCACCGCAATCATCTGATGGAAACCGGCCTCGGTACAATGCTGGATCAGCGCCGGCAACAACTGTCGCCCGATCCCCAGCCGCAAATAGTCCTTATGGACATAGATGGAATGTTCGACAGTATAACGATAGGCCGGACGCTTGCGAAACGGCGCGGCAAAGGCATAACCGACCACTACTCCGTCGCAATCGGCGACCAGATGGGGCATGCGTCGCTTGAGCATCACCTTGCGGCGTCTCTTGATTTCGCCCATTGGCACGTCTTCGGTCTTGAAATCACCAAGCCCATGCCGGATATGATAACTGTAGATGTCAAGCATGGCGGGAACGTCGAGATCGGTCGAAGGCCGTAAGATAATATTCATAACCAGATCAGACATTGTTCCCGTCCCGCACGAAATGACCACACCAGCCGGTGCGATACGCCCGAGCCGGCTTCGTAAAACCGGAAAGATACCCGGGGGATCGGCGCAATGCAGGTTAAATTTTTGGGGCAGGCGATGATCCCGAGGGAGGCGGTGGGCTGCGGAGTCCGGCGGCGGCCCGGGGTTGCGGTTGACAGTCATGGTGATGGGCTGCCATCACCGGCTCGTCGGAATAAGATTTGGGGGCAATCATGAAAATTTTGCGTCTGACCGTTACCGCGTTGGCTGCGGTGCTGTTGACCGGCCCGGTGCTGGCCGATGGCTTCAGGCTTGGGGCCATCGAGATCGAGCAGCCGTGGGCGCGGGCGACGGCGCCGGCGTCGCCGGCCGGCGTCGTCTACCTCAGGCTCGACAACCGGGGCGGGGTGGCGGATCGCCTGATTTCGGCTGCTACTCCGGTGGCGGGCACGGTGGCGCTGCACGAGCACGCCATGGACGGCGGGGTGATGATGATGCGCGAAGTCAAGGCAATCGACCTCGCGCCCGAGGCGTCGGTCACGCTGGCGCCCAATGGTCTCCACATCATGCTGATCGGCCTCAAGGAGCCGCTGGTGAAGGGCAGGACCTTTCCGCTGACCCTGACCTTCGAAAAGGCCGGGACCCTCACCGTGGAGGTGGCCATCCAGGGGGCGGGAGACATGGCGCCCGAGCCCAATGCGTCGGAGCACCAGGGAATGGGCGAGCACGACAACATGAGCCGTTAGGCTGCGCACAAAGACGTGGGACAGCGAGAACGCGACCGTCCCAATGTTCCCGGGAGAGGCCGAAGGGATGGTCGCGTTTTTCGGTGCGCTTGCTTTCCGCCGGTTTACGAGACGCCGTGCGCCTGGAGGAACTTGGTGTACAGGGGGTCGACGTTGTAAAAGTGGCGGATCAGACCGGTGCGGAAGAACATGAAGACGTCCATGATCGGGACGCTGTCGGGGGCCGCGGCATAGCGGCTTTGAATGGCGGCGGCCTCGTCGGACAGTCGCCGGTGGTGCGCCTTGTGCTGTTCAAGTTGAGGATAGCCGTATTTTGTCAGGTGGAACTCTTCATGGGCGAAGTGCCTGTTGGTATAATTAACGATGCCTTCGATCAATTCGCCAAGCTGTTCAGGGCTGCCACCGTCGCCGATGGACGTGAACAGATCGTTGAACATGCCGAGAAGGGACTGGTGTTCGGCATCGAATTGGGCGATGCCGACGCTCAAGGCCGGGGTCCAGACGATGATCGACATGCGGGCTCTCCATGTTCAGGGTGCGGTGCCGGTGTGACAGGTATGGCACCATCGGTGACGAAGGCCGGTCGGGTGATCTCAACTGGTGATTGGTGGTCTATGCCGCATCGCGGCCGAACCAGCGGCGCAACCAGCGACGGGGCAGGCGGGTCAGCAGCGGGCGCAGCCGGCGGCGCCAGCCGGTCGGCTGATCGTCTTCAAGGCGCAGCAGGACGCCAACTTCCTTGATGTCGGGGCCGATCATGTCCACCACGATCAGGTCCACCGGCCCCAGCCGAAGCCGGTCGCCGCGGCCCACGGTCGGGCCGATGTGCTCTTTCAGCAACTGGTTCACGGTCAGGCCGGCCATGGTCCGCGCGAGCGCCCCCGGAGCAAGAGGGTCCGGGGTCAGGGGAATGCCATAGGCGCGGGCGAGGCTTTCGACCGAGCTGGCGCCATCGACGAAGAAGTCGCCCTGTTCGCGTCTCAGGAAGGCCGCGGTGGACTTGAAGCGGCGGGAGAAGAAGCGGTCGACCACCAGGGACAGCGCCGGGGGGGTCAGCACCAGGACCACGTCGTTGGCGCGCAACCGGTCGATCTCGGTGGGGCTCAGGACCGTGCCGGCGCGAATGACCGTGATCACCCGCACCCGGTCGGGCACGGCCAGCTCGGCGAACGCAAAGTCGGTGGCCCGGCTGTGGGGCTTGACGGTATAGGCGACCAGATCCCGATCGATCTGGTGCAGCATGTCGAACTCCAACTTGTCGGCGGCTTCGGGATTGGGCGCCAGCGCCACCCCCAGCCGGCGCGCCACCCAAGGCGCGGTCCAGCCCTGGAGCACCAGCGAGACCAGCACCACCACGAACGCGACGTTGAAATAGGTTCGGGAGTCGTCGATGCCGGCGAGCGCCGGCAGCAGCGCCAGAAAAATCGGCACCGCGCCGCGCAGGCCGACCCAGGCCGCGAACATCTGCTCGGGCCAACTGAAGCCGAACGGCGCCAGCGCCACCGCCACCGCCACCGGGCGGGCGGCAAAAATCAGGATCATGGCAATGCCGAAGGCCAGCAACGCCTGTTCCGCCAGTTGGTGGGGGCTGACCAGCAGGCCCAGCAGCAGGAACATGCTGATCTGGGACAACCACATCAGCCCGTCGAAAAACCGGCAGGTCAGTGTCTTGGCCCGGACGCGGCGGCCGCCGTAGACGATGCCGGCGACATACATGGCAAGATAGCCGCTGCCGCCCGACAGCGCGGTGCCGCTGAAGGTCAGCAGGCAGACCGCGAGAGTGAGGATCGGATAAAGACCGCCCGCCAGTTCCAGGCGGTTGGTGAGCCAGGCGAGCCCCATGCCGCCGAGCCAGCCGAACAGCAGGCCGAGCGCCATCTGGCGGATGAAGTCGGCGGCCACACCCCAGCCGACGGCGTGCCCCCCGGCCTGGATCAGGCCGACGCAGGCCATGGTCAGAAAGATGCCCATGGGATCGTTGCTGCCGGACTCGACTTCGAGGGTGGCGCGCAGGCGGTCGCGCAAGGTGACGCCGGTGTGGCCGAGAGTCATGAACACCGCCGGCGCGTCGGTGGCGGCGACGATGGCACCCATCAGAAAGGCGTGGAGCGGGTGCAGGTGGAACAGCCAGTGCGCGCCGGCGGCCGTGACTCCGGCGGTGATGAGGACGCCGATGGTGGCGAGCGACAGGGCCGGGGCCCACGCCGCCCGCAAGGTTGGCAGCGGCGTGCGCAGGCCGCCGTCGAACAGGATAATGGCGAGCGCGCAGTTGCCGATCAGGAACGACAGTTCGAGATTGTCATAGGCGATGCCGCCCGGACCGTCCTCTCCGGCAAGCATGCCGAGGCCCAGGAAGGTCAGCAGCAAAGGTGCTCCCAGCCGGGCCGAGAGGCGGCCGGCCAGGATGCTGGCGAACAACAGCAGTGAGGCGACCAACAGGCCGAGCAATCCGGCAGTCACATGCCGCCCCTCCGGTGTGCCATCACGGGCCGACCGTCCCCGGACTCCGTAACGGGGTCCGGGGTTCGCGACCCCGGTGGGGTCCAGGGGCACCGCCCCTCGGTTGCCGAAGGCTGGTGCTAAAGATAGATCACCGAAGCGTGCCGGTCATGCCCGACCCGGGAGGGTCACGCGCCAAGCCAGCAACACGCCCCCGGCCAGCAGCCCCGCCGCGAGCAGAAACGGTGCGCCCGGCAGGTGCCAGGCTTGTCCGGCACCGATGGCGAAGGCAAAGGTCAGGGTAAACAGCCCCGGACCGATCAGTCCCGAGATGCCGCGCAGGCCGTGGATCGCTCCCTGAAGCTGGCCCTGCTCCGACGGGCCGACCCGGCGGGTCATCAGGCTTTGGGCCGCGGGGCCAAACAGGCCCCACAACGCCATCACCGGGATGCCGAGCCACAACATCGCGCCGCTGGGGGCGAAGCCGAAGACCGCAAAACCGGCGGCGCCGAACAGCAAGGCGGCCAGCAGGGTCCGACGCTCTCCCACTCTGGCGACGATCGGCCGGACCAGTCCGCCCTGGACGATGGCGCTGCATACGCCGACGCCGGCCAGAGTCAGGCCGACGGTGCGCTCGTCCCAGCCGTAGCGATAGCCGGTATACAACACAAAGGCCGCGGGCAATGCCTCGTGGGCCAGATAAGAGAGCAGCATCACCGCGGCAAGGCCCAGCAATTGGGCGTGGCTGCGCAGCAGCGCCAGAGAGCCCAGCGGGTTGGCCCGCCGCCAGGAAAAGCTGCGGCGCTGTTCCGGCGGCAGGGATTCGGGCAGGATCAAAAAGCCATAAACCGCGTTGGCCAGGCTGAGCCCGCCGGCGACCCAAAACGGCAGGCGGGGATCGACGCTGCCGAGTACGCCGCCCAGCGCCGGTCCCAGCACGAAGCCGATGCCGAAGGCGGCACCCTGGAGTCCGAAGCCGGCGGCGCGCCGCTCAGGCGGTGTCACGTCGGCGATATAGGCGCCGGCGGTGGTGAAACTGGCGGCGGTGATGCCCGAGATCATCCGGCCCATGAACAGCCACGCCAGGTTGGGTGCCAGCGCCATCACCAGATAGTCGAGGCCGAGGCCAAGGTTGGAAAGCAGGATGACCGGCCGCCGGCCAAAGCGGTCGGAAAGGGCGCCCAGCACCGGCGAACACACGAATTGCATGGCCGCCCACAGGGTCCCGAACAGACCGAGCATCTCCGCGGCCTCCCCGGCATCGCCACCGAAGAAGCCCGCGATCAGGGTGGGAAACACCGGAATGATGATTCCAAGCGCCAGCACGTCGAGGACAATGGTGATGAAGATGAACACCAGGGCGGGACGGTGCCGCCGGCCCAGGGATAGCGGAGAGGATGAAGCTTCGGCCATGGTCAATCGGGTGCCGGAACAAGGGGTGGGGAAACGCCGGAGTGTTGGGCTGGTGGTTCCGGAGGCCGGACCTGCCGGCTATAAGGTGGCGGGCTCAGGTCATGCCGAACCATATGACGCTGCCCAGTCCGGCCGCCAGACAATAGTACCCGAAGGGATTGAGCGCCTTGATTTCGTGGGTTCGGAAGTAGCGCATCAGGAACGCGACACTGGCGTAAGCAGCGAGACCTGCCACCACCCCGGCGATAAGAGCGAGGGTGGTGAAGCCGCCGGACGCGGCGCCATCCGTGTGGTGAAACATCTTCGGGATTTCCAGGGCCGAGGCGCCGATGATGATCGGGGTGGCCATCAGGAACGAAAAGCGGGCCGCCTCGTCATGGCGCAGGCCGCACAGCAGGCCGCCGACGATGGTGGCGCCGGTTCTTGAGATGCCCGGGAACAGCGCCGCGCACTGCCAGCCGCCGATCAGCAGGGCGTCGATCACCCCGAGATCGGCAATCGCCAGTTCTCCCGCCGAGCGCCGCAGGCGTTCCCCCGCCAGCAGCAGCACCCCGTTGATGGCCAGGAACATGCCGGCAAACAGCGGCTCGGCGAACAGCGCCCGCAGCGGCTTGTTGGCAAGATAGCCGAGGATCACCGCCGGCACGGTGGCCACCACCAGCATCAGCACCAGCCGCAGATTTGCCGCCCGCCGCTCGGGGTCGCCCCGCCCCAGGACCGCCAGCAACAGGTCCAGCCAGTCACGCCAGAAATAGACAATCAGGGCGAGCGCCGTGCCCAGGTGCAGGACCACCAGGAAGGGCAGGAACTGGGGCGAATGCTGGTCGATGGTCCAGCCGAACAGCGGCGGCAGCAGCACGGCATGGCCGAGGCTGCTGACCGGAAACAGTTCGGTCACGCCTTGCAGGACGGCGAGGACAAGCGCCTGAAATGTGGTCATGGGCAGAGGGCTTTCCGAAGACGGGACGCGGGGAACCTTAACAAACGTCCTCCCGGGTTCCAAGGGCCGTCGGCCTTTGGTGTGGGGGGCAGGGGGAGCAACGCTCCCCCAAAAAAACGACGGCCCCAGGCTCCCCGCACGGCCCCGGTCCGGTCTACAACCCCCGGGCAAGGTCCAGGAAGGCCCGGATTCGCCCGGGGTCCTTATGCCCCGGCCGATCCTCGACTCCCGAAGAGACATCGACCATCCGGGCGCCGGTTGCCGCCACCGCCTCGCCCAGATTGTCGGCCGCGAGTCCGCCCGAAAGCATCCACGGCTGCGACCATCGGTACCCGGCCAGCAGGCTCCAGTCAAAGCGGCGTCCGTTGCCGCCCGGCAGCGCGTCGTCGGTACCGGCCGGCGGCCGTGCGTCAAACAGCAGGATATCGGCGATACCGTCATAGGCCGCCACCGGTTCCAGATCGGCGGCGGCGGCGATGCGGAAGGCTTTGATGACGGGCAGGGCGAAACGCCGGCGGATGTGGCGCAGACGGTCCGGTGGTTCGTCATCGTGGAGTTGAAGCATGTCGAGCGGCACCTGCCCGACCACGTCGTCCAGCAAGGCATCGTCGGGCGAAACGAACAGGCCCACGGTGCGGACACCGGTCGGCACCATCCGCGCGAGTTCGGCCGCGAGCGGCGGCGCGATACGGCGGGGCGAGCGGGGGTAGAACACGAAACCGACGAACCGGACTCCGCCGGCCAGCGCCGCCGCCAGTGCCTCGGGGTCGGTGATGCCGCAGATTTTGACCTTGAGGCTCATTGCCTGCTTCCAGGGGCATCGCCCCATATGCGTGAGGACTTGTGCACTTGTCCTGATTTTGCAGGGCTCTGCCCTGCACCCGCGAAGGAGGCGAGCCTCCTTGACCTCCAAAACTCACGGGTTCAAAGGGCCGACCGGCCCCTTGCGGGTGTGGGCGGAGCCCGGTAAAAACCGGCTCCCGTCAACTGTTGCGGACCCGGCGGACGAAGGCGTCGACCTCTTGCCGCAGACGGTCGGTCTGGCGGCTCAGTTCCTTGGCGGCACCAAGGACGCTGCCCGCCATGTGGCCGGTTTCGCCCGCGGCCTGGGTCACACCGCTGATGTTGCTCGACACCTCGCGGGTGCCGGTGGAGGCCTGCTGGACGTTGCGCGCGATCTCCCGGGTTGCGGCCCCCTGTTCCTCAACTGCCGAGGCAATAGTGGTGGTGATCTCGCTCATCCGCTGGATGGTGCCGGTGATGCCCTTGATCGCGTCTACCGCGGTTCCGGTCACCGCCTGCATCTGTCCGACCTGGCCCTGAATGTCGTCGGTGGCCTTGGCGGTCTGGTTGGCGAGGTTCTTCACCTCCGAGGCCACCACCGCGAAGCCCTTGCCGGCTTCTCCGGCGCGCGCCGCCTCGATGGTCGCGTTCAGCGCCAGCAGGTTGGTCTGGCTGGCGATGTTGTTGATCAGCCCCACCACCTCGCCGATTTTTTGCGCCGCTTCGGACAGCCCGGCCACGGTGACGTTGGTCTTGTTGGCCTCGTCCACCGCGACGCCGGCAATCCGCGACGACTCGCTGACCTGCCGGCTGATCTCGTTCACCGAGCTGGACAGTT
>Ga0302319_10017895_pt1 | contig 12954 bp, 10 predicted proteins | sample Bog_T0_2_FD_203319 | JGI IMG/M metagenome (GOLD analysis project Ga0302319, IMG submission 203319) | Peat permafrost microbial communities from Stordalen Mire near Abisko, Sweden - Bog_T0_2 | ecosystem: Environmental > Terrestrial > Soil > Wetlands > Peat | place: Sweden: Abisko, Stordalen Mire...
CGGCACTCACCGCACACCCCCACACTTATCGACGACCTCGGCGCCTGGCTGACCGGCACGATCGACCGCCACCGGGCATGGGAAAACGAATCGGGAGCGGCGCCCGTCCAGCAAACGATCGACGAAATGCTCGCGGCGGTCGGCGCTTTTCCTGCCACACTGGTGCTGGTCAGCCCCGAAGTCGGGCTGACCGTGGTGTCGCCCACCGCGTCCGGCCGCCGGTTCGCCGACGAGCTGGGCAGCCTCAACCAGGGCATCGCGGCGTTGTGCGACCAGGTGGTGCTGGTGGTGGCCGGACAGGCACTACCGATCAAGCAGTCGGGAAACTGATGGAATTCGCGCCGGTGTTGCCGCCCGATGTGGGCGCCGCTGTGGCCGCCCGGGCTCGTCAAGACACCCTGACCAAGCCGCGGGGCGCGCTGGGCCGGCTCGAGGACCTGTCGATCTGGATCGCGTCGTGTCAGGGCCATTGTCCGCCAAGGCAATTCGAGCGCGCCCGGGTGGTGGTGTTCGCCGGCGACCACGGTGTCGCCCGTTCCGGGGTGTCGGCGTACCCGCCGCAAGTGACCGCCCAGATGGTCGCTAACATCGACGCCGGCGGAGCGGCGATCAATGCGCTGGCCGGTATCGCCGGCGCGACGGTTCGGGTTGCGGATCTGGCGGTGGATGCGGACGCGCTGTCAGAGCAGATCGGCGCCCACAAAGTGCGGCGCGGCAGCGGCGATATCGCCGTCGAGGACGCGCTGACCCACGACGAGGTCACCCGGGCCATCACCGCCGGCAAGCGGATAGCCGACGAGGAGGTCGACGCCGGCGCTGACCTGCTCGTCGCGGGCGACATGGGAATCGGAAACACCACCGCGGCAGCGGTTGTGGTGGCGGCGCTGACGAACGCCGAGCCCGTCGCCGTGGTCGGTTTCGGGACGGGAATCGATGACGCGGGCTGGGCACGCAAGACCGCCGCGGTGCGCGACGCGCTTTTTCGCACCTGTCAGGTACTGCCCGACCCGGTGGCATTGCTGCGCTGCGGTGCCGGTGCGGACCTCGCGGCGATCGCGGGCTTTTGCGCGCAGGCCGCCGTCCGGCGCACCCCGCTGCTGCTGGACGGCATGGCGGTGACGGCCGCCGCGTTGGTCGCCGAGCGAATGGCGCCCGGCGCCCGGCTGTGGTGGCAGGCCGGTCACCGGTCCACCGAACCGGGTCACGCGCTGGCCCTGACGGCTCTCGATCTGGACCCGATTCTGGACCTACGCATGCGGCTGGGCGAGGGTACCGGCGCGACGGTCGCACTGACGGTGCTGCGCGCCGCGGTCGCCGCGCTGACGTCGATGGCGACGTTCTCACAAGCCGGGGTAGCGGCCGTGGCTGAGTCGTGATGCGCGCTCTGGCAGCGGCTTTCACGTTCGAAACGGTGCTGCCCGTCCCGCGTGCCCGGGGCACCCCGCTGGGCCGCGGTGCCATGACCGCGCTGCCGCTGGTCGGCGCCGCGTTGGGGGCTTTGGCCGCGGGCGTCACCTGGTTCGGCGGGCTGGCCTTCGGCTCGTCCAGTCCGCTGTCCGGGTTGCTCGCGGTGACGGCGCTGCTTCTGGTCACCCGCGGCCTGCACATCGACGGTGTTGCCGATACGGCCGATGGGCTGGGCTGCTACGGGCCACCGCCGCGTGCACTTGCGGTGATGCGCGACGGATCAACCGGGCCGTTCGGGGTGGCGGCCGTGGTCCTGGTGATCGCGCTGCAGGGGCTGGCTTTCGCGGTTCTGCCCGCGGCGGGCATCTTCGTGGCGGTGTTCGCCGGCCGAGTGACCGCGGTGCTGGCATGCCGCCGCTCGGTGCCGGCGGCCGACGGCAGCACCCTGGGCGCCGGTGTTGCCGGCACCCAACCGGTGCCGGTGGTGGCGGCGTGGGGCGCGGTGCTACTCGGCGTCTCGGCACTGGCGGGTGCGTGGCAGGGGCCGGTTGCGGTGCTGGTCGCGGTGTCGTGCGGCGCGGGCCTGGTCGCGCACTGCGTGCGCCGCTTCGGCGGCATCACCGGCGACGTGCTGGGGGCCGCGATCGAGCTGACCACAACGGTTGGTGCGGTCACCCTGGCGGGCCTGGTCCGGCTCTAGCGCGAGCAGACGCAAAATCCCCCCACACGCCGGGCGTGCGGGGGCTTTTGCGTCTGCTCGGCGGGCTAACCCAGTCGGACCATCCAGCCGTGCGTGTCGGCGAAGGTGCCCCGCTGTATCCCGGTCAGTGTGTCGCGCAGCGCCATCGTCACTTCGCCGGGCTCTCCGTCGGCGATGGTGAATTCGCTGTCGCCGTACTTGACCTGTGAAACCGGGGTGATCACGGCGGCGGTGCCGCAGGCGAACACCTCGGTGATCTCGCCCGCCGCGGCTTTCTTCTGCCACTCATCGATATCGATCTTGCGCTCTTCGACGCTGAAACCCGCATCGATCGCTAACTGCAACAACGAATCTCGCGTAATGCCAGGCAGCAGTGAACCCGACAGCTCCGGAGTGACCAGCCGGGCCGATCCGCCGCTGCCGAGGACGAAGAACATGTTCATCCCGCCCATTTCCTCGACGAAACGGCGCTCGCTGGCGTCCAGCCACACCACCTGGTCGCAACCGTGCTCGGCGGCTTGGGCCTGAGCCAGCAGCGAGGCGGCATAGTTGCCGCCGAATTTGGCCGCGCCGGTGCCGCCCGAGCTGGCCCGCACGTACTCCGTCGACACCCAGACGGTGACGGGGCTGATACCGCCCTTGAAATACGCGCCGGCCGGCGAGGCGATCAGCAGGTAGCGGTATTCCTTGGCCGGACGCACCCCCAATCCCGGTTCGGTCGCGATGATGAACGGCCGCAGATACAGCGCCTCTTCACCGCCCGCCGGGGGCACCCAGGCACTGTCCAGAGCGACGAGTTGACGCAGGGATTCGATGAATAACTGGTCGGGAAGCTCGGGAATCGCGAGCCGCCGGGCCGACGAGCGCAACCTGGCGGCGTTGGCGTCGGGGCGAAACGACACGATCGACCCGTCCGCCCAGCGATAGGCCTTGAGCCCTTCGAAGACTTCCTGCGCGTAATGCAGCACGATTGCCGACGGATCCAGCTGAATCGGTCCATACGGGAGCACCCGCGCGTTGTGCCAGCCGGGGCCTTCGGTGTAGTCGATCGACACCATGTGGTCGGTGTGATATTTGCCGAAACCCGGTTCCTGCAGAATCGATTCACGTTCGGCGTCGGTGGCCGGATTTTCCGAGCGCAAAATTGTGAACTCGAGGGAACCGCTGGACATGGGGCCGATTGTATATGCGCGTGCCAAAGGATTTTTGCCGCTCGAACCTGCGGTCAGCGCGTTTTCAGTTGCACAAAGGGCGGACGCACCACTTCGCAGTCCACCGTCCGGCCCCGGACGTCGACGGTGAGTTGCTGGCCGTCCTGCACGCCCGCATCGGTATCGATCAACGCCAGCGCGATCCCCGCCTGCAGCGTCGGAGAGAACGTTCCCGATGTGGTCACCCCAACAGTGGAGTCCCCGGCCAGCACCGTCAATCCGGGACGCAGCACGCCGCGGCCCACCATCCGCAGACCCCGCAGCAGCCGGCGCGGGCCGGCGGACTTCTCGGCCAGCAGAGCTGCACGGCCGAAGAACGCGTCCTTTTTCCATCCGATCGCCCAGCCGCATCGGGCCTGCAGCGGGGAGATGTCCAGCGAGAGTTCATGCCCGTGCAGCGGATAGCCCATCTCGGTGCGAAGAGTGTCGCGGGCGCCCAGTCCGGCCGGCTGGCCGCCCGCGGCGGAAACCGCGGCCACCAGCGCATCGAACACCACACCCGCAGACTCCCAGGGCGGCAGCAGCTCGTAGCCGTGCTCACCGGTGTACCCGGTGCGACAGACCCGCACCGGTACTCCGGAGAACGAAGCATCGGCGTAGCCCATGTAATCCATCCCGGTTGGCAGCCCCAGCTCACTGAGCACCGCGGTTGATTGCGGCCCCTGCACCGCCAGCACGGCGTAGGAACGATGCTCGTTGGTGATCGTCAGTCCGGCCGGTGCGGCGGCCTGCAACGCCTCGACCACCGCCGCGGTATTGGCGGCATTGGGGACCAGAAAAATCTCGTCGTCGTCGACGTAGTAGGCGATCAGGTCGTCGACAACCCCGCCGGATTCGTTGCAGCACAACGTATATTGCGCCTCGCCGGGTCCGATTCGGCCCAGATCATTGGTCAGCGCGGAGTTGACGAACGCGGCAGCGCCGGGTCCGCGGATCAACGCCTTGCCGAGGTGGCTGACGTCGAACAGTCCGACGGTGCTGCGTGTCGCGTTGTGCTCGCTGACGGTGCCGGCGTATGCCACCGGCATCAGCCAACCGCTGAACTCGGCGAAGCTTGCACCCAACTCGCGGTGGCGGTCTTCCAGCGGTCCCTTTAGCAGTTCCGGCGCATCGCTCACGACGTTTCACCCTAGTGGCAGACTTGGGAGGGTGTCCGACTCCCTGGACTTCGAGGCGCTAGAGGCCGGCGGGGTGGCGAACGCGCGCGAGCGGGCCGACCTGATCAAATACCTGGACGACCTTGGCTTCACCGTCGACGAGATGGTTGAAGCCGAACTCCGCGGCCGGCTGTTCGGCCTTGCCGGCGATGTTCTGTCCTGGTCGGGCCGCCCGATCTACACGTTGGAGACCGCGGCCGAGAGACTCGGGATACCAGCCCACGACGTCGCGCGGGCCTGGTCGTTGCTCGGCCTGACTGTCGCCGGTCCCGATATTCCTGTGCTGAGCCAGGCCGATGTCGACGCCCTGGCAACCTGGCTCGCGATCAAGGCGGTCGTCGGCCAGGACGGCGCATTGGGCTTGTTGCGGGTACTGGGCGCGGCCATGGCCCGGCTGGCTGAAGCCGAGTCGACAATGATCCGCGCCGGGACGCCGGACATCCAGATGACCCACACCCGCGACGAACTGGCCACCGCGCAGGCGTACCGCTCAGTCGCCGAATTCGTCCCCCGGATCGGAGCATTGATCGACATCGTGCACCGCCATCATCTGATCAGCGCTCGGACGCACTTCGAGGGCGTCCTTCGCGACACGTCGGCGGCGGTGGTGTGCGGCGTTGGTTTCGCGGACCTGTCTGGCTTCACCGCGTTGACTCAGACGCTAACGCCGGCGCAGTTGTCGCATTTGCTCAATGAGTTCGCCGGCACCGTCTCCGACGTCGTACATGCCGACGGCGGCCGGGTGGTGAAGTTCATCGGCGACGAGGTGATGTGGGTGAGTTCGGCGCCCGAGCGGCTGGTGCGGGCGGCGGTTGATCTCGTCGAGCACCCCAAGGCGCGCGAGGAGGGACTGCAGGTCCGCGCCGGTCTTGCGTACGGCACGGTGGTGGCCATCAACGGCGACTACTTCGGCAACCCGGTCAACCTGGCTGCCCGACTCGTGGCGGCAGCGGCGCCCGAACAGATCCTGGCCACATCCGAGCTGCATGACGAGTTGCCCGACTGGCCCTCGGTCGCCCAGTGCTCGTTGACACTCAAGGGTTTTGCTGCCCCGGTCACCGCCTTCGATCTGCACACGGAGACGCTGCCGAGCTAGGAATCACCCCCGTTGACTAGGGTAATTGCCCGTGAGTACCCAACCGGCTTACCAAAGCCCCTCCGTTAACGTCGCCACATCGCTGCCGAAACGTGGTGTGGGTTCCTCGGTACTGGTCGTACCGGTCGTCTCGACCGGTAGCGGCGATGAGTCGGACGACCGGCCGGGCGCGGTTGTCGCCGCCGGCGAACCGTTCCTGCCCGCCGACGCGGTCGCCGAAATCGAAGCCGGTCTGCGCGCACTGGACGCCACCGGTGGCAGTGAAGAGGTGCACCGGCTGGTGGTGCCGTCGCTGCCGGTGGGCAGCGTGCTGACTATCGGCCTGGGTAAGGCGCGCCCCGAGTGGCCGGCTGACACTATCCGTCGCGCCGCGGGTGTGGTGGCACGATCGCTTGGCAGCGCCGAGGTGGTGATCACCACCCTGGCCGATCTGCCCGGCGCCGGCGTCTGCTCGGCCGTCGTCGAGGGGCTGATCCTGGGCAGCTACCGGTTCACCGCCTTCCGTAGCGCCAAGAGCGCGCCGAAAGACATAGGGCTGCGCAAGATCACGGTGCTGGCCAGCTCACAAGACGCCAAGAAGCACGGCGCGCACGGCGCCGCCGTCGCGACGGCGGTCGCCACCGCCCGTGACTTTGTCAACACTCCGCCGAGTCATCTTTTCCCCGCCGAATTCGCCAAGCGGGCAAAGGACTTGGGCGAATCGGTCGGTCTCGAAGTGGAGGTGCTCGACGACAAGGCGCTAAAGAAGGGCGGCTACGGCGGGGTGGTCGGCGTCGGCCAGGGCTCATCGCGCCCGCCGCGGCTGGTGCGGCTGATCCACCGGGGTTCGCAGCTGTCGAAGAAGCCAAAGCAGGCAAAGCGAGTGGCGCTGGTAGGCAAGGGCATTACCTTCGACACCGGCGGCATCTCGATAAAGCCGGCGGCGTCAATGCATTACATGACCTCGGACATGGGTGGCGCCGCCGCGGTCATCGCGACCGTCGTACTGGCAGCACAACTGAAGCTGCCGATCGACGTGATCGCGACCGTGCCGATGGCCGAGAACATGCCGTCGTCGACGGCGCAGCGACCGGGCGACGTGCTGACGCAGTACGGCGGAACCACGGTCGAGGTGCTCAACACGGACGCCGAGGGCCGGCTCATCCTGGCCGACGCCATCGTCCGCGCGTGCGAGGACAACCCGGACTACCTGATCGAGACGTCCACATTGACCGGTGCCCAGACGGTTGCGCTGGGCGCTCGCATACCCGGGGTGATGGGCAGCGAAGAGTTCCGCGACCGGGTGGCAGAGATCTCGCAGCGGGTGGGCGAGAACGGCTGGCCGATGCCGCTGCCCGACGAACTCAAGGACGACCTGAAGTCGGCGGTGGCCGACCTCGCCAATGTCAGCGGGCAGCGCTACGCCGGCATGCTGGTGGCCGGGGTCTTCCTGCGCGAGTTCGTGGCCGACGGGGTGAGTTGGGCGCACATCGACGTCGCCGGACCGGCATACAACACCGGCAGCCCGTGGGGATACACCCCCAAAGGCGCCACCGGCGTGCCCGCCCGCACCATGTTCGCGGTGCTCGAGGACATCGTCGAAAACGGTTAGAAAGTTTGCTGGGTTTAGACACCCGGCCGCGCGGATAACCTCCCCTCGACTCGTATTCGACGGAAGGCAAATTGTGACTACGCGACGGTTGATCATTGCGGTGGGGGCAGTGCTGTTGCTGGCCGGACTGATCGGGCTCCTGGTGCCGGTATCGGTCTCGGACGGCAACGGCAATTCCGTTGCATGCGGAAACGGGATCGCCTCAGACCTTTCAGCGGCCAGGAGCGCCAACGACAAGAACGGCGCGAACATTCCGGTCCTCAACCAGGTCATCCCGCACAACGACTATGTCGCCCTGTGCGAGTCGTCGCTGTCGGGCCGGCGCTCGTGGACCCTACCGTTGACGCTCGTCGGAGTCCTCGGGATCGGCGGTGCGCTGCTGATGCGACGCGCCGAAGGAGCGCCAGCCGTCTAACGCGCCAGGTCGGCGAGTTCATGCACCGCGGCGGCCATAACCGCGGGATGCGACATCGGCGAGAAGTGACCGGCTTCGATGTCGCGGCGCCATAACCGCGGCACCCAGCGCGCGGTGTCGTCATACCCGTACGGCCGCACGTACTTGTCTTTGGTGTTGACGATCAGCTGCACCGGAACGTCGATGACGCGGATGCCGTCCCCGCGGCGCGAGAATGACCGAAAATAGTTGGCGGGGTAGGTTTTCACCGAACGGGCGGCGTCCCTGGCCAGGTCCGGCGAATGATGTATCTGTTCGGCGGGGATATTGTCCACCGCGTTGCGCCGCAGCGCGGCGACCGACAGCGTCAGCCGAAGAAACATCGGCGCCACCACCGGTATCGAGAAGAACAGCATGTAACTCAGCCGCAGTGTCTGGCTGACTGACCGCGCAAACCTGCGCAGCCGCCAGGGCCGGCGCAGGCCGCTGAAGATGTACTCGACCAACTGGTCCTGACTTGGACCGGACACCGACGTGAACGAGGCGACCCGGGCGCTCGCGCCGGGGCGCTTCAGGTACTCCCACATGCCCACCGAGCCCCAGTCGTGGGCCAGCACATGCACCGGCCCCGCGGGGCTCAGCTCACCCGCGACCGCGGCGAAGTCGTCGGCGAAGCGGGCCATGGTGTATGCCGAAACCGGCTTGGGCGCCGACGACAGGCCGACACCGCGGTTGTCGTAGCGGATGATCCGGAATCTCTCGGCGAGCAGCGGGACGACCCCGTCCCACAACACGTGCGAATCGGGGAAACCGTGCACCAGCACGACCGCCGGGCCGTCGGGGTTGCCCTCCTCGTACACCGCGATACGCACGCCGTCCGCGCTGTCCACAAACCGCTGGGGCACGTGCTGAGCTGCCGGCATCGCCACACCGTAGCAATCGCGGCCGGGCAGCCCTGCGCGCCCTGGATGTATGCCCGCTCAGGCGCAGTGACAGGATGGTTTCGGACATCTACCGCAGTTCCACGGCGGTACACAAAGGTGTGGTAAGTCAGATGTCGACCTACGCCGACCCACGAGTAATCGAGGAGTCAAAAGAGATGGCCTTCTCCGTCCAGATGCCGGCACTCGGTGAAAGCGTCACCGAGGGGACAGTAACCCGCTGGCTCAAGCAGGAAGGTGACACGGTCGAACTCGACGAGCCTCTCGTCGAAGTCTCGACCGACAAGGTCGACACCGAAATCCCAGCGCCCGCCGCGGGTGTGCTCACCAAGATCGTCGCCCAGGAGGACGACACCGTCGAGGTTGGCGGCGAGCTGGCCGTCATCGGCGACGCTTCCGAATCGGTTTCCGAGTCCGACACAGCACCGCCTGCCCCGCGCGAAGCGGAGACCCAGCCCGAACCCGCCGCGCCACCAGAACCGGAACCGGAACCGGAACCAGAACCGGCCGCGCCGGTGCAGCAGTCTTCCGGTAGCGGCACCACGACTCCGGTGCTGATGCCCGAACTCGGCGAATCGGTGACCGAGGGCACCGTGACGCGCTGGCTCAAGAAGGTCGGGGATTCGGTACAGGTTGACGACGCGCTGGTGGAAGTGTCCACCGACAAGGTGGACACCGAGATCCCCTCACCGGTGGCCGGCGTCTTGGTCAGCATCACCGCCGACGAAGACGCCACCGTCGCGGTCGGCGGCGAGTTGGCACAGATCGGTGCGGGTTCCGACGCCAGCGCGGCGCCAGCACCCGCGCCCAAGCCCGAACCCACTCCTGAGCCCAAGCCCGAGCCCAAACCGGAGGCCGCCAAGCCGACCCCCGCACCGCAACCCAAGCGGGAGCCGGAGCCGGAGCCGAAAGCCGAACCCGCACAGGCCGAGCCGGCGGCGGAGTCCGGCGACTCGGGCACAGAAGGCGCGCCGTACGTGACCCCGCTGGTGCGAAAACTGGCCAACGAAAACAGCATTGACCTTGCCCAGATAACCGGCACCGGCGTGGGTGGTCGCATCCGCAAGCAGGACGTGCTGGCCGCAGCTGAGGAAAAGCAACGCCAGAAGGCGGACGCCACGAAGGCGCCCGGGCCGCCGGCGCAGGCCCCCGCCGCCGAGCCGGCCGCGAAAGCTCCCTCGGCCACGCCGCTCACCCCGGCGCCGGCGCTGGCGCACTTACGCGGTACCACGCAGAAGGCCAGCCGGATCCGCCAGATCACCGCCAAGAAGACCCGCGAATCCCTGCAGGCGACGGCGCAACTCACGCAGACCCACGAGGTCGACATGACCAAGATCGTGGGGTTGCGGGCCAGGGCCAAGGCCGCCTTCGCCGAGCGCGAGGGCGTGAATCTCACCTTTTTGCCGTTCATCGCCAGGGCCGCGATCGACGCCCTCAAGATTCATCCCAATATCAATGCCAGCTACAACGAAGACACCAAAGAGATCACCTACTACGACGCCGAGCACCTCGGCTTCGCTGTTGACACCGAGCAGGGTCTGCTCTCCCCCGTCATCCACAATGCCGGCGACCTGTCGCTGGCCGGGCTGGCCAGGGCGATCGCCGACATCGCCGCACGGACTCGGTCCGGCAACTTGAAGCCCGACGAACTGTCGGGTGGCACCTTCACAATCACCAACATCGGCAGCCAGGGCGCATTATTCGACACCCCGATCCTGGTTCCGCCACAGGCCGCGATGCTGGGCACCGGGGCCATCGTCAAGCGACCGCGGGTGGTCGCCGATGACAGCGGCAACGAATCGATCGGGGTCCGCTCGATTTGCTATCTCCCGCTGACCTATGACCATCGGCTCATCGACGGCGCCGACGCCGGACGCTTCCTCACTACCATCAAACACCGACTCGAAGAGGGCGCGTTCGAGGCCGATTTAGGACTCTGAGAACGTGGCTCGAGCTGGTCATAAGGCCGTCGTCGCGATAGCGGGTTCGTCCGGCCTGATCGGATCGGCCTTGGCCGCGGCGTTGCGTGCGGCCGACCATCCGGTACTGCGCATTGTGCGCCGGGCCCCGGCGAATTCCGAAGAACTGCACTGGAATCCGGAGAGCGGCGAGTTCGACGCCGACGCCCTGAGCGGTGTCGACGCCGTGGTGAACCTGTGCGGCGTCAACGTCGGTCAGCGTCGGTGGTCGGGCGCCTTCAAACAGAGCCTGCGAGACAGTCGCATCGCTCCCACCGAGGTGCTGGCCGGCGCCGTCGTCGACGCGGGGGTCGAAACGCTGATCAACGCCAGCGCGGTCGGCTATTACGGAAACACCAAGGACCAGGTGATTGACGAAAACAGCCGGACGGGAAGAGGTTTCCTGGCCCAACTGTGCGAGGACTGGGAGGCCGCCACGCTGCCGGCCCAATACGGCGGTGTCCGTGTCGTGCTCGCCCGCACCGGCCTGGTGCTGGCGGCATCGGGTGGTGTGGTGCGCCGGATGCGGCCCCTGTTCTCGACTGGCGTCGGCGCCCGGCTGGGCAGTGGCCGCCAGTACATGTCATGGATCAGCCTGGAAGACGAGGTGCGGGCGCTGCTGTTCGCCATCTCGAACCCGTCGCTGTCCGGCCCGGTCAACTTGACCGGACCGGCACCCGTCACCAACGCCGAGTTCACCACCGCGTTCGGCCACGCGATCAACCGCCCGACGCTGTTGACTGTGCCGGGCTTCGCGGTGCGGGCCGCCTTTGGAGAGTTCGCCGACGAGGGGCTGCTCAGCGGGCAGCGCGTCATCCCGTCGGCTCTTGAGCGCGCCGGTTTCCAGTTCCACCACAACACCATTGGCGAAGCCCTCGGGTACGCCACCGCCCGGCGCGACCACGATTAGTCTCCGGGGCCGCACGACTCACGGCGTGGCGACGGTATACGGGCGGCTTGGTCGTCATTTAGTTGAGCGTCGGAAAAACACGAGTAGTGGACTACTCATCCCAATTGCGTTGTCGGGTGCCACCCTCGAAGGCAGCCAATGGCAAAAGAAGTCAGGGCGGGTAAACCCCTCCTGAACTAACTCTTGTCGTCCTGTGGTTCGTTGACGCGGAAGGAGGACAGCCATGTCGAGTGTGATCGCAGCGCCGGAGTTGATCTTTGCGGCGGTAACGGATGTGGGGACTATCGGGTCGACGTTGAATGAAGCGCATGCGGCTGCTGTGGCCTCGACCGTCACGGTGCTGCCCGCGGCCGCTGATGAGGTATCGGCTGGTGTCGTGCAGATGTTCTCGGGGTATGCGCGGGATTACCAGGCACTGGCTGCGCACGCGGCGGCGTTTCATGCCGAGTTTGTGCAGGCGCTGACCAGTGCGGGGCATGCGTATGCGGCTGCGGAGGCGGCGAATGTGTCGCCGTTGGCGGCGGCGGTACAGCAGGCCCAGAGCCTGGGACTGTTTTCGCCGGTCGAGGATCTCACGGGGCGCCCGCTGTTTGGCAACGGCGCCGGCGGCGTGGCGGGCACCGGACAAAACGGCGGCAACGGCGGCTGGCTGTGGGGCAACGGCGGCAATGGCGGCTCCGGCGGGCCCGGCGGCCACGGCGGCAAGGGCGGCAGTGCCGTTCTGTTCGGCAACGGCGGGGCTGGCGGGGCTGGCGGGGTTGGCGCGACGGGCATGACCACCACGGGGGGCATGCCGGGCGCGAACGGCGGCCATGGCGGTGTCGGTGGCGCCGGGGGCACCGGTGGTTTGCTGATGGGCTCCGGTGGTCACGGCGGTGCTGGTGGCACCAGTGGGAATGGGGGCTTCAGCGGTAACGGTTCGACCGGCGGCAGCGGCAGCGCCGGGGCTGCCGGGACTGGGCCTAGCGGTCGCATCGGCGGCACCGGCGGCACCGGTGGGACCGGTGGGAGCGGCGGGGAGGGCGACCTCTACGTGGCCAACTACAACAGCGGCTCGGTGTCGGTGATCGACCCGCTCAACAACACTATTGTCGGCACCATCGCGGTCGGCAGCGCCCCGGATGCGTTGGTGGTCAACCCCTCCGGCAGTGCCGTCTACGTCGCCAATTACGGCAGCAACTCCATGTCGGTGATCAACACCGCCTTCAATGCCGTCTCCGCCACAGTCCAGGTTGGCAGCCAACCGTACGCGTTGGCGGTCAACCCGACCGGCATCGCCGTCTACGTCGCCAATTACGGCAGCAACTCCGTGTCGGTGATCAACACCGCCTTCAATGCCGTCTCCGCCACAGTCCAGGTTGGCAGCCAACCGTACGCGTTGGCAGTCAACCCGACCGGCAGCACGCTCTTCGTCGCCAATTACGGCAGCAACTCGGTGTCGGCGATCAACACCGCCTTCAATGCCGTCTTCGGCACAATCCAGGTTGGCAGCCAACCGGATGCCTTGGCGGTCAACCCCACTGGCAGCACGCTCTACGTCGCCAATAACGCCAGCAACACTGTGTCGGTGATCTACGCCACCAGCGACA
>Ga0302319_10017897_pt1 | contig 12953 bp, 9 predicted proteins | sample Bog_T0_2_FD_203319 | JGI IMG/M metagenome (GOLD analysis project Ga0302319, IMG submission 203319) | Peat permafrost microbial communities from Stordalen Mire near Abisko, Sweden - Bog_T0_2 | ecosystem: Environmental > Terrestrial > Soil > Wetlands > Peat | place: Sweden: Abisko, Stordalen Mire...
ATTTCCGTCTGACTATTGCCGGCCAGATCAATCACGGAAACCGAGCCTTCGCTCGCGACGGAACGAACCGGATCCACGCGCACTCGCGTACCCAAGCCCGCCGGGCCGGTGAGGTCATTTGCGGCGGGCCGCCGCCCACCCCAGTTGCTTACATATACATTATTGCCAGCCATGACCACGTCGAACGGGGCCACCCCGACGTCCCATTGTCGCAGTGGCTTTCCCGTCGTTGCATCCAGTTCGGCGAGCCGGTTGGACAGGTTCAGCGCAACATAAAGCCTTTTGCCATCCTGTGAAACCGCGAGGCCGGCGGGAATTTCCAGCTTGCGCGCGGGCGCGTTGGCTGTCGGCAAGGCGATGGAAAACAGCGGCGAAATCAACTTATCTTTAGCGACAGCAAAAACCTTGATGTCGCCTTTTACGTTGGCCAGGTAAAGGCGCGTGCCGTCCGGTGAAAAGACCAGCCCGTTAAAGCTCAAATTCGCCTGGACATCCTGAGCCAGAATCGCGGCCGACACAGGCCCGGGATTTGCGGCCTGACTGGAAGGAAAAGCCACCTGTTGCAAAATTTTGCCGGTTTGAGCGCTGATGACGAGTAATGCACGGGCCAGGCCCGCTGTCACCAAAAGGCTGTGATCCGGGCTTAAAGCCAAAGCATTCGGGCGGAGGGCTGGCAACTCGATCTGGAAACCCGCAGGTGTGAGGAGTTGATTAACCGGGGTCACGTACTGGTTGTGGACGAATCCGTGATTGCTGGGACCAACAGTATCAGAACTGGCGTCAAACATTTCATTGGGTTCCGCGGCTGGCATCGTTTGGGGACCGTTCAGCACGAAGGCGAACAGGCAAAAAAACCAAGCTATGTACTTGTCGTTCATCAGGCTACAACCATAATGCCACAAATTCAAATTTCAACCGCGAAGACCGTTCCAAGGCGGTAAAGGGCGCACGACAAATTTCTTCTGACGGATTTAAATTATGGCGCTTTGGCGCAAAAAATTGCCCGCCCTCATCCCGGCCTTCTCCCCCAGGAGGAGGTGCAGAAGAAATCTGTTTCGCGCGCAAAACCACAACTCACTGATAGGAAGCCGAAAATAGGATGTTTTTGTGGCGGACGCGATCCAAGAGCAAAACAACCGTCAGGAAAATCGCCAACCCCATGAAGGTATTCCAGACTTCGACGCTCAAAAGTTGGTAGCCCGGATCCTCAAAGCGCTCGGTCAAGGGGCCGCCGACGGAGGCGATGACCGCCGCCACGGCGCCCCAACGCCAATTCAAGGTGAGCGTGAAAATCACGCACGGCAGCAGGTAAAGGGGTAGAAACAGGCAATAGGGATTGGTCAAAACATCCAGGGCAACGACCAGGGCAAAGTAGATGCTGGTCACCAGCACGACTGCCCAATTGCCGGAGATCGCATGAATGGCACTGGGTTCAGGAAGCCGGTGAGGTGAAGAATCACGAAGACTTTGTTTGCGGATATTATCCAGCAAAATCACAACGAATATAAAGACAAACTCCCCCATGGCCATATTCCAAGCGGTTACATTCATGGTAATCACCAGCGGTTGCCGGAGGTGTTGCATCAGCGGGCCGGTAATACCGGCAACACAGGCCAAAATAATACCCAGACGACGGTCAGCTTTCCAGGCCAGTATCACACAGGGCGCCAGAAAAAATGGAGCGAAGGTCAGGTGCGGGTCACCGCTGAATTGCAAGGCGCCGACGCCGCCGATCAAAAGCAAGGAAGCCACCAAAGCCAGCCAATAACGGGCAATCTGCACGGGCAATGGTGGTTTGATCACGGGCGACAGGCCAGGCTCCCAAAAAATATTGGCGACCTTGGCAATGGCGAGCTTGATTTGTACCCCCGCCGGCATTGCCGGGGCGGCAGCCGGGGCGGCAGCCTTTTCTTTGAACTGCCATTTGGCCCAGAGCAGTTGAATCAGCCGGTCAGTTTGTTGACCGCCTTCAGCCGGCCGGACAACCAATTCTTGTTCCAACAGGTAGGCCAGCAACAACGGTTCGACGATTTTGCTGATGCCGGCGTCTCTGGCGTATTTTTGGAAGCGGGGGGAATGGAGCAGTTGTTCCAGTTCGGCGGCGACGCGTTCCCGGGAATAGCGTTTGACGAGTATGGAGGTCTGGACGATGAAATGAAACCAGTCCCACGCGGGAATGCCTTTGAGGTGACCACGCTCCCAATCGAAGGCGCGGATGTTTTCCAGATTCGTCATGCGGACATTCCACGGCGCAAAGTCGCCATGATAAATGGTCGTGCGAACGGCCTGCTCCGCCAGGGCATCACGAACAGCCGGCCACTGCGGACAACCGGCGCCCTTGGCCGCCGATTGCAATTCCCGCCAGGCGGCGAGATTCTCGATTGGTTCCGGCGGCTCGACGTTCAGCCAGTCCTCGAATAATTTTTCAATGCCCACGTCGTTATCCAGGCTTTCACCGGAAAAATAGGCGGTGGCAAAGGCGCTCGCCGTGTCGGAAGAAAATCGACCGGTGATGCCCGTGCAGCCGATGACATCGATCGGCAATTTTGACAGCAAGCTTGCCTCGCGTTCGGTCGCCGCGCGGCCTGCCCGATTGAGCCCCACCTTAATGACCCGGATCGGATGACCACCCGCATCGCAGAGAAGCAACACCAGCCGCGACGTTTTTCCGGCCACGCCGCCGAACTTGATTGCCGGTGTTGGCAGCTGCCCGGCCGGCACACCCGATTGCTCCGCGAGAAACTGCATGAATTCCGACTCCGGATCCGCCGCGACGACGACCCGGCGAAAAATCTTCGCCAGCGGCGTCCGCAACACCAGCGGGACGAGAAAGCGCCAAAGCTTGGCCAGCGGACGGTGCGCGGAATAAAGTTCGAAACCGTCCGAAGGACTGCCTGACTTTTCCGGCAACAGGAGGAACGGTCGGCGCTTCCGCCGCACCAGCCGCCATGAAAAATTCACCGGGCGGCGGCACGGCGTCGCGCCGGCAAATAGGACGGTTATGGCGGAAGGAATGTATTTGGCCATGGGTTCAGTGACAAATTGTTGACTTCAAACCGGGCGGCAGACAAACAGGATGTCGATGGCCCAATCGCTGCACCATCTGGCGCCGGCGAAAGCTTCGTCCACGGCAAAGCCGAAGCGCCGCAGCGGCGTCCGATACAGGGTCGGGGGCAGCATGCCGAAACCATACTGCGCCACCACCTGAAAACCACACTCGCGCAGCAACGCCCGCGTCTCGCCGGGGGACATTTCATTCACCATTGCATTGGTTGGGCGCGAGCGTTCGCGCCAACGCCGCCAAAGGATTGCCGGGTGCCGCAGCGAGCGGGAATTGCCGTGGACGTTGACGACGAGCAGGCCCTGCGGCGCCCGGATCACCTCACGCAACCGCCGGAGGACCCGGCGACGAATTTCCGGCTCCACGTTCAACAGGAAACGGAATGCCGTGATGACATCGTAATTTTGTTGCAGCAATTCCGGCTGCGTTAGAATGTCGCCCACTTGCAACCGGGCTTTCATGCACTTCGTCCGGGCGATCGCAACCATTTCCGGAGAAATATCGATTCCGTCCGCCGAAACCACATTTGGCTCGAGGCTGGCCAGAACCCGTCCGGTGCCGCAGGCGAAGTCCAGCAGGGTGAGTGAGCGGCGGACTGCCGCCTGATGTTCCAGCAGAATTTGCACGAGCTGCGGACGCTCCAATTCCCAAATGTACGAGGAATAAGAACCGGCGCCGTATTCTTTCAAGTCGTAGGACGCAACATCATCCACGGCTTGAAAACGGTCTGAGTAGCTGGTGGTTGGCGGCATGAGTTTCAAAATGGCGGACATGGGTCCGCTGGTTACCAGGCATTCATACTGAAAAACCGGCGCTTTTGTTACAACGATTTGAAACGTTGAGCCACAGGAATCCGGCGGCCCGTTCCAAAGGCCCGCGGGGACACTTTCAAACCGGGAGCGGCCTGCCGCCTTTTATATTCGCTAAACACGACTTTATTAATGACCTCATTTACGATCGCCGCAGGAAATCCACGCGCGATTATCTGTTCTTTGCTCTGATTGTCAACGACATACGCTTGTAAAATGGCGTCCAAAATCCCATATTCCGGCAGGGAATCCTGATCGGTTTGGTCAGGCCGGAGTTCTGCGCTTGGCGGTTTGGTGATGGTTGCCACGGGAATGATTTCCTTATTTCTGCCGGTTCGCTGCGAATAATGCGAGTTGACCCAATCCGCCAATTCGTAGACGTCCGTTTTAAATACGTCCGCGATAACCGCGAGCGCGCCGCACATGTCGCCATAAAGGGTGCAATAGCCGACGGACATTTCTGATTTGTTGCCGGTCGTCAGCACCAGCGAGCCAAATTTATTGGACAAGGCCATCAAAGTCAGACCACGCAGGCGCGATTGAATATTCTCTTCCGCCTCGTTTCGGGGCAGGTTTGCGAAGACCGCATGGAGTTGCAGCTCGACCGCTTTGAAGGCGGGCTCAATGGGCAGCACTTCGTAGTGAATTCCGAGGTTCGTGGCGAGCTTTTCCGCATCGGTCAGGCTGCCACCGCTGGAAAAGCGGGCCGGCATGGAAACGCCCAGCACATTTTGCGGCCCCAAAGCATCGGCCGCGATCACGGCGACCAGCGCGGAGTCGATGCCGCCGGACAGGCCGAGGACGACGCGTTGGAAACCGCATTTTTTGACGTAATCGCGGACCCCGAGGGAAAGCGCGGAAAACAGCAGTTCCTCCCGGGGCGCGAAGTCGATGGTTCCCACCCGGGCCGGAACGCTGGCATCGGGTTCATTGGCGGAGTTATCACCGGCGCGCGGCCGGGCGCCGACGTCCACCACGAGCAAATCCTCAACAAATCCAGGAGCGAGGGCCAGGACTTCGCCGAATGGGTCGAGGGCGACGCTGTGGCCGTCAAAGATCAATTCATCATTGGCGCCCACCGCGTTCACCTGCACCAGGGGAACATGCTCGTCGCGGGCGACGCGCCGGAGCATTTCCAGCCGGGTATGTTCCTTGCCGATATGCCACGGGGAGGCCGACAAGTTTAGAATCAGGCTGGCCTGCTGACTGATTAATTCCTTGATCGGATCGCGGCGGTAGAGCCGCTCAGGCCAAAAATCTTCGTCGTTCCAAATGTCTTCACAAATGGTGATGCCGATTTTTTGGCCCAAGAATTCAAAAGGGACCGCGGTGCGGGCGGGTTCAAAATAGCGGTCTTCATCGAAAACATCGTAGGTGGGCAGCAGGCACTTGTGCGTCCGCCAGATGATCCGGCCGTTCTGAAGCACGGCTGCCGCGTTGCGCAGCGGGCGCCCGGGCAATTCGCGGTTGTGATCGACGTGGCCGACACAGAGCGGCACGGGCCCAATGCGGGCAGCGGCGGCATCCAGGGCGGCGAGGTTGGCGGCGATGAAGTCCGGGCGCTGCAGGAGGTCGCGCGGAGGATAGCCGCACAGGAACAATTCGGGGGCGATGACAAATTCGGCGCCGCGCGCAACGGATTGTTGATAGGCTCCCAGCAATTTGGCCTGATTTGCAGCAAAATCGCCGATGGTCGAATTCAGTTGTAACAGTCCAATTTTCACTGGGGCAAATCATAACGGGACAAGCCTCCCGCAGGAATCTTGAAATTGTGCTCAGCGTAGAATCATTCCTCCAAGCCGTGGAAGGCGGCGGCCAGGCCGGACTGGTATTTCTCCAGCGTGAAGTGGGCAAGATAATGTTGGCGCAAGCCTTCGCTGCCATCCCACTCCAAAAGCGCGATCAATTTGTCAGCAATTTCATCCGGATTTTGGCCGGAGACCAGCCCGGGGTAATCCGGCGGAAACATTTCGGGCAGGGATCGCCAGCGGGTGGTGATGACCGGCAGGCCAAAAGCCATCGCCTCTATGACGGTGACGGGCTGGTTTTCCCCCAGATAGCAGGTGGGGAAACACATCAGTCCGGCATCATGCAGGACGCGCTGCTTTTGCGCTTCGTTGATGAAACCCAGGAATTGGGCGGACTGTTCGTATTCCGGCACACGGAGCATTTCCTCAAACTGCTTTTTTTCCTGTTCATCCACAAAACTGCCGGCGACCAGGAGTCTCAGCTTTAAGCGGGCGCCGCGGGCAAGCAGTTTCCGATTGGCGATAATGACGGCGCGCATGGATGCGAACAAGCCCTTCTCCGCCGAACAATGCGCCAGGAACAGAACGGATACGGTTCCGCTCGCAGTCGTGCCCGCAGCTGACAGCAATTCGCGGCGCCAGGCCAGCTGCGCCTGCCGATGCGCGCGGATGACCGGCTCGTAGTTCGGGCACGGATCCGGCACGCAATTGCTGACAAAATTAATGTGACGGGACAAAAGCTTCCGGGCATCGGCGACATTGTAGCGGGAGAGGACGATGCTCAGATCCACCGGCCGGAACAGGCGGTAGGTGGCGGCGCGGGAGCGGATTTGCACACTGGTTTCCAGCCATTTGGCCAGACCGGCGGCGTGCCAGTGCAAGATGACCCGTTTGAAGAATGGCCGGCAGAGAAACATCACCAGCCAGTCGCGGTAAACGGCGACGCGCTTCCCGGGGGCCGGAACATAATAAAAATTTTCCACGCCATAGCGGAAGCGGCACCAAATAGCCTGGAAACAGTAGAACAGGATCAGGAACAATTTAGTCCCCTGAAATGCGCCGACATCTTCCAGGGTTTTGGAAAAGCGGGCGTTCACGTGATAGCACTCAATTCCGAGACGGGCGGCTTGCGGGCCGGGGGCTGGATTGCGTCGTATGTCACCGCCAAAGCCGTCCAACATGAGCTTGACCATGTAGCTTTGCCCATGGTGGGGCGGAGGAATATGGGCAAAGACGAGCAGCTTCATTTAATGGCGCCAGAAACATGGCGGAAAAGATGATTTTTAGGAAGGATTTTTCTCGCGGCTGGCATTTTGGCGGTCAACCGGTATCCTGCCGCGGAATTACATGGTTATTGATCGTGTCAATGTGCTCGGCGTCGGTATCAGCGTGCTCAACCTGCGAACGGCCGTGCTGGCAATTGAGCAGGCGATTCAGGAACGCCGCAAAGGCTATATTTGTGTGACCGGAGTGCACGGGGTGATGGAGTCCCAGGATGATCCAAGTTTTAAGCAGATGCTTAATTCCGCTTTTTTATGCACGCCGGATGGCATGCCGATGGTCTGGCTGGGCAAAATTCACGGATTCAAGGAAATGGACCGGGTCTACGGACCGGACCTGATGCTGGACGTATGCCAATGGAGCGAAGCCAGCCGCTGCCGTCATTTCTTCTACGGCGGCGCCCCCGGAATTGCGGAACAGCTCGCGCAACGCTTACGCGCCCGCTTCTCCCGCTTAAATATTGTGGGATGCTACACCCCGCCTTTTCGTCCGCTAACGGGGGAGGAGGAGGCGCAATTGCGTGAAATGGTAACGGCGGCCCGTCCGGACATCATTTGGGTGGGATTGAGCACGCCGAAGCAGGAAAAATTCATGGTGGAGTTTTTACCAAAATTGGAGACGACATTGATGATCGGGGTGGGGGCGGCTTTTGATTTTCATGCCGGCCGAGTAAAGCAGGCGCCGCGGTGGATGCAGCGGTGCGGCTTGGAATGGTTTTTCCGGCTTTGTTCGGAACCGCGCCGGCTGTGGCGCCGTTATCTGCGGAACAATCCAATTTTCCTCTTCAAGATTGGCACGCAACTTCTGCGATTACGGAAGTACCCCTTGTAATAATTTGATTGAGCAAAACCGATAAATTTCGTATCTGATAAACAAACAAAACTACGTCATCGTCGTGTTAAAAATGGATAAAAAATTACAATTTTACGGGTTATGGCCGCATGAACTGGCGTTTATCGCCCTGTTCGCGGCGATGTATTATTATTGTGGCGCGCAGTTTCGCAGTTCGCCCTGGCCGGTGATCCTGGTGCTGGCGACGATCATCGCCGGCATGGGCGTCTTGGCGTATCGCTGTCTGGACGAATGGCGCAAGTTGCCCAATAAAATCTTATTCTTCGGGCTCACGGCGGTCTGGTTGTCTTTATTCATGTTTTGGGGCAATTCCACGTTTGGCTATCAGGATTCCCGCTCCCTGTTCAAATGGATGCTGGACATTTACACGTCACCCTTGGGCGACGAAATGCACGGCATTTTCATACCGTTTGTGGTGCTGATTTTATTCTGGTGGCGCCGTCAGGAACTGGTGGCGCAGCCGCTGGGCATGTGGTGGCCGGCCATCTTTCTGGTGGCCTTCGGCCTGATGGTGCACCTGTTCGGCTTTCTTTTTCAGCAGCCGCGCCTTTCCGTGCTGGGCTTTTTTTTCGGCCTCTATGGTCTGACGGGGCTGGCTTGGGGACGTTACTGGCTCAAGACCAGCTTTTTCCCCTTCTTTCTCTTTATCTTCTGCATGCCCCTGGGCGAACAGGCCAACAGTGTCACGTTGCCGCTGCGATTGCTGGTTTCCTGGATCGTGGCGGGAATTGCCCATCTGGGGCTCTCGCCCGATCTGATCCGGCAGGGCACGCAATTATTTGATGCCCAGCACACGTTTGCCTACGAAGTGGCAGCCGCATGCAGCGGCATTCATAGCCTGGTGGCGCTGATGGCTTTGACCATCATTTACGGCTTTGTTTGTTTTCGCTCGCCGTGGAAACGGTGGGTAATGGTGTTTTCCGCGGTTCCGCTGGCCGTGCTGGGAAATGTGGTCCGGCTTTGCTTCACCATCATGGTGGCTGAAGTCGGCGGACAAAGCGCCGGTAAAAGCGTGGAAACCTACGCCGGGTACATTACCTTTGCCGTGGCGCTGGTCTCGGTATTCTTGCTCGGGCGCTGGCTGGTGGAGGATCAGCCGAAAACAATCACTCCGAACAATTTACCCGCTTGATGAAACGCTCTCAGATCATCCTGGCCGCGATCGTGATCCTCATGGTGGGGTGCACGGCGCTGGCGTTAACCCAGATCCGCAGCGGCCGCAAACTGGGCGAGCCGGGCGTGAAAACCCAACCGCGAGCCGACAGCAAGAATCTGGAGATTTTGTTGCCCGCAGAAATTCCCGGCTATACCTCGGAAATCTCCACCCAATCTGAAACGGAGCTGCTAAAGCTGCCCGCTGACACGAGTTTTCGTTCGCGAATGTATCGGGCGCCCGACGGATTCTTTTCACAAGTAACGGTCGTGACCATGGGAACCGACCGCTCGAGCATTCATAAACCGCAAATTTGCATGACCGGTCAAGGCTGGACCATTGACGATTCCTCGTCCCGGCAGGAAAATATTCCGATGACCCGTCCGATTCCCTATACCTTGCAAGTCAATAAACTGGTGGCGAGCATGGCCGTGCAGCAGAATGGCAAGTCGCTGACCGCCCGCGGTCTCTTCGTATATTGGTTTGTGGATGCGGACCATTTAACCGCCAGCGCCAATCAATGGATGTTGTGGTGGCTGCCGCGCGATCTTTTATTGCACGGGGTGCTTGAACGATGGTCGTATATTTCATACTTTACGGTATGCCCGCCGGGGGGTGAAGATGCGGCGTTCGGCCGGCTGAAACAGTTTATTGCCGAATCGGCGCCCGAATATCAGCTCGTACCGGCTGCCAACGGGAAATCATCAGAGACTTCCCCTTGATTTGGGTTCGCGAGAATAAAAGACCATGTTGCGACGTGACCGTCAAATTCGCACGCAAGCCCACCAGTTTGCGGATGCCTGCTTGTTCGCATTAAGCTTCTGGCTGGCATTTCGCTTGCGGACCAATTCCGAGATTTCGGAGTTTTTTCACCAGCAGATTCCCGCCGATGCCTCGGATAAAATTGGCTGGTTGTACTTCGCGTTAATTCCAGCGACGCCGTTTATTTTGGAAATGCAGGGGTTGTACAACCGCCCCGTACTGGGCCGACGCCAGCGCTTTTTTTGGGCCTTGTTGAAAGGGTGCACCATCATCACCGTGGGCATGGTGCTGATCATGTGGGCGGTAAACATTCTGAATCCGCGCGGCGTGATGGTATTTTTCGGGATAATTAGTTTTGGCCTGGTGTGGATCAAGGAGGAAATCATCCGCGCCGTCCTGCACAGCAAAATTGCGCAGAATCAGTATCGTCGCCGATTTATCATGATCGGCACGGCCGAGGAAGGCGCCGACCTGCGCGAAGACATCCGGATGCAGCATGGGCAGACCATCAGCATCGTGGCGGAATTGTCCCTGCGGGATTTGTCCATGCAGGAACTGGTTACCGCCCTGCATTCCCATTCGGCCAACGGCGTCATCGTCAACGTGGAACACGCCTTTTTTGAACGCGTGGAGGCGGTGATCAAGATTTGTGAACTGGAAGGGGTGGAGACCTGGCTGGTGGCCGACTTTTTTGGCGCGCAGATTTCCCGGGCGGAATTCGACGAATTGGGCGCGCATCCGTTGCTGATATTCCGGTCCACGCCGCCCGTTTCGTGGCAAATCATGGCCAAACAGATTATCGATTTTGCGGGGGCCTGCGCGTTCTTGGTGATATTCTCGTGGCTGTTCCTGTTGATCGCGTTGCTCGTGAAGGTCACCTCCCCGGGACCCGTTTTTTTTCGGCAGCAACGGTCCGGTCTTAACGGCTCGCCTTTTACTCTTTATAAATTTCGGACCATGGTGACAAACGCGGAGCAGTTCAAGCATGAACTGGAGGCGATGAACGAAATGACCGGCCCGGTGTTTAAGGTCACCAACGATCCCCGGATTACCAATTTCGGCAGATTTCTCCGAAAATACAGCCTGGATGAATGGCCGCAATTCATCAATGTATTCCGGGGCGAAATGAGCCTGGTGGGGCCGCGCCCGTTGCCGGTGGATGAGGTGAAGCGTTTCAATGACCTGGCCCATCGCCGTCGTTTGAGCGTGAAGCCGGGACTGACCTGCATCTGGCAGGTTACCGGGCGGAACAAAATCTCGGATTTCAAGGACTGGGTCCGGCTGGACTTGGAATACATTGACGGCTGGTCGCTGTGGCTGGATTTCAAGATTTTGTTGCTGACGATTCCCGCAGTATTGCGCGGAACGGGCGCAAAGTGACATTTAAGATTGAATTACGACCGCCATTTTGTGGATAATCACAGTGGCAATGAAAAAGAAACAATTTACTTCAGTAGTCACAGGAGCTGCTGGATTTCTAGGTTCTCATCTTACCGATTTACTTTTGCTGCGGGGACACAAGGTTATTGGCATCGATAATTTTGTCACCGGCAGCGTTGATAACATCGCTCACCTTGGCGGCAATCCCTCGTTCAAATTTATTCAACAGGATGTCACCGAGTTTATCTTCCTGAACAGCCCGGTCGATTTCGTCTGGCATTTTGCCTCGCCCGCCAGCCCGATCGATTATTTGGAACTGCCCATTCAGACCCTGAAAGTGGGTTCTTTGGGCACGCACAAGGCCTTGGGACTGGCCAAGGAAAAAGGCGCCCGGTTCCTGATCGCCTCCACCTCGGAAATTTACGGTGATCCGCTGGTGCATCCCCAGCCCGAAGAATACTGGGGCAACGTCAACACCATTGGTCCCCGCGGCTGCTATGACGAAGCCAAGCGTTTCGCGGAAGCCATGACGATGGCTTATCATCGCGAACACAAGGTGGAAACGCGCATAGTCCGCATATTTAACACCTACGGTCCGCGGATGCGCATCAATGATGGCCGGGTGGTCCCGGCGTTCATCAGCCAGGCGTTGAAGAACAAACCGGTTACCGTGTTTGGAAAGGGAACGCAGACGCGGAGCTTCTGTTACGTGTCGGATTTGATTGAAGGCATCTACCGCCTGATGATGAGCAACACGGACCTGCCGGTGAACATTGGCAATCCGTCCGAAATGACGATGCTCGAATTTGCCCAGGAAATCATCCGGGCCACTAAATCCAAGAGCAAAGTGGTGTTCAAACCCCTGCCCCAGGATGATCCCAAACAGCGCAAGCCCAACATTACCCGCGCCCGGCAGTTGTTGAAATGGGAGCCCAAGGTGGCACTGGCCGAGGGCCTGACCGATACGATCGCTTATTTCCGCACGAAAGTTTAGGCGGCGAGCGAAACAATCCGGGCGTTCTGGCATGTACAGATGTCCGCCGGCGGTTTTGCCGGTTCGTGAAATCGAGGCCGATTTCTGTTTTCCAAATGCTCGGCAGAATCCCCGTCTGGAGCCCGGACGAATTTGATATTTTGGGGAAATTATTGCGGACAGCATGGCTTGGGAGTTCTAGGATAGGGTGGTTTCCATGCTATTCCGCGCCCGACAATTTGAATTTAAGTTCCCGCGCCCATCACTGGTGATGGGGATTGTGAATGTAACGCCGGACTCCTTCTCGGATGGCGGCCAGTTCTCATCAACTCCGGACGCTGTGGCGCATGCGCTAAAGCTGGTGCGAGAAGGGGCGGATATTCTGGACGTCGGCGGAGAATCGTCCCGGCCCGGCGCCCAGCCGGTGGATGAAGCGGAGGAGCTGCGGCGCGTGATTCCAGTGATCGAGCAACTCGCCTCGCTGGTAAACGTCCCTCTTTCGATCGACACCATGAAACCGGCGGTAGCCAAGGCCGCCGTGGCCGCCGGAGCCAGCATCATCAACGATGTCGCCGCCGGCGCCAATCAGCGGCAGATGGGAAAGATTGTGGCTGATTCACAAGCCGGTTATGTGGCGATGCATGGGTGGGGCATGCTGGCGGCCGGGGACGCAAAATCCCCGGTTTCAGACATCGTGGCCGGGGTGAACGCATTTTTCGCGGCGGAGCTGGATGCCTTGGGCGCTGACGGGGTCTCCCGGGAACAAATTATTTTGGATCCTGGTATTGGATTTGGCAAGGGACTGGATCATAATTTACAGTTGATCGTCGGGCTCGGGAGTTTTAAAAAGTGGCAGCGCCCCGTGTTGCTGGGAGTTTCGCGGAAATCGTTTATGGGCAGGTTGCTGGGCACGGATGTGGGGAGACGCCTGCCG
>Ga0302319_10017898_pt1 | contig 12952 bp, 12 predicted proteins | sample Bog_T0_2_FD_203319 | JGI IMG/M metagenome (GOLD analysis project Ga0302319, IMG submission 203319) | Peat permafrost microbial communities from Stordalen Mire near Abisko, Sweden - Bog_T0_2 | ecosystem: Environmental > Terrestrial > Soil > Wetlands > Peat | place: Sweden: Abisko, Stordalen Mire...
CCGTTCGGACGGCTTCGTCGAAGCATGGCCCCCTCTCCACACGCCGCCAAACTGACGCGGGTCCAGGGGCCGCTGGCTCCTGGCGGGGGTCCAGGGGGCAGCGCCCCCTGGCCTTGCGGAACGCCGTCATGAGCTTCAGCCGATCGGATCTGGGCGCGCTGACGGAGCTGCTGCGCGATGTGGCCCGAGATGTGGTGATGCCCCGCTTCCGCCGGCTGTCACCCGGCGCCGTGCGGCACAAGACCGGGCCGCTGGACCTGGTGACGGACGCCGATGAGGCGGCGGAGTGCGCGATCACGGACGGGCTGGAGCGGCTGTTCCCGGGGTGCCTGGTGGTGGGCGAGGAGGCGGCGAGCGCCGATCCGCGGCGGCTCGATGGCCTGGCGGAGGCGGCGCTGGCGTTCACCGTCGATCCGATCGACGGGACGTCCAATTTTGCCGCCGGGTTGCCGCTGTTCGGCACGATGGTAGCGGCGATCGAGCGGGGGCGGATTGTCGCGGCTGCGATTCATGACCCGGTTGGCGACGACGCGGCGCTGGCGCTTGCCGGCCATGGTGCGTGGATCGAGACGGCGGACGGGGTTCGGACCGGGTTGCGGGTCGCGCCCCCCGTCGGCCTGGAGCAGATGACGGGGACGGCGTCGTTTCGGTTCCTGCCGGAGCCGTTGCGCAGTCGGGTCTGCAGCCGGCTGCCGCGCCTTGCGGCCTCATGGGATTATCGTTGCGCGGCGCATGAATATCGCCTGACTGCCGCGGGGCATGGGCATTTTCTGCTGTTCAACCGCCTGCTGCCCTGGGACCACGCCCCGGGCTGGCTGTTGCACAGGGAGGCGGGCGGCTACAGCGCGCGTTTCGACGGCTCGCCCTACACGCCGGCGGTCATGGAGGGCGGCCTGCTCTGCGCCCCCGATCGTGCGTCCTGGGAGGTTCTGCGCGCGGCACTCCTGACGTAACCGTGTCGTGGTTGTGCTATGGGCCGCCGCAGACTATGCGTCGGCTCCGTTTCGAACGCCTATCGTCGGGGCTTCGGCCCGCGACGCTGAGAGAGACGACTGCCATGAGCCGCATCTGTCTGGTTGGCGCCGGTTACATCGCCGGGGTGCACGCTGAAGCGCTGCGTTCGCTTCGTTGGCACCGAATTGCCGCCGTGGTTGACCCGAACCTCGATGCCGCGAAGAAGCTGGCGCGGGCATTCGGCGGCGCCGATATCTTTGCCTCGGTGGAGGAAGCGCTCGCCGCCAACAATTTCGACCGCGCGCACGTATTGGTCCCGCCCGATCTGCACGCCGCCACCGCCAGGACGCTGCTGGCGGCGGGCAAGCCGGTGCTGCTGGAAAAGCCGCTCGCGACCAGCTCGGCGGAGTGCGCTGCGCTGACCGAGGCGGCAGTCCGGTCCGGCGCCTTCCTGGGCGTCAACCAGAATTTCGTGTTCCATCCCGCGTTTGTCCGCCTGCGCCGGCTGCTGGAACGACGCGACCTTGGCGGGGCGCACTCGGTCAGCTGCGTCTACAATGTGCCGCTGCGCCAGATGGCGTCGCGCCAGTTCGGCCACTGGATGTTCCGCGAGCCGCGCAACATTCTGTTGGAGCAGGCGGTGCATCCGCTGTCGCAGATCGTTGCACTGGCCGGGCCGGTGCTGGACGTGCGGGCGGTGGCGGGGCCGGCGGTCCCGATCGCGCCAAACGTTGATTTCTATCCCACGCTGGACGCGACCCTGCGCTGCGAGCGCTTGCCGGCGCAGCTTCGCTTTGCCGTTGGCCAGAGTTTTCCGTTCTGGCAGATCACCGTGGTCTGCGACGACGGCGTGGCGGTCGCCGACATCCTGGCCAACCGGCTGATGACATACCGTCGCACCCAATGGCTGGAGGCGGTGGACGCCGCCGTGTCCGGTGCCGCCACGTCCGGCGATTTGATGAGGGATTCCGTGCGAAACATAGTCGATTACGCGCTTTCAACGGCGAAATTGAAGAGTCGCAGCGACGCGTTCTTCCGCAGCATGCGGGGCTCGATCGGCGACTTCCACGGTAAGTTGGATTCCGGCGGCGTGCCGGAGCTGGATGGTCTGTTTGGCGCCAACCTGGTGGCGGCCTGCGAAAAGCTGGCGGAGCAGGCCTATCCGCCGTCCACTCCGGCTCTGCCGGCGCCGGTGACGCGGACCAACGTGCTGCCCGCCGACGTTGCCATCCTGGGCGGCACCGGCTTCATCGGCACGCATGTGGTGCAGCGATTTGTCGACGCGGGGCTGCGGGTGTCCGTCATGGCGCGCAACACGCGCAACCTGCCGGAGATTTTCCACCACGAGCAGGTCAGGGTGCATCGCGGCGACATCTTCTTCGCCGAGGACGTGGCGCGCGCGATCGACGGGGCGAAGCGCGTGGTGAACCTTGCACACGGTGGCGGCGGCGCGAATTTCGAGGCGGTGCAGCGCGCCATGGTGGGCGGCGCCGCGACGGTCGCCCGCGTCTGCGAGCGGGAGGGCGTGACGCGGCTGGTGCATGTCGGCTCGATCGCGTCGCTGTACCTGGGTCCACAGGAAGAACCTGTGACCGGGGCCACGCCGACCGACCCGAAGGCGTCGCGGCGCGCCGACTATGCGCGGGCGAAGGCGCTGTGCGACCGGATGCTCTTGGAGAAATACGACAGCGACGGCTTCCGCGTGGTCATCCTGCGCCCCGGCGTCGTGGTCGGCGAAGGCAGCTCGCCGTTCCACAGCGGCGTGGGTCTCTACAACAACGACCAGCACTGCATCGGCTGGAACACGGGAGAAAACCCGCTGCCGTTCGTGTTGGTCGAGGACGTGGCCGAGGCGTGCTACCGCGCCTGCCAGGCCGAGGCGATCGCCGGCCACTGCTACAACATTGTGGGCGACGTGCGGCTGAACGCGCGGGAGTACACCGCGGCGCTGGCGACCGCGCTCGGCCGGAAGCTGCGCTACCATCCGCAGTCGCCGAAGTGGCTGTGGCTGGAAGATATGGCGAAGTGGGTGGTCAAGCGGGCGACCGGGCGCAAGGTGCCGATGCCGTCGCAGCGCGACTTCCTGTCGCGCGGCATGGCGGCGACGTTCGACTGCTCGGACGCCAAGCAGGATCTGGGGTGGACGCCGGTGGCGGACCCCGAACGCTTCCGGGAGCGCGCCATCCAGGTGCACGCCGCCTGAGCCGCTGATGACCGACGCGCCGCTGCTGCTGCACGTCTTTTCGACGTTTGCGCCGGGCGGCCCGCAGGTGCGGTTCGCCGCCATCGCCAACCATTTCGGCGGGCGCTGGCGGCACGCGGTGGTGGCGATGGACGGCAATACCGGTTGCCGCGAGCGGCTCGACCTTGGGCTGAACATCAGTTTCCCTGCGCTGGGGGCGGTCAAGGGCGACACGTTGGGGAACCTGCGGCGGTTTCGCGCCGCCCTGCGTGAATTGCGCCCGGCGGCGCTGGTGACCAGCAACTGGGGCAGCATCGAGTGGGCGATGGCCAACGCGCTGCCGCTGGTTCGCCATGTCCATCTGGAGGACGGGTTCGGGCCGGAGGAGCGCGACCGGCAGTTGCCGCGCCGGGTCTGGACGCGGCGGGTGCTCCTGCGGCGCAGCACGGTGGTGGTGCCCTCGCGCGTGCTGGAGCGGATCGCGACCGAGGTGTGGCGCCTGCCGCGGGAACGGTTGCGCTACGTGCCGAACGGGATCGACCTGGCGCGGTTCGGGATCGGAGCGCCGGCCGAGAACGCGGTGCCGGTCGTCGGCACGGTGACCGCACTGCGAGCCGAGAAGAACCTGGCCCGGCTGGTACGAGCGTTCCGCCGCGTGGTGGACGTGATGCCGGCGATGCTGGTGCTGGTCGGCGACGGCCCGGAGCTACCGATGCTGCAAACACTGGTGGCGGAGCTGGGCCTCGGCGGGGCGGTGCGCTTCACCGGCCACGTGGCGCAGCCGCAGGCGCTGTATGCCGGATTCGACGTGTTCGCGCTGTCGTCGGACACCGAGCAGATGCCGCTGTCGGTGCTGGAGGCGATGGCCGCCCGGCTGCCGGTGGCGGCGACCGATGTCGGCGACGTGCGGGGGATGTTGGCGGAGGCCAACGGCCGCTTCGTGGTCCCGCGGGATGACGCGGCGCTGGCGGAGGCACTGTCGGGGCTGCTGCGCGACCCGGCGCGGCGGCGGGCAATCGGGGCAGACAACCGCGCCAAGGCGGAGCGCGACTACGACCAGGCGACAATGTTCGCCGCCTGGGCGGCGCTGTTCGATGGGGGCGGGTGAGTGAATGGTCGCGTGGCTTTCCCGGATTGAGTATGCGATTGACGCGGCTTCAGCCGACGCGCAAACGCTTCCATCAGTTGGAAACCACGGTACCCCCGGCACATGAGCACGACATCGGACGGCATCACATACTTCTATTCTTACTTCGCGGACGCAGAGCTGAAGTTCGGCGTCCCGTTCGCCGTGGCGCGGAAAATTGTCGAGTCGACCAAGAAGAGTATCAACAAAAAGGTCAGTCTCGCGACGGCCATTGAGAATGGCGAGAAGGCCATCGCCGAGGCTTTTCGCAAGGGGCTGCATCGAAACGAGAAAGCCAGCAAGAATATTGCCCCCATTATCATCTCGTGCTGCATGCTATCCAAGGAGGCGCTGGAGAACCCTGATGCCCGAGGGTTCGTCCTTGAGATTTCGCACGGCCCGGTCCCGTCATGGTCTGCCGACGCAGGTGAAGTCGTTTCGGACAACACCCCGGATGGCGAGAAGACCTACGCCCACTACAAGGCCATGGCGGGAAGAAACGAAATCGACGCCCTCGTGGCGCAGTGCCGCGCAGCGGACCAGGCTTAGCGCTGGCGTTACATTACGAATTAGGCACGAACGCACTGGTCCAGCTTGTGGCGGCAGCTCGGGCTTTTCCTTCGCCGGAGCGTATGTTAAGGTGTCGATATCGAGTTGAATTGCTCGACCGATGGCCTGTCGTCATACAGTTGTCGAACCTGCCGAGATGCGCAGGACTACAAGTAAGCCGTTCTGCAGCTCACGAAATGTTTGACAATTCGGGCGGGCGTTCCAGGCCCGATTGCCTCCAGGCGGTGGCGTGATGTAGCGGGAAAGGGACTCCGTGATGGACCGCATGCGGCACTATCGCAACCCTCGCCGGCAGGGCACCCGGTGGCTGCTGCGGTTATTCTTGTTGGCAGCCCCGTTGCTGGGTCTCGCCGTTTCAGCGCTGGCGCAACAGCCGTTGCCGAACGTGCTGCGCAGCGATGCGGAGCGGCAGGTGCTCAACCGCGAGCGGGTCGGTCTTGTGACCGGCCTGCCGGGGGGCGTCTACGCCCGGCTGGGCACGGAAATCGCACAGCTTGTCGACAGCAGCGGCCCACCACCATTCCGCGTTGTCGTGCAGATCGGCTACGGCTCGGTGCGCAACCTCGACGACCTGCTCAATCTACAGCGGGTCGATTTTGCGCTTCTGCAATCCGACGTCGTGGAGGCGTACGCGGCCTCCGGGCAGCGCGACGTCTACGACGAACTGAAGCGGCACATGCGCATCGTGGCAACGCTGCACCGCGAGGAGATCCACATTCTCGCCCGCGGGCCGTTTCGCGACCTGGCTTCGCTGGCCGGGAGGCGGGTGAACATCGGCGCCCCCGGCAGTGGCAGCAACCTCACGGCACGCAACCTGTTCGCCCGGATCAACCTTGGCGTCTCGATCGACCAGACGCCGACGACGCAGGCGCGCGCCCAATTGATCGACGGCTCGCTTGACGCGTTGATCTACGTGGTCGGCAAGGGCGCCGACTTCTTCAGCGGCATTCCTTTCAACGACGCCAGCCGGGCTGATCTGCACTTCATCCCGGTTCCCGCCAACCTTCCCAACCTCGACGACTACGCCCCGACGCAACTGCGCAACGCCGACTATCCGTTGCTGGTCGAGCAAGGCCATCCGGTCGAGACGCGGGCGGTGACCGCGCTGCTGGCCGTCTTTGCCTGGAAGGAGGGCGACCCGCGCTATGCAGCGGCGACACGTTTCATCGACGGCTTCTTCGGCGGTGCAGCCCGGCTGGTGCAGCCCAGTGGCGGGTTCAGCCGGGACCAGTGGTGCCAGGCAAACCTGGACGGCAACGTCGCGGGCTGGCAGCGCTTCGAGGCGGCCGACCGCTGGCTGGCGGCCCACCGCAGCGTCGAGCCCCTGCTGCGCAAGGTCGCGGGCGCTGCCTGCCCGGCGGCCGAAACGCCCACCGGCTGCCAGGACCGCTTCATCGAGGACATGCGCAAGGACGGCATGGTGGTAAGCCAGCCGTTCTCGCCCCGGGTGCAGCACGAATTTGATCTGTGGCGCCCGCGAAACAACTGCGGTTGACCGATCGGGGTTGCGAACGCGCCGGCGACGCTACGCGCAGCACCGGCAGGGTTCGACAACAGACCGAGCCGCAGCCGGATCAATGGACCGCGACCACTTCCACGCGCCGGTTCGCCGGGCTCCGGGGGTTTTCCGGATCGATGAGCTGCAGCGGCCCAAACCCCTGCGGATACATGGACTCGCGCGGCACACCGCGCGCGGCGAGGTAGTTCACCACGGCCTCGGCACGGCGCATCGACAGGGCAACGTTGTAGCCGAAGCGACCGGTAACGTCGGTATGGCCGTTGATGTCGAGCCGCGCACCGGCCAGGCTCGGATCGGACAGCCCGGCGACGAGACTGTCGAGTGTCGCATAGTATTCCGGCCGGATGCGCGCCGAATCGAAGTTGAACTCGATTGTGAGCACGATACGCGGCCCGTAGACGACCGGCGCTCCGGGCGGCGCAGCCGGCTGTGGCGTGGCGCAGCCGGCCAGGGCCGCAAGTAGCGTGCCGATCAGCACGCTTCGCCGCATCCGTCGTCCGACGTCAGTGCTTGTTGAGTCCATTGACGATCTCCTGTGGGCTGGGCGCACGACCCCGCAGATCGGTCACCGGGCCGACGGGCTGATGCAGCCCGAGCTGCCGCTCGACGGCGCCCGGGTTCGGCGGAACCTGATCCTGCAGGTTGCGGGTTGCAGGATCGAGCGGCAGTGTATTTTCGAGTTGCCTTGCGCCGGCGTCGCCGCCCCCGACCGTGCTCGGTGGCGGCAGCGCAGCGGGCGGCAGCGGGGCGCGCTGCGCTGGCGATGCAGGCACGTAAGACGGCGGCGCATAGGTCGGCGAGGGGGCTTTCGCACTGGGCGATGGTGCGACAATCTGCGCGGATGCGGCGGCCATTACTGTGAGGTAGAGGTAAGGCAGCCAGAGCAGGAAACGTTTCATGGCGACTCCCCGGCCTTTGTTCGATATGCTCGGACGACGACGGACTAACGACCGCGCTAGCCTTCCGTCGCGTGCTTACGCGTTTTGCCTGGCCTGGGGCCGGGCGCTGCCGGCAATATGAACTGTCGTGTAACGGAAAGAGCTATGGAGATGTCGGACTCTCATTCACTTTCTCGCGCACGCCGTATACCGGCCCCGGCGTGCGTGCTGGCGCTGGTTCTCGCCGTGACCGGTTGCGCCACACCTGGACCGACCGGCGGCTCCGCGATTGATCGGGCGAACGCCAATTTCGTCCCCACGGTCGCAACCGGAACCGTCGTCGGAGCGGGCCTGGGCGCGCTCGCCGGCGCCCTGCTCGGAGGCCGCAACGGCGCGGCCTTCGGCGCATTGGCCGGAGGGGCGCTCGGCACCGGCGCGGGTTTCCTCGTCGCGAAAAACAACCAGTCGCAAGCCGAGAACGAGACCTCGCTGGAAGGCCAGATTGCCGCTGCGAATTTGCGGGTCAACGAGGCGAACGAGGCCGCCGCGGAGGCGCGCCGGGCGGCCGATCAGGCGCAGGCGCAGTCGCGCGCCTTGATCAGTCAATACAGGGCGGGGAAAATATCCGCCGCCGAGTACCAGAGCCAGCTCAGCAGCAGCACCAACACTGGAAAGTCGATTCAGCAGTTGCTCGGCAAGATGCAGACGGAGGAGACCCGCTTGCGCCAGCAGATCGCCGCGGCCGGGACAAATGCCGGCCCCCTGCAGCAGTCGCTCGGTTCGATCGAAGACTCACGGCGCAGCCTGCAAGGCAGCCTGAGCGATATCACCGCCGCCACCTCCGCGGTGCCGCAGGCATGATCGCGCGCATGGCGCTCCGACTAACGCCGGCGCTGCTGGCGGGAGCCTGCGCCGCGTCAGCCTGCGATCCGGGCAGCGCGGGATTCTTCGGCGGCATCGGCTGTGCTGTCGGCCACGGCTACCAGGACCGCACCCTGTCGCTACAGAACGCTTCGGCCAACGCGCAGCAGCAAGCCAGCGCGTCGGAGGCGAACGCGCAGGAGCAGGAGCGTAACGCCACGGCCGCGGAGGCCGAGACGGCGCGCCTGCGCGGTCAGGTGGCCGAGATGCGGAAAGGACAGGCGAACCTGCGCCGGCAGTTGGCCGCGGCCCAGGCGCGACACGGTGCGCAGGATGCGGACGTGCAGCACGCGCAGGGCGACCTGAACAAACTCGAAGCCCAGCTTCGCGCCGCGCAGTCGGCTCCGGCGCCCGATGCCGCTCAGGTGCAACGGCTCAACGCCCAGCGGCAGGCCGTCCTGGCGGAACTGGGAGCGCTCTCCCAGTAACCGATCAAGGCCCGGCGGCAGGCACCGCCACGATGTCCTGCAGCATGGCGTCCGGGGTCAGCGGGTGGCCGGCGCCCAGTGTTGCCAGATGTCCGGTTGCGACCGCCACGAAACGGCGTCGCCGGTCGGCGCGGGCCGCCATTTCCTGGCTGACGACCTGGCTTTCCGCGGCGACCGCCGATGTGGTGCCGCCGGCGATGGTCTGACGCAGCAATTCGCCATACGCGTCGATTGCGGTCTGCTGCTCCGCCTGGTTGGCAGCGATCGCGGCCTTGACCCGCTGCACCATGTCGCCGGTCTGCAGGTCCTTGAACTCGGGGCTTCTCAGTTGCGACTGCTGCACGTCGATGATGTGCTGGATGCGCCAGACCACGTAGCAGAGCGCCGTCGCGGCATTCAGCTCCGCGCGGATGGTTTGCCGCCCGGCATCGGCACGCGCCCGCTCATCGGCGGCCAGTTCGGCGCTCAGCCCGTCGAGGGCGCGCCGCAGGGTCTGGTCCGGCGTGAGCTGCTTGAGTTGCTCGATCCGGGCGCGCGGATCGGTGCCGGCTGCGCTGCCGCGCTGTAGCGACTCGAACGCCTGGCGCAGGGCCGCGACGTCCTGCAGTCCGCCGCCGGCGACGGTGGACAGCACGACACGGAAGCCGACGGTGCCAAGCCGCGTGGGCGCCTTCTTGACCGGGTCATAGGGCGGAATCTCGGAGCGCATCGAGGTTCGCAGCTGTTCGAGCGGCGTGGCGAAACTGCCGCCGCGCGCCACCAGGCCGCCCGGCATCCCTTGCAGGCGGCCGACCCGATTGAGCCGGTACGGCTCCAGCACCCATTGCTCGACATTGCCGAGCATGTCGTAGAGGCCGAGCGGATTGGGCAACAATTGGCCGACCTGCTGCGCTTGCCCGTCCGACATACCGGCGCCGGCGACAGCGTAGCGCTCAGGGCCTTCCGGCATGGGCCAGGTAGGTGCGAGATAGTCGTTCTCCGAAACGGCGGCGCCGCCGCGGGCGGCAAACTCCCACTCCTCCTCCGTCGGCAGCCGCACGAAGGCGAGCGCCTGGTCGTGTCGCGGCAGCTTGTCGGCGGCGTTGGCGAGCAGCCAGGATGACAGGCGTTCGGTAAACGCCACCGCGTCGAACCAGCTGACCGATGCCTGGGCGGTGCGCCCGCGCGGCGATGCCTGCGGACAGGGGCTGCCCATCGTCGCCGCATACTGGTCGCGCGTGACGTCGTATTTGCCCAGGTAGAACACCCGCGTGCCGTCGGCGGCACGGAACGGGGCGGCCAGGAATGCGCCGCGCTGATACTCGTTGAAGCCGAGTTCCGCATCGGGATTGCCCAGCTGGATCGCGCGGTCGTCGAGCGCCCCGCTACCGGACGGCACGGCCACCGCACGAAACGCCATCGCGCCCCCGCAGGGCAGCGGAAGAATCAGGTCGCCGGGCGCGGGCTTCGGGTTGCTGAACCGAGGGTCCCAGGACGCGGGGGCTGCCTCCGTTTGGGCTAACGCCGGCTGGCTGAAACACGGGGCGATCGCCGCCGGCATGGCCTGTGCCGCCACCAGCACCAGCCGTTGCATGAAAGCGGCACGGCTCATCGCATGCTCTCCCATGGTTCCACCCGCCCGATCCGCAGGCCGGCCGCCAGCGCCGCAACGGCGGCCCCGGCGAGGGTTATCGCGATCCCGGCGAGGCACACCGCCCAGGTGATCTGGCACAGCGGCCGGTCGATCCCGAGCGTGCCGGCGAAGGCGCGGTTGAGCGTGCCGGCGGTGAGGGCCGCCATGGCCAGCGCGAGGCACGCGCCGATGGCGCCGAGCGTCAGCGCCTGCACCATCGGCAACAGCGCCAGCGTTCGCCCGCGCATGCCGAGAAACCGCAGCACCGCGAGCGACGGCCGCCGCCGTTCGACGCCCGCCCACAGCCCCGCCGCCAGCGAGACCAGGTAGCCAATCCCGCCGAGCCCGGCGACCAGCCACAGCAGCAGGCCCAGATTGGCGTCCAGGGCCAGCAGGCCGGCGACCTCCCCGGCGCGCGAGACGACGTCGAAGCCCTGTGCCCGCAGCGCAGCGTCCAGCGCCGGAACCTGCTCGAGCCGCCTGGCGTAAAGGCGGAACCCGGCGTAGCTCGCCCGCTCCGCCCTCGGGAAGTCGGCGGAGCCCTGGGGGGGAGGTCCCACGCGGCCATCCTGGTAGTCCTCCACGTAGCCGGCCAGCGCCAGCGTCACGAACGCCCCCTCGCGGGCGAAGGCGCGCGGCGGCGCCACCGACTGGACGCGCAGCTTCAGCACGACGACCTCCCGGCCGCCGTCCTGCGTCAGCCGTGCCAACCTCCCGGACAGCGTGGTCCCCGCCGTGGCGCCCAGCCGGGCCGCCGCGCCGGCGGACAGCACGAGCGCCTCCGGCGCGGCGGGCGCGCCGTCCGTCAGCAGCGGGTCGTTGGGCGCACTCGGGATCAGTTCGACGCGAAGCTGTTGGCCGTCTTCCGCCTGCAACAGCAGGCTTGCCGCCAGTGTCCGGGTGCGTGGCACGAGAAAGCCGACATCCGGACGCTGCGCCAGTCGCGCGAGCGTCGCCGGGGTGATCTCGCGGTTGGCGGCGGACATGACCTGCCGCACCGCCGGGTCCTGCAGCAGCAACTCACGCAGGCCGCCGATCACGCCGGCGCGCAACCCTGCCAGCAGCAGCAGCGGCGCCAGCACCGCGGCGAGCGCCACGACCGTGCACAGGCCGAGCCGCCAGTCGTGCCGGAGGTCGGCCATTGCGACGCGCAGAAGCGTCAGCATGGCCAGGCGAAAACGCTGCCGGCGCCCCTTTGCACCGTTCTGACGGGTACGATTGTCAGGCTGCCGGCCGCCGCCAACGCCGGATCGTGGGTCGCGATCAGCAACGCCGCCCCGGCCTCCGCCGCCGCTTCGACCAGAAGTCGGATCGTCGACTCCGCCTGGGCGGGGTGGACCGAAGCGGTCGGTTCGTCCGCCAGCAGCATCGTCGGCCGGTGTACGACGGCGCGCGCCACGGCGGCGCGCTGGCGCTGCCCGACCGACACGTCGGCCGGACGCCGGTCGAGCGCGCGGGTGATGTCGAGCAGGCGAGCCAGGTGCGCCACACGCGCGGGGTCCGGCCGGTGCAGCAGGTCCAGCGGCAAGGCGATGTTGGCCCGCAGCGTCAGGAACGGGAGCAGCCCGCCGGTCTGCGGCACGAACCCCACCGCGCGGGCGCGGATCGCTCCCAGTGCATCGAGCCGGCGGCGCTGCCACAGATCGCGGACGTCGATGTCCGCCAGGTGGAAGGCCGCCGCGGTATCGGGCCGCAGCGCCAGGGACAGGAGTGCCAGCAGGGTGCTCTTGCCGCAGCCGGACGGCCCGACCATGGCGATCCGGTCGCCTCGCGACAGCGCAAGGTGCTCGACCGTCACCTCGAACCGGTCCTCTCCGCGGCCGAGCCGCCGCCGCAGGTCCTGCGCCGAAAGCAGGGCAGGGATCACGGCAGGGCTTCGATCGGCACCGGATAGGCCGCTTCCCCGGGATGCTCGGGGCCCGCGAGGTTGACCCAGAGATCCGGCTGCGCCTGGAATTCCTGGTACAGCCGGAGCTTTGCCTCGACCCCGCTCAGGATGTCGGCCTGTTTGATGCCGCCCATCGCCAGCCAGTCGTCCTGGCTTATGTTCATGATGTCGGAACGGTACGGCAGGCCATCGAGATACTCGCCGAGCAGGCTGCCGATGCGGTCAACCGGCGCGGCTTGCGATGCGCCCCGCGCCGCGGCGGCGAAGGCGGTGCGCAACTGGCCGAAGAACGTGCCCGGATCGACGCGGCTGGCCATCCCGGCGTCGAGGATCGCCCGCAGCGCCTGCGCGAGGTCCGAAAGCTGGTCGCGCGTCAGCAGCACGCGCACTCCGAGGCTGCGGCGCGTCATGTCGGCCAGATCGCGGTCGCAGGTGAAGGCGCGGATCACGTCCGGTGCCCGGGTCTGCTCGACCCGTCCGAGATAGGCGAGTCGCATGGCCGTGGAGACAATCTCCACTTGCCGCTGCATCTGCTGGGATTGTGGCGGCTGCGCGGGTGACGCGGCCGGGTGCGCCAGGTCCGGCTGGCCGGTGGTGGCGGCGACCTGCCGCAGCAGCGCATCGGTCAGCTCGGTCACGGTGCGGCCGAACGCGTCCCGCGCGCCGCCGGGCACCTGGAAATACAGCGGCGCCCCGCCGTCGAGCGCCGCCAAGCTGCGATACTGCGCTGTGGCGCGCGGATGGTCGTGCGCTGCCGCACCCTCCGGGGTGAGCAGGTGCACGACGAACACGGCGATGCCGTGCGCGCGGGCGAGTTCGCGAATTTCGGTGATGCCGAGATGCGTCGCGCTGTGCGGATGGTTGGCGTCGCGGG
>Ga0302319_10017899_pt1 | contig 12952 bp, 13 predicted proteins | sample Bog_T0_2_FD_203319 | JGI IMG/M metagenome (GOLD analysis project Ga0302319, IMG submission 203319) | Peat permafrost microbial communities from Stordalen Mire near Abisko, Sweden - Bog_T0_2 | ecosystem: Environmental > Terrestrial > Soil > Wetlands > Peat | place: Sweden: Abisko, Stordalen Mire...
ACTGACGCGCGGGCCGTTTGGCAGCAAGTCTTGATCACTGCCGGAAGGGCGACATTGCGTTTGGCGGTGCCCGAGCGGTTGCTGACATTGGAGAGGCTAAATGGGATTTTGGCTGGGTACAAGGCTTAGGCGTGTCATGACCTGTCATGATTTGTCATGATTTGGTGAGGAGAAAGGATCTCACGATGGCTCAGGCGCGGGAAAAGTTTGCGACACAGGTCAATTCTAAGATTTTGAAGCAGGTGCGTGGACTCGCGGAGCGTGAGGGACGGCAGCTTCAGGTTTTAGTGGAAGAAGCGCTGGCAGATTTGCTTGAAAAGCGCAAGAGATCACAGCCTCGCCAGCATGTGATGGATGCTTATCTGAGCAGTCACGAAAAATACAGCCAACTTTACAAGAAGCTTGCTGAATGACGGACTATCTCACCGTGCCCGAAGTTCTGGCGATGCATGTCGACCAGATCGAGCGGTATGGAGGGTCGCACGGAGTGAGGGATGCGGGGCTGTTGGAAGCGGCTTTGTACAGGCCTCAGACGGGATACTACGCCGATTTGATTGAGGAAGCCGCGGCGCTATGGGAGAGTTTGGCGCAGAATCATCCGTTTATTGATGGCAACAAGCGAACAGCTTTTGCAGCGACGTATACCTTTTTGGCGATTAATGAGTTTAGGCTGACGGCAGACGCGGAAAAGACATACGCGTTTGTAGCTCGGTTGTATGCGGCGAATCAGTTCAACTTTGCGCAACTCGTAAAATGGTCACGCGCCAATGTGAGGGAATGACTCTTCCCTTAGGTTTCCATTCAAACGTAAGGGGTTAGGGAATTGCGGTGGCTGTCACCCAGGCAGGGGGGGAAGGAGCAGTTCGTCCTTTTTTGATGCTTTAATCCAGCGCTTCCGGTGCAATTTCCGCCGCTTCGCCCGAAGCCTTCTTCTCCCAATATTTCCGGACCCAGGCTTCCCAGCTCTTTCCGGCGGCGGGATCGCGACCGGAGAAGGCCAAGGCAGCAATGTCGGAATAAGGAATACTGACGCGTGGGCCGTTTGGCGGCAGAATGCGGACGAGTGAGTCTTTCAACGTTTTGGCTTCCCGGCGGTCGAACAGATAGCCTTCTACGGTTGTGCCGTCTTTGCGGGTGATGGTGATGTCGCCGCGATAATCGAAGGCGTTTTCCAAGGCTTGGCGAAGTTCCTCCTCGGTGGCGACGCTTGGCACTGAACCCTGCAGTTGATGATGTTCAAAGCCGGGTACGACTTCCAAATCGTCCACGGCGGTATGCATCGGCTGGCTCATCAGGCTTCGGTTCCTGTCTTGATTTGCACGAGCGGATTATAAGAATGAACCGGCTTGACGGGCTCATTCAGCAATGCCAGCGCATCCTTATCTTCATGCTTCTTCATGAAGCCGACCACCATTTCGAACATGCCCTTTACTGAACCAAAAGCGTAGTTCACAGCCGACGCTTCGTAGCCGCTGTGCACCATGCAGTTAGCGCATTTCGGGTTGCCGGATTCGGTGCCGTATTTTGCCCATTCCGTCTCAGCAATCAATTCCTGGAACGTATCGGCATATCCATCTTGCAACAGGTAACAAGGCTTCTGCCAACCGAAAACGTTATACGTGGGCATACCCCAAGGGGTGCAAGCAAAGGTCCGTTGGCCCATCAGGAACTCGTTGTACAGCGACGAATTGTTGAAGCGCCAAGTCGACTTGCGGTTTGACAGAATCGCCTTGAACAAGCGGCGCGATCGGGCGCGTCCCATGAAGTGCGATTGGTCGGGCGCTTTGTCATATGAATAGCCTGGCGAAAGCATCATATCTTCTACGCCTAAGCCCATCATCTCGTCGAAAAAACGGCGAACGCTGTTGGGGTCCGCGCCATCGAAAAGAGTCGTGTTAGTCGTGATGCGGAAGCCCTTGGCCACGGCCGCCTTGATTGCCTTGACGGCGATATCGTAACCGCCCTCTCGGCAAACGGAGAAATCGTGGTGTTCGCGCTCACCGTCCACGTGTACCGAGAAACTGAGATACTTGCTCGGTTTGAAAAGATCGAGCTTCTCTTCGAGCAGCAAGGCGTTTGTGCAGAGATAGATGTACTTCTTGCGCGCCACCAGACCATCGACAATTTCTTTGATTTGCGGGTGCATCAGCGGCTCGCCACCGGGGATGGCCACCGTAGGAACGCCGCATTCTTCTACCGCTTGGAAGCATTCTTCCGGTGTCAGGTTGCGCTTAAGAACGTGTGCCGGATACTGAATTTTGCCGCAGCCCGCGCACGCCAAATTGCAGCGGAACAGTGGTTCAAGCATCAGCACGAGCGGGTAACGTTTGCGGCCAGCGAGCTTTTGTTTGAGGACATAAGCCGCTACGGTTAACATCTGGGAAGCTGGAGCACTCATAGGGAAGAGAAGACCGTCTAAGTCCTTATGATAGCAAGGTTTGGGTGTTGCGGACTAACGGAAAACGATCCATAATCTGAAGCATGCTTGGTTCCGCGGTGGTTTTTCTCGGATTGTGGGTCATGGGCGGTCCCGTGTTTGGCGGGCAGGACGCATCGTTTCCTTTAGAAGACGTGAAGATTTCGGGCTCGCGCGTACCGGCGGCGGTGGTGATGGAGATTGGCGGTCTCAAGCTGGGCCAGAGCGTCAATAAGGCTGATATCGAAGTCGCCTGCCAAAAGCTGGGCCAAAGCGGCATTTTTGAATCGGTGAATTACGGCTATGCCCCAGGGCCGAAAAAAGGCTATGTGGTGACGCTGGAATTGACTGATCCTCACAAACTGATGGATGCGTCGATTGACGTGGCCGGGGCGGATGATAAGGCGCTTTGGACCTATATTGAGACGCAGTTTCCCGCCTTTCAACATCGCGTGCCTGAATCTGATGAGGCGGATCAGTATTTAGCGCGGATTTTGGAACGCAAGTTGGGCCAGACGCTGCATGGCGAGAAGTTAGTGATTCGCCTGGAACGAGACGTGCGCGGCCGGGCTCTTATTTCATTTCAGCCCGAACACCTGCCGCGGATTGCGGCCATGAGTTTCAATGGCGCCACTCTTGTTCCCGCCGACGACTTGAATCAGCTATTGCAGAAACTGCTGGGCGACGAAGGTTATCTGGACCGGCATTTTCGGCAATTGGTGGAAGAAGCCGTGCGGCAGGAGTATTGGAAGCATGGCTTGTTCAAAGTGCAATTTCCTGCTATTCAGGCGCAATTTGTGAACCCGATGACGGTGAACGTCGCAACCAACATCGTAGAGGGTCCGCAGTTCAAGCTGGCAGATGTGCAACTGGTGGGTGACGATCTGCCGGCGGACGCCATGTTGAACGCGGCGAAATTTAAGAAGGGAGAGATGGCGAATTGGACAGACATTCAGCAGGCGATTTGGCGAGCGGAGGTTCCTGTGAAGCGTACCGGTTATTTGGACGCCCAAGCTCAGCCGGAGCGCGTGCTGGACGACACGAATCAGACTCTTCTGCTCAAGCTGTCCGTTCGTAAGGGCCAGCTCTACCACTTTGGGCGGGTAAGGTTTGTCGGGCTCAGCCCGGAACTGGAGGCAAAAGCGAGCGCGTTATGGAAGATGCAAACTGGTGAGCCTTTTGACTTTATGTACGCCAACGAATTCTTGAAGGCCTTCTCAAAAGTGACGGACCTGCGGGCATTTAAGAAGATTCAGGACAAGGTGGAACCGGGCGTGGGTGACCACGTGAGGAACTTGACAGTGTCGTTCCTGGACAAGTAGTCCGCAGCGGACTACCCAATTTGCTTCTGTGGATTTGTCGAGGCACACTAATCCTGGAGGCAGTGTTGGCCCAATGCATAGACAAGGAAGCGTAATCGTTCTGTTAGGCCCCCCCGGCGCGGGTAAGGGTACGCAAGCGGAACGGTTATCTTTGGCGTTGGGCATCCCCACTATTTCCACGGGTGAAATGCTTCGGCAGGAATGCCGCTCTGGTTCTGTCTTGGGTCAGCAAGTACAGGAGCTTTTGGAAACCGGTCAATTGGTGAAAGACGAGTTGATCCAGGAAGTGGTAGCGCAGCGGCTGAGGCAAGCCGATTGTGCGCACGGCTGCATTTTAGACGGTTTTCCGCGAACGGCCGCCCAAGCGCGTTTTCTGGATCGATATTTAGCCGGAAGTTCGTTCACGGCTCCGGTAGTGTTTGATTTGGCGATTGCAGCGCAAATCTTGATCGACCGGTTGGGTTCGCGCCGGCAGTGCCCCGCGTGCGCGCGCACTTACCAAATGACCCTAGGGGCGCCCACGTTCTGTCCACACGATGCCACTGAACTGATTATTCGCACTGACGATCAGCCCGCGACCATCCGCCGGCGTTTGGAAATCTATGCACAAAACACCAGCGAGATTGTACGGTTTTATCAGAACCGCGGCTACCATCGCGTGGATGCGTCGCAGCCTGTAGAGAAGTTGACGCAACGTCTCTTGCGGTTGCTGGGCGAAATTGACGCAAGCGCGTCGGATGACCTAGCGCGTCCTGTTTTGGCGACACAGCAGCTATACGCCTAAAACGGTCGGTTTAGTTCTTTGATCCTAAGCAAACCCAAACTTTGGTCCTATTTTGCCAGGGCAGATGGGCCGATTTCCCTATTCCGGTCACATTTACCGGGATACTACTTGTCGATCGTGAGGTACTAGGTACTAACCTGAGCCGTACTAAGGACTCTAAACCCGTAGTACTGGCTACCTGGCACCTTTTGCCCATCCGATCCATAGCGTAGGAGCGGCAAAAGTCGTAATCTGAAGAAGAACTTAGGCGAATTCTGAGAAATGGATTACAGATTCTTAGAAACGTTTAATGCTTCAGAAGATTCTGTAATACCGGAGCCGAACCTTATGCCCGAACCCGTCAGAGTAGAGACACCACGAGCCACCACCGCACCGCTGGTTCGATCAGCCATGGAACGCGGGGACCGTCAATTTAGCATCAAGAGGACAAAGTCCGAAGTGGGCTACGTCTACTGGATACTTGAGGGTTACGGGAAGCATAAATGCTTTGTGCTGTGCGATACCTGGGAAGAAGCGATGGAGCAGGCGAAGACCCGGCTGGATTCTGAAAAAGAGGATAGCCAGGAATTCCTGTTCGCCGACGGCCTTTAGTTCATTCCTCCCTTAGTGCTGGGGCGGCTGAACGTGAGGCGAATTTCCGGCACGGCCGCTGCAACGAAACATCCCCCTTTGATACTATTCCTTCGTGGTTACCGTCTACGAATACGGTGACCAGTTTGGAGAGTGTTTCTCCAGGGGAGTTGTTCCGTGAAGACTTTTCTTGCCATCACATTGTTTGTGGGCTTAAGTGCGCTGGCCGCCTTTGGTCAGTCTGACGCTACCAGCGCAACGCTAAAAGGGACCGTTGTTGATCCCACCGGCGCCGCAGTCGGCGGAGCCTCGTTGACACTTTCAAATCCCGATAGGGGTACCGACTTCAAAGTACAATCCCTGGCGGACGGCAGCTACAACATTCCGCTGCTGCCACCGGGCGACTATGAGTTGCTGGTGGAGGCAAAGGGATTTGAAAAGACGCAAGTCAAAGGTTTGCATCTCACAGTAGGGCAGGTGCAGCCGTATGATGTCCGCCTGACGGTAGGTTCTATTGTTGACAGGGTGGACGTGACGGCCGAGGTGCCCACTATTCAAACCGAACAGGCGCAACAAGCCAACACGGTAAGCCAGCAGGTGATTGAAGGGCTTCCGAACGTAGGAAGAAATTTCGCGCAATCGCTTTTCACGCTGCCCGGAGTTTCGAGTTCGGAAGCGCCGCGCACGCAGAACGCCGCCGCGTTTACTGGATTCGTGAGCAGTGGTTTTTCCATTGGCGGCAGCAACGGGCGCAATAACCTGGTGACCATCGATGGCGGCGAGAATGAGTTTGGCGATGGATCGCTGCGGACGCCCAACATTAGCCAGGAATCGGTCCAGGAATTTCAGATGAACCGCAATTCGTTCGCGGCCGAGTTCGGCTTTACGGCGGGCACGGCGCTGAATGTGGTGACCAAGAGTGGCGGTAACGAGCTTCACGGCAGCGTCTACACATACTTTCTGGATGAGCATACGGAAGCGCGCAATTATTTTGACGTGTTTCCGGGCAAGGCTTACGAACAGCATATTTTCCCGGGCTTCGCGCTGGGTGGGCCGCTGGTGAAGAACAAGCTCTTCTTTTTCACGAATTACGAATACCGACGGATTAACACGCCGCAGTTTCGCGATTATGTGAATACGCCAGAAGCGCAGGGTATCGGCGCCAACAGTGCGCAACTGAGCTACGTTAATGGGTTGCTGGCTTCGGGCAACCCATTCTTGCAGGGCTTTGCCGCGCAGATCAAGCCACTGCTTACGCCTACGAACATTCCTTATGTGGCAGCGTTGCTGAATCAGAATACGGGTGTTTTTGACGACTTATTCGCCAGCCACGATTGGGTGCTCAGGATGGATTACCAGCCGGATGTGCACAATGCGTTCACCGCGCGGTTTTCCATTGAGCGCTTTAAATACACGAATATTGGCGCATCGAGCGTGACGGCGCCGAGCGATGCAGGGACTACGCAACGTAACGACGCGGCCATTCTGGCTACCTGGAATCACATTGTCTCTTCGGCGCTGGTGAATACGGCGAGGGTGCAGGTTGTTCCCAGCAATACGTCGAGCTTGAACGGCTTTGCTCCGAATGGCACCGAGCTTTCACTGGGCAGCTTGGGCGTATTCGATAACTACTTTGGTTCACCGTTCAACTTGACGCAAAAACGCTTTCAGTTTGAGGACAGCGTTTCCTGGATCAAAGGCAAGCATAACGTAAAATTCGGCATCTCTTTCCGGCCTGTCAACTACAACGTGACCAATAAATTGTGGTACGGGGGCGAGTTCGATTTCTTCGACGGTGCGGTACCGCTCATCAGCTTAGTGCAGGGGCCATTTGCGGCGCAAATCCAAACAGCTCTGGTGACATATAACCTGACAAATGGGCTGCCAGCGACGGGCAATCCGCTGACGAATCTAAGCGCCCTGCAGTCTTTTGCGGTGGGTGTTCCGGTGGCCTACCGGCAAGGATTTGGCAACGCGAACTGGCAGAGCTGGGCCAACTATGTAGGAATGTATGCGCAGGATTCATGGAAGGCCGCGCATGGGTTGACCATCGATTTTGGCTTGCGCTATGACTACGATGCCGAGCCAGCGCCGGTGCCGCACAATGGCTATTTTTCGCCTAGGCTTGGCATTGCCTGGGACGCCACCCACGACGGCAAAACAGTGGTGCGTGCCGGCAGTGGCATCTTCGTTTCGCCGGTCTATTTTCAGGTTCCCTATCTCACCAATTTGCTGAATGATAGCGGCAAATATATCAACCAAATTGCCACTCAATTGAGTTCCACCAACACGACGGTAGCGCAGTTGTTCGGTTTAGGTCTGCAAGAAGGCAAGCTGCCGTTTGGACAGATTGGCACTCCGGAACTTTCCCTTTTCGGCATTACTCCTGGGCCGGGACAGGCCGGGCGCGTGATTTTCAATCTGGCGCCGAACTACAAGAACAACTATTCGGTGCAGGCGAGCATGAGTATTGCGCGTGAGATTGCGCGCAATCTTTCGGTTGAAGTGGGCTACTTGATGTATCGCGGCGTTCACCTTCAGATGTCACAGGAAACGAACTATTACGACACGGGCACGCCGGCTCAATCGGGGGCGGCTTACGGTCCGCAGTATGCGCCTATCAATCCGAGCATCGTGCAACAGAATTCGTATTCGTCTATCGGGAACTCCACGTATAACGGTTTAACCGCTTCCTTGACGAAGCGCTATTCGGCGAACTTCCAGTTTTCGGCCAACTACACCTATAGCCGTTCTATTGACGATGTGACGGATTTCAATTCGCAGTTTGCCTCATTCACGCCCACTCGGTTGTATTTGGAGCGGGGCCTATCAGCCTTCAATATCAAGAACAACTTCGTGGCGACGGCGGTTTACACGACAAAGGGTCCGCGCTGGGTTTCTGGCTTCCTACTTTCGCCGATCGTTACCGCGCGCAGCGGTATTCCGTTTAGCGTAACGGTGCCGGGTGCGACCAATGGAACGGAAGGCCACTCGCTCTATGCGCGGCCCATTTATATTCCGCGCGACAGCGGCATTGGCCCGGCATTTTATAGCTTCGATATGCGCCTTTCGAAGTCTTTCATTTTGAAGCCGGAGACGGTGCGGCGGCTGGAAGTGAGCGTGGAAGGAACGAATTTGTTGAACCACACAAACTTCTTGAGCGTGAACAATACGTTCACCCTGGGCGATCCGCGCTTGAACAGCGGCCCGTTTGATTTTACGGGAAACAAGGCGCTGTCCTCAGGCGAGACGCTCGGCTTTACTTCGGCAGGTAACGCGCGGCAATTTCAGTTTGGTTTGAAGTTAGCGTTCTAAGTAAGGTTCGGGAGGCGCGCCTCCCGAATCTTTCAGCGCCGGTATTTGGGGTGATGGCGCATTGCCTTGTGGATTGCTTTCCATTTCTGCTTTTCCGCTAGCATCGTTTGCTTGTCGTTAGCGCGCTGTTGAAACTTCAACTCTTTTTCCAATTTTTGATAGCTTTGCCAGCGTGCTTGGTCGAGCAGGCCCGATGCCAGCGCGGCTTGGACGGCGCACTTCGGTTCAGACTGGTGCGTGCAATCGGCGTAGTGACAGTTCTGCGCCACGGTGGTAATTTCGGCGAAAACATCATCCAAAGCGGATTCGCTGGCCCAGAGTTGGAGTTCGCGCATGCCGGGATTGTCGATCAGCGCGCCGCCAGACGGCAGCGGAATTAGCATGCGGCTGGTGGTGGTGTGACGCCCTCGCGAATCGTGTTTGCGGACGGCCGCCGTCTCCTGTTTATTTTCTCCAAGTAGACCGTTTGCGATGGTCGATTTACCCGCGCCCGACGACCCAAGCATGGCGACCGTTTTACCCTTCACGAACGGAAGGAGCGGCGCAACCGATTTATGCGCGCTGAGGAGCAAGACTGCCGGTGCAATGGCGCGAACCTGAGCCGCCGGTTCTTCCGGGTCGGCGCATAAGTCGAACTTATTGAGCACGACCAGCGCCGCAGCGCGACTTTCTCTCGCCAGAACGAGGTAGCGCTCCAGCCGCCGCAGATTGAAATCGTGATCGAGGCCGCAAACGATCAGGGCCAGGTCGATGTTTGCCGCAATCACCTGTTCACGATTCCCAGTACCGGCAGCCGTCCGCGAAAATTTAGTGCGGCGCGGTAAGACCTCTTCGATCAGCGCAAAAGTTTGATCCACTTGGCGTGCCGCCACCCAATCGCCCACTGCTGGCAGGGTGTCGTCAAAGCGCAGACGGCCCGTGGGTAGAGCGTCGTACAAGCCGGTTTCAAGATAGACGCTATATTGTTCATGCGATGCGAAGCAGATGCGGCCGAGTTGCAGACCTTGCTGGGCATAAGGATGAAAGAGATGGCGCAGTTGTTCATCCGCGCCAAGGTTTTCTAAGAACACTTGTTTCTAGCTCCGTGGAGACACACTTCAACTGATGGGTTAGAAGAGAGTCGACTTTGGAGGCGCAACTCGCGCCTTAGCTAGGCAAGCATAGGCAGACAGGTTTATTTTATCCGAGCTGAGTACGAAAAAGAAAATCCGGGAGCAGAACACTAATGTTCACTCCCGGATTTTTTACTGCAGCGATGAAACCAATCTTAGTAGCGGTAATGTTCGGGCTTGTACGGCCCTTCGACCGCCACGCCGAGGTAATCGGCTTGCTTGGGCGTCAGCGTTGTTAACTTCACGCCGATCTTTTCCAAGTGCAAGCGCGCCACTTCTTCGTCCAACTTCTTCGGCAGCGTATAAACGCCAACCTTGTAAGTGTCCTTGTTTGCCCACAGGTCCAACTGGGCGAGCGTTTGATTCGCGAAGCTGTTGCTCATCACGAAGCTGGGGTGGCCCGTCGCGCAACCCAAATTCACTAAGCGCCCTTCGGCCAACATGTAAATGCTGTTGCCCGCAGCGAAGGTGTACATGTCCACTTGCGGCTTGATGTTGGTGCGCTTCACGCCACTGGCAGTGTTCAGACGATCGATCTGAATTTCATTATCGAAGTGGCCAATGTTGCAGACGATGGCCTGATCCTTCATGTGCTGCATGTGTTCCAGCGTGATGATATCCACGTTGCCGGTAGTGGTGACATAAATATCGCCACGGCCGAGGGTGTCTTCGATCGTTGTCACTTCGAAGCCTTCCATCGCAGCCTGCAGCGCGTTGATAGGATCGATTTCAGTAACGATAATGCGCGCGCCCATACCCTTCAGCGAGTGCGCCGAACCCTTGCCGACATCGCCATAACCGCAGATCACAGCCACCTTGCCGGCCATCATCACGTCAGTCGCGCGCTTGATGCCATCGGCCAGTGATTCGCGGCAACCATAGAGGTTGTCGAATTTTGACTTGGTCACGGAATCGTTCACGTTGATGGCGGGCACGAGCAGCTTGCCCTGTTCCTGCATCTTGTACAAGCGGTGAACGCCAGTGGTGGTCTCTTCAGAAACGCCGCGCCATTCCTTGGCTAGTTTCGTCCAGCGCTTCGGATCTTCAGCATGCACTTTCTTGAGCAGATCTTTGATGACCTTCTCTTCGTGGCTCTCCGACGGGGTGTTGACCCAATCGCTGCCAGCTTCGAGTTCCACACCTTTATGGATAAGTAGCGTGACGTCGCCGCCATCGTCCACAACCAGTTGTGGACCGAGGCCATTCGGGTGGCTCACAGCTTGATAGGTACACCACCAATATTCTTCAAGCGTTTCGCCTTTCCAGGCAAACACGGGAACGCCGGCGGCGGCAATGGCAGCGGCGGCGTGATCCTGCGTGGAGAAAATATTGCAGCTCGCCCAACGCACGTCAGCACCCAGATCCACCAACGTCTCAATCAAGACGGCGGTCTGGATGGTCATGTGAAGCGACCCGGTCACGCGGACGCCCTTGAGTGGCTTGCTCGCCGCATACTTCTTGCGGATCGACATCAAGCCCGGCATCTCGTGTTCGGCGATGGAAATTTCTTTGCGGCCCCAATCGGCCTGCGCCATGTCGGCGACTTTGTATTCAGTGGTAGTGAGAGTGGTGGAACCCATTCAATAGACCTCGTAGTAGATTATATCAAAGAATCTTGATATGTTGATGGATGAGAAATGGCTTTCAGCTTAAAATCTTTTCGCCTGCTGGGCGACCCTGCGCGCGTACGCCTGCTGCTGCTGCTGGAGCAGGAAGAATTGTCGGTAGCGGAGTTGCAGGAAATTCTCGCCCGTGGACAGAGTCAGATTTCTACGCATTTATCTCAGTTAAAACAAGCAGGATTAGTGGAAGACCGCCGCGAGGGAAAGAATATCTTCTACCGCCTGCATTCCGCGGGCATGAGCGACGTGATGAATGTATTGCGGCAAGCGGTGGCCGATATTCCAGAAGCGGAGCAAGACAGAGCAGCCCTTAAATTAGTTATCGGCAAGCGGCGCGACAAAATGCGCAGCTATTTTGATTCGTTAGCGGGTAAATTTGGACGCACGTACCTTCCAGGCCGCTCTTGGGAGGGCTTGGCGGAATTATTGCTGCGCCTTATGCCTCCTATGGTGATTGCGGATTTGGGGGCAGGGGAGGGCACGTTTTCGCAATTGCTCGCGCTGCGGGCCAAGCATGTCATCGCCATTGATAGTTCCGAAAAGATGGTGGAGTTTGGGCAAACTCTCGCGCAAACGCATGGCTTGAAGAATCTCGAGTTTCGCTTGGGCGATTTGGAAATGCTGCCGCTCGCCGAAGGGGCAGTGGACTTGGCGTTCTTCAGCCAGTCACTGCATCATGCCATTCATCCGGTGAAGGCAGTGGAAGAAGCGTTCCGCATTGTGCGGCCCGGCGGACGGATTGTGATTTTGGATTTGCTGCGCCATCAGTTTGAAGAAGCGCGCGAGATGTATGCGGACGTGTGGCTCGGGTTTACTGAATTAGAGTTGCGGAATTTCTTAAAGAAGAGCGGTTTTCGCAATGTGCAGACCACCATTGTGCATCGCGAGACCGAACCTCCGCACTTCGCGACGGTTTCGGCTGTTGCAGAAAAAGTAGCCTGAGCACCTCTATGTCTGGCGATTGCGGATTGACCCTAAAACTTCATCAATCGTCATGCCTGCTTGCCAAGCATCTCTATCTCGCGTGTAATCGCCGGAGCCTGAGCGATAAAGGCGAAGGAATCGAGCCAGCCCGTCGCGCCGAACTCACGCTTGATTAGATCTAGGGCTTGGCGTTCGAATTGTTCGTCGGTCAACTGATCGATGGCTATCACAATCCTAATTCCTTTACCCAGGATAGCGGATTTCGCAGGAGAATTTGCGGAGTGCCTAACTTTCGAGCGGTCCGCCTCAGCAGGCGGTCGTCGGTGGTTAGCATCACATCGACCTTGGCGAACTCAGCCGCTGCGACACGAAGAGCGTCAAAAATACCGTACCCTAGCGAAACCAAATCCCTGGCGCGGGCGGCTACAAATTCATCGATCTTGACACTCGCGACTGCGAGGTACAGAAAGGATTGCAACTGCAATCGCCGCTCTGCCGAGGGATTCCGTCCTACTTCCTCTTCGAGTGCCTCGCTGGAAACCCAGTCGAATCGCTCCGCGCCGAAATCCGGACAACAGTCTCTCTATGGCTTCTGCTTCCTCGCGAATTCGTGGCTGCGATTTGATCGTCCGTCAAGCGACTAAAGCAACAGGCATCAAGATAGATTCGCAACTGAAGGCCCAATCATGTGGGGAAGTGGCTGGTGGGCTCCGACTTTCTCCCTTCAAAAGACAAGACTGTGACAGAATAAAAAGCGAAACCCGCAAGTATGCATTTGTATTTGTTGCGACACGGAGTTGCCGAAGAAGCGCGCCTCGGTATTGTCGATGCTGAACGATCGCTTACTCCTGACGGACGTAAGAAGCTTCGTCACGTCCTGCAGGCGG